>LWDU01038132.1_pt1 | contig 15402 bp, 3 predicted proteins | sample 727161 | NCBI WGS metagenome assembly LWDU01 (sample SAMN04566230, study PRJNA314399) | hydrothermal vent metagenome | isolation source: deep sea hydrothermal plume seawater | place: Mexico: Gulf of California, Guaymas Basin | collected 2004-07-11 | reverse complement strand
ATTATTCTCAAGGACATCTCTCCCGATAGTGGTGAGATCGCCGTGGAACGCGGGGCGAAGATTGGCTATCTCCCTCAGGAAAGTGCGTCGATCGGAGAGGAAACGGTGGTCGAGTTGGCTTGCTCCATCTCGCCAGATTTCATCGTGGCGGCTCGCAGGCTGGGCGCGCTTGGCCAAGCGCACGACGGCGAGCCAAGCGATGCAGATTACGAGATGTTCGAGTCGGCGGGGGGCAGTCGTCTCATCGCCAAGGCCCGACAGATCCTCAACGGGCTAAGTTTCAAGGATAGCGATTTTGATCGTCCGGCGAGGGAGTTGAGCGGGGGGTGGATCATGCGTGCGCACTTGGCGCGACTGCTCGTGCTGGAGCCGGATCTGCTGATGCTTGACGAGCCGACGAATCATCTCGATTTGCACTCGCTGATTTGGCTGCAGAATTATCTCCAAAACTATCCCGGTGCGATCCTGTTGATTTCACATGACCGTGAGTTTCTCAACTTGCTGATCCGTTATGTGGTGGAACTGGAGGGCGGCCAAGCGACACGCTACACGGGCAACTACGAATCGTATCTGGTGCAGCGCGCGGCGAGCGAGGCGCAACGGTTAGCTGCCTATGAAAACCAGCAGAAGGAGATTGAACGCCTGATGAAATTTGTGGATCGGTTTCGCTCCAAGAACACAAAGGCCACTCAAGCACAAAGTAAACTGAAGCAAATTGAGCGGATGGAGAAAATCGAGGCACCGTTCATCTCGTCGAAGAAGATCAGGTTCTCCTTCCCACAACCCAGTCGAAGCGGCCAGCGAGTGATCGCTCTCAAGGAGTTGGCCAAGTCTTACGGCAACCTTGAAGTGTACAAAACCCTCAACCTTGAGATTGAGCGGCACAAACGAATTGTCTTGGTTGGGCCGAACGGCGCCGGTAAGTCCACCTTGCTGAAAATACTGGCTGGAGTCATCAGCTTTGACGCCGGCGAACGTGAGCTTGGCCATAATGTCCAACCGGGGTATTTCGCCCAGCACCGGGCTGAGACGCTTCAGTTGAGCCGCACTGTCCTTGAGGAGATGCTCGACACTCGCGCCAGTGTCACGGAGCAAGCCGCGCGGACGTTGTTGGGCAGCTTTTTGTTTTCCGACGATGATGTGTTCAAAAAAGTCGGCGTCTTGAGCGGAGGCGAAAAAAGCCGTCTTGCCCTGGCGAAGCTCCTGCTAAATCCACCCAATTTTCTGCTTCTCGACGAGCCCACCACTCACCTTGACATGGGGAGCATTGACATGCTGATTGAGGCGTTGGTTCAGTTTAAAGGAACACTGGTTTTCATAAGCCACGATGTTCATTTCATTCGGAAAATGGCGTCGCATGTGATTCATGTTGAGTTGGGGAAACTTCGTCACTATCCCGGCCCGTATAATTATTACTTAGAGAAAACCGGCCAGCAATCCTCACGGGCAACAGAAACCAGCCTCGGCAACGCTTCCCCGGTGAAACCTACCACGGGCGCCAAGCGCGTGGATGCGAAGACGAGGAAACGCCGCGAAGCCGAGGCGCGACAGGCATTGTCGAAGAAGCGCAAGTCGCAACAAACTGTCATCGACAAGTCGGAGGTTGGAATCTCATTACTTGAAAAGCGACAGGGGGAAATTGCAGGGTTGCTTGAGCAGTCAGAAACCTACAGCGAGGGTGGCCAAGCGCAACAGTTGAACCGTGAGTTGATGGAGATCAACGACAAACTCGAGAAGTTGAACGACCGCTGGAGCGTTGCCGTGGATGCGCTCAACGCGATCACCTAGTCGGCGGCCAAGGTTCCCCCTGCCCCTTCACGGCGGTGAACTCCAATTGGTTGGGCGCGAGATTATAGCGCTCACCCTCCCCGCTTGGCCAAGCGACGTACAATGCGATTGCCTTGTCGACTCCACCCAAAACTTGGGTGGCTGAGTTTTGGGACAAATAACCAGACCCTGCCCGCACGGTTCGCAACGGCCCTGTCTTGTCGCCAAACACGAGATAAATCTGCGCACCAATACCTAGCCAGTTGCCTTCGTTACCCTGAAGTTTCACCCGCAGACCACGCTGCTTGGCTTGGTTCAAAAACAACTTTGGCTTGGCCCCGTTTTGGGAGATGATCAGATCTGTCCTCCCGTCGTGGTTAAAGTCCGCCGCCGCAGCACCCCGTCCTTCCCCGAACACGGCCAAGCCACTCTCCGCGATTGTCGCGGGTTTAAACCCACCATCACCTCGACCCAACAGCAGCAGTCCAAAACCGGCGTCCTGCCGCGACTCTTCCCGGTGGACACCGAAAACATTCTGGCTGAACACGATATCCTCAAGACCGTCATTATTAAAATCGGCGACCACTGGGCTGAAGCTGGCGGTAAACTGGGCCTCGGCGGGGAGCAGCTTGGCCTCAAACCCGCCTCCGGCTTGGAGGAAAACCATGCTTTGTAATGTAGTAATCTCGATTCGCTGCATCTTGGCCAAGCGCGCCCCGTTAAATACGTCTTCCACTGTCGAGTGGGCATAGTGATCGTAACTGCTAATGCCCTCGGCGAGCCAAGGCAACGCCCCGTTCAACGTCGCAAGATTCCGGCGGGGATAAAGTTTCCCGTCACTTCCCCATTCCGTTTCGATGATCTCGCGGCTGCCGTCCTCGTCGAGATCACCATGATAAACAATAAACGGTTGCTCTGCGGATGCCGTGTAGCCGGAGTTTAAACCCCAGTTGGTCACGACAAAATCCATGTCTCCGTCACCATTGAAATCCCCAACATCGATCCCCCGCCAAAAACCGGTAAACTTGCCCAAGCCGTATTGCTCACTGTGATCCAGAAACCCCTCACCGGTATTCACGAAAACTTTCGGCGTCCCCCAATCGCAGGCGAGCAGCAGATCCGGCAAGGGATCAGTATCGATGTTTGAAAAAACCGCGCCCGAAACCAAGCCGACGTTCCGTAGCGCCTTGGACCAAGCTGCGCTCTCCCTCCATTCGCCGCCCTCATTCATGTAAATCCACGAGCTCGCCGATTGCGGATAGTTGTTAGGCATTGCCCGGGCGGCAACGAACAAATCCAAGTCACCGTCCCCGTCGATATCCGCCATGGCCAAGTGCCCGGCACTGGCAACCTTGGCGGCGATCTTTTGCAGTGCTGTGCCGTTGGCTTGGTTGATTGAAACCATGTCGCCGAAAGCAAGGCCGTCATCATGGTTGGACAAGGATTGGAAGAGGTTGCCATTTGCAATCAACACAGAAAGAGTGTCGCGTGGATTCTTCTGAAACGGCGTTTTTGGTTTGAACAACTCGAACCCTTTCCCGGCCATGTTTCGGTATAACATCACGGCACCGCCCCTGCCGTTGCCGATGCCCAAGTCTTCCCATCCGTCCTGATCGATGTCACCCCAGGCGACACCGGGACCGTCTTGGCCAAGCGTCCACGGGATTAGCGGTTGATTCTGTTTTTCGTTGCTGACGCTTTCATGGTGCTGCTTGGCCTCGGGAAAATTCAACTGCTTAAAAAGAGGAGCAGGTTTGCCGCTATTATTCGGTGCCAGTGAGTTGGGTTCATAACGAACCCAATAGACCCGGTTCGACTCAACTTGGCTGATAACTGTCTCTTTTAAATTTGGCCAGATGACTTTCAATTGCGCCGGGCCGGGCATGGCAAATACCCTTAAGGAATCGTCAGACGACAAATAGCGCCCGCCACTGATCATTTCTTGGCTTTGGGTTTTGTCGCCGTGAGCGACTTCTATCCTCGCGCCGATACCTCGGGTATTCCCTCCGGGGCCGGTTAATCGGACTGCGATGCGCGGCTTAGCGGCGTTGTTGCAGTAGATCCCCGCAGGGCTGCGCATGTTGTTGAGGACCAAATCGAGATCGCCATCGCCATCAAGATCGCCGCTTGCCATGCCGTGAGAAACGCCTTGGGCATCAAATCCCCATTCGCTGCCGGCTCTGGCGAACTTCAGGTTGCCCAAGTTCCGGAACGCCACATTGGCTGTGTTTTGCGCGGGGAAAATCTTGCGGGCGAGGAGAATTTCGCGGTTGGTTATCGTTCTGCTTTCGCGCTGTTTCCGCAGCTTGATGATCGTGTCCAGATGGCGCGCATTGCGCTCTACACCGTTAGTGACCAGTAAATCCTCAAAACCGTCCAGATCGACATCGATGAACATTGGGCACCACGCCCAATCCGATGCGGCGACTCCGGCGAAGTTGGCAATCTCAGAAAACAAACTAAAGCCGCGATTAAGAAACAACGTGTTCCGCATTGCTTGAGGTTGGTCGTTGAATTTGCCGGGAACGGGTGTGTACTGCACTCTCGGGATCATTTGATTTTTCCTCGTCCAGCGATCTCTGTTCAACATATCGACGACAATAAAATCATCTAGCCCGTCCCGGTTCATGTCCGCGAAATCGATCCCCATGGAGAACATGCTGGTTTTTCTCAGCGCCAATGAGGGGGCCTCACGAAACCGGCCTTGGCCAACGTTTAGCCAAAGGCGATCTTCGCCGTCAAAATCATTGCACACATACAGGTCGGGGTGCCCGTCACGGTTGATATCCCGAAACATCACCGACAACCCCCACTCGAACAACGTCCCCGGCAGAGGTGCCCCGTTTGCGGCCATAAACCGACCCCCGCCGACTACGTTACGCTCGAACTGGAATTGGCCAAGGTTGCGATAGAGCACATCCGGCAACCCGTTTTCCTCAATTCCACCGCGCTCATTCAACCTGAAACGGTTTTCCAATTTTGAACCTTTTACCGCAATCCCGTTGACTGTTGAAATCACTTTTCTGTTTCCGATTGTGCGAAACTTGAAATACGCGTTTGGCATGTCCATCAAGGTTGTATCGCGATAATGGGCGACATAGAAATCAAGCAAGCCGTCCCCGTCAATATCCGCAATTGCAACGGACATGCCACCACGCGCCTTGTCCATCCCGGCCGCTTGGCCAAGCGCTTGGCTGAAACCAGCGCCGGTGTTCCTGAACAGGAGCGTCCCGGAATGGATAGTGTTGACGATTAAGTCGAGGTCCCCATCGCCATCCAAGTCAGAGAGCGCGGCTCCGGTCGAATCCTTATTGGCACAATCCACACCATAAGACTTCGCAGCCTCCTCAAACTTCCAGTTTCCCTTGTTCAGGTAAAGATGGTTGAGACCATCCAAGCTGCACAAGTATATGTCACAAAGCCCGTCACCGTTGACGTCACCCAGCGCAACCCCCGATCCATTCAGGTAAACCTGATTCTGAAGCGACTTCTCCGCTCCGAGGTCATTGCGAAAATGTATGCCTGTTAGATCGGGGTTAAGCAGCGTGAATCCCGAACCCGAACCCGTAGAAACTTCCAGCGATCTCCATTTATGATCGCCCTCCTCGACCCATTGAGTCGCCGCATCAACTCGGCAAAGCGCCAATACGCACGCTCCCAGCACGAGCAATCTCGCGTACAGTTTAATGAACGACCTTAACCCCATCAGCTTTTGAAATTACGATGTATTTTGCCCCGGCGGGAATGGGAACTATAGAGATACTGAAATCAGCCCAGCGAATATGAAACTTGGCTTTTGAATCCTCGACAACAAATAACTGAACCAAACTGTCCTGCGACCAATAGCCCGAGCCAAGCCGGATTCCCCTCTTGGGGCCAAGCACCCCGTTTTGCTCCAATCGGATGGTCGCTCCTATAGCCTGCATGTTCTCCCCCGCGCCTTTCAATCGAACCCGGAGACCCGGTTTGCCGGTTGAATTCAGGTGAAGTTTAACCTGGTCATCGTTCTGTGCGGTGACAATATCCACCCGTCCGTCACCGTCGAAGTCGGACGCGACACTCCCGCGCGCTTGGCCAAGGTTTGCCACGCCGGATTCCGTGCTCGAAAGCGCCCTGAACCCTCCCTGCCCGTCACCCAGCATCACCAAGCCAAGCCCTGCGTCGTATCTTGACGACTCGCTTTCCACGTTGAAGAAATTTTGCGCGAGATAAATATCCTCGTTCCCGTCGCCATCAAAATCAGCTACGGAACAACCGAAGGCGGGTGCGAACTGGGCCTCGATAGGCAGATCCACTTTTTCAAGTGAATCGCCGGTATTCAAAAACAAAGTCGTATCAAGTGTGTTTAGTTTCAGCACTACGGGAGTACGCCCTGCAGGCTCAAGCATAGCCTGAACATCCGCTTGGCCAAAGGCCCTGAATGTTGGGTACATGCCGGCAACCCACGGCAGAACCTTGGCCAAGGCCAATCGACCACGAACCGGGACGCGCTTGCTTAAAAAGGGATCCCAAATCGACTCGATTCCCTCGACGATTCCGTCTTCGTTGAAATCCGCGACGTGCAACCAAATCTCCTCGGCGAGGTGCTCGCGGTACTTTGAGTTTCGGCCCACGTTGGTCAGCAAAAGATCCATCCGGCCGTCACCGTTAAAGTCACCTGTGGTTACACCGTTCCAAAGTCCATGGAATGTAGAGATGCCCCATTGAGTTGTTTGATCGCTAAACGTGCCATTGTCGTTGATTAACACCAAAGGCGAATTCCACTGGCGTGCAAGAATCAGGTCCAAGTCTTTGTCGTTGTCCAAATCGGAAAAAACGGAGCCAGAGACAGCTCCAATATTCCGGGTAACACCTCCCTCTTTCGTCGGGATAAATCCATCCGGAGTGTTGAGGTAAATGGTCGAACTGATGCCTAAATAAGTATCGTTTTTTCGGGTTCGTCCGCCGACGAATAAATCAAGATCCCCGTCACCATCGATGTCCGCCATGGAGATTGGGCCTGACGAATCCGAGCCGGCAGCAAAGACTTCACGGCTGGAATCCCTCGACAAGGCATTGAGCGCCGAGCCAATCGACAATCCGTCTTCATAGCTTGAAAGGACCGACAATAACACCAACCCGGAAGATAGCGTTTTGTGCCCAAGAATCGTTGCATTATCACGAATTAGTTTCAAGTTTCCGCCCCACGGCAATTTGAGTGCAACCTCAGTTTCACCTTGAGACACTTGGGGGTATTTGAAACCAAGGAGCCTTCCCCCCTTGCTTCCGCCGATAAACAATTCATCGATACCGTCTCCGTCAACGTCGACGGCGCAAACGCCCGGTCCAAGCTCAGACTGACTACTTGGCATCAGCGGGTGGGAGATGAAATCGTCATGCAGATTCTCCACATGCTGAACCTTGATTCGATCCGAGACATCCTTGAAAAGTGGTTTAACTTGGTTCGGAACTTGATGGGTTCTGATCTTAGCACTGGATTGTTTGACTTCATAAAGAGCGTTGGGCGTGATCTGTTGAATTTCTGAAAAAGAACCATCGGGCCATTCAATTTCGGCGGACAGGGCCTGGGCGGAATGCGGAATGCCGAAGACGCAAAGCGGCTGGTCTCCGGAGAGATAACGGCCACCGGCGATGACGGTTTGTTTCTGATGGAAGCCCCCTGACTTCAATGTAATCCGAGCCCCGATGCCTGATGTGTTGGGAACTTTGCCCTTAAGCCTGAATGAAACCCGGTCGCCTGCCGCCATGTTTTCGAAGACAAAAGCGGATGCGTTCAGGTTATTGACCACCAAGTCCAAATCTCCATCGTTATCCAAATCCCCCGCTGCCATGCCATGCGAAACCCCAACTTGACCGAACCCCCAGTCCCTGCCCCTCTCTTCAAACGTGAGGTTGCCGTTATTGCGAAAAATCAAGTTTGGGGTCTTCAGACTTGGGAAGCGGATCATGTTTTTGACATGCGCCTCTCTCGTTCGCGGTGAGTTGGCGACTACTCCCATCATGTCGGCATCAAGCACGTCGGACTCATTTCCAGTTGTCAGAATCAAGTCTTCGTAACCATCCATATCCACATCTAAAAATCGGCTAGCCCATGTCCATTCGCTGGCATGCACGCCGGCTAGCTGGGCAATTTCAGCGAAGGCATTGTTGCCCCGGTTTAACTGAAGTGTGTTTCGCGGGAATTCCGGCTGAAACCTCGCATCTGTGACGGGGAGATTTAGTTCTTCGCTCAACACATTTGCCCGCTGCGTGTGACGGTACTCACTCCTCATGGAAAGCATGTCAGCGACAAAAAAATCGTCATGTCCATCCCGGTTTATATCGGCAAAATCTACAGACATGGAGGACATGCTAAAGTTCCTTATGATTTCGGGGCCGGCCTGCTTAAACCCCCCACCGCCCTGATTGATCCAGAACTTGTCGACGGAGTAAAAAAAATCGTTGCAAACATAAATATCAGGAAGATTGTCGCCATTGACATCGCGCATGATGACGCTCAACCCCCAATCCATGGGCGGCTTTGCAATCGGTTTGCCGCTGGCATCCAGAAACCGGCCGTTCGTCCAGCTAATAGGCTTGAACCGTCCCGAGCCAAGGTTCTCGTATAGGAAATCAGGCTCGCCCAGTTCAACAAGGTGCACTCCGTCTTGGCGCTTGGTCTTTAATGCCAGAAACCGATTCACCGGCGTGACGACAACTTTGCCGTTTTCCTGTTTGACTTCGACATTCACTCCCGGGGGTCGATCCTTATAGTTGGTGGTTCGATAGTTGGTGACATATAAATCCAGATCGCCATCTGAATCGATGTCAGCCATGGCCATGGAAGTGGCCCCCAGTTTTGGGAACAATCCTGAATCCGTTTTTTCAGTGAACTTGCCGGAGCCGTCATTCAGGAACAACCGTGTCCCCTTGGCTAAGCCGGTCACCAGCAGGTCGTTGTCGCCGTCTCCATCAACATCAACCAACAAGGCGCCCGTGCAGTATTGCCTCGGACAGGTCACGCCGGATTCGGCCGTGATATCTTCAAACCGCCAGCCACCCCGGTTGCGATATAGTTTGTTGTCTGTCTGAAGTCCGCAAAAGTATATGTCCGGCAGATCGTCGCCGTCCACGTCGCCGATTGCCACGCCCGAACCGTTGGCCAAGTTCCGGTTTTTGGCAATCAATTGTCGGGACAAACGATTTGCAAACCCAACCCCGGTGGCTCGGTGAGTTAATAATTTGAATCCGTTGCGTTCACTTGGCTTAACCGTCAACTTGGCCAAGCGGTACCCATCTTTTTCAACCCACTCGATTGCGCTTGATGAGATGGGGAGGGTTAAAACGATCGCGAACAGTATGCAACAATAGCGACGCACCAGTTGATGGCGAGTCGATTTCATCGCGCCCTCAAAACAGTGGCCTCGCCGCTTTCCTGAAGTAAAACTTCCCTTATACCCTCGGGGATATTATAGCTCACCTCACTCCCGCTTGGCCAAGCGACAGTCAACTCGTGCGCCTGGTTTAGCTTGGGTAAAACGAGGACGGAACTGTTGACCGCCCAATATCCTGATCCTGATTGCACCTCTTTTGTGACAGTGTGGTTTTTGGTAATTTTCATTGTCACTTTTGCGCCCACTGCAGTCGGGTTTTGCGTTGGTCCTTTTAATCGCACCCGGATTCCGGCAATTCCCCCGCTGTTGAGCAGTAACTTGGTTTGCGCGTTGTTTTGCCCGATGGCCAAATCCATTTTGCCGTCGCGGTTGAAATCCGAGACAGCGCACGCCCGTTGCTCGCCGTATGCCGCCACTCCGCTTCGGCTTGCGGCGATCGCCTCAAATCCGCCGTGACCGTCACCGAGCATCAACAAACCTCTACCTGCATCGCACCTTGAGTATTCCGGGTTTGTCGCAAAAAAGTTTTGCGCAATAAACAGATCCTGATTTCGATCGCCGTTAAAGTCCTCCGCAACCAAGCCGAAGCCGGGAGCCCATTGCGCTTCGGGTGGTAATTGAATCGCTTTCATTCCATCCGCCAGATTTAAAAAGATCATCGAGCGAAATTCAACCACCTCAAGAATCGATGCAGATTCAAGCAACTCGCCGAAAATCTCCTGTACCGAGCTTTTGCCAACCTGCTCAAAACTGGAAACCCGCTCGCCGACGAGTGGGATTGCCGCTCGCAAAACACCGAGTCGCCGCTCCGGTTGCCATTTGCCATTTCGGAGAATAGATTCAATGGCATCCACCGCTCCGTCCTCGTCCATGTCGCCGTAATAGACCCGGATTGGATTGGATGAAGTTGGCTTGTTTCTCCAGTTCATCCCCCAGTTTGTCGCGGCAATATCTGTCCTTCCATCGTTGTTGAAGTCAGCAGTGGCGACCCCGTTCCACCAGCCACGGTACGATTCTAAACCAAGTTCATGCGTAATTTCACGCGCCCTCCAACTCCCTTTTTCCCAACGATATACACGGAGCGAATCCCAGTGGAGGGAGAGTATCAATTCCGGGCGACTGTCCCCCGTGATGTCACTGAAAACAGCACCCTGCACCATCCCCAACTTGGGCCACTCGTGAGCCACCACGAATGTGCCCTCCCGGTTTTCGAGTAGGACCGAATTGGCAGGAGACGGATATTGGCCGGGTACGATGCGTCCACCCACGAACAAGTCAAGATCCCCGTCCCCGTCCAAATCCACCTGGCACATTGGCCCAGTGCTGTTCGTTTCGCCGGTGCGAATACCGGTGGCTTTGCCCCTAGCAAAGTCATAACTCATGATCGACGGCAACTCAGCGGAACCGGATTCGTAATTCGACACACCCGCAATCAGCGCAGGGCCGCCACCGGCAGGGATGAAAGGCAGCACCATCGTTTGATCCCAACTGGTTGGTTGCAAAATCTGCGACGTGATGGACTTGAACGCGCCATTCTTTTCATTGCGAAACATGCTCAAGCGCCGACCGGCACCGCTGCTGATGATCAGGTCATCCCAGCCGTCGCGATTGATATCGTGCCAGCACAGTCCGGGGCCGGGTTGGCTGTATTTGAACGGGATGAGCAACTGCCGACGGAAATCTTCATACGGTTCGTCGGAATGCTCGTGCCGGATTGTGTCAGAAACGTCGCGGAAGAGAGGCGACGGCTTGGGTGGCGGCGGCTTGGGGGTATATCCGTCCAATGGCTCCGCAATAATATAAGCGTGATTTGACTTGGCCGATTTTATGGTTCTCTCCCGGCCTCTTGGCCAAGTGACGTGTATTTCAAACTCGCCCTCCTTCACACCGAAGGTCCGGGTCGGTTGGCCTGAAGACAAATACCGGCCGCCACAAATAATTTCCTGTTGCTGTACTAAGCCGCCTTGTGAAACTTTAATTTCAGCTCCTATCGCCCAAAAATTGCGGAGTCCGTGCAATTGAATTCGCACTCTTGGCCCGGGTGCCTGATTTTCGTAAATGCCAGCTTCCTCGAGCAGGTTGTTCATGACCACGTCCATGTCGCCGTCGTTGTCGAGGTCGGCCAAGGCCATCCCCTGCGAGATGCCGGGCTGGTCAAAGCCCCACTCCGCCGACGAATCGCTGAAAGTGCCGTCCCGGTTGTTTTTGAAAGCCACGTTGGGCGTTCGCAGATCCGGGAACAACGTCATCAGGTTTAATATGCTTTTTTGCGACAAAGCAGCCCTTTGTTTTTCCACCTCAACCTTTGCGGCCATGTCAGCGTTTTGGAAATCCCGCAATTGGCCGTTGGTTACCAAAATATCCTCATAGCCATCCAGATCGACATCAAGGAAAATCGGCCCCCACGACCACTCGGATGCCTCGACATTTGCGTAATAGGCTAACTCCGCAAACGTGTTGTCGCCGCGGTTCACTTGCAGTGTGTTTCGAGAGACTTGTGGGCGACTCTTCAGCAGAGTGTGCGGTTCGTTCTTGGACACCATTTCGGAAATTTGAACATGTCGCATTTCGTGGTCACGGCTTAACATGTCCACGACAAAAAAATCAGTATCCCCATCTCGATCGATGTCCGCGAAATCGACTCCCATCGAGAAGGTCGAAGTGCTGCGAACGGCCAGCTTGTTTATGGCTCGAAACCGGCCCTTGCCGTCGTTCATCCACATTCGATCCGGCGTGAATAAGTCGTTGCAAACGTAAAGGTCGGGGAAGCCGTCGTGGTTGATGTCGGCGAAACGCGCTGCCAATCCCCAGTCCATCGGCAGCTTGGCCAAGCGCTCGCCGTTTTCATCACGAAACCATTCCAAGAAATCGACCTTTGTAAACTTTGCGTTGCCATTGTTGAGAAACAAAAAATCTGGCTCGCCGTATTCCAAAATATCGCGACTCTGTGAAATCTCATATCGTCCCTTCAAGTGCGCTTCATCGGTGGAGACGCCGTTAACTGATGTAACGACACCCTGCCCGTCGACCAAGCTCACGCGAATTTTTGTGTTCGGACGGTCCTTGATTGTTGTCGGGTGAAAATTGGCCACGTACAGGTCCAAGTCGCCGTCGATATCGATGTCAGCCAGGGTCATCGACATGCTTCCGGCGATCGAGGCCAAGCCGGACTGTTTGGTGATTTCGACAAACTTAAAGTTGCCGTCATTACGAAACAGCCGCGTCCCACCACCAAGTGCATTCACCAACAAGTCGAGGCTCCCGTCGCCGTCAACATCCGCGAAGGCCGCGGCGGTTGAATCCTGCCCGGCGCAGCCTACACCGGTTCTTTCAGTTACGTCCTCAAATGCCCAGCCACCAAGGTTGCGGTACAGCTTGTTGGCGTTGTCGAGGCCGCAAAAATAGATGTCACACCATCCGTCACCGTCGAAATCACCGGCAGCAACGCCGGAGCCGCTGAGCAGATTTCGGTTACGAATGGATCGCTTGTTATCGAGCAGGTTTTTGAAATCAATTCCGGTCACAGCCGATGAGCGCCGCTTGAAGCCGGCCTTGCCATCCTGCGAGACTTGGAGTGGCGCGCTCGTCCATTCAGCACCGTTTCTTTTCCATTCGAGACCACGGGCTGTAACGCCGATGAAAAAAAAGGTAACGGTCAACGCGTTGAAAAATGTTGTTTGAATCACCCTCATTGGCTTGGTTCGCGCACGGTGATTTCGGAGGCTCCCTCTGCAATTTCTGTTGTCGTGGTTTTCCCGCTTGGCCAAGCGACTTGCAGCCGGGTGGGTGTTGCGTCGCCGATGCTCAACACTTGTGTTGCTGCATCCTGTGAGCGATATCCGCCACCGGCCCGAACCTCTCGCGCCGGGCCAAGCTTGGTTTCCGTACCCAAGCGCAGCTTGGCGCCGACCCCGCTTGGGTTCTCTTTTATGCCGGAGAGTTGAACGCGCAACCCTCGCTTGGCCAATCGGTTACGGTATAACTTGGTTTGCCCTGCGTTTTGTCCTACCAGCAAATCGACTCGGCCGTCACGGTCGAAATCGGCGACGGCGCTGCCCCTTTGATCGCCGGTCATCCGGATGCCGCTCATCGCTGAGGTCATCGGTTTGAATGCCCCCTTGCCGTTGCCTTTCAGCAGCAGACCTCGGCCCGCGTCCATTCGCGGGAAGTCGGGGCGAGTGCCAAAAAAGTTCTGAGCCAAAAACAAATCTTCGTTGCCGTCTCCATCGAAGTCCGCGACCGAGATGCCGTACACCGGGGCCAGTTGTGCTTTCAGCGGGAGCGTGGTGATTTCAAGCGTGTCGCCGCGATTGATCATCACGACAGACTCGAACGTGGTGACATTGATGGCAGCCAGTTTGCTTTTTTGTTCACCTAATATATTCGCTGAAGTGGCGTTCGCGTAGGCGGCGTAAGTGGGGTAAATCTCTTGGAGGAATGGAATCGCCCGGAGCACTTCGCCCAAATTCCTGATTGGCAAAGCCTTGGCCGGGCTTGGCCCGGTGTAAGACTCGAACACCTCGTGCACGCCGCCCCCGGACAAGTCGCCGTGATGCCAAGTGATCCCAGCCTTGCCGTAAAGTTCATACCCCGAGTTGGTCCCGATGTTGCCGGCGACCAAGTCCATGGTGCCGTCGCCATCGAAGTCACCAGCGGCGATGCTGTTCCAGAAACCAACACGATCGTCCAAGCCAAGCTCGGCGGTCGCCTCCCGGAGTGAACCGGCGTTGTTCCGGTAAACTCGAATCAATCCCGGATCGCACGCCAACACGAGTTCCGGGTGATGGTCGCCCAGCAGATCGGTCCACACTGCGGCGCTGACGGAGCCAACATTGCTGAACAGTGCGGCGTGTTTTTTGTCTTCGACGAATTGCCCGCCGTCGTTGCGCAGGATCACGGAGTCAACTGGAGACGGGTATGCGCCCGGTTGGCATCGGCCGCCGACGAACAGGTCAATATCCCCGTCGCCATCGTAGTCCGCAGCGCAGAGAACCGAATAAGAAACCGTTCCGGCGTCTAGTAGTTTTTTAGGCGCATCGATGGTTCCGTGCAACTGCAACGCAGGCCCGAATGCCAACCCGTCCTCGTAGTTGCTTTGGAGCACAAGCAGGCCTTTTTTGTTGGAATTCAGCCCGAGAATGCTGGCTTGATCGCGTGGGTTCACTTGGCCAAGGGATGCCGTTGTGGTCGCTTTGAAGCCGCCTTTGCCGTCGCTCAAGAACAAGCCAAGCTTGCCGCCGCTCCCGGTGGCAACGGCGATGTCATCCCACCCGTCGCCATTCCAGTCAAGCCAAGCGACTCCCGGCCCTTCTTGGCTGAGTTTTTTTGGCAGAAGTTGCTGTCTCGAAAAATCATCAAACGCCTTCTCAGTGTGCTCGTGTGACAGCAAGTGGCTGACGTCCGCAAAAATCGGGCTTGGTTTTGCTTCCTCGTTTTTCTCCGCTTGGCCAGCGGCGCTCTCGTGGATTTCGTACAGCCGGTTTGGCGATACATCGGCGAGAGTGCTGACTTTGCCGCTTGGCCAAGCGACAGTGATTTTTTGTATCGGCTTGCTGGCGGCGAATACCCGAACCGCCTCGTCATCGGAAAGGTACCGTCCGCCATCGATCATTTCCTGCGACTGCAGCAACCCTTCCGACTCGACCGTAATTCGCGCTCCAACTCCCTGTGTGTTGGGCCGCGTGCCGCGAAGTTTCACGGTGATGCGCGGAGCCGGCGAGTTGTTCCGGTACACCGTCGCCGCTTCGCCAAAATTGTTCACGGCGATGTCGAGGTCGCCGTCGTTGTCCAGGTCCGCGAGCGCCATGCCGTGGGAGATGCCCGCATGATCAAATCCCCAGTCGGCGCTCTTCTCGACGAAGCGGAGGTTGCCTTGGTTTCGGAATGCGAGGTTTCGCAGCACGAGCGGCTTGAACATGAAGCGCATCTCGAGCAGTTCGCGTGGAGAGTGCTTGCGTTGCTGTTTCAACTGCTCGCCCTTATTGGTGACGTCCATGTCTTGCATGTCGAGCGGGTGGCCGGTAGTCACGAGAAAATCGTCGTAGCCGTCGAGGTCGACATCAATGAAAACAGGCGACCACGACCACTCCGTTGCCGCGAGGTTGGTGTGGAATCCGATCTCGGCGTAGGTGCCGTCGCCGTTGTTCAGGTAAACGGTGTTGTAGCTGTACTGCGGCCGATCGTTGTACACGCCAAAATGCAGCTCCGGCGGCTTGCGGTTGCTCAACTGGGTGTTTCGCAAAACATGTTGGCGGCTGCGCAT
>LWDU01000341.1_pt1 | contig 15403 bp, 29 predicted proteins | sample 727161 | NCBI WGS metagenome assembly LWDU01 (sample SAMN04566230, study PRJNA314399) | hydrothermal vent metagenome | isolation source: deep sea hydrothermal plume seawater | place: Mexico: Gulf of California, Guaymas Basin | collected 2004-07-11 | reverse complement strand
AAAGAATGACTACAGAAGATGGTGGATGGTTTATGGTTCCTTTACAAAGAGAAATGTCTAGTGATGATTTAATTTTCACATTAAACAATGCCATGACTACCAGTGGAACAGACACGGGATCGAGTCGAGGTGGTGCTATTACAGGTTATGCAGCTGCAATGTTAAGAAGTAAAAGTTTTGAATTTATTTCTACTGGGGCTAAATGGAAATCAGTTCGGGCTGGTGCATGGGCTGCAAAACAAATCAGACATAATAGCGTCTATAAATCTTTTGATATATACAAAAGTGATTACCTAAAACAACTAAAAAAAGATACATACTCCCATGCATCAGAAACACCAGTATATTTTGCTAAGGGTTCTGGTCGGAAAAAGATATCAGAATGGCCAAATGCAAATGTTGGATATAATAGTTTTAGTGCTGGTGATATGACTAACATCAATAAAAATACTAAGCGATCGGATTCACCTTGGAGTATAGGTACACCAGATCACGGTCTTTTAAGAAAAATGCAAATGAATCATATGTTGGGTTATGAAAGAATACAATGTGAAATGTTTGGTATCTCTGGATTGCAGATTGGTAAAAATGCAAAGGCTGAGTTTCCTCAGATTGGTTTGGGTTCTGGTAGTCCTGATCAAACTGGTCTTGCAGGATCAAAAGACATATGGGGTGAAGATAGAAATAATAACATATGGATAATTACTAAAGTTGCTCATCATATTATTTGTTCTGGTGATGATCCTAATTATACTACCACAATGGAACTCGCTAATACCATGCGGGACACTGGAAAGAAACTTCCTGTATACGGTTCTTTGGGTGCTTCGATACAATATGCTTGGACATAAAAAAAGGGAGCCCCGAAGGACTCCCCACATCGTAGTTGCCTTACGATTAACCGTTATCTGCCAACTTGGCGAAATAATCTAAAGTCTCATCATCATCGGTTGTTTCAGGAACCGGAGTAATGACTTCCTTTTTCTTGGGAGTAAATGTTTCAACTGTACCCTTAACTGATGTACCAGTAAGAACTTTGTTGAGCTTTTCCTTCAGTTCATCATAAGTCTTGAAAGTCTTTGGATCAACAAATTCTTGTAGACTATGTAACTTCTCATTATATAATGTTTCAAGGCGAGCGTCATCACCATCAAACAGTTCTGAAAGATTATCAAACTCTGACTTATCGTAATTCCAATAACCATCGACCTTACGAATCTTGAGTTTAAAGTTAGCACCCTTCCACATATCAAATGGATTCAAGGGAGTTTCATCATCAAACGCAGGGTTCATAGCTTCAGTAATCTTATCAAAGATTTTCTTACCGAAACGATACAACCTTACTGTACCATCATTCTCAGGGTGCTTTGGGTCACTCACAACTAGGATGTTGGAGTAATATTTGAGAATTCGCTTCTGCTTCCTGGCAATCTCCTTATCTGATTCTGCACCACTGTTCCAAAGTTCAGTGTTGTATTCAGATACAGGATCATTCTTACCAATCGTGGTCAGTGAATTCTCAATATACCAACCACCAGGACCATTGAACGCATGATTCCAAAGTCGAACCCAAGGTAGATCCTCACCAGCTGGTTGCGGCAGAAAACGAATTACTGCGAAACCATTGCCAGTCTTATCAAGATCGGGTTTCCAAAAACGGTTATCTTCAAAAGAATTACCGGAGGTGGGATTGTTTAACTTAGAAAGTTCAGTCTGTAATTTTTCAAAAGAGCCAGACTTACTCTTTAGGTCTGCAAAAGACATATATTGTATCTCCTATATATTATCGTATTTACTATCAATCGCTGTATAATCGCAATCAATACTATTTATTATACCACGGTTCTTAACTAATGTCAAGCTTTTTTCAATCTTTCTTTTCTAGTTCGGCTTCGATTAAAGCCTTAATAAATTGTTGGGGGGTTATTTCATGTTGAACAGCCGCAATGATAAATTCGGCCATTTGTATTTCTTTTTCTATCCAAAACTTCTTTCGTTTTAATTCTGACAATTGAATTTCATAGTCATCTAGTTCTCTTTGCTTACGAACCTTCTGTTCTATAATATCAGTTATGGAAATAATATTAGTATCTGTCATACTAATACTTATATAGTGGAACTAGGGGAGGATGCACCCTCCCCGTAGATCCTTTAGTCAATCTTACTAGTCCTTCTTGGTGAAGATCCAATAAATGACGCCTAGGGCTACAAGTCCAACTAGTCCTTGGCTGCCTAGTGATGCCACTAGGCCGGTTATATTCCCGATGACATCAACGGGAAGAAAGATCATATCTGATCCGAAAAGTACTTGAAGTACTACTGCTAAAGCGATAAGACTTACAGCTATTTCTGAAATCTTATTGATCCAGCCCTTTACACTTGCTATTACATCAGCCATATAAACCTCCTTGGTTTTTTAAGTGTTAATCCTTTCATACATTTCATCTTGTGTAATGTACTCAAGGTTCGGAATATCAATCCATTCCTCAATTACAGAATTAACCCTATCTTTAATATCGTTTGATATAGGTTTAGGATTAACCTTGTAATACTTTATATCAGGGAACTTTTCAAAAATGATCCGGTGTTGTTCTATCCAATTATCTGGTGGGATAGGTTGTCCACCGGAACCTATGTAACAATCAGTTCCTTTATATATATTGTTTGGTTTGTCTGTGTTAGAATATAAATCCATACCCAATAGATATATCTCTTCCGTATTCGGATTTATAGATGCAAATACACTACATAAAGCACCAGAACAAAAACCATAATCTGAATTTCCAGGCAATGATTCTGTCTTGAATACTTTATCTTCAGGAGCTACCCAGGTTACCCAAAGGCCAGCTCTTTTATCTGCAAATATTATATCTACCGTATCTAAATTTACTTCTATGCCTTCTTTTTGACAAGCGGTTAAATAATCTTCTCGGAGTTTTCTCAATTGGTCTAAATCTTGACCACCTATTGCAAACTCATTCCAACCTTCAACCCGTGGACTAACATGGATGTAGGACTTTAAATCACTTTGGTCCTTATGGGATATGTGAGACGGAACTACTATATTATCGTATGCCTCTCCTGGCAATCTGTTCCAATCTCTAAAATATACAACATTCTTAAAAGCATAACCTGTGCGGTATATCTCATGGCTCATCTCTATATCGACACACACCAAAAAATCTGGTGTCCAACTACGATATAAAGCATTGCATCCCCAGATGGTTGCATACTGCCTTAATCCATCTAAATCAATTCCGAGACGGGATTCACCATTCCCGAGACATATCACTCTACTCATTTTAATATGCTTTAGTTATTTAGTCTTTTTCGTCTTTAGATTAACACAAAATTTGCAGAAGTTATCTGGCGCCTAATATGACCGCCACATTGAGGACAAAATTCCAAAGGTAGGTCTAATATCTTTTGAATGATATCCAATAATTCATGGCCACATTCCTCACAGACATAATCATATATTGGCATAAAACAAAGCTTCCCAAGAAACAGGAAATTTCTCCTTGGCCAAATCATATAGTTCCCAAGCAACACTTCTTGTTTCTTCTTGTGTATCACCTTTACATCTTAAATTACAAACTCTAGAAAATGCATACAAAGAACCAGTCCAATACCATTCTGTATAGGTGTTCTGTGGTAGTACCATACGAGCTTGTTCTGGTGCAATACCAGCATCTAACATTTTCTTATAAGTTTCTACAGCCAAATCACATGATGCACTAACCGCAGCACCAACTCTCACCTCACGATCTAACCATTCTATTGTCTCATCACCAGACCCCTGTTTCTTATCTACTGGTTTACTTCTCCATGTCTCTGGCTCCCAATACTCTGGCTCATCTTCCACATATCGTCGGCTCACTTCATTCCATACTAAACCTACTTGATGCTTGACTAACTGCCTTGCAACAAAGATAGGTGCTTTGATATGATATGATAATGTTGCATGACCAAAAGGAGTCCAATGGCCATGTTTAGCAAGATAACGAATCAGTTTCTTATCACCTTCTTTCAGTTCAAAGATACCTTGAGCAGGAACATTATGTCCCCAAGTACTATTCTTATTAAATGATACTCTTGCCGCATTGACTACGGAGAGATCATTTCCCATACTGTCTATTAAGGTGACGTTCATCCCGTCAAAGTTTCAACAATATGTTTCATCACTCTATAGGGATCAGCATTTGCAGAAGGACGGCGATCTTCTAGATAACCATTCCAGTTATTATCTACTGTAGTGATAGGAATACGAATACTAGCACCCCGATCACTAATCCCATAGCTAAACTTTTTAATAGATTGTGTCTCATGTTTTCCTGTCAACCTCTTTGCATTATCTGCACCATACTCTCTGATGGCTTCTTTATGTTTTGATCCTAGAAGTTTGCAACACGCTTCAAAATATGATTGCGAACCAAAATCTCTCATCTGTGCATTAGAAAAGTTTGTATGCATACCGGAACCATTCCAATCACCCTTCTGTGGTTTAGGACTAAAGTCAATAGTGACTCCATGCTTCTCTGCAATCTTCATTAGAATATAACGAGACATCCACATATCATCACCGGCACTTACACCAGACCCTAATACTTGATATTCCCACTGACCTAATGCAACTTCAGCATTAGTGCCAGTAATACCTATATTAGCGTTCATACACGCCTCTGTATGACGGTCTACGATCTCTCGGCCAACTACGTTGTCAGCACCAACGCCACAATAGAAATCGCCCTGAGCCCGAGGCTTGCCCTTCTCCGGCCACCCTAGCGGTCGGCCATCCTTATACATAAAATACTCTTGCTCAAAACCAAACCACCACTCACTACTAATCAATTCTAAACAATGGGTTCGTGTATTGCTTGGATGTGGTTCATGGTCTGCACTTAAAACTTCACACATTACATAAGTACCGCCAAGACCTTCACTTGTTCGTGTTGCATCTGCTCGGATACGATCAATTGTATGATACTCACCTACAGGATTCAATATACAATCTGATTTATCTCCTGTTGCTTGCTGTGTAGATGATCCATCAAATGACCACAAACTAACCTCAGTATCTATTTTAACTTTACTTCTTAATGATGGAGTTGGTTTATAACCATCTAACCAAACATACTCTAACTTTTCCATATCACGTTCCCACTTTTTTTACATAGGTCCAATACTGCAAATCAGTTGAATCACTATCTTGTTTATGTTCTCTATACCAGAGCCAGTCACCATCACCACTTTCAGCAAGCCATCCCTGCATACTATCATACTGCACTACCTTAACAGCAATCTTCTTATCTGTTTCAGTATTTTTTAAAACTATTTGATGACCGCTACGATATATCATACCGGAAGTTCCTCTCACTTGAATATTCATAAGAAGATTTAGTGTTGTGTATCTTCTTCTCTCGTTCTAGTTAATTCACTTCTCCAATTACGACTACGATACTTCTTTTGGTTATATTTGGAAGCTAACTCGTCAGATAACTCTTGGAGTTTTTTCAGGCAAACTTCATTTGCCCAGCGCTGAAGTTCAGCATTATCGAACTCCAATTTACGAACACGACCTTCAGCCTGTTCTAGTTTATAGGATAGATGTGCAATCCTACGCTTCGCCTCATCAATATAAGACTCTTTTGGTGCAGCTGTATCTGTCATTAGAAACACTCCTGTACTTTGTTTAATGTTATCATTCTATACTTTCTTGCGGATACTTGCATAAACGGTTCATACTTACCTATCAATTTACTTACCTTAGGCCAAATAAATTTTTCAGTTATATCTTTATCAAAAACTTTTCTATACTGCAAAACCTTTTCAAGAATAACTAAAGTTTCTAAAGTAATTTTCTTACCTAGATACGCCTTAATAAGTTTAGGATGATTACCGTCTTTACATTTAAATATTATATCAAAATTATCAGAAGAAGTCAATAGTTTTTCAAGATCATTTTCATAAAAATATTGTAGACTCTGAACTATTTTTTTATGATTCATCCAATTCTTTTCATCAAAGTCACCAATCCATTTTTTACCACGAATAAAATTGGCCAGATAGAAATCTAGTATTTGAGGATCAGATAGTTTTCTTGATAAACGAACAAACTTATATTTGTCCTTTCGTTTCTCAAAAGATTCTATGGTAGCACTAACCTTACCATTGTACTTGTGAAAATCATACTCACTGCTGAAATGCAACTTCAGTGCTAAATAATTTTGATATGCTTCATAGTCTGTCATCAAACTCAAAACAACGAACTCGTTTTTGGTAGATAATTTAATTCTTCTGCATTGTATTGGATCTTTTCTCTCATACTTTTATCAATCCATTTAATGATAGTATGAGCCTCAAGTCCGTTTTGTTCACAGTAATACATCACTGCTTCAAAATGCGTTAATCTTTTTGAGCGGACAAGTTCCTCTATGATTATAGAGAACCTTTTAGGTGTTATTTTTGTTGGTGTTTTTGTGGGTGTCATATTGTTCTCATAATATAAAAGTGACATCGCCTATCCCGCCTTCGGCGATATCGGTGTGTGGCTCTCGGAGGGCAGGGACCACGTTCTTTCACTATGCTAGTGCATAGTTGTCATTGCTTGTCGCCATTGACAAAAGCCATAATTTCATTGGCTTCTTCGATTACATCCTTTGGGGTTGGAAACCTGCGCTGTGCCGGTGCCTCACCCATTCGATCTTGTAATTCTCGGTCTTGTTCAACTGCTGAAAAATAAGCATCTTTCTGTCTTTCTAAGGCCGCGTTATACATATCGAACCGTAATTCATATGGTGTTGCCATAATCTTCTCCTTGTGTGTGATTGTTGTGTGTATAAAAATGAGCCCGTTTGGTTATAAGGTGGTGCTCATGCCCCATCAGATATCACGCTGCTAGCGCATAGTCCTGAAAGTAAACGTCATCGTTGGCGTTTATGTTTTGTGTCAGAACCCTCTTGCAAAATTTCAACTCGCCCCGTCGAAGCCATGTCACCCCCGTATTCGTTCGTAAGCAATTGCTTATTCCGTTCGGGTGGTAATGGTCCCAACATTCCTAATCGGGACCATTCATTCTCAGTATAATAATACTCCGGTGGTTTATCAACTATACCGTGTACGTTTCTACCGATCAAAGTAATGGTGGAGGTGGTGGGAATCGAACCCACGTCCGAAACGCCTACTCTTTTACCGTCATCAGTTTCTTTCACGGTCTATTTATTCAGAAGAAGAACTACCGAAACTAATATTTAAAGAAATACCAGCAACAACCGTGCCTCGATCCCAATCCGAATCAAAAGGAACAGTCAAGTTGGGTGTTAGGGTAAAACCATCGGACAACTGCCAATTATAACCAATCCCAGCTTCTGAACCTGTAAATTCTGTTTCATCAACATCAAAATCTAATGAGTAATAGCTATCCAAACCGAGGATACCATAGCCCACTTTCACTGTTGAATCAAAATCTGTATCATTAACATTCCAATCAAGTGATGGTGTAATTGTTGCACCCCACTGACCAAAAGATGTTTCTAAGCCAATAATATTATCATCATCAGCCTGGTGATCTAAACCAACAGTAGCGTCAAGCGCACCAAGTAATGTCGTAGAATAAGAAATACCAATATCAACTGTGTCACTTGTAGAAATTGACAGGCCATTGTGGCTTGCGGCGAATTCATTCCCCGATTGGTCAAATGATACGGATGTATTACCTGTACCCACTGTAATATCGTGCGACCAATCCGTTGTGAATGCCATAGCACTTAATGGTGCCAAGCATAGTAAAGCTACTAAAGTTTTTTTCATTTATTTCTCCTATGTTGTAAAAAAACTACATCTGTGTGTTTTTAATCACACTATTAATTAATATTTATAAAACCGAAAGGCCTGGGGCTTCAAATTTAAAATAAAATTCTTACGTCTGTTGTAAATTAGCATCAAGATTTTCGTAGAATTGATCCATCATAGTTTCAAGTTTATCTACATAATCTAAAGTTTTCTTTTCAAATATTTGTACCTGGCCATCTTCGGCCACCATCATAATAACAATGTCATCAATACCTATACCAGTATGTTCTTCATACATTGAAGCATAAGCAGTACACTGTATAAAGTAATCGTCAATCCATTCTTCCTTCTTAGGTGTAGTAGTAGTTTTAAAATCTACTACTGCCAAAGTTTCATTATAGACACCAATAAAATCACAACGGCCTGCAACTTTATATTTTGGTGAATACATACTTTGTTCTAGAAGTAATGGTTTTCTCTGAATTTTCTCATCAAAATAAGGTTTCATTTCCTTAAACATACAATAGGCAAGAAAGTTCTTTTGTTTATGATCTTCTTCCAACTTGGTACTGAATTCGGGATCGGACAATAAAAACATATCTTCACATATGTTATGAAAGGCAGTACCACGGCGGGCAGCTTTACCTGACACAATGCGAGCTTGTTCTTCACCAATACGTTTACGCCAGTCTTGTAGACCTTTTTGTTTGCCTTTTTGTTTACCTAGAACAGTGGTAATAGATGGATACTTATTACCATCAGGCGCCTCATAGAAGCGCATACCTTTAAGGGTATGTACCACCAGTTCTGGGAATTCAAATTGGACTTTAGGGTCAAAGACCTTTAAATAAGTTTCTGTGTTCATAATATAATTATACTCTGGTTAGAGATTAAAGTCAAGCACTATCAGATTTAATTCCCATATTTGTTTTGGCAATTAAATAGGATCTTACTAAACCACTACGAATGATATCACCGATACCAAACTCTATCACTTCAAATTCATCCATACCATCAAGAATAGCTTGAAAGTTATGATAACCATCTTGCTCTCCATTATTTCTTCTAAGGTCTGATTGTGCCATATCTCCGGCGAACATAATCTTACTGTTCTGTCCAACACGGGTCATAATGGTATCTAACTCTTGAAACAATAAATTGGAAGCCTCATCTACTATGATGATAGACCTATCAAATGTTTGACCTCGGAGAAAAGAAGTTGAATAAAATTCCAAACTACCTTGTCCGACCAGTTTATCATATAGCTGTGTAAATTCCTGTTCGTTTGGCATCTCAAAAAGATACCTAACTAAAATTCTATAAGGGTCTTGATATAGATTTGCCTTCTCATCTAATGTGCCTGGTAGAAAACCAATATCCCTAGACGGTAATAATGATCTTACTATAACAACTCTATCATATGGTGTACCTTTATCTAATACTTCCTTGAAGGCCAAATGAAGTAAAATAAATGTTTTTCCAGTGCCGGCAGACCCAGTTAAAAATAAATTCTTATCTTCAACATAGGCTTTAAAAGCCTTTTCTTGGGCGGGCCCGACAGATTCTATTGGTACTAAATTTTGGGATGTAATATACAATTTTTTATGCCTACTCAAAGAATAGTCCTCCGTTTAACATTGATGAACTATTTATTTTAGAAGTATCTTAGACACCTAAACATCTATCGTACTTCCACGATTTTTCTTTTTAATCTCTCTTAAAACATCTTTCCAACCATCAGATGTACCATGCCCACCACCCTGACCGCTGGTATCTCTACCACTAATAATGGCATTAGGGTTTGGTGTAAATATCATAAGCCATCCCTCTTGTTTTAAAACTTCCATATCAGATACGGTACAAGAAATATCTTCTGCCTCACCTGTTTCTGGATTTATCATTCTATATTCCATTATCGTTGTACTATCTGCCAAGAACCATCAGGCTGACGGCAGGCAGTTCCGTAACCTTCTTCTGGATAACCACCAACATAGATGGTCTGTATAAATTCACGACAAGGAGCACCATTTGAAGCGGTGTATGTTTGAGTTGGTACTACCGTACCACTATTACCAGTGTTGGGATTCTGCCACTGACCTACTGCATTGTTAGGTGCAGTTTCTAATGTATGTTGTACTGTCTGACCCAGTAATAGTTGGTCACGATGATCTAACTGTTGACCTATACTACTACCTAACATTGCACCGGCACCAACACCAAGAACCGTCCACAACTCTTTATTACTAGAGTTCTGTCCGAGTCCATAGGCCAATGCACCACCAGCAAGAGCACCTAGTGCTGTCCCAGTTTCCATTTTAGTTGCACAACCACCAATCAGCGGAAGTGACACCAAACCAACTAACAATAACTTCTTCATTAACATCTCCTATTTTAAAAATTTGTGATTACCAATAATGATAGTCACGGCCATTTTATCTGCCCACCACGGTTCAATATATTTATTGTGATAGTGGGTTCCACATTTACTATAATCTTCTTCATCAAGTAAAGCTATCACAAACATATAAACCACCTTACTCCATAATTGTATTTGATAAGGACTCCCTAATGGTATGTTATCACTCTTACCATCATGTGTCCAACTAAACTGTTTGTCTTGCCAAACCACATTACATATACTATCAGGCCAGCGTGTACTTTCCTTTCTGTTAATAGTCACATCTCCGATTGCTATCATTCCCTCTATGGGTTCTGCAGCAGCCTCAAAATAGATGTTCTGAGCTCCACAATAGATATCCGCCTGTAACTCTTGATCCTCTACTGGTAATCCTGCAGCCAACATTGTCATCAACACTATGTTTAATGCCGCTTCTTGAAATATCATTATGCACCTTCATGTGGTTTAAAATCACTCTGTTGAGAATATCTCCCTTTATCTTGTGGATCAAAAGTTTCAACTCCAACGTGTTCAATACCTAAATGGTGTACGAAAATAATCAACTGACGTTCTTCTAACTCCATAGAATATAACTGTCTGGCTGTAATGTGTGACCAACTCTTGAGCGATGTAAAATAATCTTCCTGAGTTCCTTTATCATCTTCAAACCATACTCGTTTGGGACGTTTCTCAGCCATGTTCTCAGCAATCAATCTAACTTGCCAATCACCCCAGATACCTTCAGCCATTCTCAATCGCCGCCTTATCTTCATCAGTAATTCTATCAGCGTTCCACAATTTCCACTCATTAAGAGCTTCTTCATAGACACCAGGCCATTTCTTTTTCAGCCAGGTCACATAAGCATCATAGTCGCCTTCTATGGAAGAGCCTTGATAGTTCATGTCATAGATATATTCATCACCTTCCATACCACGTTGCTTATAGCCTCGTTCTATGGTGACTTCAAATAGACCTTCACCTTCCCACATCGTGAGTGTTTCTAAGTCATCACCTTCATCGGCATTGCCATCCATTTCACAACATGAAAAATCACGGCCGCCGTCGGTGAAGCTGTATTCAAAATCAATGTAGTCATCAATGACTTCCATCACCGCATCATGCAGTTCTTCTAATTCAGGTCCGTCTGGTCGTTTATCCATTTTGCAATTTCCTTGAGTCTTGAACAACTGTAACATCTGTCATAGGGACCCATTCTATAAAGTTCTCATCAATATCACGAATCTTAAACATCTGATGTTCTTCATTCTTCGCTTCAATGATTCCCGTACGGGTCATTTCCTTGTGTTGCATAATAGGCAAATCTACCAATGAATAGAACCCACCAAGTCTCCCATACTCATCTACAGGAAACTCTTTCTTATATGTACAATGATATTCAGCCATTTAATCTCTCCTTGATATACTCCGTTACTTCAGCTACAGTAAATATATTATCTGCCTCTATATCTGAAATCTCTATATCAAATTCATCTTCTAAATTCATTACCAATTCAGTAGTATCTAAAGAATCAGCTCCTAAATCTAAACTAAAATTAGATGTATCTTTAACCAATGCAGTTTCTATATCTAATGATTTAGCAGTTATTTTTTTTACTCGTTCTCCTATATTATCCATAATACCACTCCGCAAATTCCTTATAAAGTTTACTTTCTAAACGATAAGCTTCTCGTTCCCAAGGTTGATGGTTATAGTTAACATCTCTAGAATATCTTTTAGACTTCCATTGTACTGATCCTGTTTCATAATCATACAATTCACCTCTCACAAATTGTTTAAGGTGTACCATTTCATGAGCAAACCATATAAGAATTTGATCAAAAGGATGCTCCATAGAAGTATCTAATTCAATATGAAATTCTCTAGGTTTGCTCAAATTATCATCCATAATGTGACAATAACCATAAGCCTTCTCTTTTTCATAAAGATTTTTTGTCAGTTTAAGGTCTAGATTAATATTACGAGCCATACGACCACCCAACAAACGACGGCTATAATACCACCCCGCAGCAGATAATGATCTATCTAAAGTATGGTTGTGACTTCTATACCCCTCAATGTACAGGTTCATCATCTTCGATCTTTTCAAAGATATATTGCAATACCGGAGTTGGTTTTCTATCTTCTGATCGTAATACAGCACGGTCAGGACCTAGAATTAACTTTCTACATAATTCCAATTCATCTGGGCCATGCTCGGATATCACCGCTTTAAGGTCCGGTGTCATAATCTTATAACCTATCACTTTTGGCATTATTACCGACATATTAAACTCCTATTTGTGTTAATATACTATCCATTATACACTATATTGGGCATAATTACAATAGCTATAAGTCATTGATTTTAAAAGGAAAAGGGAATTAATTAATCCTTTATAAATCAATAGGTTAGACCCGGCGAGCAGACGAACCGTCAGTGATTGATTTTATTGATATACATTAGAGTATTCTTATATGATAATACTATTATATTCAATCAGGTTCAAAGGTATTTGACCACCCATATGCCTCACAAACACAAGCTGCGGTTAATCCTTTAAATGTTCTACTCAATAATTTATCTTTAGCCAAGATAAGCAAGGCAGCTTCATTCGACTGCAATCCTTCCAGCAGCTGAATAAACATCATTTCTCGTTTGGCTGAATTAATATGAGGATTACCAATAACCTCAGGCATATTAAGTCTACTGCGATTCATCTTAACATAGTTGTAAAGACTTTTCGTTTCTTGAGCCAGGATTGTATGTTCGGTGCCTTCCGGAGCATCATTAGGTTTATAAGGCACATCACCTCTAGGTAACATCCATTCTATATTAGGATCTAATCCAGCTTTCAAAAACTGTTCAAGATGGGGAGTTCTGTATTTCCTCAATACTCCAATCTTCTTAGTTTTATCTTTTGCATTATTTATTTTAGTACAAATTTCATGAAAAGATGGTGCATATGTTTCTTCCATTTCAAAAATCTCCTATTGACTCTATCAATTGTGTTAGTTTGTTTTCTATAAAATACGTTAAGAGGTTAGCTCTATTACCAACATTAACACTATTATACTCTTTAGATATGTCGGACATAATATCCTTTGGTATTTTTCCTAAATCTATTAAAGTCTCATTTCTCTGCCAATTACGAACCCAAGTATCTTTTGAACATTTGGCTAGTTGATAAACTTTATCTGGTGGAAATCTATCCAATGCCTCTGTGATATTTCCAATCACAACTTTTCGCATTGGCTTCTGTCTTATATTAGATATAAATGAATCATCTGGTGAGAGTATATTAGGAATACCATCACTACGATCACCCTTTAAAATATGTTCTCTTAAATAATTAACAGGGTCATCATTATTAATCATCTTCTTTGCAACAGGACTAAATTGATCTATACCGAAACGATGCAATTGTATAAAATCTTTATCTGATGAAAGAATCAAATGTTTACTCGTATCCTCTTTATCTGCCACATTCATTACCAATGTAGCAATAATGTCATCGGCCTCGGCACCATATATCTCTAATACTTTATAAGGGAATGTTTCTTTTAGTTCATCACGAATATTATTCAGACAATTAAAAATAACATTCCAATCGTGGCCAGTAGTTTCACGTTCTTTCTTACGATTGATTTTATAATTAGGAAAATAATCACGGCGCCAGTAATGTTTACTATCACAACAGATTATCAACTCATCATACTTCTCATAGAATCTAGAACGATAATAACGTAGGCCATTCAATATCAAATGACGAACTAAAGTTTCACTCAGTTCTTCACCCCTATTAAGTGCTACCATCACACTACCAATCGCAATTTGATTAAAGTCTACTAATATCATAATATATATTCATCTGGAGCCACCACCAGGAATCGAACCCGGGACATCAACCTTACAAAGGTCGTGCTCTACCTACTGAGCTACAGTGGCTAAAATTATCCATTCTTTAATAATAACATAATATTTAAAGAATGTCAATAGTTTTAATCAGGAAATTCAATCTCTAGTTGTATCATCATAAATGTATCTGGAAATTTAATCTCTAGTTGTATCATCATAACCTGGTAATCTCCAATTTTCAATTTTTACAAAACCTTCACTATCATAAACGGGTACAATAGTTTTCCATCTTATCTTGTGTTCTTGATCCTTACCATAAAATAAATCCAACCATGTCGATGTATCAAAATAAGTTACAATTCTTTTTAAATACCCCTCACGATTAAACAATTCTCTCCGCAAATCTCTTTCTTCTTTACCACTCGCTTTACGGATAAGAGGTTTTAATTCTTTCACACGATCTTTATTATGTTTTTCCCAATCTTTAACTTTCTTAACACTCAGATAATTATCATCTGGTAAAGCCTTTACATCTTCATGTATATTTTTATATGTTGGTGGCTTCTTGGCAGCACGTGCCTTCGCCATACGATCTTCTGTATCTACCATTACGATTTACCTTGATAATTTATTATACCCTCATTCACCAAAAACTCAACCAAATCATAATAACGCCCAACTTTTTTACCATCTACCAAAACCACAGGTAAACGCCGGACAGTCTCACCTACCTGATCTGAAATATAATCTAAAGAATTTTCTTCAGTAAATACTTGAACTGAAAACTTTATACTATTATTTTCAAGTAGGGTTAAAATGTCTAAAGCAGACTTATCAAATTTATCATATACAAACAACTCAACATTCATTATTCTACACAGGAATACGCTTAGTGTCTTGCTCCTCCTGCCTCTTTTGTTCTTTCTTTTGAGCTAACTCTTTCGCTAACTTTCTTTTTGTGCTAGATTTAACATAATGCTCACGTTTTCTAACTTCATTAATAGTGTCCTTCTTCTCTATTGTTTTTTTAAAACGTCTAAATAAAGAATCAAAAGACTCAGTCCTATGTTTTTTACTCACCATCTTCACCTCTCCTCATTACGAATTTGTTTTTGGTTCAAAATCCTCGGGTACTTCATGACCTAAATCAACATTGCGTTGAATCCAGTCAGGTTCTGTCATACATTCCACATCAAGTAATTCACCCATACCTCTAAATGTGTTGTGAACATAATATTGCATTTCTACCGCTCTTAAAGGTAATGCTGCAATGCACTCCTCGGCAGTTTTATAGGGTACTATATCTTGCATCCACCCTGTAGGCGGATCAGCATTTAATAAAGCAAGGCTTACTAA
>LWDU01033488.1_pt1 | contig 15409 bp, 11 predicted proteins | sample 727161 | NCBI WGS metagenome assembly LWDU01 (sample SAMN04566230, study PRJNA314399) | hydrothermal vent metagenome | isolation source: deep sea hydrothermal plume seawater | place: Mexico: Gulf of California, Guaymas Basin | collected 2004-07-11 | reverse complement strand
GTCGGCTTTAGCACTCCCCTATCTGCCGAAAACGATCCCGCCGAACCGGCAAAATCGATGGTGCTCCAAGAAGCTCGTAGTTTTCCCGCAGAAACCAATCTGGCCGTATTGACAACGAATAAAAAAGCTGTGGAGCTTCCCAATACCTCGTTTTTTGTACAGAGCAAGCACATTATTTTGGAACCCAATGCTCGGCACTCTCAACATTTTCAAGTATTCGCCGGCCCAAAAAATGATGACATCCTTGCTAACTATGGGTTGAGCGGACTTATCGAATATGGATGGTTTCGAAGCATTGCATTGGTGCTCGGTAGCATTCTTAGCTTTTTCTATGGCATATTCGGCAATTACGGAATCGCCATTATCCTACTAACAGTCATGGTTCGAGCGTGTTTGCATCCATTGAGTCGAAAGCAAGTTCGCGGCGCCCAAATGATGGGATTCCTTAAGCCTCAAATGAAACGAATTGGCGACAAATACAAAGATGACGCTCAAAAGAAATCACTCAAGACGCAAGAACTCTTTGGCAAATACGGTTACAACCCGTTGAGCGGATGCTTGCCCGTATTCTTCCAAATGCCGATCTTTTTTGGGCTCTATCGCACTATCATGGTCAACACTGAACTGCGAGGCGAACCACTGCTGGACGGGCTAAATTGGTGTACCAACCTGGCTGGTCCAGACATGCTCGTTTACTGGGGCGAACAATCCGCAATCTTCATAAATCGTGGCGGGTTCCTAGGACCGTACCTCAACTTGCTGCCAATAATCACCATTGCGTTATTCATGTTGCAACAGAAAATATACGCTCCGCCAACAACCGACGACACTCAGAAGATGGCACAAAAAATGATGAAATTCATGATGCTCTTTATGGGTATTATGTTTTTCCGAGTCGCCAGCGGGCTTTGTATCTACTTTATCGCATCCAGTACTTGGGGCCTGCTAGAACGTAAGATGTTGCCAAAAGTCAGTGACCCAGATGCTTATTTAGAAGCCTTAGCCGAAAAACAGAAAAACAAGAAAAAGAAACCGGGCTTCATGCATCGTATGGCTCAGATGGCCGAGCAACAGCAACGTCAACAAGCCAAAGGTGGCGACAATGACCGTCGTAAACAACTTGATAGCCTCAAAGGCAACCGACGTCGTCGACGATAATCGACTGACGCACTTCCGCAAGCTTGGTGAAATTGAGATATGTTTTCTACCGAGGATACCATTGTCGCAATTGCCTCTGCTGCAGGCGCCGCACAGCGGGGGATCATTCGTTTAAGCGGTCCAGACGTAGAGCCTGCCCTCGGACGCGTCATTGCCGATATTGAATCAATCGTCGCCTCCGCGGCTTCAGCGACTGTTTATCGAGTTGCTACACGTAACTTAGACGGATTCCCCAGTGTCCCCGCGGATCTCTACTATTGGCCGGATGCGCGAAGCTATACTCAACAGTGCTCCGCAGAACTGCATCTGCCGGGAGCGGGGCCACTTTTACAATTTATCCTTACTACCATTTGTCTGGACACTCAATCATCGGCGACGGACACCGAACAAGACAATTGTATTCGAGTAGCACAACCTGGCGAATTTACCTTGCGAGCGTTTCTAGCGGGGCGGATTGACCTGACGCAAGCCGAAGCAGTATTGGGAGTGATCGATGCGCGGGATAAAAAAGAACTTGACCTTGCGCTTTCACAACTCGCCGGCGGACTCAACTCACGCTTTGAAACTCTACGGCAACAACTCCTGACAATGCTTGCCCATCTAGAAGCGGGACTGGATTTTGCGGAAGAAGACATCGAGTTCATTGCACGAGACGAAATTAAACAGCAAGTCGGTAATGTGCATCAGGAATTAATGGCTATCGCTTTACAACTAGAACAACGACTCGTTAGTGGCATGGAATATCGCATTGTTCTACGAGGTGAAGCGAATGCGGGTAAGAGTACGTTGTTTAATGCACTCGCAGAACAACCATTGGCCATTGTCTCTGAAATCGCTGGAACAACACGTGATTACGTCTCACAGTCGCTGCAGCTAAACGGAATGCCCTGCTTGTTAATTGATACAGCGGGTATCGAGTCCGCTGTTGTAAGTGAAAGCGTGATCGAACAACAGGCGCGAGAAATGGCTAGCGAGCAACAACGGTATGCTCATCTTGAGATTTTATGCATTGATGGTGCGAGGCAACTGTCACCATGGGAAAGGCAACAGTTACAGACAGCACCACCGCATGCTCGTATTGTGGTACAAACCAAAGGCGATCACGCTGATTTCAATTCCACTGAGGTTGCTGATGTCACGACCTCTGTCAAATCCGGACACGAGGAGGGACTCGCGGCATTAAAGACACTCATAGCCGTACGCTTACAACGCCAATCGGGGGAAGCAATCATCCTGCAGCAAACGGCCTCGCGATGCCAGGAGATGTTGTTACACGCAACGACTTGCATTGAACGAGCGTTGGGGTTGTGCAGTACGGAACAAGGCGACGAATTGCTAGCAGCGGAATTACGTGAAGTCTTAAATCACCTCGGCGTGATCGTCGGTACCGTCTACAACGACGACATCCTCGAGGAAATCTTCAGCACCTTCTGTATTGGCAAATAGACGGGGAATAAAAAAAACCGACCGCAATGCTCGCACATCACAGTCGGTTCGTTAAATTCAATTTGCCGCTTGAGGGCTCATTAGTTCTTAATAAAGATCGTAATCGCCACCATGGCCACCGTCGTAATCCTTAGGCTTATCAGCAACCAAAGCGTCACTTGTCAGCAAAAGAGTTGCTACGCTTGCAGCATTCGCCAAAGCGGTACAAGTCACTTTAGTGGGATCAATAACGCCAGCTTTGACTAGGTCTTCAAACTTATCTGTCAGAGCGTTATAGCCGAAGTTTCCAGATTCGCTGAGGATGCGTTCACAGATGATTCCGCCGTCTTTCCCAGCGTTCGCAACGATAGTATTAAGTGGAGCACGTACCGCTCGGACTACGATATCGTAGCCAAGTTTTTCGTCATCGGTTAACGAGTCCGTTGGTTTGACTTTAGAAGATGCTCGCAATACTGCAACACCGCCACCAGGTAAAATACCTTCTGAAACAGCAGCTCGCGTAGCATGCAAAGCGTCTTCAACTCGAGCTTTACGCTCTTTCATTTCGGTTTCTGTAGCAGCACCAACGTTTACTTTTGCAACACCACCGGAAAGCTTGGCTAGACGTTCTTCGAGTTTTTCACGATCGTAGTCACTCGTTGGATCGATGCGTGCTTTGATATCACTGCTCTTACCACTACCTTCGATAAGCGTTGTATTGTCTTTGTCGACAATCACTTGTTTAGCTCGACCGAGGTCCGTCAGTTTCAGGGATTCTAGTTTGATGCCAAGCGTTTCAAAAATTGCAGTACCACCGGTGAGGATAGAAATATCTTCCATCATCGCTTTGCGGCGATCGCCATAGCCGGGGGCTTTCACAGCCACACATTGGAACGAACCACGCAAGCGGTTGATAACCAAGGTAGCCAACGCTTCGCCTTCGACGTCTTCCGCGACGATCAACAGCGGTTTACCCTGTTGGGCAACTTGCTCAAGTAGCGGCACGAGATCTTTGATATTTGTAATTTTCTTTTCAAATACCAACACATAGGCATCTTCAAGAACAGCTTCCATAGTGTTGGAATCGGTTACGAAGTAAGGAGACAAGTAACCGCGATCGAACTGCATACCTTCAACCCATTCAACATCGGTTGTCAGGCTCTTGCCTTCGTCAACAGTAATCACACCGTCTTTACCAACTTTAGCCATGGCGTCAGCGAGCAAATCACCGATTTCACGATCATTGTTAGCAGCGATGGAAGCGACATTAGCCATTTCATCGCGGTTTTTGATTTTGATCGACATCTTGTGTAGTTTTTCAATAATGTCGTCGACTGCAAGTTCAATGCCAGCCTTCATTTGAATTGGATTGACGCCCGCCACAACTGCCTTAAGACCTTCGGTGAAGATCGCTTCAGCCATAACTGTTGCTGTTGTTGTGCCATCGCCGGCGACATCACTTGTTTTACTGGCAACTTCGCGAACCATGCGAGCTCCCATATTTTCAAAGACATCTTCGAGGTCGATTTCTTTGGCGACTGTCACGCCGTCCTTGGTTACCGTAGGGGAACCAAAGCTCTTTTGCAGAATGACGTTACGTCCCTTTGGACCAAGCGTAACTTTTACTGCTCGTGCTAATTTGGAAACACCTCGGCGAATCGACTCTCGTGCGTCTTGATCAAAGGCAATTATTTTGGCCATGAGATTTACTCTCCCTTGAATATCAATTAATTACTTGGTTCGTTTTCCAACTGTGCTGTTAGTGCACCAAGCGTTAGGTTTATGTTTTGTTTTACATATCCAGCTAATCTGAACATGAACTAGAATTATTCGATTACCGCTAAAACGTCACTTTCACGCATCAGCAAATATTCTTCATCATCAATATTGATGGCTTCCCCGCCGTAGCTACTGAAAATAACGCGGGCCCCAACGGTAAGTTGTAAGGCGACGCGACTGCCGTCGGGCATCATAATCCCATCTCCGACACTAACAACGGTTCCACGTGCCGGGGCATCTTTAGCGCTGTCCGGCAGCACTATACCGCCCGTAGTTACTTCTAGGGATTCATCGCGTTGTACAACAACCCGATCCCCTAATGGCTGAAGTTTAATCTTTGATTTGACCATCTTGTTGCGTTCCTTAACGTGTAATCAATCCCAGGCCATTCGATCACATTTTCCGTTTTGAGGTGATCGTCGTGCCACTATTCTTGTGTATATTCGTCAAAACGGTGTCTTAACACGTTTTGATCAATTTTATATATTCGATAAATGCAAGTTACGTGCCAAAAACAAGAAACTTTCCTGCTCGCTTAGTTGTAACTAACTACATACCTATAAACGATTAAAGATAAGCCAAAAAACCATAGCTATCTACGGGGTAAACCCAAGTTTTCCTGATTTCATCGCACGACTGTGTACTGCCAAAATGTCACAAAACAACAAAGCCCTCTCGGTAACCTGCCAATTTCTACACTCAGCAGGCACCTGCAGAGGAATACATGCAAAAGTGAATTGAATATTCTATGTACTTTCGTCACAATGCATACTAGTATTGCCGCTGCGGTACCTAATTCACACCTCCACGTTTTCATCCAACTTTAAAGAACTCAATTTAGTAGGCGAACCCAATGCCAATCCCGGTAAGTTGTCAGTGTGGCTACCAAGTCGACGCTCCCGATCAATATGCAGGCAAGCAAGTATCGTGCCCTGCCTGCCAAAATCCGCTACAAGTTCCCCTACCCCAACAAGCGCCGCTCGACGCCAAGCTTGATGAGATGCTAAGCGATGCTGGTATTACTGCCGTAACCCCCGGAGGCTATCGCTGCCCCAATTGCACAGCAAGTATCCCTGGCGGTGGAATCATCTGTCTCGAATGTGGTTACAACGTCGAATCTGGCCAAATGATGGGCGAGTCCGAACAGGTTGAGAAAAAGCATTTCGGAGCGGCGGTCTATACCAATCGCTCGTACGGGCACGAGCAACTCGATACCGCTGCAGAAGTGATGGAAGTCGATCTTTTAGAGAAAGACGCCGAAGGGCCGACTCCCTATTGGGTCTGGCTATTCGTTTTCTTAAATGTCATTTCCTTCGGCATGGGCTTGGCCGTCTTTTCTCTGACCTATTTTTCACTTGTTGATTCCAACACAAAACCAGCGACCCTCTTAATCGCGAACTACCAAGGCAACGCATTCAAATCGCTTGCCGAGGATGCCCCACGTGACAAATATTTTCTAGTTGTGACTGAAGCTGTAATTACTAACAAGCCGCAAAAGAGGGAAAAGGACGATAACGAAGGGATGGATTTCTCTCAAAAGATGGCTCCCGGAACGTATTGCACAGTAAATTCTACTCAAAACGATTACTCGTTTATCGTACCGCTGGAGGGACAGAATTCATCGATAAGTGGCTGGATACCTAGCATGGCCGTGCTTCCAGTCACAACAAATCAAATCGATTTGCTGGTCCTTAATAGCGATATGAATTTATCTTCGTCTGATAGGCCAATTACCGACAATGTTGACTTTGCTTTCTACACGGGACTAGCAACCTATTGCGCCGTGCAGTTTTGGCTGGGAATCATCTACTATATTGTTGCCCATATTTCCATCGCCATACAAGCTGTCAAAGATGAAATGGTACACACGATACTTGCGTCTATCCTGCCAATTTACAACGTCGTATGGTGTTTTATGCGTTGGAAATATGTCGGTGGCAACGGCGTCATGGCGTTGCTCGGACTCATCATGATCATCGGCGGTATAGTAATCCAACTATTCGTGCCCGATCTGCTACCCACGGTCGCCGGGAGGAAAGACTAGCCGAGCGGGCTTTACGCCTCAGGGAAAATCCCTTGACCGAAACCATTGTCACTGTCTACTGGTGGCTCGACTACTTCTTGTGGATTGCCTTGATGTGGACCCTGTACAGGCGCCGATTCATCTGTGGTGACCGTATCTTGTCGCTGATAAGACTCGCTCGCTTTCAGGTCCCGGTCCTCTAATTCGGCAAGATACCACTGAATCACTTTTTCTTGGATCATCTCACGACATTCCGCATTAATCGGATGCGCTATGTCGGCATATAGTTTCCCCCGCGAATCATCCTTGGGATCACCAGCGTACTGTTTCTGCTGCGCCCCGCATTGATTGCAATAGGCCGCGCGAGAATGGTTTTTACAGTGGCAACGAGGACAGTGCACTGTCATTTTGCGACTTGGCATCGCCACGAAAGGACCACTGGAACCTTCGATTATCTTCAAATCACGAACCACAAAACAATCATCAAACGTAACGCTACAAAACGCTTGTAGACGGTCATCTGAATTTTCCATTAACTTAACTCGGACTTCAGTAATTTCCACGATATTGAAACTCCTGCTGCCTTTGCGGGCCAGCGAATTTTGGGTTCGATACGTTTTCTCACTACATAAAACTTGCGGACAATAAACTATTTTCAGTAACGTTGTTTTTCCTTACGGGCTCAATCCTACACAGGGTCGTTCCAGAGGAGATGAATCTTGTTCGGAACCGATATTTAAAGATCGATGTGATAGCGTCCGAGTATGAAATACCGCCGCATGCCCGCGGTGGGATAACTTCTCAGCGATGTTTCTAGCTTGTCGAGCGTGGCGACATATCAAATAGAACGTACTGCCGCTACCGGTCATCTGGACACCCGGAAGGCCCAGTGCCAGCAACTCAGCTTGTAACTGTTGTAACTCTGGTTGCAATCGCAAAGCTGAATCAACTAGACGGTTATACAAACACTTACCAATTTCCGGTGCGCGACCGCTGGCACAAGCAGCTAAAATATTATCCACGGCAACCCGCTCATCAACGCTGGCACCTTGATGCAACGCATATTCTGCGAAGACTTCAGCCGTAGCCAGGCCGACACGAGGCTTGATTAATACAACATCCAAACTCGCCGGAATGTTCAGTGGCGTCAGCAACTCCCCGCGGCCTCGACAGCGTGCTGCGAATCCCGATACGAAAAACGGCACGTCGCTGCCAATTTGCAATGCTATCTCAGATAATTCTGCCGTACTTAATCCGGCCTCCCAGAGATGATTCGCAGCGACCAAAGCGGCGGCGGCGTCACTAGAACCCCCACCCAAACCTGCAGCCGCCGGGATACGTTTGAATAAACAAATATCGATTCCTGACATAGTTGCACAACCGAGTGTCTCCATTCGCTGCCGCAGCAATTTTATCGCCCGAGTTACCAGATTGTCGGGGGCTGCCGGCAACGCGATTTTATTACCGACTGCACAACAAGACGACAAAGTAATCTCATCGTCTCGACGCAACTTGAATGTCAACGTGTCATACAGCGCAATTGGGACCATCAACATATCTAATTCATGAAAACCATCAGGCCGTTTGTCCGTGATTTCCAAAAAGAGGTTAAGCTTGGCTGGCGCCAATACTTCTAATTCGTTGTTTTGTCGTCGAAAAAACATAACTCCCCAAACTCGATCAGCTACATCACCAGAAACAACAAAAAGAAGTTCCCCGGCAATGAACCCGTCGGCACATTGTTGGAAAGAATTGGATGACTTATTAGGAAAGAAAAAAGTATGTGTCTCGTCTCGCCGTCAAACGAATTATTTCCCGCGAGCCTGCGGTCCACTTGCGATAGCAATGGCAAGATTTATTTGAGATAAATCATCTCACCGTTTGTCCAGCAGGAGAACCGTAACCTACCCTAGATTGTACAGTTCTAGCATCGCACGTCAAAATAATTCTCGGTATCTTAGAGCTTCTCTACGACTTTTTCGCTCTGCATTGCACAAAACAGAAGAAACTTATAACGCTAATAGCGAACTTCATTGGTAAATACCGACAATAACTGCATGGAACAACAACCATCCACCGACGCTCAAGCCCCACAACAGCGACCCCTGAAAACCATTCTCAAAGGTTTTTTAATGGGTAATGCGGATGTTGTACCCGGTGTCTCAGGTGGCACAGTCGCTCTGCTGCTGGGAATTTACGACCATCTTATCCATTGTATCGGCAAGTTTGACTTGCAGTTTTGCAAACTCATCTTGCAACGAAACTGGCGTCAAGCGGCTGAGCATATCGACTTGCGATTTATTCTGTCGTTACTGTTAGGGATTTCCGTTGGGATTCTTTGCATGGGATCACTTTCGCATTGGCTACTAAAACATCAGCAATCGCGTCAATTCACGCTTGCTGCATTCTCAGGCATGGTCTTCGCCTCGTGCTTCGTCATTGGTAAGCAGATAAAAATAGTCAACTATCGTGATTCGGTGCAGGTGATACTCTTGGGTCTAATAGGAATTGTGATTGCAGTTTTAGCAGGCGCATCCTTTAAACAAGGCCCCACGCAATTAACAGATCCCTCGTACATCCAGCTATTTTGTTTTGCCGCCATTGCGATTTGTGCGATGATTCTCCCGGGTATCAGTGGTGCCTTGATTTTGATGATCCTCGGCGTTCATAAACACATCCTTGTCACCTTACCGCTGAAATTGATAAACGGGATTGACTTCGAGGAGACGAGCAAACAACTCATCGTTTTTGTCTGCGGAGCGGCCTGCGGGTTGATAGTCTTTAGCCGCGTGCTGCGACATGTGCTAACGAATTATCGCCACGCCACGCTCAGCCTACTCGTCGGCATCATGCTCGGGTCCTTAAGTGTCCTGTGGCCTTTCCAAGATATCGAAAAGCAACCGTTGCCCGTCACGTTAGATGTCCACACAGCCTTGATAATATTCACCGCCGCGTTTTCCACGTGCCTTGTCCTGTGGCTAGTCAAACTCTCAGATTCGGCGCCACAGAATTGAATCGCTTTGCATGGGTATCATCTAGCACAGCGCATAAAAAAACGAGCGTGGCATAAACCTCACTCGTTACGTGTATTGCTGCACGGTATTTGATCGATCAGTCTAAACGCGATTTCATCGAACGGCGTTCAGCGCGAATGCGAGCTCGACGCTTGATATCACTCGGCTTTTCATAATACTTACGACGACGCATCTCTTTTTTAAGACCACTACGCATCACCAATTTACCAAAGCGACGCACAGCTTCTTGAATCGTCTCGCGATCTCGAACGATAACCTTTACCACAGCGTTGATTCCTAACCTTGCAATGTATATTTTCTGATTTATCTCTCTACTAAGCTTGAATAATCACTCAAGCTCAAACTACAAATTCTATACCGAGATTCGCCATCTTGACCAGACCCAGTAAGCGCTTTTCGCTAACTTAATTATCGGCAGCTAGACTCGCACACACCAAAAATTTGTCGCTACGAGCAAAAACATGCTTATTTGCATAGGCAGGATGAGCCCAACAGACTCCTTCACGGCGTCGTAACTGGTCTAAAGTCGGTTCAATCAATTTCGCGCGACTAATTTCTACCATCCCTTTTTCACTCAAACGACTGATAATTAACTCCCCCCGTTCATTAAACATCCAGACCTGCTTACCATTTTTCACAAAGTGAATAGTACTCCATCTAGCACGCGGTGTTGCCGTTTGGTTTTCCCAAATCCGCACCCCTGTTTTTTTATCAAGACATCGAAGTTCACCATAACTATCGACTCCATAAATATATTCGCCCAAAATAATCGGTGTACTAATAATCGAATGGATGCCGGCCGTGTTCTTTTCATCCGGGCCTGTTTGCTGCCACACCAACTCTGCCTTGAGTGCATCCTGCTTCAAATCAAGTAACAAGCAACCATCATAAAATGATGTCACAAACAATTGGTTATTTGAAAATACCGGTGTGGCCACGCCGATAGGCATTCGCGACGGCGGAAAGGGATGTCGCCAGTGGATTTTACCGGACTCGGGATTCAAGCCTGAAATCGAATCCCCGGTCCAGACCACCACAACTTGCTCGCCTGCTTGCTCAATAAGGATTGGGGAAGCATAGCAAGCCCGTTCCTGCAAAGCGGTCCATTTTTGTTCGCCAGTCTTCACGTCGAATCCAACGATACATGCTGTCTTGCCGCCAAGTTGGACAATCACAGTATCCCCAACAATCAACGGAGACCCAGCAATGCCCCAAATCGGCATAACAATGTCATACTCAGCGTTGAGGTCATGCTTCCACAGCACTTCACCTGTCTCCGCATCTAAGCAGTGAAAGTACCCCATAGCACCCAACGCAAAAGCGCGGTTTTCGACAATTGCAATTGCCGCACGAGGACCTGCTGTATATCCAATTTCATATTTACATAAATACTCGTGCTGCCATAGTTCTTCACCGTCTTTTTCAGCAAAGCACCAAATTCGTTCAGTCTGCGTTTGATCTTCGGGATCAACCATTCGATCGGAAACATAGACGCGTCCGTTGGCGACTGTCGGCGCACTATAGCCCGAGCCAATTTCGACTTTCCATTTAAGGGGTATTTGGTCTGCGGAAAATTTATCGATGATTCCCGTTTCCTGCCAGACGCCATCACGACTAGGCCCACGCCATTGGGGCCAATCATCTGCCTGCGCCATTTCACAGCAAAGCAGACCCAGCACCCCCAGCGTCAACACAATTTGCACCAAGTTTTTCATCATCGGCTCCTTATACCTAAAATAACATTCATCGTACGATCAAGCAGCTTCGCGCTGCGGTATCAAATCCTCACCGGCGACAGCAACAAAGATCAAATTATGGTCTTTGGCGTACTGCAACACAGCGGGCTCGTCAATGATTATCGTGTGCTCCGCTTCAACAGCCAAACAACGACCACCCGCTTTCACAATCGATTCTAACGTACCGATACCGACGGTAGGGACATCAAATCGAGAATCCTGCTGCGGTTTAGCTACTTTGACAACCGTAAAACCACCCTGCGGGCACAAGTCACCCGCTCGGGCAATACAACAATCTGTTCCCTCAATCGCTTCAACTGCCAGCACAGCACGGTCTTTGACAACCACCGTTTGCCCTACATCAAGCCCGCCCATGCACTTCGCTAGCTCCCAGCCGAAATCGATATCTCGTTGTTGCGAGGCCGTAATGGTGTTTTCTGTCAAATTCCCTGGTTTCACGAGTAACTCCGGTGCAAAATAAGTTGCTGGTACAACGGTCAATCCCTGCCGCTGAAACATTGCAACAAAGGCTAATAAAAACGCATCGTCTCGAGTATCACTGTTTCGAGCAACAAAATGATTGTAAAACATTTTCAAAGTGGTCAGATCGGGGATCAATCTAAGCCAGGCAAACTTGCGAAACAAAATCAACTTTTGAACTTTTCCAGCCATCATGACATACTTCACATTATGCCGCTTGAAAAATCGTATCCCCTTACCACCGCGAGCCGGATTTACGGTCGTGTAAGCATCACAAAGTTCGGCTAACTCCGCATCCGCATGTCCGCGGATACCTACACCGATGACCCGGTACCCTAAGAATTTCAATTTGCGAGCAACGACTAACGGGTAGTCGCCCCAACCGGCTATCAAACCGACGCATTCCACTGCGGGAGGATTATCCGTGGTAAGTGGTGGAACAGAACTCATGCGCATCGGTGTTCCTTATGCGGCGTCCTGTTGTGAGGAAGGATCATCCTCGTCGGCGGCCATCGCAGCAGTTAGTTCATCTAACTGGCGTTGGAGATTTCTGACTTGCTTCAACAGTTTTGGCAACCGCTGCACGCTCGCTATTTCAATCATTCCTTGGCGAAAAGGTACACTTGGCGTTCCCACGTAAACTTGATTCGGCTCGAGTTGCCCCATCACGCCAGATTGCGCAGCTAATTGCACATTATCGGGGATATCGAGATGATCTTTGACACCAACTTGGCCCCCCATGACGACAAAACCCCCTGTCGTTGCACTGCCGGCAATCGCTGTTTGGGCACACAGAATATTATGTTTTCCGACCTGAACATTATGAGCAATTTGAACGAGATTATCAATTTTGGTGCCTGCTCCTATACGCGTCACCCCAAAGGTCCCGCGGTCAATCGCAGCATTCGCTCCAATCTCGACGCCATCCTCCAAAACAACGCAACCATATTGCCCACTCAGTGTATGTCCAGTCGCATCCGACTCGTAGCCAAATCCATAAGCTCCAAGTACCGCTCCGGCGTGAATGATACAACCGTCACCGACGATCGTGTTCTCGTACAGCACTACGTTGGGAAAAATCGTCGTCCTTGAACCGACCGTGGAGCCATCTAAAATAACAACGTTTTGCAGAACAACCGTATGGGCCCCGACCACAACATCTTCGCCAATCACAACTCCTGCACTGACCGTTGCGGATTCGTCAATCTGAGCCGTCTCATGAACAATTGCATGCTCGCTAATTCCGATCGGCGGTAACACCATCATACGTCGGAAATGTCGCACGATATTACCAAAGCACTCCAGTGGTGACTCAACTCGGACAACGGGTAGATCGCACTTCGGAAAATCAAGACTGACAACAGCAGCTGCAGCCTTACTTTCAAGTAACGCATCTAAGTGTTTTGCCGATTCAGCTAGCGTCAGATATCCAGCCTCGGATTCGCGCAACGTGCCCGCATTTGTGATGCGAATCGCAGGATCGCCGTCAAGCGTTGCTCCCAATTGAGATGCAATTTCCCCCAATGTCAATTCCATGAAAATCGGAATCCTTCCCGGTCCTTCACTTAGTCACTCTAGATGTGTCAATCAACGACCATTATCGTAGATTCTATGGCGAAAAAACTCAAGCTCGGATTACCGCCACCGACTTATACTAGACCCCGCCCGCGCGTAAAACTGTTTACCAAAACAGTTTTACAAGTTGCTTTACTGAAACCATAACCGAAAGACGTCGTTCGATACGATAAACACCATAAAGCCTAACAACGCAAACAAGAAGATTATCGACAACGACCCCTGAATTCGCTCGCTGACTGGCTTACGACATATTAACTCAATGGTTAGAAAAACAAAATGCCCGCCATCGAGGATTGGGATGGGCAGAAAGTTGATGATTGCCAAGTTTGCACTAAGCATGGTTAGAAATAACAGCAATCGAGTGACATCGACAGCGGCTTCATCCTTGGCAACTTTGATGATCATCACAGGACCACCAAGATCCGAAATAGAAGCTTGGCCGCCGGCGATCCACCCAATGGTTTGGCCAACTCGACTCATGTCTTGACCAGTCCGGTGGATCCCTAACTGAAAGGCTGCACCCCACCCGCTCGCTTGATGCACTCTTTCCAACGGAGCAAACATAATTCCGCGTTCCCAGCTAAAGTTCTCTGTGGAATCTTCCCATACTGGAATCACAGCGATTTTTTTGTCTGACTGATCGCGGGAAAAGTTTAGCTGAAGGTTGAAACCTGGCAGGTCGGCTTGACCGGTTTGATGAATATAAAACCAACTCAGATAATCGTCCAAAGGTTGCTTATGTAACTTACGCGTTTCGACTTTTTCCTTATTTTCTGGCGTCTTCACTAATTGCACAGAGTCCAATCGGTCACCCGGTTGGACACCAGCGATGTCACTTGAGGCGACAATATTATCGCAACCATAAGCGACTCCCAATCCTTGCAAACAACCCGTTGAATACGGTGCTGCCGGCGTCAGGAAATGAGACACAGGTAACGATTCCACAATAATTTCTTGCGTGTTCTGCGATTGAGGACCGCTGCTGCGCATCACCTGAAAAACAACGCGTTCTCCCGTTAAATTTGCCATCCGCTGGGGCAGCGTCACTGGGTCTCCGGCAGGTTGTCCATTGAAAGACTGAATCACATCCCCTTTTAAGAATCCCGCCTCGTCGCCAACGCTACCTGGTATGACTCCGACAACTGGCCCCATACCGAAACTGACATGCGGTTGTTTCAAGGCGACCGGTGGTAACGATACTTGCAATTGCTTACCTGCTCGCATGACTGTCAACGTCAATGTCTCGGTGGGATCCGCGGCAATTAGTTCCGTGGCATGCCAACCTAACAAATCAGGTTCTGGGCCGTGTGTGTCCCGTTTTATCGACACCCCGTCAACCGCAATAATCTGGTCACCAATTTGTAATTGTTCAACGGACTGTGCCGATACAACTGTAGTATTGGAAGCGGCAATGATGCCGATAGTCACCTGTTTTGAATCGATTCCCGACTGGACCGGCTGAACCTTACTGATACTCTCATTGTTGTCACGATCGGCAACTCGAAACGGTATACCTGCGGTATCATCCATCCCGCCACCGATAACTGCATATCGCAAGTCCCAGGTGAATCGGTAAAAGTGACTGGGAACATCGGACTCGGAAAAACCAACTAAGTCATAACCAGGTTGCCAACCTGCGAGCCAAGCATTGGACCCATAGCTTACTCGTCCAACCGAAGCGGGTTGGATTGGCGTACCTATTTTATAGGCAACCGCTGCCATGATCACGCCAAAGATCAAGTTCATGATTACGCCGGCAGAAATAATCGCCATCCGCTGCGGTACAGTTTTCGCTGGATAACTCTGCGGATCTAACTCACCTTGAACGGCGTCGTCACTCTCACTACCGTCCTGTCGTATTCGCGCAGCCTCCGCCTCGGCATTGGCCGGATTATCATCTTGGCCCAACATTTTCACATATCCGCCCAAGGGAATGATCCCGATTCCATATTCCGTTTCACCCCATTTGAACTTAACGATGGATGAGGGCAGTTTTAGTGGGCCAATCTTAATGGGAACATCAAAACCAACATAGAACTTTTCGCATTTCACGCCGCATGCCTTAGCCACTAGAAAGTGGCCTAATTCATGAACGAAAATCACGAAACCAAGTCCTGCTAAGACTTTTCCAATATTAATCGCTCCGGAGAAAAACTCTCCGGTAGAAAATGCAATTAAGTTTTCCAACATTCCAA
>LWDU01000239.1_pt1 | contig 15413 bp, 34 predicted proteins | sample 727161 | NCBI WGS metagenome assembly LWDU01 (sample SAMN04566230, study PRJNA314399) | hydrothermal vent metagenome | isolation source: deep sea hydrothermal plume seawater | place: Mexico: Gulf of California, Guaymas Basin | collected 2004-07-11 | reverse complement strand
CTATCACAATCACCGAGGTCATTAAATGTGGTTAGTTTTATTGTTTTCATTTATACTATTCCCAAATCCTCGCTACTCTACGAATGAAACCAAGTGTAGCTCCAAATCCAAATGCTATTGCAGCTATTTGGAAATTTTCCATGTATAATGCCACAGATGACATCATATATGTTGTGAATCTTACTACACCATATATTGAAAAATCACCACTTGCTTCTGTAAATTGTTTTCGTTCTGTTGTCATATTATTTACCCCCATTGTATTTTTTATCCATTTTGTTTTTATACCATTCTTTAGTTGGTTTAAGTTCATCCGTATTCCATACTGCCTTTTTAATCAACTCATCAATTGGTTTATTCTCTTCACCAAATCTTCCATCACTTTCCCACAATATATATAATGTAGTATCAAGAGAATCTGCAATACTTTTTAATAACATATAATCTTGTGTAAGATTTAAATCACCATACCATACTTTACCCATATCTTTCATCAACACATTTGCGTTAAATATAATCAAATCTTCAGGATGTCTTTCTTGATATCCCCATTTAGTACCAGATAACATTCTAGCATCATAAAGTCCGTGAGACTCAAAGTATTGCTGTATTCCTTCTACAATCATATCTGGTTTAAAATCACTCGGATATTCACCAGTTAATTTTATTGTTTTATCAATCATGTTTAACCTCTAAAGTTATACTCTATCTGTCACAAATATCAGTTATTGATATTACACACAGATATAATATAATTATGTTATCGGGCCTCCAATATAGATTACCCATTCACCACTATCTAATAATGGTTTTGCTTTTTTGTATTTAATATCTTTGTAGGTATCAATGATTTCTTTCTTACTATTGGTTTTGGTTTATTCTCTCTATCCATAATAGTCATTCCATTTAAATGGTCTATCTCATGTTGGACACAAATGGTCTCTAACAATCTTAGTTCTTGGTCTTCGTCTTTTCCTTTTTGTTCCCAGTTACCTTTTACATCTTGAGTAGTTTCTACTCCACTAAAATACCAACCACTTTCTTCTTGTTCGGTTTGTATTATTACATTTCTATATCGTTTAGTGTGAATACCTTTCTTTGGGAAAGATAGGCACCCCTCATAATATTCTATCTCATCCCATTGTTCTGTAATAACGGGGTTAATTAGAATAAGCGGCTCCCTAACGTTAACCACAGCAACATTAGCGTCAATCCCAACTTGATTAGCCGCAAGACCAATACCATCTTTCCGTTCGGCGAGAATATTGAGTAAGTCTTTCGCAATATGTAGTCCTTCATCTACTGATACCTTTCTCAGTTTCTTATTTATAACTGGATTATTTTCTTTAAAACAATTTATTACTTCGTGTTGATGATATGAAAATCTACGCATAGTTTTCCATTTTTACTTCATCAATATATTCCAATTCAATTGGTGGTGGTACATCATAACAAGTACATCCATTTAACTGAACCACTAATAAACAAATTATTATAAATAATATAACTCCCAAAACTTTACAGCTCGTTTCTTCAAAATTTGTCATTCAAGAATTACTTCTCCGTTTGTTCTTTGAGTGAACCAACTGCCCAACTCATATGTTCACAATACAACTTAGCGTCTTCCTCATCTTTTGCCCAAAACATATATCCTTGTTCGGTATCGAACTGTTTATAGTTATGAGCTACATGAAAAGAAATAGACTTTTTATTTTTCTTAGCCATTTTAAGTACCTTTTACAAATTTACAATTACATTTATCTTCCCAACATGGAGAATTTTCTTCCCAACGTCTTTGATGGGTTGCTTGCCAATCAAGACCATTGACTCTCAAATGATACATACGTTTTTTATGCGTTTCAATCATTCCTTTTTGTCTTTTAGTTAATTCTTGCTCAGACATTTATAGCCTCATTATATATCTTATTAATCATATACCACGTGAGACTACGTTTCTTTAACGCATCTCTACGTGGCATATATGTTAATGGTACATCGGCTAATGATGGTGGTCTTCCCCACTCATCACACATTATGGTTTGATTCAACCATTGTTTTTTAGTTAATGACATTTAACGTTCCTTTATTTACTAATCGAGTGTTTTAACATTCTTAGCAACAGCACCTTTTGCACTTTCTCCAATTTCAAATGTAATTTTTTGACCTTCTTCTAAAGTCTTAAAACTATCACTTTGAATTTCGGAAAAATGTACAAAGTAGTCTTTATCGTCTGATGTATTGGATACGAAACCGTAACCCTTTTTACTATCAAACCATTTTACTTTACCTTCGTTCATCTGTATTATCCTTTATCTATGTTGTGATTTAAAAAATCTTGTTGTTTCTTTACAGCTTTTTTCAAAGCAATTTTCTTTTCTTTAGCTCGGGCTAAAAGCATTTGTTGCTGTGTCCGACGCTTAATTTTCTTTGGTTGTATAACCAGTGTAGGTTTTAATGTACCCTTCAGTTTAGGAACTTTTTTACCTTTGTGAAAAACATTACCATCTTTATCTACAAACTCACTCATCCAATGCCATCCAGCTGGACGGCCTGTTGGTTTATAAGTTGTTGGAGTTTCAAGTGGTATCATAGCACATACACAGTTTGAGCAAACTATTGATACGGCCTCTTCGCCAATATGCGAAACTTCTCTACCACATTTCGAACAGCACATATAAAGTATACCATTCACTTCATAATTATTTGATTTATTTGTTACAGATTTTTTCATAACCTACCTTTTTTATTTAAGCTTCTCCAACAATATCTCCACTAGCTTTTTGGGCTCTAAATAACTCATGGTCATTTTTATGTACCGTTTTTAGCATCTCGTGAATTTGTTTGAAGTCGTCTTCATGAGCCATTTCAAATTCAATAATATCATCTATTAAATAGCCAATTATATCTGTGGCTCTTTCCAAGTCTTCCATATTAATAGAATCTTCAACTTCTTCTAATAGATTTACTAACTTTGTTATGTTCATTTATTACTCCTTGAGAACTGGGTGAGATTCGAACTCACGAACAATGGATTTGCAATCCACCCCATTAGACCACTCTGGCACCAGTTCGAAACTGATACTCAAATTTTTTATGTCGGATTTCTGTTATGTGTTTACAAAACTTCTTCTTCCACTTGTATCTAAAAGTAAATGCTTTACAATCACACGACCACTCATTACGATTTGAATCAAACCTAATATCATACGGTTTATCAACTATCGTGTAATGATAAATATCATTGTCATCTACTAAAACACCATCAAATTTTTCCATTATTAAATCTATTAATTTTTGGTCGTTCATGATATTATAATATACAACATTTTTTTATTAAAGTCAAGAGCTATTTTTAATATTTTTAAAATTGGTTATTGGGTCTGTAAAACTCATACAACTCATTACACATTTTCATTTCATTCTTTTTTAAGAAAACACCAAGACCATCATCTAACGTACTATCTAACTTGGTAACAAACTTAAAATCTTCTTTCCATTCAACATTAGACCTTAATGGTATTTCAAATTTACCATTCTTGGCTCGAATTTTATTCTCTTCCGCCCATTGTATCATTGTAGTTGATAAGCGTTTTATCTTCGCTCGTGGGTGTACACTCATTAAAAGTTACCATCGGCTACTTGAAACACATTAAGTCCAAGAGACCGCCACATTTTAACAACCTTATCCCTGTCGTCAACAACAAGAAATACATCATTGATATCAACGTGTTTATCTAACATATCTTTTTTAAGAATATCATCTGGTGTAAAATGATTGGTTTTAGAATCTCTCATAACTAATTTTTGAAATGGAATTCTGTTGCGAGCCAACCAAGACTTAGTAGTAAGTATAGTTTTGTCTGACCTACCAGAAAAAATGATGATAGTGAACCCATCTTCGGCTAACATTTGAGCCAACTTAACAACGGGTGGATTAGGTACATCCAACTTAATATTAGACGGGTCAAAAAACTTATCCCAATCCAACTTACCATTTGATTTAGTAGAAACATCCCGTCTCTTATCAATAAGAGCGAGTGTACCATCAAGGTCAAAAATGACCTTATTCTTTTTAAAATTGTGACCTGATTTAATCATAACCTAATATACAAATAATGCAAACAAAAGTCAAGAGCTTTTTTTGATTATTTTTAGTGGGCGGGTAAGTTTTGACACTCACGACCTATAGTCTACCCGCCCCATTATCCTTACTTAAAAGGTATAACTTACTCGTACTGAAACGTCTCCATCTGCGGATAACTCTGAACTAATGTTCGAATTACCGTAGTGATAACCAACACCATACATGGTTTTGGTTTCATCACCCATAGATGAATATCCTACAAGAGCAGTGATACCTTTAGTAAAAGACGGCGAGATTACAGCTCTATACCATAAATCCCCACTCGTTTCTTCACTAAGGTCATACTCAAAATAAGATGCAATTGAACCAAGTGATTCATATGAAAATGTTCCACTTGCATCCAATAGACGTGCTTCATCACTATTGATAGAAACCCCAGCAGTGTGACCAACTAATTCGTAAGATGTTCTTACAGAATATGACTGGTCATTGCCGTAAAATCCAGCAATACCTACACCCGCGTATTCGGTAGATGCTCCAAGTCCAACGGCATAAGCCTGAGAACTTGGTTCACTAACGAATGGATTTCCAGATGGTCTGTGCCAATGATTGGATAGACCAAAAGGAACTCTCTGTTGTCCAAGTGTAACGGAAGTAACTTTAGCATCTACATTGTAATATGCTTCTTCTACGTTCACGCCACCCTCTGACAATTGCGATGTAAGTTTCCATCCTTCTCCACTATAAGAAATTCCTGTATATGGTGTGGTAAAAGATACTGTATCACCTAAAGTAATATCAGTACTAAACTCACCACTCCAAGAATTTACCGACTCAACGGCTTCTTCTTGTACTTCTTCTTGTGCGAAAACAATTCCGCCGAAAAAGACAATAGTAGATAGGATTGATTTTAGTGTATTCATCGCGTCACTCCTATTTGTTATGTTGGATTCATTTTTAATAGGTTGAACCCTTTGACCTGTTGTGAGATATATTACAGAATATGTAATGGTCTGATATCTCCTTTCGTGTGGAGCTGACAGGACTCGAACCTGCGACTTCCTCCGTGCAAGGGAGGCACTCTCCCAACTGAGTTACAGCCCCAGCTCTCGAACTGTAACTACGTTTTTTCCAATTCTTTTAAATCTTCCAATGTTGGTTGTACATATAAATAATACGCTTCTTCCTTTTGAGCATTATCATATATCTCTTCTTGGTCAACCAACGTATTTAATTCTACTACATCTTGGTCATACATATGATTGTTAAACCAATCTTCTAAATCTTTTGTTGTAAAATTTTCACCAAGTTCTTCTACTATAATAGGATAGTCATCAGTATCAAATTCTATTTGGTCTCTAAATATATATTGTGTAATTGTTTTTAATCTACCTATCCGATATTTCATGTTAACCTCTATTTTAAAAGTACGGTCACCAACTACAAAGTAGGTTCAAGTTATAAGATAACAAATTTGATGACCGTACTAATATCAATGTGGTGAAATTCTTGCTTGTTTACTTTCCTTTAAGATGTCTGGTGCACTATCATCATCTTTTGGTATACTTGTATTATGTAATGCTTCCATTGATGGACTTTCTTCCTCAATATTAAATATATCCTTAACTTTGGAAACCATCGGTTTTTTTTCACCATATATTTTCCACCACTTTCTGTTGTTCTTCTTCTTTGACAGTTCATGAGCGGTTGTTCCTTTAGCTTCTAACGCTACATTATATGCTATAACTAACACAACAGCTAATGGGTCAAACACAAAGATAAGAATAAAGATAAAGAACTTAACAACTGAATCAACGTCTGTACTAAATGCTCTTGCTAAATAAATGGCTGGCCCGACATCAACACCAGTTTCTATCAAGGCAGTTTTTAAATCGCCAACCTCTTGTTTAATCTGTAGTATTTGGTCATTTACTTCTAATACCTTTGGATTATAATCTGCACGAAGTTGTCTTTTCGCCGTAATATAATTGTCTGGTAGTTCTGATATAGCAAATTCTAACTCATCTTTGAGATATTGTTTATCTTCTTGTAACTGATTTAATCTATCTTCTTTGTATAATAAAACCGTAGTTTCTTTTTCAAATTCAATTGTTGCACCCTGATAGGCATTAGATAGAAATCCAAATATACCTGCTGATGTTATACCAACTAATGTAATCACACCAACTAACATATAAGTTTTCATCCAAAGATTTACGTGTGTCCAATACCGATATAAAAATGTTGCGGTTACTAATTTCGCAAATTCTAAACTACCAGCCATAATAATTACAGCGAAAGTAGCACCAGAAAATAATTTAGATAATCCAAATACAGAGTAAAATGCTGCACTACCAGCGACAGCTAAAGCCGCAATACCTACGAGATATGGGAATATTTTACTTTTTTCAAACATATAAGGTTCTCCTTTTATATAAATATGTAAAACCTTACTTTATATCTTCAAATTCTGCTTCTATTATGTCCATGCAAAAATAAAAATCTCCGCCACTTTTAAGAACTGTATCGGCGCGCCAACGTTCTTTCCAATACTCTGTACCTTTATTGTTGGCACGCTTTATATTCATCGTTCCTAATACTTCATATAAAGTATCATTAATATTTATAATTCTACGCATTATTAAAACAAAGCCACCCTAACGCTACACAACACCTCTTTGTTTATACGTAACCTTTATTATGAAATTTTCACAAAGGTTTTTTTAGGTTGTATCGGCTCTATTTTTGGAACGTCAATCATTAATATCCCGTTTTCAAACTTAGCGACGATGTTATCACCATCAAGTTTCTCACCTAAAGTGAAACTACGTTTGAAGGATGAACCTTTAAGTTCTCTACGAAGAACTTTAGCTTTATCATCTGCAGAACCTATCGAATGTTTCTTGCCTGAAATGGTCAAGACACCTTCTTCAACTTCAACTTCGATATCTTTCTTACCTAAACCTGGAATTTCAGCAACGATACCAACTTTATCATCGTATTCATATACGTTTACTTTTGGATATGCTGAACCTTGGTAAGGCGTAACTCCGACAGTATTTACAAACTCTGGAAAGTTTGTTTCAAACATACTATCAAATAGTTTATCAAACGGGGTTAAAAAAGAATCCCTATCAAAGAATGTAGGGAGATTGCGGATTGTTGTGACTTTATTCATGGTTTTTCTCCTGTTTTGTTTACTTTTTAGTCAAACATTAACGTCCTCTATTGAGCGACATTAATAACTTCATTAATATATATGTACGTTTTTTTAAAAACGTTCAAGCTTTTTTCAAATAATCTTCTGGTACAAACCATATCCTGCCCATAGTATCTCGTACTCTGACATGATTTTGTAAAGTTTGATTACCATCACGTTTTACTATTTCATTTATATAAAGTGTGCCATCTGTTGATGTATGCGTTTTTATAACCTTATACTTTTGCATTTTAATTACTCCATTCCATGTATGTATAACTTTGTGTTGTTGTTTCTGTAGCATAAATTACTACAATTTTATATATCATATTAACTTCCAAATACTTTTTTCTTTTCTCCATGATACTCATATGCATGTCCTTCTTCTTTCAGCAACTCATTTACAGATTGTTCGTGTCCTTTAATAAACAACTCTCCAAGAACTCTACCATACTTACCAGTTCCATGTGATATGATTGAGAATTTACCATCATCAGAATTTTCTAAAAGGTCTTTTACATAAGCCTTTGCGGCTAAACCCAATTTCTTTTCTTCTAAATCCCGTGTTCTACTTTCCCAAGTATCAACACCATAAAATCTTATTCTACTCTTCACCCACACATTAAACCCCAAATCAATCATTGCGTCAGCGGTATCACCATCAACAACTCTAACCAATTTACAACTATATCCATGTTTCTTAACTTGTGCTCCCATAATATTATCTCCATATTTTATGTTATATATATAAATATATATGAAGTAAATTAATATCTACTTAAAGACAATACCTTAGAGAATTTTTTATCGTATTTTCCCGCGTTAAAATTCTCTAATACCTTTTGTGCTTCCAGTTGTTTCAATGGTTTCAACATTATCTCTCCTCTATGCTTAAACGTAGCATTAGTAGTAGACGCTAATTGCTGTAAAAGATTTAAACCACTTTTAACTTCAAGATATGCTTCATAAGTACATCTTAAATTATTATTACTCGCTAAAATAATATATTTATCATAATTAAATTCCATCAATTAAAGTTCCTTTCAAATATTGTTTAACTAAAATGTTCTCTACCCGTTGTCGTTCCTTATAATCTTCATAAGTTTCTTTTTCCAAACGTTTCGGGCCGTGTAACATAGTACTAACCTTAAATCTCTTGGGTTCTTTTTCTGTAACCTTTGCCGTTTTACCTTTTTTATTAGTCATTAGCATTCATCCTTAGTTTCTCCAACTTTTTTTCGTGTTTGCGATGTCCACGAAGAATGTTCAGTTTCCTCGCCTTGTTTTTAGCTCTCAGAGCTCTTTTACGCTGTTTATTTTTAGTCAACGTTTGTTTCTTATTTACTTTTTTCATTTCGAATCTTCCTTTTCTATTTCTAACTCACAGCCTAAATGATTAGTGCCTGAACCTATATAATCCCAATCAACATCATGAGTATTCTTACCACATATATCACATACCCAATATTCTTTTGCTCGTTGACCATTAATAGTTTGTTCATCAAACTCAATCCACCTACCCCTATCATTAAGTGTAGCAGATATAAGTCCGGCAACAGTTTCTCTTGCCGCTTTTGACGCTAAATTTATCTGACTTTCAGACATATCATCTAATACATCCATTATTATTTGTTTCATATTTTTCTCCTTATAATTAAATAACGGGGTCAGGAAAAAAATGAGTGAAAACCTAACCCCGTTTTCATGAGAAATATTAACTCATAGAGTTAGCGTTTTCAATTTCATCTTCATTAAACAAATCATCAGAAGAACCATCTGTTACAAACTTCTGGACTAATTGTTTAACATAAGTTCTTTCAGACTCAAGTCCACCATCATCCGAAAACTGGGGATAAATACTAACTTCAGCCGCCTCATCAAGTCCAAAACCATCATAAAGTAAACCAGCTACTTCAACTGATGTACGAGTGGAAACTCCATTAGTAATTCTACCTGTTTCAGATTTAGACTCTGTACGAGTAGTAGTAGTAATAGAAGCAACGGACTCAAGTAATGATTCATCAACGTGTGGAAACATATACTTTAAAAGACCATACTCTTCATCAGAAGTTAAGACATCCATCTCAACAACAATGAATCTATCCATAAGGGCTTTATCCATAACCCTTGTAGAAGTATACTCATTACCAACGTTAGCAGTAGCGACGAAGGTTACACCTTCTGCAACACTAACAGTTTCAGCACCATCAGCCTCATCCAACCGAAGATATCTTTGACCACTATCTAAAACGGTCATTAAGATATTCCAAGCGTCTGGATGAGCTCTTGATAATTCATCAAGAAGAATCACAGCGTTAGGTGTACGAATAGCTTTAACAAAAAGAGATTCGGAAAAATAAGTTCCATCCTTTTTATCAAAGTGAGTATTACCAATCAAAGAAGACCGAGGGTCTTGAGTAGCACCCAAGTTAAAGTAGAAATCGGGTCTATCCATCGCATTAACAAGTGACTTAGCAGCCATTGTCTTACCACAACCAGCAGGACCCGTCATTAACATATTCTTACCACGAACAGCCGACCTAACTAAAAACTTCCATTTTAATTCAGACATAACCAACCCTTTAGGTTTTAGTTTATATGAACTATGAATAAAGTTAAGTATTTCAGCGTGGTCACTTGGTACATCAACACTTGACGTATCAATTACTGGGGCTGAAGTTGATTCAAATACAGACATAGGAACTGACCACCAGTAAGGTTTACCAGACTTGTTAATCCTACGTTCAAGGGCCATACCCTTAGCATACGCTTTCTTTCGAGTACCAGTTCCAATCTCCGATGTTAATTTGTTACCATCAACATCCCAAGCATTGAATCGGTTACCCGACTTTTCGATTTTTACTACAACATTAGTCATTAAATTTGACTCCTTTTTTGTTTGTTCATTTCTCATTTCGTTATTAATATACGTATAATGCAAACAAAAGTCAAGAGCTTTCTTTGCTTATTTTAATCTTTTTTTTATCTTTTTTTAGATTAGTATAAATCATCTCATCCATCTTGTCTTCGTTGAGCCAATCAAGAGTTAAAAAACCACCTTGTGTAAACTCATCTAATTCAATCTTTGTTTTTTTACTACGATATTTCATTTATTTTTTCCTTTTTAACCAATGTAATTTACCATTACCATCTTCAAATGTTTCACATCCACAATCTTTCCATATACATTTCCATTGGTATCTATCTGTATATTTTTCGAATGGTTTCATAGCCCAACCACAGTTACATATTGGACTATGTTTATAATATTTTTTTAATAACCACTTAAACATCATACCCCACCCAAATGTTTACTATTAAAAAGTGGCTGTTCCTTATCCAACAATTTTTTTTCATACTTTTTGGTTAACCGATTAGGTTCAACACCACACCAACTAAACATCCAATGTCTTCTATATGTGTCAAACTTGTACATATTTTGTCCAACTGCAGATGGATTTGTTGTTCCACCTGGATTTTTTTTATCTTTACCTTTATTAACAAAAATTAACCTGTGTCTTCCAAGTCTATTACCCACACTTTTACTACGACCAATATATAAAGTTTTTCCAGTAGGTTTATAAATAATACGATATAGTCCTATTGTATTGGTGGGTACTCCAAAATTTTCAAAACGTTTTCTTCCGTGTTTTTTCTTGAATAAAAGTTTTTCTTTATACCACACTGGTTCAGTATTTTTCAACGACCTGAGTGCATTTGAATCAGCTTCTAATTCGATTTCTAACTCATCTACACTATCTTGATATATAGTACTCATTATTTCTCCAAGAATTTTTTATTCATTGTTTTAGCAACAGAGATAACAGAAGTTACATCAATAAATTCAGCATCACTACCATACATTCTTTTAAAAGTACCAGTAGCTTGACCTCTATCATATGAATCTCCAATGAAATAACTCATAACATTCACACCCATAAAACGAATTTCATCAACCATTTTTTTAGTGTGATTGATTGCAGTATCATGATGATAATCAATGTCATCATTACCAAACATTGGCATTCCATCTGAAAAATTTAGGAAGTAAGAATCTTTATCTTTAGAAGTGGGAACAATATCATCCAAAATAGCTTCAAAACATAATCCTTCTGGGGTAGTTCCACTAGCTTGAAGATGGGGAAAAAGATTTTTAACTTTACGAAACTTATCAACACGAGAATCATACGCAATCAAAACAATAGGATATTCCATATTAGAACCCCGTCTAGCATAATTACCACCAGTTGTTTGTGTACTTCTTAAACTTACAACAACATCAACATTAGAAATCATATCAACCGCTTTACAAAGAGCTACAACAGAAGTCATAGTTTTATTCCACTTATCACCACCCATAGAACCACTAGCGTCAACTGAGATATGAAGAAACGCATCAGAATAAGATTCTACAAATGTATTTTGAAAAACTCTTTCATTACCAAAACCAAGTTCAGCAACTAATCTTTTATCAATACGACCAGAATCTAATCTCGTCCACTTCGTTTCACGACTCTCACCACGAACCTGGAGTTTTCTTCCAAGTATAGTTCCAAGTCTAATACCATCTTCAACATAACCTTCTTCATTTTCATCATTACGATTGTAGTAGTAACGAGAATACTTTGAAGTGGACAACATATTAATAGTACCACTATCAATTAATTCTTTAGTTAATTTTCTAACCATGACAACTTTAGTAGGAGTTTTCTTTCCATAGTATCTATCTTCAATACCTTTAGCAACTTCAATATAACTCATACCAGAAGATTCAACTGTATCTAAATCTCTTTTTTCTTTTTTGGTAACTTTCTTCTTGGGAATCGTACCATCCATAAACTTATTTTGTTTATTAATAGCGTTCTCAAGTTGTTTTTTCTGATTATCAGAAAGGGTAACTTCACCACCTTTACCTGATGTTGAACCAGTAGTACTACCATCCACTCCAGGATTATCTACCATATCTTTGAACTCTTCATCAGTAAGTTCTCTTGGTGATTTTTTAGTTCCATCACCATCTTCACCACCACCACTCGCAGATTTAGAATCAGAATCATCACCTTCATCCGCTGGTGAATAAGAAACTTCACCAGTATCAGGGTCAACTTTTTCAATACCATCTTTAAGATTATTCATTATGATATTATAAACTTCAAGAGACACTTTAAAAGCTTCTTCGGTAGATTCTAACCTACTAATGTTTTTTAAATCAATCGTGTTCCAAATCTCACGAAGACCAATTAAAGCATTCAAGTTAGTATTTTTATTAGCAAGGTTAATAAGTCTGAACATATAAGAATCTAAATTCTCATCGGTGTACTCATTAGATGTAAGAGCTTTATCAACAATCTTAGCGTAAAAATACTTTTCGTACATAGAGTGATAATAACCCTTATAACCTGGTGAAGAAGTAAAGATGTAATTATCAATTCGTCTATCTTCAACATAGTTTAAAATATTTTTTATGTGACCCAGAATATTATTTTTAGGATAACCTTTTTTCTCACCAAGAAGAAAATATTCTTCTGGTACATTATTTTCAAGATTCTTTATCAAATCAAAATCCGAAAGTTTAATGTGAGAACCTTCGTGAAGTGCAAGACCAACGGTAGAATCAAAAAGTTTGTCATCTAATTTAGAAGAGATGGTAACTTTTTTACCATCAGTAAAACTATCACCATGTGAAGTAAAAGTAACTTTGATTGATGGGTCACCTGTAACAATACTCACGAAGTTACCAATCGCTCTCCTATATGAAGAAAGAGCGATTAAATCAGTTCCTGGTTTTTTATCTTCATCATCAAATACTGAACCAGTATTATCCCAACCATCGGTTAACCAAAATGAACTAAAATTATTATTTTTATTAAGACTCCCAATCGAATACTTCTCACGAAGAGCCATGGGATTGAATTTTTTCTTTTCTGACATTTTTTCCTTGTTTCTCATTTCGTTATTAATATACGTATAATGCAAACAAAAGTCAAGAGCTTTTTTCAATATTTTTAATTATTTTTTTATAAACTTTATTCACTGCGCCCATTTGTTTTGTAGAAAGTGACATTCTACCTTTCGCTTGTTTTGAAATATCTTTTAGAAAATTTGTCGTATTACGTTTGTAACCACTTGTCCAACTGGTTTTTTCAACGGAATCTATTACCAAATTAATTTTTGGTACAACAGATTCTAACCATTTATACCTTTCAGCTTTATATTTTGGATTATCTCGTTCTATTATTTTATCTATACATGCTATCATCTTATCAGTAATCATACGACCACTAATTAAAGCAAGTAACATATCTGAAGTAAATTGGTCTGAAGACCCAGACTTCTCAATCTGTCTATTTGCGATTTCTTTCAGAGATTTTATTTTATCTCCATATAACTTTGAATTATGTTCAATCCATTTTTGACGATTAGTCATTCGTTTCATAGTTTAGTATACGAAAAAAGCAGTATACGAGTCAAGAGCTATTTTAGCTTTTTTATGATTTGCTTTCCTCAACCGACGCTTTCCTATATTCAGTAACCAACTTCTTAATTTCGCCAATATTCTTTCTGGCACGTGTTCCTGCAGATTTATTTCCCTTATCAGAAAACTTAGTATGTTCTTCTTCAAATGATTCCCAAAGGTCTTTCAGTTGTGTAAACATTGCTTTTGTACTCATAGTAACTTCCTCAATTTAGTTCTGTTGTTTTTTCGAGTAAGAATGTGACGATAAATTTTTTATCGTCATCTTCATCCCACTCTTCATACTCAATAAATATATGATTAGAAGACATTCTGTCCATAACTTGTTCCATTTGTTTTTCTGTATTACAAATTATTACAGTTTTATCTCCATCTGTTTTTATATACACTTGATTATCAGCGTGATTGTAAATTACATTATCTCTCATAATTATTTTAAAATAAAAAATATTGATGGATTCGTTTGAGATTCATGTATTGGACTATTAAAACTTAAACTATTTCGTATGTTATTAATAATATTAAAATTGATATTTAAAGATTTAGCAACACTATAATAATTTATATTATTTTCTGATAAAAAGTTTATGATTGCTTCTCCTTCTTCATTACTCTCTGGTTTATTATCGTGAAATATATCATGAACACTAACAATTACTTTTCTTTTATTTTTTTTACAATTCTTTAATAAAGGAATTAATAAAAGATTTATATATAAAATTGCGAATTCTAAACTATGGTCACTATCTATAAATAAATAATCAATATTATTTAGATTCCAATTCTTAAATTTTTTACTAACATCCCCCAATTCAAAATTCCACTCAACATTTTTATGATTTAAACTTTTTATAAAGTTTGAACATCTATCAACAATATCATATGATTTTAAAAAAGCACCATTATTATTTAATTCCAATGTATCTAATATTATTGATGTAGACCATCCAGTATATGGTGAGAATTCTATAACATTTTTAGGTTTATTATATAATAATAATAAAACAGTTAATTCTGCTTCAATATCATCAAATTGTGGTACACCAATATGATGATTGTGTTTCATTTTCTCACGAATAGTTATTAATTCATTCTTATATTTATTATATAAAAATTTTATAAAATCGTTATTTAACATCATACTGCGGCTAATGACGCTGGTTCATCATGAGTCCACCAAGGTAATTGATTATTATTATCAAGTGTAACAATATCTTCTTTAGTATAATTCTTTTCTAAAAAAATATGTCCTTTATTTTTAAATTTAACTTCATATGAACCATTACCTCTTGGTATTTCTTTAAAAAATACTTGATTGGGTAATAAACTATATGTTTCGTATAAAATTTCTTTACCATTACTCTCTACTGATACTTCGTATTCTTGTCCTTCTTTAGTTTTATTTGCCGATATAATAGCTGGTTTGTAATTTTCTTTCTTAAAAAATATATTATTACCAAGTTCAACATCATCATTCCATTGATTATTTAAATTCATTTGTAAATTTGGAAATAAATTTGATTCATAATTAAATGAAGTACTATGTTCTAAAAGAGAAAATTCTACTGGTGGTTTTCTTGCAACGGAATTTTTTTCTGTTAAATAATCATAATAATAACATTCCATTGCAGTACTTAACGTTTCACCATCCGAAT
>LWDU01041811.1_pt1 | contig 15428 bp, 11 predicted proteins | sample 727161 | NCBI WGS metagenome assembly LWDU01 (sample SAMN04566230, study PRJNA314399) | hydrothermal vent metagenome | isolation source: deep sea hydrothermal plume seawater | place: Mexico: Gulf of California, Guaymas Basin | collected 2004-07-11 | reverse complement strand
ATACCCAAGCGTAAAATTGGGGCATATGGCGTATATAAATTGTGTGATATGACACAAAACAACGGCAATTTGTTTTACCTAGGGTTATTTTTTATTTGAATACTTTTTAAACCGATATAATAACCGCACCCTACGGATTTGCTGGTTTTAGTCATCCTACATGCGTTGTACCCTATGGATTGTGCTTGTTGTGGTGAACGACGGTTATTTAAGATCACCGGTAAAAATATGGCGCAGCGGGCTTAATGGGTGTCTAGGTGAGCGACTGATTTCATTAGAGAATTTAACTTAAAATATGGTTTACGCATCGTTAAGAATGGTTTTATTACTGGCGATTCTTATTAATTTAACAGCTTGCAGTTCTTTGTTAAAGATAGATTCTCAGCCTGAAGTTTTAGATATTCCGTCGCAGTGGGAAGATAGCGTTGATGAGGTTCCCTTAGATGTAAGGCCGTGGACTGAAGATTTTAATGATCCCTTGTTAAATGCTTTTATTGATGAATCAATCAATAAAAATTATGATTTGGAAGCAATTCGTTCTGCCATGTTTATGAGTCATGCGAATGCCAGAATTAACGGGGCTGATCAATTACCCCAAATTAGTGCTGGTTTTAATCCGAGCCGAAATAAAAGAAACAGCAGTGGTGGTTTTGGGGTTAATAGTGGTTCCTATACTGATACCTGGCGAATTAATTTAAATATTAATTGGGAATTTGATCTTTGGGGTAAAATTGCCAACCGCGTTGAAGCGTCAACGTTAGATTACGAAGCCTCACAGGAAGATTTTAAAGCCGCCTACCTTTCACTGGCAGGCAATTTGGGTCGCTCTTGGGCCGGTGCGGTTGCTGCAAAAATTTTGTATCAACTCAATGTCGATACAGTTAATAATTATAAAAATAATTTAGATATTATTGAACAAGGCTACACTCAGGGTATTTATACAGCCTTAGACCTGCGTTTGATGCGATCAAGTTTAGCGCAAGCGCAAAATCAACTCTATGCGCAGGAAGTCGTTAAAAATAATACCGTGAGAACATTAGAGGTTTTGTCAGGGCGTTATCCTAAGGCTGAGTTGCCAATTTCTAATCAACTGCCGGAAATAATGCATGATATACCCTTAGGCATACCGGCAACGTTATTGGAAAGACGTCACGATGTTATCGCCGCACGGCGACGTTTGTCTGCGGCTGACCACCGTGTTGCAGAAGCCAAAAAAGCATTTTTACCGAATATTTCATTGACAGGTTCTGTAGGTAATCAAACTCGAGAATTATCAGATATTCTTAATTTTAATTTCTTTGTCTGGAATATTGCCTCGAATGTTGTACAGCCGATTTTTCAAGGCGGGCGCCTGTGGGCACAAGTTGATCAAAGTGAGGCAATAGTTTCTCAAGCGCAGGCACAATATGCACAAACGGCTCTGATCGCTTTTCAAGAAGTTGAATCGTTTTTGAATGCGGATAAACAATTAAAAAAACAACTTGAAACCGCACAAATTTCAGCACATGAAGGGGTAGAAGCAGAACTGCTGGCGCAAGAGCAGTATCAGTCGGGGTTAACCGATATCGTCACGTTGTTAGAGTCACAGCGTCGCTCTTTTGAGACTCAAAGTACTTTGATTCGAACAAGAATGGAACGCGTACAAAATCGCATCAATTTACATTTAGCACTGGGTGGTGGTTACGCACACAGTAAACAATTATTAACGAATGATGAAAATTAATTTAACGCAAAAATGGGCGAAGATTTTTTTGCCAATAATAATTTTATTGAGTAGTCTGTTTATCGCGGCGTTGTTTGTTGTCTTGGGTGAGAAGCCGAAGAAATTCCACCGCCCACAGCCCCCGTTATCCGTGGAAGTTTTTACGACGGAGCGTTCTAATTATAGCGTGGTTTTAGAAACCCAAGGGACGGTTAAGGCGCGTACTGAGAGTAGTTTAATACCGGAAATTTCAGGCCGTATAACAACGGTTTCAGATGCTTTTAGATCGGGTGGTTTTTTCAAAAAAGGTCAGCTTTTAGTTCAAATTGACCCACGAAATTATAAAATAGATATTCGTGTGGCCGAGGCTGATTTTGCAGAGCAACAGTTCCGACTTGAAGAAGAGCAAGCCCGGGTAAAATTAGCGCTTAAAAATTGGAATAAAATTAATCCGACTAAAAAGGCCAGTGATTTAACCCTGCACATTCCGCAACTCAGGTTAGCGCAAACTGCACTGGACTCGGCTAAGGCGCAATTAGAAAAGGCACAAATAAATCTTGAAAAGACGCAAATTATTGCGCCTTATGATGGCCGTATTGTTGAACAATTAGCAGACGTCGGACAGTTTGTTTCTACAGGTTCTGTTTTAGCGCGTATTTATTCGGTTGATGTCGCTGAAATTCGTCTACCACTTAATAATCAGCAAATTGAGTTTTTAGATTTTGAAGATGACTATTTTGATAGTTCTGAACCGGTTAAGAAAAAAACCAGCGTTGAAATTAGTGCCAAAGTAGGCTTGACTACCTATACTTGGGCTGGGCATATTGCCCGTGCTGAAGGGTCTATTGATATTAAAAGCCGGCAACTGTTTATTGTGGCTCAAGTGGCAAATCCTTATGGTAAGGTCGCTCATAACCCCCCTTTAAAAGTGGGCCAATATGTGACGGCTCGAATTAAAGGTAAAGAGCTTAACCATGTTTTTGTTATCCCCCGCATTGCTTTACGGGGAAATAATAAGGTATTGATTATTACCCCTGAAAATACCTTATCGTTTCGAACTGTTACGGTACTGTGGTCAGACGAAGAGCATTACGTGATTTCAGAAGGCTTAAACGTTGACGAGCGCTTGTGTATTACCCCGATCAATTTTGTAACTGAAGGTCGAAAAGTAAAAATTTATGACGCTCAAGTAGAGGGCGTATCGTAATGCATTCAATTATTACCTTTTTTGTTCATAATAAAGTAGCGGCCAATCTTTTGATGGTGCTGATTATTGCGGCTGGCTTTTTTACACTGCCTACAATTCCGGCAGAATTCTTACCCAGTTATGAAATGAATGTCATCAGTATTAAAGCCCCTTATCAAGGTGCAACGCCGAGTGAGGTTGAAGAACATGTTGTTGCTAAGATTGAAGAGCAAATTCAGGATATTAATGGAATTGAAGAAATAACGTCTGTTTCAAGCGAAGGTTTTGCATCCATTAGTGTTGAAATTAATTCCGGTTTTAATGTGCGGCAAGTTCTAGGTGACATTAAAGAACGGGTTGATGCCATTACCGATTTTCCAGAACTGTTGGATGAAATAAGAATAACCGTTGCCGAGAGGAAACGTGAAGTTTTAGGTGTGGTGGTATCAGGGCAACTTCAAGAAACTGAATTACAACAATTAGGCAAACGCATCCGCGATGAAATTTTAATGCTGCCGGAAATATCTCAGGCAACATTAGGCGCAATACGACCGGCTGAGTTTTCTATCGAAGTCTCAGAACAAACGTTACGCCAGTATGGCTTATCGTTTCAAAAAATTGCTAAAGAAATTAATAATAACTCACTGAGTATGCCCGCAGGGTCGATGAAAACCGATAAAGGTGAAGTGTTATTAAGAACCTTTGGGCAATCTTATAATCGTGCAGACTTTGCTCGTATTCCTATTCTAAAACGGGATGACGGTAGTTTTGTGTTGCTCGGTGAGATTGCTGAGATTAAAGACGGTTTCGAAGAAGAGCAATTGGAAGCCACTTTCAATGGTTATCAGTCCGTCATTATTGAAGTTTTTCGTCTGGGCGATCAAAGTGCCATTAAAATATCAGAGCGCGTTAAAAATTATATTACTGAATCGAAAAGTTTTTTGCCGCCTGGCGTTACCCTGAATGTTTGGCGCGACCGTGCCAAGATTGTTAAAGGGCGTATTTCAACCTTAACCTCGAATGCGATACAAGGGGCTGTGTTGGTATTTATTTTACTGACATTATTTTTACGACTATCCGTTGCGGCTTGGGTTTGTGCTGGAATTCCTATTTCTTTTTTAGGGGCGTTGGCCATGATGCCGGAACTCGGTGTAACGATTAATATTAGTTCGTTATTTGCCTTTATTTTAGTGTTGGGGATTGTGGTGGATGATGCCATTGTGACCGGTGAGAATATTTATCACCATTTAACATTACATAACGATCCTGAAAAAGCCGCTATCGAAGGGACACACGAAGTTGGGGTTCCGGTTACTTTTGGTGTATTGACGACCGTTATTGCTTTTTTACCGTTGCTTTCTATTGAAGGTCGACGGGGCCAGATGTTTGAATCTATTGCGTTAGTAGTCATTCCGGTTTTATTGTTTTCCTTGGTGGAAAGTAAATGTATTTTGCCTTATCACTTAAAGCATTTGAAGATCGCTACCCCGGGTCAAGGTAAACAGTCAGCACTACAGCGGCTACAAACTGCCATAGACATTAAACTGCAGTATTTCATTAGTAACATTTATAAACCCACCCTTGAGGTTCTTTTAGAACACCGTTATTCAACGTTATGCGGTTTTATCGGTTTTTTTATTATCATGATGTCAATGACTGCTGGGGGACAAATTCGCTTTGTCTTTTTTCCAAAAGTTGAAAGTGAAAGTATTCAAGCGACATTGACGATGCCGGTGGGAACTCCTTATGCGGTGACAAAAAAACATACCGATAGAATGACCCGTATCGCCAAAGAGTTACAAACTGAATTTGTTGATCCTGAGTCGGGACAACAATTAATTACTAACATTTTGGTTATTAATGGTAAGGAAGACTCCATGGGGCACCCGCAATCAAATGTGGGTTATCTTAGAATTAGTCTATTACCCCCGGAAGAGCGTAATCTCAATTGGACAGGACATCAAGTGGTCACCGAATGGCGAAAACGGGTGGGTAGTATTCCGGGCGCTGAAAAGATTTACTTTAAGTCTGACATTTTTCATGGAATGACGAGTCCTGTCGAAGTGCAATTACACGGAGACGATTTTAAAACACTGTCTTTGGCGGCACAGTCAACACGTACACTTTTAAACCAAATTCCAGGCCTTTATGATATTGAAGATACCTTTGAAATCGGTAAAGAAGAGGTTCAGATTAAGCTTAAACCGGAAGCTGAATTATTAGGATTATCGGTCATTGATTTGTCTCGGCAAATTCGCCAAGGTTTTTATGGTGAAGAAGTGCAAGTGCTCCAACGTCAAGGGGAAGATATACAAGTTTTATTGCGTTACCCCTTAGCACAACGAAAATCCATGTTGAATCTAAACAGTATGAAAATACGGACTGAGGCCGGGGTTGAAGTTAATTTTTCCGACGTCGCAGATATCACGATGAGTCGCGGTTTAGTGGATATTGATCGTGTTAACCGCAAACGTGTGGTCACCGTGAAGGCTAATCTGGATAAAAAATCGACTAATGAAGCTGTTTTACGTGAATTGATTATAACCGGCATGACTGAGGTCAAGTATCAATATCCCAGCATTAACTATTCATTAGAAGGTGAAATGCGTGAAAAAGAAGAGGCCTTTGATAGTGTTTTTTACGGCACCATTTTTGTATTATTAGGTATTTATTGTTTGTTGGCCATTCCATTGCAATCCTATTTCCAACCGTTGATGGTGATGATTGTGATTCCCTTTGGCATTACCGGCGCTATTTTAGGGCATTTTCTGGCCGGCATTGATTTAACGGTTTATAGTGTCTTAGGTATTGTCGCATTAACCGGTGTGGTGGTGAACGATAGTCTGGTTTTAGTCGATTGTGTTAATACCCTTAAAAGTCGCTCAGTGACCTTATTTAAGGCGGTAACAGACGGGGCAACACGGCGTTTTCGGGCGATTATTTTAACCTCGTTGACGACTTTTTTAGGGCTAGCCCCCCTAATGCTTGAAAAAGATACTCAAGCGCAATTTTTAATTCCAATGGCGGTTTCATTAGCCTACGGTATTATTTATGCGACGCTGATTACCTTATTTTTATTACCGACGTTATATCTGATTTTTGATGATTGTGCCGTGCGATTTAGGCAACTTAAATTAGCACTATCTAAAAGTTTTAAAGAAATTTAATTTAATTTTCACTTGAGGTTTGTATGCAAAGTAGAACGATTGTGTTGGTTCGCACCCTATTATCGCTAGCCTTGGTGGCAGTTACTGTGTCGGGATGTAGCACACAACCGGTAGCCGTTGTTAAGACGCCTGTCGCACCCACTAAACATGCAAAAGCAGAAACGCCTGCCCCAGCACATCAGGCTAAAAAGAAGCATAGGATGCATAAGCAAGAAAGTGGCGTTTTAAGTTTGGATGTTTTTAAAGAGAATCATAAGATTCATATTTTAACCGGTATTAATGATCAAGGTGTTTCGACGTTGCAATACCAGCGCTCAGATGATCAGGGGCGTAGTTGGACCACACCGGTTAATATCGCACCCCAAGGCACAGTCTTCAATTTTCGTCGTGGCAACGATTCTCAGATTGCTGCTTGGGGTGACAATGTTGTCGTGGCCTGGATGAACCGAGGGTATACCAATCGTCACGGCTCAGGCCCTATGAGTGTCGCTTATTCTCATGATCAGGGGCAAACCTGGAGCTTGGGTGAAATGGCAGCTTCGCAATGGAAAAATGGCGCCCATGCTTTTATGGAGTTAACCGCCAATGAACAAGGCATGCATTTTGTTTGGTTAGACAGTCGAAATGGAAAACAAGGTCTCCAATATGCACACTCAATTAATGGCGGAGAAACGTGGAAGCCTGAGACCACTTTAGATGCTAAGACTTGTTATTGTTGCTGGAACACCCTCGCTTCAGATAGCCAAAATAATCTCTATGCACTTTACCGTGATAAAGAACCCAGTGACATGGCGTTAATTAAAGTGGCTGCTAATAGCGGTGTTTCAAAAAGATTAGCACGGGTCGGTGAATTTGATTGGGAATTTCAAGGCTGCCCGCATGTTGGGGGCGGTCTAGCTATTCATGAGCAAGGCACTCAAGTGCAGTTGCATGCGATGGTGAGTACGATGAAGCCTGAAAAAGCAGGGCTTTATTATTTATCCTCAACTGATGGGGGTATTCACTGGACACCTGAACAGCGCATGGGTCAAGGTATGGCTGTTCACAGCGATATTGCCGTTAATGATTCCGGTGCATTGTTAGCCAGTTGGGATGTGGCAGGACCCAGTGGTATGTCAATCGTTACAAGTCAATCTAAAGATCACGGTAAAACGTGGTTGAATGAAACGGTTTTATCTAAAGCAGATATGGATGCGACTCATCCTAAAGTGGTGGCTGTTGACGAAGGTTTTCTGGTTTTTTGGACCGAAAAAGCAGAGGGCGGTAGTAAACAATTACAAATTAAAAAATTAAATTAACGGGTTCTGTAGTTCAGAGTCAAATAACACCATGCAAATGGGTTATTTGACTCAATTCTTAAGAAATTAATACTTGAGGAGAGCTTTCAATAAAAGCCGTTAGTAATTTCTCTATAATAGAGCGCAATAGAAACTGCATTTATCTTTCATTTACAGACCTTTATGAATAAGACTTCCCCTTTTAAAAACGCTGCGATAGCAGCCTTAGCCGTTATTTTATTGCCAGTTATGTCTGCCCAAGCAGATGTAATCACTGAAAGCATAGCTATTGATGGTAAAACTAACCAAGCTGCGGCCCAATCGCAGAAAAAAATCGATAAGGTCAGTGAACGCACAAAAGTGTTGTTAGATGAGTATCGAACCGTATCGCATCAAATTGAATCTCTTTTGGTTTATAACCAACATTTGCGTGATTTAATTGAATCACAGCGCTTAGAAATGGATTCAATTAAGCAACAATTAAAAGAAATTGAAGTCACCCAGCGGGAAATTGTTCCGTTGATGCTTGCCATGCTGGACAATTTACAAAAATTTGTCACCTTAGACTTGCCTTTCTTAACGGAGGAAAGAAACCAACGAGTGGCTGAATTGAAAAAAATAATGATTCGTGCCGATGTCACCAATGCGGAAAAATACCGCCGTATTTTAGAAGCCTATCAAATAGAAAATGAGTATGGGAATACCATTGAGGCTTATCGAACGCATATCAACTTAAACGGTAAAAACAGTGCCGTAGAGTGCCTGCGGTTAGGTCGGGTGTCGTTGTATTATCAGCGGTTAGATGGCAGTGAGACCGGCTACTGGGATAAAGAATCCTCACGGTGGAAACAATTAGACTCACGTTATAACAGCGTTATTTTAGAAGGTCTCCGTATCGCACGAAAGGAAGCGGCCCCTAATTTGTTAACACTACCGATACCGGCAGCGGAGGCAGGGCAATGAGAATACTTTTACTTTTAGTGACCATTTTAGTTTCCCCAGTCATTCAAGCGGAACATTTAGCGCTCGACCAATTATTGGAAGATGTTAAAAATAACCAAGGGATCGAGGGAAAGCGTAATCAAGTGCGGGAAGCAGAATTTATTTCCCAGCGTTTGAAACAACAGCAACGTTTAAAAGCAGCTAAAGCTGAACTGATTAAGCAAGAGAAAATCAGTAAAAAACTTAAGAAACACTTGGAAGATAATGAAAAAGTGTTGACGGTTTTAGAAGCTAAATTGCGTCAAAAAAGTGGTGTTTTAGGGGAGCTCTTGGGCGTAGCGCGTCAAGCCGCTGGCGATTTGCGGGTTGATTTTGAGCATTCCTTAGTCTCTTCACAATTTACCGGGCGGGGTCAGAAATTAAGTGTTATTGCCGACAACAAGGCGCTGCCAACAATCGATCAGTTGGAACAACTGTGGTTTTTACTGCAACAAGAGATGACCGAGTCGGGTAAAGTCGTGCACTTTAATGCAGAGGTGTTATCTGCAGCGGGTGAAGCTAAGCCAAGTAAAGTGATTCGTATTGGCACTTTTAATGCGTTATCAGAAGGTCAATATTTGCGTTACTTACCGGAGTCTGAACAATTGGCAACCCTGGCACGCCAACCTGAATCCCGTTTTTTAGATCTTGCAACTGATTTTAGTGCAGCGCCGAACGGAAATGCCGATTTAGGTATTGACCCGACTCGCGGCGTGATTTTAAGTATGTTGATACAAACACCGAATACCTTTGAACGCATTGATCAGGGTGGTATTATCGGTTATATCATTCTAACCCTGGGTGGGATTGGTTTTATTTTTGCCTTGTACCGTTTGTTTGTATTATTTCAAACGGGGCAAAAAATGTCAGCGCAATTGGTCAGTGAGACTGCTTCTACTGATAACCCCTTGGGACGCGTTATCAAAGATGCAGAATCGCATCACAGCCCTGATGTTGAAACCTTGGAGCTCGTGTTGGATGAGGCGATTACCCGTGAAGTCCCGGTGCTTGAAAAAGGCTTAGGGATGATTAAGTTATTAGCCGCTGTGGCGCCGTTATTAGGGTTGCTGGGTACAGTAACCGGTATGATTGAAACATTTCAAAGTATTAGTTTGTTTGGAACCGGAGATCCGAAGCTCATGGCCAATGGGATTTCACAGGCGTTGGTTACCACCATGTTAGGGCTTTGCATTGCGATTCCCTTATTGTTTTTACACAGTCTTTTGGCTTCCCGTAGTAAATCTCTGGTGCAAATATTAGATGAGCAAACAGCCGGTATTATTAGCCGACGTGCTGAAAAATAATGTTTTTTATTAGCGAGCAATTTGCGGCCGTTACGCAATTTCTACATACCGGCGGTACGGTGTTATGGCTCATTTTAGTGGTTTCGATTTGTCTTTGGTGTTTGATTGTAGAACGGTTGGTTTTTTTTAAACGCCGTTACCCTTTGTTAAAAAACCAGTGGGTGGGTGAATGGAATACCCGAGCCGATAAATCATCACCGAGAGCCAAAACTATTCGGGTGGCGATGATTTCCGAAGCAAAATTAGAAATGGCTAAAATGACCTTGATCATTAAAATGCTGATTGCCTTATGTCCGTTAATGGGGTTATTGGGAACGGTTACCGGGATGATTCATGTCTTTGACATTATGGCTGTCACCGGAACAGGTAATGCAAGGGCGATGGCTTCAGGGGTTTCTCAAGCCACTATCCCGACGATGGCCGGTATGGTCGTAGCCATCGCTGGCTTGTATTTTAGCCGTTATATTGAAGACCGCACCGATGATGAAACCCATCATCTGGCAGATTTATTAAAATTTCACTAATTGATTGATTATGAGTCGACGTAAACACCGCTCTACCAGTGAGCACAATTCTGATATAGACATGACCCCCATGTTGGATATTGTCTTTATTATGTTAATTTTCTTTATTGTCACCACTTCGTTTGTCAAAGAGTCGGGAATTGATGTTAACCGGCCCACGGCCAAAACGGCAGAGAGAAAAGAGCAGGGCAATATTATTATTGCCATTAAAGCCAACGGTGACATTTGGATTGATAAGCGGCAAGTGGATGTTAGGGCGGTTCGCGCTAACGTGGCTCGGTTACATGCTGAAAATCCATTAGGCGCCGTTATTATTACCGCCGATAAAGACAGTAAAACCGATTCCTTAGTTAAAGTCATGGATCAGGTGCGTTTAGCAGGCATTATGAATGCTTCTATTGCTACCAATACTGATAACTAATGAAGCACACTGTTTTTATCATTGCCGCAGGCTTAGGGGTCTCACTGGCCTTGTTTTGGCTGATGCAGTTTATGATCAGTAATAATCAACAGGGGTTAAATAAAGTAGCCAGCCTTCAGATGACTGAATTTATTCGGCTCAAAAAAGAGACTAATTTAACGACCAAAGACCGCAGGATTCCTGAAAAACCCAAACCCAATAAACGTCCCCCGCCACCAAAAATGAACTTGCAAGCGAACCCGATTAAAAACCTGCAACCGAAAATGGAGATCCCCGATTTTGATTTACCGTTGGAACTGTCACATATGGGGATGAAGGGTGTCGGGATCGGTGTCGGAAATATCAGCACCAATGTGATTCCACTGGTTCGTATTGCCCCGCGCTACCCGATGCGAGCGGCCAATCGGCGCATTGAAGGGTGGGTAAAAGTCCAGTTCATCATTACCAAAGAAGGTAAGGTGGCCGATGCGGTTGTGGTCGACTCTGAGCCGAAAAACACCTTTGACCGCGCAGCACTTTCAGCGATTAAACGCTGGAAATTCAAAGCGAAAATAATAGAAGGTATTGCCTTTGAACAACGGGCAGAACAACTCTTAGAATTTAAACTTAGAAAATGATGAAACGTTTTTTATTGTTATTGTCCTTAGGGGTCTTTTTTTTATGTGAACCCACATTAGCGGCTAAAAAGGCGGTTATCTCTCCGCGCTTATTTGAGAACCTTCAAAAGATTGAATTATTGATTGTCGATAAAGCCTATAAAGATGCACTAAGCCAGCTGAATGGTTTAATCGAAACACTTAAAAAAGGGACTTATGAAGAAGCGGTTGTCCTCAGGCTTAAAGCCTCTGTTTATATCCAAAAGGAACAATACCCCAAGGCGATTACAATCCTTTTAAAGTGTCAGCAATTAGACGTATTGCCTGATAGTCAACAACAACAATTATTAATTAATTTAGGGCAGCTTTATTTAGCCGAAGGGCAATACCAAAAGGCCATTGATTTAATTGAAGTCTGGCTCAAAGATAACCCGAATCCCTCGCCCGGAATTAATGCCTTAACAGGCAGTGCCTATGCACAACTAAAACAATATGCTAAAGCCTTACGCTTTATCAGCAAAGCGGTTAAAGCCAGTAAAGAGCCGGTTGAAGGATGGTTGCAATTAAAACTAGCCCTTCATTACCAATTGCAACAATACCCGCAAGCCGCTCAGTTGCTTGAACAACTGGTTCACTTATACCCGGATAAAAAAGTCTACTGGACGCAACTTTCAGGGGTTTATATCCAACTTAAAGATTATAAAAAGGCCTTATCGGTAAAGCACTTAGCCTATCAGAGGGGGTTAATCACTAAAAGTAAAGAGATTGTCTCGATCGCCCATTTATTTTTATTTAATAAAGCACCTTTTAAAGCCGCCAAGTTATTAGAGCTAGCACTCACTAAAAAGGAGGTTAAACACACGTCTAAAAACTGGGAATTGTTAGCCAATGCCTGGACGCTGGCTCAAGAATCTGAAAAAACCATTGCAGCGCTTGAGATCGCTTCAAAACTGGCCGATACCGGTAAACTCTATAAACAGTTAGGGCACAGTTATGTTGAACGAGAGCAATGGAAAAAGGCCGTGGCTGCCTTAACTAAGGCACTTAAAAAAGGCGGTATTAAGCGCAAAGGCGATACCTATATTTTATTAGGCATGAGTTATTTTGAATTAAAAGACTACCCGAAAGCGACGGATGCTTTTAATCAAGCCAAGCAGCAAAAAAATAAGAAATCAAAAAAAACCGCGCAACAGTGGCTTGATTATCTCGCCAGTTTTCAACGCCTCTAACCGTTTTTATCCTGAAAAAATACAAAAGTGTGTCATATCACCTATTTTGGTGAGTGATATCCCTGAGTTTTTAAATGATGTTTTTTTCCTCTAGAAGATTAATCTTTCATCAGTTATATTGTCGCCTGAAAATAAAAATAGATCAAAAGGCCTAAACACTCATGAATATTAAGAAAGCATTTATACCGCTGCTGATAGTCCCTGTAACAGGAGCTATGGCGGAACATACGCCTACGCATCAGTTAGATGAAATGGTGATCACCACCAGTGGTAAGTTGTTTCCGGAAACGACCATTGCAACATCTAAATTCGAAATTAGTGCTAAAGATATTGAAAATTTAAACTTTAGTACGGCTGCAGATTTAGTTCGTCATGCTCCAGGAATACAAATTCGTGAACGTTATATTGGTGATAGTAATGGGGTGGTTGCTACCAGAGGATCAACAAATTTTCAAACTGCTCATACTATGCTTTTTCAAGATGGAATTCCATTAAGTAACTTGACGCAAACAAAGTGGGATGGTGCCCCTTATTGGATTCTAATTGCTCCAAATGCAGTGGAATCGATTAATGTTTTATATGGCCCCTTTTCAACTGAATATTCAGGCAATTCTTTTGGTAGTGTCATCAATGTTAAAACCAAAGCTATTGATGAATTTGAGATGCATATGGATGTGCAAGGGTTTTTTCAGGAATCTGACCGTTTTGGCCGCGATGAAACGCTCTGGGGGCATAAAGAATTTATTTCAGCGGGAAACCGTTTTGGTGACTTTACTATATCAGGTTTCTATAATCACCTTGAAAGTCAAGGCCAGCCACAAATGTGGGATGCACAAACGTTAAGTTCAGCAGGATCAGCCATTGCAGACGGTAAAACCGCTACAGCAGTTACAGGTGGTCAGTACGGCCAAAATACCAGCGGGCAAACTACAATCATTACCGGCGACTCTGGGATTGAAGAAACCATTAATGATTTATATTCAATGAAATTTACATATGATTTGACTGATAGTCTTAGTGCCATGTTCAATATAAATTTTTTGGATTGGGAAAAAACTTCTGGTGTTGAGGATTTAGCCACACGTAATTATTTAGTTAAAGCAGATGGAACAGGACCTTACTGGGGAACTGGTACGACTTGGGCAAGCCAAGACGGTTCTGAATTTAAACCTACTCAACGCTCGTGGGGAGCGAGTCGTTATGCACCAAGTGAACAAATAAAACAAATTTTGACATATGGATTTAATCTTTCAGGACAAATTAATGATGACTGGAGTGTCGATACTTCCGCTAGTTACTTTGATGCCTTTAAAGACTTAAGTTATAACCCGGATTATAGTTCTTTAGATCCGAGTGATAATGGTGAAGGTGATATCGTTGATAAAGAAATGTGGTGGGCAACCTTTGATTTTAAATTAGCTACAGATCATTTCCTAGGCGATGAAAACTTAGGATTTATGTGGGGGTATCAATACCATCAAGCGGATTTAAACACTATTACCTATAATTCAGATAATATTGCAGTTCAAGAACAGTCATCGGTTAAACAAGATGCCGGTGGTGAAACGCAACTGCATAGCGGCTTTGCCCAATTGGATTATGATTTCCTAGGGGACTTCAATGTGATGGCCGGGGCCCGTCTTGATTACTGGGCAGCCTCTGGTGGTCATGATGTTAAAAAAGGCTGGGGGGGGTATAATCGTTCTTTTGATGACCGTGAACAAACACGAGTTTCCCCGAAAGCCTCAATTTCATGGGCACCGAATGAATTTAGTGCACGTTATTCATTCTCCAGAGCCTACCGCTTTGCTTTAGCGCAAGAGTTGTTTGAAAGTACATCTGCAGGTGCATCAGCGAGTGTGGCTGATCCAAGCTTAGGGCCTGAGAATGGTAATTTTCACAATTTAACTTTAGCGTATGAAATTCCTGAAGGCTTAGTGAGTGTTGATTTCTTCTACAATACTATTGAAGATGAAATTATGAACACGACTAAAGTCGTTGATGGCCAAAATTTATCAACATTCTTAGGGATTGATAAAACCGAAACCATCGGGGTTCAAATGGTTTACAAACAAGATAATTTGTTTGATTTACCGCTTGATTTGAATTTGAATGGTACCTGGCTTGATAAACAAATTGTCGCTAATTCAGGGCGTGAAGAATTAGTCGGTAAACAGTGGGTTCGTACTTCTAATTGGAAAGCTAATGGGTCTGCAACCTACCATTTAACTGACCAATGGGATACCACCTTAAGTGCTAATTACCGTGGTCCGCAGTATGCTGAAGAAGATAACAGTGATAATACTTCAGGGGTCTATGGGGCATCCGATGAATACTTATTGCTGAATGTTAAAACGCAATATGTGCAACCTTTAGCTCATGATATGACAGCAACTTTCTCAATGGGTGTAAAGAACTTATTGAATGAAAATTATTTTGATTATCACCCGTACCCACAAAGAACTTACGTGGCCAATGTCTCGTTAGATATTTAAAACTTAAGTTATTTTATTAACACTAAAAGCCTCACCCTTTTACAGGGTGGGGTTTTTTTTATTTAAAGTTTATCTAACAGCGTTTTATTCTTTTAAGAGCATCATAATATTTTCTTTTTTTGCATTGGCTTGAGCCAACAGTGCACTTTAGTTTGCGCGGACGAATTCTTTTTTGAAAGCTGAGCGGTAACCCCTGAAACCGACATGCCGGCACTTTCAACCCGGTCAATGAGTTTCTCTTTGGACGAATCGATCAAAGAGACTAGCCAGTCTTGGTTTGAACGAAATTGAATAGCAACTGTTTTTTTCTGTAACACAATATCGACTTTAAAATGCCCGAGGGTTTGAGTGTTGCTTTCAAGATAAATATGCCACTGCTGGTTGATCTTTTGTACTTCATCTTGAACCAAGGTCAAAGTGATAAATTCACCGGGGAGAAAGGGCAGTAACAGAGAATAATAACTCCCCCCTTGTAAGTCAGCATCAAGCGCTTTGACCTGACTGGCTGAAATGCCATCCAATGCTTGGGTCAGTTCCTTATTGCCT
>LWDU01041037.1_pt1 | contig 15430 bp, 1 predicted proteins | sample 727161 | NCBI WGS metagenome assembly LWDU01 (sample SAMN04566230, study PRJNA314399) | hydrothermal vent metagenome | isolation source: deep sea hydrothermal plume seawater | place: Mexico: Gulf of California, Guaymas Basin | collected 2004-07-11 | reverse complement strand
TAATGCGGCCAAGGCAACTTTTGATTTGAATTCGGGAGAGTGATTTCGTCTTTTTCTGCTCATTTTCTGTGTCCTTTATGTTGAAATAATAATACAGAAAATAACTCCTTAACTGAGAACTTTTACTCTCCTAATTGGTGGAACCACTTCACTATGCCGTTTGCCCTGTTAGTCTATTCGTGATGCCCCTTGTAGTGTTATCCCATGACGTAAGCAAGAGGAAAAAATCATGAGAGGCTCTAAGTATGTCAAATAGAAGAAAAGGAAGAAAGAAGACAATAAGTTTTCAATTTAATCGATTAGAATAACGAGATAACATAATCCTCCTTAAAGGGGGCAAACAAAACCACCTTCTTAGAAGGTGGATGTTTTTTTACCCACTCATTTTTCAAAAGAACCTATTTGTTCTTGTGAGAGTAGACTTTTAGATCGTGTTTTGTCGACGTTTTCGTGCTTGTCGACGCTGTTTAGCACGGTTTATACTTTGAGACTGGCTCTGTTGATCTATTGCTTTGTCTTGAGTGTCTAAATGGTTTGCTAAACTTTGGATTGTAGGATATTGAAACAGTAAAACTGCTGGAACATCCCGATTTAAGTGTGTTTTTAATTTGTTGCGTATTTGGATTACTAATACAGAATGCGCACCTAAATCGAAAATATTATCCAAAATTCCCACTTGTGGAAGTTCTAATGCTTGTTGCCAGAATTCACTCAATACTTGCTCTAAGGAACTGTGCGGCGCAACATAATGACTATCAAGAGTGGGGCGCTGTTTCTCAAGTACCAGTAAGGCACGGCTGTCAGTTTTGCCGCTGGGCGTTATTGGAAAAGCATCCAGTGCAATCAGTGCCGAAGGGATCATATAATCTGGCAAGTTCTGTTGTAGAAAAGAACGTAGTTCATTTGTATTCGGTACGTTTTTTTCGGTATTGACAATAAAATAACCAATTAAACGGGGTTGCTCATCTTGGGTTTTAGCTAATACTAGTGCATCACTGATGTCGGGGTGTTTGGTTAATTGTGATTCAATTTCACCCAGTTCAATCCTAAATCCCCTGATTTTAACTTGATTGTCTATTCGGCCGAGATAATCCAGCTCACCATTGTCAAGGTAACGTACTAAATCACCAGTTCTATAAAGACGCATAGCTGTATTAAAAGGGTTTGTGATGAATTTTTCTGCGGTCAATTCAGTGCGGTTCAGATAGCCATGCGCAAGCCCAGCTCCTCCAACATAGAGTTCCCCAGGAATGCCATAAGGAGTTAGTTGACCTTGAGGATCTAGCACATACAATTGTAAGTCAGGTATGGCTTTACCAATGTTACTACTAGGATGCTCCAAATCAGCCAGAAAAATTGATTTGTAAGTTACATGGACGGTAGTTTCGGTAATTCCGTACATGTTAATCAGCTGCGGTTTTTGCTCACTATGGCGTTCAAACCAGGGTCTAAGGGATTGCATATCGAGTGCTTCACCGCCAAAAATGACGGTGCGTAGATTCAGAGTTAGTGTGTTCTGTGTAGTATTTTCGGTTTCTATAAGTTGACGAAATGCAGAGGGTGTTTGATTGAGTACGCTTACCTGCTCGTCGTGGAGTAGTTGATAAAATGCTTCTGGTGAACGGCTAGTATGATAAGGCACGACTACCAAACGGCCACCGTATAAGAGTGCGCCCCATAATTCCCATACTGAAAAATCAAAGGCATAGGAATGAAATAATGTCCAAACATCGTTTTGGTCAAAATTAAACCAGTCCTCTGTACTTGTGAATAAACGCACCACGTTGGCATGGGAAATCAGTACACCTTTGGGTTTTCCGGTAGAACCCGATGTGTAAATGATATAAGCAATGTCATTTGAGTTAATAGTAACTGATGGGTTGCTTTGTTTGCTTGTCATCGCTAACTGATCGCAGTCCAGATAAATTGCCTGCGTTGATACAAACTGAGTATGTTGCTGTATTTTTTGCCAAACAGATGTTTGGGTTAATACATAATTTAAGCCTGAATCTTTCTGCATGAAAGCCAGGCGCTCGATGGGATATGTTGGATCCAGAGGTACATAAGCAGCACCTGCTTTAAGAATAGCGAGTATACCAATGATCATGTCTAGAGAACGTTCGACACATAAACCGACATAGCTATTATTAACAATACCTTGGTCCAATAAGTGATGCGCGACAAGGTTGGCTCGCGTGTTAATTTCTTTATAGCTTAAGTGTTGGTCTTTATAGCAAACAGCTATGGTATTAGGCGTTTTGCTGACTTGTTGTTGAAATAGACTGACTAAGGTTTCGGTTGAGCTAGAAACTGTGCTGTCAGAGTTGTTAGTTTGTAATAGCAGGTTTTGTTCTGCGTGTGGCAATAAGGACAATTGTGCCAAAACAGTGGAGCTATCGGCTAAAATACTATCAGTTAGTGTTTGTAGATGTCCGCACAATCTTTCAATACGCGATGATAAATATAAATCGGTGTTATACCAAACTGTCATCCGTAAGCCATCATCGTCAGTTTCAAAGCTTAAGGTCATATCAAACTGACTGTGGCCGTAATCTACGGGGAGTGGTTTGACGTGTAGGTTTTTGAATTGCTGATCATGATTACCGACATTTTGCATGACTAACATGACATCGAAAAGTGGAGACCGGCTGACATCGCGTTCCGGGTTTAAGTCGAGTACTAGACGATCGAATGGATAAATCTGATGTTCGTAGGCGGCCAAAGTGGTTTGCTTGATCTGAGCCAGCAATGTGTTGAAAGACATTGCTGGCTCTAGTTGGCTGCGTAACAACAGGGTATTGATATAAAAGCCAATTTGGGATTCCAGTTCAAACTGATCGCGACCAGCGATGGGTGTACCTATGATCATGTCCTGTTGTTGACTGTATCGGAAAAACAGCGTTTTAACCAGTGCTGTCAATGTCATGAATAAGCTCACTTCATGTTCACTAGACAATGATGTTAAACCTTGATATTGCAGAGCACTGAAGTTGAAACTATGAGTCTTACCTGTAAAAGTTTTAATGGGGGGGCGTGGAAAATCGGTCGGCAGGTTCAAAACGGGTATTTCACCCGCTAACTGTTGGAGCCAATAATCGCGATGGGTTGTTGACGTCTCATTTTGCAACTGTTGATTTTGCCAGGCTGCGTAATCGCGGTATTGAATAGTTAACGGGGGTAATAAGTCGGTGATGGTGGCTGGCGAGCTGGTTTTCTCTGCTAAAGCTTGATAATAAAGAAGGAAGTCTTTTTCTAATACTTTCATGCTCCAGCCATCTGAAATGATATGGTGCATATTGAATAATACGGCATGTTGCTGTTCGGACAGTTTTAACAAGCTGATACGGAGCAATGGCCCCAACTCCAAGTCGAACCCACGTTGACTATCAGCCAGAGCCAATTGCTGTGCAGCAGTTAAAGCATTCGGCTTACTGCTTAAATCGTTATAGTAGAACGCAGCCTCTAGTCTTTGATGCACCTTTTGTTGGGGGATATTATCGACAGTGATAAAGGTTGTGCGCAAAGATTCATGGCGGTCGGTCAAAGCACTAAATGCAGCTTTAAAAGCAGCTGTATCAAGTTGTCCCTGGAGAATCAATGTTTCGCTCATTTGGTAAGAACCGGCACTCAATTCATCAAGTTGAGATAATACCCATAAGCGTTTTTGTGCATGTGATAAAGGATAGTACTCGGCTGTAGCAATCGTAGGAATGGTTTGATAGAGCGATAGTTGTCTGTTATCGATAATTTCAGCCAGTTCTGCAATAGTCGGTCGACTGAACAATTCACGTAAGGATACTTCGACGCCTAATTCTTTATGGATGCGGCTGATAACTTGGGTGGCTTTAAGACTATGCCCACCTAATTCGAAGAAATTATCATGAATACCTATTTGTTCTAATGCTAACACAGCGCACCAGATATCGCTCAATGACTGTTGTAAAGGGTTTGATGGGGCAATATAAGCATGGTCTATTTTATGTTGCCAAGCATCGGGAGCGGGTAAGTTGTCGCGGTCTATTTTACCGTTTGGCAACAATGGTAGTTGCTCTAGGCTGACAAAATGTACAGGAATCATGTGTTCCGGTAGCTTTTCCTTAAGGAAACTGCGTAGTTTAGGAATTAACGTACGGGCGAACTTTTCCTGTAGTGGATTGTTGGCGTACTGAGACCAGTTCTGTAACTCACGATCTGAAGTAACAGGAAACAAGGATGCAGAGATTTGTGCTGTTGTAACGGATGTATTGTTGTGTTTAAAAATTACATTAAAACAACCGGCGGGTAAGCTGTCGTTTATTATACTGCCGATATGTACGCTGTAAGGAATTTTCTCGCTTAATTGCCAAAGACTTTGTGGATCCAATGCTTTCAACTGAATCGAAGATTGTTGTAATGCTGTTATAGCCGTGTTTGAATCGGCCTCATCTAGCCAGCTTAGCATGTTAAGTTCATCAGCAACACGGGCATTAACAACACCGTTCAATGCTAAATAAGAAGGTTGCTCAGTATGCAATAAAGCTTCAATAGCCTCGATGGATAACGGTTGTTGCTGCCAAGTCAGCCAGTCTGGGTGCCAATCATGACTGGTTTTACTGTCGTTTAAATGCAGTGTCACATCGTAACGAAAACAGCTCATTTCATTTCGAATCAGGCCTCGCTTAGGTCGAATGTCTACACGGCTAATTTGTGGAAAACCATCTTTTAAGGCGTTGAAAAAGTCAGGAGATATCGCCATTTCCTGCTCTTGCAATAAGTGCTGTTGTATACGGTGTTGCAATTGCCCCGCAGTATCATTAGCACGTGATTTAAACAATTGAACTGAAGTGTGAAAGGCTTTGAGTAACGTTAAATCTCGCACGTCGCCAATAAAAATAGCACCGCCAGGTTTAATAATTTTTAGCAACCCTGTGATAACTTTAACTAGGTAGTCGATGCTTGGAAAATACTGTACTACCGAGTTAATGACGACGGTATCGAAACTGTTTTCATTAAAACCACTAAAATCATCGGCAATTTTAGTTAAGAAACGGGCTTGTTGTAAGCCGGGTATTGATAACTCGTCTTTGGTGTTTTCTAGGCGTTGCAATGCCACACTGGATAAATCAGTGCCGGTATAGCTTAAACAATGAGGCACTAACTGATACATTAATAAGCCAGTGCCGCAGCCGATTTCTAGCATATTGCGTGGTTGCAGAGAAAGGATCGCGGCAATGGTATGCTCAATATATTCACGCATGTCAGCATCAGCCAGTTGCTGCCCAGTATAATTACTATCCCAGCCAATAATGTTAAAGGTTAGGTCGGTATGACTGGGTGTATTAGAATAACTGTCTTCGTGCAAATCTTGCCATAGTTCTATTTGTTCATTATGCAGTTGATTGATGTCATCGTCTAAAGTCTGGTTTTGCATATTAGCTACAAAATAAGCAGCCAGTTGTTTATCGTCGGGGGCGTTATTTTTACGGACAATAACCACATTTTCCTTAATGGCTGGGTATTGTGCGAGGATGCCTTCAATTTCGCCTAGCTCAATTCTAAAGCCGCGGATTTTAACTTGTTGATCTGATCTGCCAATAAATTCCAGTTCGCCACAGGGTAACCAGCGACCTAGATCACCGGTGCGATAGATGATTTCATGATATTCATCATAGCAATTGCGAAAAGGATTTATGACAAAACTTTCTCTGGTTTTTTCGGTATTATCCCAATAACCTGCTCCGACTCCGATACCAGAAACACAAATTTCGCCATAAGTGCCAAGTGGTATCAATTGTTGCTGTTTATCCAACAGGTATAAATTTACGTTGGCTATCGGTTTTCCGATAGGTACATTTATCTGGGAAGCTAATAAAGGTTTATCCAGTACCGCTTGGCAAATATCATCTGCTGCTTCGGTTGGACCGTATGCGTTAACCAGGGGAATTTCGGGATAAAGACTAAGCCACTGGTTTACCAGACCCGTTGATACGGCTTCACCCGTAACCATGGCATATTCTAAATCGGGTAATTGCCTGATATTTTCTGATAAGGTAGTGGCGTAATCGAGCAGGTTTTGCAAAACCACCGGTACTAGCTCGATGATAGTAACGGCTTGATCGCGGATGGCTTGGAATAATTGACTGGCATCACAGACTGTTTCAAAGTCGATAATTACGCAACGGCCTCCAATAAGCAGAGGAGCTAAATACTGCCAAACCGAGATGTCCGAGGAAGAGGGTGCACTTTGCAAAAATGCACTATCTAAGTGAAAACTGAGTGCATCGAATTCAGCAAAAGCATGATTAACTGCACCGTTATGTCGTACTAAGGCACCTTTGGGTAGTCCGGTTGATCCCGAAGTGTATAAGATATAGGCAATATCAGAAGGCTGGTTGATTAACAGTGGATTGCTTATGGGTTGTCGGTTGAGCGCATCACCCCATAAAATGGGTAATGAAAAGTCATCCTGTGGGTCATCAAAGCTAATGATGGTATTCAGTGCTGTATCTTGTTGCATTTCGGCAATTTTTTCAGCGAACTGGTGGCGACTAATGAGCACTTTGACTTGACTGTTAGCCATCATGTATTGAATCCGGCTGTTGGGATAATTCGGATCTAATGGTAAAAAAGCGGCACCTGCTTTCAAAATACCTAACATTGCACATAAGTAATCAATTCCACGACTTTCCAGAATGCCGACAAAAGTGTTGCTTTGTATATTAAGTTCGCGCAGTGCATGAGCAATTTGATTGGCGCGTTGATTTAGCTGGACATAGCTGATTTCTGTTATGGTGTTAGTGAATGGCCTGTGAACAGCAGCAATACGATCAGGCATTTGCATGGTCTGTTGTTCGAATAATTGATGAAGAGGCTTATCAATTGGGTACTTTATAATAGTGCCTTCGCCAAGTCGCAAAACCTGGTCGGTTTCAGCGGTATCGAGGAAAACTAATTGACTGACGGGGCATTCAGGCTGTTCGATAATTGCCTGTAACAGGTTTTTAAAATGAGAGATAAAACGTAAGATTGTTGTCGCTTCAAATAAATCGGTGTTGTATTCCAAGACAGCCGTTAATTGCTCTTCGTCTTCCCAAATATCAAGTACCATGTCGAACAAGGCAGTATGGCGTTTATTATATAAAGGGGTAACTTCTAGACCCGGTAGGCTTAATTGTTCTGCTGGTGCATTCTGCAGCGCGAACATTACCTGAAAGAGGGGGTTGCGACTTAAGTCACGTTCAATTTTTAGAACGTCGACCAGTTTTTCAAAGGGTAAATCTTGATGGCTATAAGCATCCAAAGCGGTTAGTCGCACTTGTGCTAACAATTCAGAAAAACTCAGTTCATTCGTGAATTTAACCCGTAAGGCTAAAGTATTAACAAAAAAACCGATCAGCGGTTCGATTTCAGCATGGTTGCGGTTAGCGATGGGGGCTCCAATCACCATATCATCCTGATTGCTGTAACGGTTCAATAGTACTGTGAAAGCACTCAGTAAAGTCATAAATAAGGTTGAACCATGTTGCCGAGTGAGTTGTTTAAGGGCTAATGTCGTGGTCTCATCAATATGGAATAACTCACTACTACCCTGAAAACTTTGCACTGCAGGACGCGGGTTGTCTGTTGGCAGGTTTAGGGAGGGGGGGGCACCTTCTAGTTGATTGCGCCAATAGTTGAACTGGGTATTTAACTGATCACCGCTGAGCCACTGTCGTTGCCACTGTGCGAAATCTGTGTATTGAATGGCCAATGGCGCTAATTCTGGGGTTTTCTGCTTTAGTAAAGCGGGGTACAAAGTCAATAGTTCCTTGATTAATATGCCCAATGACCAGCCGTCGGCGACAATATGGTGTAAGGTCAGTAGTAACACATGCTCATGCTCGGACAGTTTTAACAAGGTCATTCGTATCAGCATGTTATGAGCTAAGTCGAATGTTTTTTCTGCTTCAGCGCGAACTAATAATTCAAACTGTGTAGAACTGCAAGTTTTAACAACTAGCTCGGGTGCAGTTGACTGAAGCTTTATTACTGGTTTTCCATTGATTTTACTAAATGTGGTGCGCAATGCCGCATGGCGCTCAATAATATAGGACAGACTTTGTTCCAGTGCATGAATACTAAGATCGCCGGTTAGTCGCAAGGCCAGCGGTACATTATAGAACGGGTTGTTGGGTTCTAATTGATCGAGGAACCATAACCTTTCTTGAGCAAAGGATAGTTCGGGTTCAGTTTGCAGGCTGGGTACAATTGGTGGTTTTTGGACGCAATTTTGCCCGCGCATTGCTTCGATATGAACGGCTAGACGGAAAATTGTCGATGCTTCAAAAAGGCTGCGCAGTGGTAATTCTATTCCAAAATGACGACGTATCCGTGAGATTAATTGTGTTGCCAGTAGAGAATGCCCTCCGCAGTCAAAGAAATCAGCGTTAATATCCACAGTTTCAAGATGAAGAATTTCGCACCAAAGTCCATGTAGGATTTCTTCTACCGCTGTGCGTGGTGCATTAAGGTTTTCGTTATCAAGTTGTAGGTCATCAGGAAGGGCTTTTTGGTCAATTTTACCGTTAGCAGTGAGAGGTAATTTGTCCAGCGTAATGAGCGCTGAAGGTTGCATATAATCAGGTAACTGGTGTTTCAAATAAGTTCGACATGCGACTTCGTCGAATTCTATATCGGCTTTGATTACGCAGTAAGCTAGCAAACGCTGATCGGAGGTAGATATTGTTTTAATAATGGCGATACTTTCCTGGATTGCAGGATGTTGATTAAGCGTTGTGCTAATCGCATCTAATTCAATTCTGAAACCTCGTAATTTAACTTGATTATCTATTCGTCCCAGAAATTCGATGACACCATTTTTTCGGTAACGCCCAAAATCGCCTGTTTTGTATAGCCGCTGATGCTGGCCAAATAGTTCAGTTTCAATAAACTTTTCAGTAGTTAAATTGGTTTGATTAAGATAGCCTTGCGCCAGGCCATCACCGCCGGCATATAATTCACCGATAACACCTACTGGCACAGGTTGTAGGTACTGATCTAATATATAAGCTTGACTGTTACTGATAGGACGACCGATAGGAATAGCCGCATCGCAGTCTGCTAGGCTTATGTTGTAACAGCAAGTGAAAGTGGTATTTTCTGTTGGCCCATAGCCGTTAATGAATTGAGTGTTAGGTAGCCCGCTAATAGCCTTTTTGATATGTGTGGGAGACAGTACGTCGCCACCCGATAATAATTGTCGGACACCTTTTAAATCGTCTAGACGTTCATCCACCATTTGGTTGAACAATCCCGATGTTAACCATAAGGTGTCAACTGACTGCTGCTTGATAACCTGCCCCAATGCTTCTAGGCTAGCTGCTTCTGGTGGCATAAGTACTAGTCGCGCGCCGTTTAATAAGGCGCCCCATATTTCCAGAGTTGAGGCATCGAATGCTAAGGGCGCAAAAGACAAAAATGTTTGCTCAGGCGAAAAAAGCATGAAATCGGTATTTTTAACCAGACGGATAACCGCTTTGTGTGGAATGCAGACACCTTTGGGTTTGCTACTCGACCCCGAAGTGTAACTGACATAAGCTAGCTGATCTTCATTGCTTTCAAACTTGGGATTAGTATCAGAATAAGAGGCTAAATGTTGATCGCTTAAGATAGAGTCAATGTAAATAACGTGTGTTGCTTGTATAAAGGGTTGGGATGACAGTGATTGTTGACTAATTAATACAGCGACTTCAGCTTCGTCCACCATATAACTCAGTATTTCTGAAGGGTAAGCAACATCTAGCGCTAGATAGGCACAACCTGCTTTGAGAATACCAAGGAGAGTGATAATCTGTTCTGTAGAACGTTGTAGATGAACGCCTACAATTTGATTGGGACCTAGATCAAGACTTTTGAGATAATGGGCTAGCTGATTGGCTTTACTATTGAGTTGTTGATAACTGAGTTGAATATCATTAAAAATCAAAGCCAATTCATGGGGCCTTTTGATAGCTTGCAGAGCAAATTCTTGTTGGATTGAAGTGGATCGAGGATAGGCTGTTTCGGTCTTGTTCCATATTTTCAATTGACTCAGTTCTTGACTGTCAAGCAATTGTAAATGGTGGATGTTTTGTTCTGGTTGCTTAACAATATCATTTAACAATGTTGTAAAATGATTGATCAGACGTTTTATAGTATCGGCGTGGAATAAATCGCTACTGTATTCGATAACAGCTTCAAGTCCATGCTCGGTTTCGGTCATTAGTAAGCTTAAATCACAACGCGCTGACTGGCTTTCCACTGCTAGTGGAGTAATGTTTAAATCAATGAGTTCAGAATGATCTTTTGGGCCTGTTTGTAGTCCGAACATGACTTGAAACAGCGGAGTACGATCAAGGTGGCGTATCGGTTGTATGGCTTCAATAATATGTTCGAATGGAATGTCTTGGTAACTATAAGCTTCTAATGATGTTTGTCGCACTCGTTTAAGCAAGGTATTAAAATCGGGTTGACCTGATAAATCAATGCGTAAGGCCAAGGTATTAACAAAAAAGCCGATTAACCCTTCTGTTTCTAAATTATTGCGATTGGAAACGGGTGAACCAATGATGATATCGGTGTGACTGCTATAGCGTGATAACAGCACTGAGTAAGCACTGAGCAACAACATATATAAAGTGCTGTTAGATTGTTTACTTAATGTTTTCAGGTCCTTAGTTAGTTTAGAGTCAACCGTGAATGGCATAATGCGACCATTGAATTGAATCACAGGAGGACGAGCAAAATCTGTGGGTAATTCCAAAAAGTCTGGTGCGTCCAGTAGCTTGGTTTGCCAGTAGGCGAGTTGCTGGGCTAACACTTCATCGTTTAGCCAACGTCGTTGCCAGGCAGAGTAATCAGTGTATTGAATTGTTGGCTTTATTAATTTTGTCGCTTGTTTTTGGCAACGCGATTGATACAAGGATACCCATTCAGTGAGTAATACTTCCATCGATCGACCATCGGCAATAATGTGGTGAATATTGAATAATAGTAAATGACGAGTATCGCTGAGAGTGAGTAGTTGTAGACGTAATAAAGGTCCACTGCTAAGTTGAAATTCTTGATTGATGAATTGCGTTGTTAATGTCTCAATGTGTTGTTGCTGTTTCGTCGAATCTAAATGACTTAAATCAGTTTTAGTTAAAGGCTTATAAGCGGATAAAAGTTTAATGCAGGGTTGTCCGTCATTTTCAGGAAAACATAGGCGCAAACTTTGATGGCGTTCTACTAAATCAGCCAATGCGTGCTGCAACGCGGTTTGATGCAAAATACCATCCAGTTGTAATAAAGCAGGTATATGGTAAGTAGCACTACCACCTTCTAATTGATCTAAAAACCAGAGTCTTTGTTGGGCAAATGATAAAACTAAAGGTTCATCATCTGTCTGAGTTGTAATAGAAGGTAGAACCGGATGACCTTGTTGTTGACCGATAAAGTGTGCAAGATCATGTATCTTCGGGTATTCAAAGATAGCACGTAGGGGTATTTCGACATTAAAACTATCACGTATTCGCGTTATTAATTGTGTAGCAAGTAAGGAATGTCCTCCCGCACTAAAAAAATCGCTGTGAGTACTACTTAACTCAACACCTAATAGTTGAGAATATAAGTTCAGTAATAAACTTTCGCATGCGTTGCTTGCAGTTTGTTGTGCGTCCGCAATTTGCAACTCAGGTTTTGGTAGCGCATTGTAATTAATTTTTCCGTTAGGTGTTAAGGGCAATGCAGCTAAAGCAATAATACCGGTAGGTACCATGTAATCGGGTAGGCGTTTTTTTAGCCAGTTTCTTAGTTCTACTGCCCCGTTATTTTCAGTGTCTTCATCGAGAGTAATATAGGCGACTAGAGATTTGTTGCTATCGGTTTCATGAAGTACAACAACGGCTTCTTTAACTGCTTCATGCTGAGTTAATAATGCTTCGATTTCTCCGAGTTCAATTCTAAAGCCGCGCAATTTTATTTGGCGATCAATCCGACCTAAAAATTCCAAATTGCCATTGGCTTGCCATCTGGCTAAGTCACCTGTTTTATACAAACGGGCATTGGTGTTAATGCTGAATGGGTCAGCGATGAACTTTTCAGCGCTGAGTTCGGGACGATGAAGATAGCCTCTTGCTAGGCCTGCACCACCTATGTGTAATTCACCATAAATGCCAATGGGTTGTCTTTGCAGATGTTTATCCAAAATGTAGACCTGAGTGTTAGCAATAGGCTTACCGATGGTGGGTTCTTTAGAAATGCCTTTCTCAATGCGAGTGAAGGTCGAGTAGGTGGTGTCTTCAGAAGGGCCATAAAGATTATAAACATGGTCTACTGTATCTATTTGGTAGATTTTTTGTACGACATTATTCTTTAATGGTTCTCCTGCAAGGTTAACCACTTTGACCGTGTCAGGAATGGCATTTGCTTTTAATAGTTCGACGATAACAGAGGGTACTGTATTAATTAAGCTAATCTCATAATTTTCAGGCCGTTTTAATAAATCCAGAGCATTAGTGACTAAGACTATTTTTTGACCTGTAATGAGAGGTAAAAATATTTCGAATACCGATAAATCAAAACTTAATGAAGTTGATGCTAAAACAGTGTTTAATTGTTCGAGGGTGAAAATAGTTTTTGCCCACTTTAATAAGCTGACAGTACTTTGATGCTCAATGGCCACACCTTTTGGCTTGCCGGTAGAGCCAGAGGTATATATAACATAGGCTAGCTGTTGGGGATTAGATTTGCAATTTGGATTGGTTTTAGGATATGAAGTTATCATTGAACTATCGCCGTCTAAACATAAACAAGGGCCTTGGTACTGTTGAATATGTTTTAGGATGTCTTGCTTAGTTATCAGCATCGAAGCCCGACTATCAGATAACATAAAATCTATGCGTTGGGCAGGGTAATCGGGATCGATAGGAACATAAGCGCCTCCTGCTTTGAGAACACCCAGCAAAGCAACAATCATGGATAATGATCTATCAATACATAGAGCGACTAATGTGTCAGTACCTACTCCTTGTTCAATAAGGTAGTGAGCGAGTTGATTAGCTTGTTCATTGAGCTGTTGGTAACTCAGCTGTTGTTGTTCAAAAATGACAGCAATGGCTCCAGGTGTTTTTATAGGCTGTTGCTCGAATAAATCAATAATCGTTTGTGTTTCAGTATGATTTTGTTCTACTTGACTCCAGAGACTAAGTTGTGTGATTTCAGTGGCTGTGAGCAAAGGTAACTGTGAGACATTGTATTGGGGGTTATGACAAAACCCCTCTAGTAAATTTTGCCAATGTTGCGCCATACGGGCAATAGTGTCTTGATAGAATAAGTCTGTGTTGTATTCCCACTCACACAACAAGCCTTCGCTGCTTTCTTTCATTAGCAAAGTAATATCAAAGGAAGCACTGGTTTTTTCGATAGTTAATGTTTCAAAAGATAAGCCTGATACAGACTGATTTTTTTCTGGTGCGTTGTGTAATACCAGCATGGTTTGAAACAGCGGAGAATGGCTTAAGCTGCGCTCTGGTTGTAAACGTTCAACAAGACGTTCAAAAGGAATATCTTGATGATTATAGGCTTCTAGAGCTGTTTGTTTAACCTGAGCGAGTAATTCATTAACTGTGAGTGTATCGTTTATGTCAATTCTAAACATCAAGGTATTGATGAAAAAACCGATTAAATCTTCACATTCCTGTTGCTGTCGATTAGAAACAGCTGAACCAATGATAATGCTTTGTTGCTGGCTATAACGATTCAGCAGGCAGGCAAAACTGGCCAGTAAAGTCATAAAAAGCGTTGTGCCAGATTGCTGACTAAGTTGTTTTAATTGCTGCGTTAATTGAGTGCTCAGTTGAACCGTCAAACGAGCGCCCTGAAATTTTTGTGTGGAAGGGCGTGGTTTATCGATAGGTAGATTAAGTATTGTTGGGCTTTTTGCTAGTTTGTTTTGCCAATAGCTAAACTGTTGATCTTCTCTTTCTTGGGTAAGCCAACGCTTTTGCCAGGCGGAATAGTCAGCGTACTGAATAGTTAAAGCCGGTAAGGGCGATGAAAGCTGGCGGGAAAAAGCATCATACAGTTGGATTAATTCTCTTTGAAAAATAGCGCCAGACCAGTTGTCGCAGACTATATGATGCATACACATAAAAAACACATGGGTATTAGCATCTATATGGAATAGTTTAAATCGGAATAAAGGTCCCGTGGCTAAATCAAATGGTTTTTGGGATTCTTCGATAGCTGATTGTTGGACTTTTTCCTTTTGAGCTTGAGGCGGTAAATGCCGTAGATTCAGTAAAATGATGTTAGACGATATTGCAGTTTTAATGTGTTGAGCGGGGATTCCTTTTGAGTCAGGAAAACAGGAACGTAAAATTTCGTGGCGATTGATGATTTCTGCTAAACATTTTTCAAGCAGAGAAATGTGTAACAAGCCAGATAATGTTGTGGCACTAAATTCGTTATAAAGGTGGGCCTTACTTTCTTCAAGTTTATCTAAAAACCATAACCGTTGTTGCCCAAATGATAGAGGGATTGACGTTGACCGGTCAACTTTAGTAATTGAATTCTGGTTTTCTTTAGGAGACTCTTTGTTTAATAATTTTTTTAATATTTGCTGGCGTTTCTCGACGGAAAGCTTAGCTAATTTTTCTTCTAGACTACTCATAATATGATTAAACCTGTCAACTATGATTAAGTGTTAGATGCACGAATCTGAACTGTAGTCGTTGCGGCTGTATAATGCAAGTTGTCGAAAGACTGGCTACGTAGAGAAATTTCATGCCCTAGTTCCTATGCTGATGATCATGAAAAGTTTTTACATGGCTGATGAGGGCCTGCAATAGGTTGCTATGAAAATTACTGGCTTCATTTGTTAATAGGGAATAGGCATTCTCGCTAAGCTTTGAAAAATAAGGGTGCCTGTTTAATTATGAGAGCTTATAAGCAGTTTCTTTGTTAAAAAACAATGTTATTGTAAGACCGCATAGTTATATTACAACTTAGATAACCGCGACCTGTGGGCGGGGGGTAAAAAAAGCTTTGCGTAAAAGTCTGCTCAAGAGTATCAGCTAGTTAAGTTGTTCCCACAATTTAACTAGGAGAGACAGATGAGCAGGTTTAAAAATTTATCACATGTCATATGGTTTTGCCAATACCATATTGTTTTTGTACCAAAGTATCAGAAGTGCTCCCCATAAATAGACCCCCCTATAAGTGTATTTTCTGTTAAATTTTCATTCAAAAATGAGGTAACAGAAGATGTGAAGAAAAAGAGGAAACCACTCACCGGCATTCAAGGCTAAAGTGGCTATGGCCGCTTTGCAAGGTGATAAACACTGGCAGAATTATCGAGTTAGTATGATGTTCACGTCAACCAGATTCAAATCTGGCGTAATCAGCTTAAAGACAATATAGCTAGCCTGTTTGATTCCGGGATCGATCAACG
>LWDU01000356.1_pt1 | contig 15438 bp, 20 predicted proteins | sample 727161 | NCBI WGS metagenome assembly LWDU01 (sample SAMN04566230, study PRJNA314399) | hydrothermal vent metagenome | isolation source: deep sea hydrothermal plume seawater | place: Mexico: Gulf of California, Guaymas Basin | collected 2004-07-11 | reverse complement strand
CCGAATCCAAACTCTGCGGATGGGAGTGCCATAATCTCTGCTTGGAGTGCTGGATCCATAACGGAATATTCAGTACCAATACGTATTCTCTCAAATGCCAATTTCTCAGTAGAGGGGTATGCTATAGCAGACGCATCATTTGTCGAGTCTGTATCCTCAATAGTCTTAACTTCAGAGTAATACTTAGGTATAGACAATGAATCATATATCTTTTCTTGAAGAGTTGAGGCATCAGAAACTTTTGGTATTGATTGATTACTGTTTTTAATATACCTTGATGATATATCACTCTTAATCTTACCACGAAGAGACTCCATCTCAAATGTTTCTATTGAGATATTACCAGCAACTGCGTTATTTGTAGCTAATTTATTTGCCATTAGTTTAAATCAATCCTTGGAGCGGTTACTATATGGTTACCACCATTTGTCATAGTGAATGTAGAGCCAGTAGTTACAGTAGAGGAACCACCAATGTTTTCGTACTCTGAACCATTTATATTAGAAGATTTCGATCCTATAATTTCGAAGTAGTTATTACCAGTTTTTGTGTATGAAGAGCCATGAACTTTAGTAGACATGTCACCTTCAACCTCAAGAGTGTAGTCACCCTTCACAAGTTGTCGACAATCGCCAGATATTGTAATATTGCATGCACCTTCAATCAGTACATTCTTATCTTCAAGAGTTATTTCAAACCCCGAACCAATTACTTTAACTACTTTGTCCCCATTCGGATGAATTTCTTCAAATGTACCAGAGCGATGGTATGTCATTAACCTTTCACCACCAGGAGTATCATCAATCTCTTCTACATGACCAGACTCTGATTCAGAAACATGGTTATATGGATATTTTGTATAGGTATTAGACTTCGGTGGAAGTTCATCCCAAGACGATCGGGTTTCGTTATTTCCGTCAGCACCACCAACCGTTGGTACATAAGCCTTAGTTGCCTTGGGGACATCAGTTATCCTATACATCCTTCGTATCAATAATGAATCATGATACTCCGCAAAATCACCACGAGCTAATTTATTAGTATCTGGTTCTATGTTCCTAGGATAATTACCCGTTGGATCTCTAAAACCTTGTGCTTTCAGATATTCCTTATTTTCAGTCTTGAGTGTTGTATTAAAACCTGGAAGTGTACCAACAACAACCATATCTTGTTTAAACTTGTCGAGGAAGAAACCTGATACCCACGAACCCTCTACAAGAAACGGCGGAGTTGTACCAAGGCCGTCCATTGACGGGTTTGTTGTTGGTGACATAACAGTAGACCACGGAAGATCCTCTGTTGGGATAGCAGCTTTATCGACGGTGTGATGACCGAGAGCTCTAACTCTAACTCTACCTAATTTTTCTGGGTCCATTCTGTCTTCGACTACACCGACAAACCATACGAACCCATTTTTACCAAAATAATTTTCCATGTTTATATTTATACGAATTACAAAAGTTCTGAATGGCGGAAGCGGTAGGATTCGAACCTACGGTGGGTGGAGACCCACGACAGTTTTCAAGACTGTAGCATTAAACCGCTCTGCCACGCTTCCTTCAAATTAAACTGCGAATGATGAACCACACCCACATGTAGAGGTGGTATTTGGATTACGAATTGTAAATTGGGAGCCCGAAATAGATTCGGTATAGTCAATTTCAGATCCGTTTAGGTATTGGTATGTTGCAGAGTCAATTAGTAGAGTAACACCATCTTTCTCTACCTCTCGGTCGTCTTCCGCAACCTCTTCATCAAAAGTAAACCCATATTGAAATCCAGAACATCCACCACCAGAGACAAATACCCTAAGTTTAAGTTCTTTGTTATCCTCATCTTCAAGAAGAGTTGTTACTCTACGAGCTGCAGCTGCAGTGAAATTGATGTTTGTTCCTGTTTCCATATAATTCCTTTACTATTTTAGAACGGTGTATACTTTTTTTACATCAACCTTGATAGTAGAACCCGGATCATAACTAAATCTCACCAATCGTTCATACCCATCAAGTTTATACTTAACCTTATACGAACTGATTACATTCTGTGTTGTATAGTTTTCGTGAACAACACAATCATTCATAATTCGAGTATTAGATTTATTATCAGAATTCTGTCCAATTTTATTACCGATTGCGCCACCTGCGATTGTGGATAGAATCCGTGTTCCGTCATTACCAGATGCAGCTCGACCAATTACATGTCCAACGAGAGCTCCAACTGCTGCACCCGTAACATTAATGTTATCAGACCTATCTCGATTGACAGTAACTTCACGTTCTGTACATGTTCTGGTTGGAACACCTTTCACTCTAACTGATGTGTATACAGGCTCAACTGATGTTACTGGAACCGTAACAACTTCAGAGAATGCCATTGTTGGCGTAATTAACATTGCAATAACTAATTTATTCATTTTCATTTTCATTCACCTTTACTATAATATTATTTTGTTCTCTTTTGTACTTCGTGCGATCTCGTTGAACTTTATGCCCAAAGAGTGTATCCTCTCCAAATAAGGATTTGTGTACAGCATTATTGACTGTACTTTGCTTTTATTGCTTACCTTTTACATCCGCAATTGCAGCTTTAATTGCATCTTCTGCTAATACAGAACAATGAACTTTTACTGGTGGTAGCGCAAGCTCCTCAACAATCGTTGTGTTTTTTATATGTTCAGCCTCTCGAAGTGTCTTGCCTTTTAACATTTCTGTTACTAGGCTTGAACTAGCTATTGCTGAACCACAACCATAGGTCTTGAACTTGGCGTCTTCAATCACACCAGAAGCTCCTACTTTAATCATTAATTTCATTACATCACCACAAGCTGGCGCACCGACCATGCCAGTACCAACAGATGGGTCATTTTTATCTAGGGAACCTACGTTACGTGGGTTCTCGTAATGATCTAAAACTTTCGCTGAATAACTCATACTCAACTCTCCTAGTAAAACTTTTCTGGTAGCTCCTGACTTTTGAGTCTACGCTTATCTCGTTTAACAGCAGATGCAGCTTTCCTTTTACGTTTCCATGTAGGTTTTTCGTAAAACTCTCGAGACCTTAAGTCATTAATCAGATCTGTTTTTTCGATTAAACGTTTGAACCTACGCATTGCAGTTTCAAACCCCTCATTATCTTTTACTTTTACTGTAGTCATTCTCCACTCTTCCTAAATCAATTCACAATGTAGTTGTAAATTTCCTTCCAATTAAGTACACGTTTACCTTCATAATCTTTATTATGAGGGTGCCCCATAACAATAGGGTCAAAGCCCAAATCTTCACCGACATCGGCGTTCTCTGGTTTGTCTTCAATCCAGTATAAATTTTCACCTGGATATTTCTTTTCAACTTCATTCAGGGCGTAGACTTTATCCGCACCCGTATCAAGAATTGTATAGTCAACAAAGACCTTACCAAACAATTCTTCAAGGTTTTGAATTCTAAGCTTCTGTGCATTCTTGTTAAGTGATAGTGAAGTAATCACGTGGAAGCGATAACCAAGGTCACCGAGCTTCTTTACGTATTTAACTGCGTCTCGTAGTGGACTTAGAAACCCAATATTCGCTGAGTTATTAAACTCAACAACCAGTTTCCTGCCAGCTCTAGACCCTACTCCATACGCCTCACCAATGGCATATACATCCGGTTTTAGTAATTGAAGGCCCACTCCCAATCGAGAAGGACTCCATCAGCATCAACCATTATTAATTTATTCTTCATATCTTTCCTATTTTACCAATTTAAATGGGTTATTCCACTCACCAACCTCAAGACTCATATAGTAGGCAGTATTAAAGTAGTCAGTCATTGGGTCAGAATCATCAAACCAAGCTCTCCCACCTTCTACCTTAGCTGGCGCTCCTTTAATGATATCAATCATCTTTTCAAATAGAGATACAGTCTTTTTGTTTGTAAAATGATCTCTAATGTAATAATGATTAACGTCAGTATTTTCACCCATCTCTTCAGCAAAGTTAAAATCTGATTTTAAAATTGCAACTCGAACTGTAGATGAGTCTGAATTCTTCCGCACCCTAAACTTAGTGTTTGGAAATGCACTCTTAAGTTCATTACGAATTTCTCTAACTTCTATTGCAGATATATATGCCATAATTTTTTATTTCCTTCTCAATTAACCAACTCTACATATACTATTATACAGTATTATAAACAAAAGTCAAGGTTTATTTTCACTTTGTTGTTTTTTTGCTAATATCTAGCAGTAAATTCCTTAGTTTCGTTTCTAAAGTCTAGATAAGCTTTACCGTCACCTTCTGGAATTATAATTTGAGTAAATACAACTTCAGCCTGTTTGAAACGTCGTTTAATCCAACATCCATGCGCAGATCTACCACCCTCTAAATCTCTTACCTCTGCATACCAAAATTCTGGAGGTGCGTCTGGGATAATAGTTGATGCAAACTTATCTGACGCCTGTTCCGGTTGTTCAAGACATGGGTAAGGTAGAAGTGCCAATTCATAACCCGTTCTATATTCTAAAACAAACTCTTTCGGGACTGTGTCTGATGGATATTGAAATTCAATATTTCTTTGTGCTGCAATTTCTGCAAGAAGAAATTCATAAACTCCTTCTGCAATATTTTCTTCTGTGCTTTGTGGGGTGGAAGATGCAAGGATCGGTGTAACTAATAAAATGCCTGCGATTAATTTACTCAAATTCCTAATTACCATACGTTAGTTCCCTCTATTTAAAAATTTTTAATATTATGGTAGTATCATTAAACCTACCCGTTCCTCTAGTACCAACTGTCTTAACATTCTTTTCAAACGTTTTAACCCATTGCCCTTTCCGAGCTTTGGTAATAATTGGTAAAATTTCTTCAGGCTTTCTCAATCTCCGCTGTTCACCAAAATCAAATCCAGTAAGTGTAGTTCCCTTAACAGACATCCTTCCGTAATTGGATGTATAATAACAAAGCATTCTGGTTGCTGTGTTATATGTCCAAACCTCTTTAGCTTCAATTAGGTTGAGAGGACTTTCTGAGTTCATCTTAAACTTAAGATCAACCGAAGTTTTCTGATACTTTAACTTCAAAGTTAATTTATCTGGTGACTTCGCCTTCTTTACTCTAACAGGTTTCATCATAGCTTCATACGTATTAACAGTATCAACCCACTCCACAATTAGTTTAATAACTTTATTTTTCTCAGCTAAAGTAAAATTTGAATATCCCTCTTTATAATGTTCATCCGTCTTAGATAATTCAAACTCTTCTTTAATAGAATTAAGCCAACCAACTATACCTCTCGAATATGAACTCTTAACCGACATATTAGCCAAATACTTCTTAACAGAGAAGTCAGACTTAAAATTGTTAAGGTTTATGAAATCATCAAGCTCATGGTCAAGACCTGTAATATATTGGTTTAATTTTTTCTTAGTAGCCTCTTTAATAGAAACAACTTTATTAGGAGAGCTTACTTTAGGGTCAATTACCTTTCCGGGCAAACTATCAACCTTGTTACTCATCCATTTCAAACTCTTTTCATCTGTCACTTGCCCACGAGATATCAATCGAGCGACAGACCCCATTGTAGAACCCGCAGCACTAATATCCTTCTTAAGATTTCTATCCTTTAAATATGTATTAAGATAGGATATTGATGTTGCACGATCAATAGAAGTAGAATACCAATTCAGTGCTATACCTAATTGAATCTTTGAATAATTCTCAGAGAGAATTGGTTCAGGTGTAGAGGTGTCTCTTGCCTTTCTGGTTTTTACTTTAGCCATTAGACAGACTCCTTTATCATTTTAAAATACTTAGCTGGGTTTCTCACATATGTCTTAAAGGACACACATTCAATCTTACATCCCGCCCTATCTGGACAAGGTTTACAAGGAGACTCATCAACGTATTCTGCCTCACGACCAACCTTAGCCTGTTTAATCTTAATTTCCTTAAGTGGTCGACCTTCTTCGTCGAACGACCCTTCAAGTGTAACAGGTTCATAAGCTACATGAATCATTCCAGTTGTAACATCAAATAGTGACATAATTTAAATTCCTCTTCAATGGTTTAATATACATTATACTATATATTTATTAAATTGTCAAGAACTATTTTATATTTATTTTATTTACTGTTACCAAAAAACAACAACAACTTAAGGGGGGTAGACAACTACTAAATAGTTCTGTATAATAGTTACTATAAATTGATGTATTACAAATAACAAAAGATGCGTAGCAAGTGGTTGCGGGGACAGGATTTGAACCTGTGACCTTCGGGTTATGAGCCCGACGAGCTGCCAAACTGCTCCACCCCGCGTCATTAGTTAATATATAATATTCTTATTTATAAACAATAAAGTGTTTACAATAGAAGTAATACGTGTTATAATAGTATTATATTCCAAGATATAGTTATAACTATAAATTAATTTATTATAAATAACAAGAAAAGAATTAAAAAAGTACCTTATAAAGTTATCATAACCGTCTGAGTCGCAAGCTATCGGGTTATAAAGGCTACCAACGAAACCGTTGTTTTGTTGCATCCGTTCATTGAGTCTGTACAAGCAAAATATGAAGAAGAAATCGAGTCGGGACATTTAACGATTCTGGATGATATGTATATCCAGTCGAGTCCAATTAAGATTCCTGAATTAACAGGGACTAGGCTAGTAGAATTCGTAATCTACCTTAATATACCTGTGACTAGATTTTACCTTAAATATTAATACTAATATGTCTCTGTCTGTATACCCTATCCGGTTTGAGAACAAGATTTTAACTTAATTAAATATTAAATCCTAATTCTAATCCTATATCTAATTTCTTATTGCAATTTAAACAATGTACGTCTTGTTGGTCAATAAGTTTATTTAATTCAATCCTTGATTCATTGATACCTAATAAGTTATTAATTTTATTAATTTCATCTATATCTGGATGGTAAATTAAACATGCTGATTCCCCTTCGTGACAATAGATACAAGATTTATCCTGATACGTATCAATTAACCAATTAAGTTTTTTATTTTTAACTTTGTTATTAGCTTTAACAGATGAAGTTTTATTAGTGTGATTAGACTTCAATCCTTTATTCCATGATGTTGATATTCTAGATTTATGTTTCTTTGGTGGAAATTTAAGATACATTAACTTCGAAGGTATCTCATTCGGCAATTTCCCAATAGATAATCCATATTTAATTAACATCATTTTAACTAGTAATTTTGATTCAGATAAAGTTAACCTACTCATATAACATCTAATTGTTTTGTTGAGTATATCCTCATCGGAACTAGAGATGTCAATTATTTCACCAAATTTATCTATGTGGTAGTACACACTCCAGAGTCTAGGTCTTCCTTGCATATTGTTTCCCAAATTTCACACAATTAATAATAACACGCGATACTTAAAACTTATTTATATAAATAAACGTATAACATAATTTGTTATACAAGAACTTATTACAATTAACGGGAGATTTACTATGGCGTTTCAAGTCAGCCCAGGAGTATTAGTTCAAGAGAAGGATTTGACTACAATCATTCCTAATGTTTCAACTAGTATTGGTGGTATCGTTATTGCAGCTAACAAAGGTGCATGCGACAATATTGTCGAGGTTTCAACAGAAGCCCAACTAGTAGAAGTATTCGGAAAACCTGATAGTGCAAATGCTGCGTCTTGGTATACTGCTGCAAACTTTTTAAAATATTCTGGTGCATTAAAGGTCGTTCGAGCAATCGACGAAACTGCTGCACTCAACGCATCAGGTACTGCTGGTGTATTAATCAAAAATGATTCAATCTGGGAAGACGCAACTCCAACAGCTGTTGGTGAATTTGCTGCAAAAACTCCTGGCGTATGGGGTAACAGTCTTAAAGTAGACGTTTTACCTTCAGCAACTGGATTTTCAAGCTGGGCACACGAAGGTTTGTTTGATGTTGCTCCAGGTACAACAGACTATGCTTCTGATGTTGGCGGTGCTAACGACGAAATGTATGTTGTTGTTTCGGACGAAGACGGTGGTATTACCGGTGTTGCTAATACTGTACTAGAGACATTTGTTGTTTCTAAAGCATCTGACGCTAAATCAGTAACAGGTGAAGGTATGTATATCAAGGACGTTTTATTCCGTTCTTCACAATACGTTTACTTCATGGAACATGCTACAGTAACTCCTGCACTTGGTGGTTCTGCTAAGGGTGTTACATATGATGCCACACAAGCTGCTTATGACTTATCATTAGCATCTGGTGCTGACGGTGTTTATCCTACAGCTGGCGACTTTAAAGAAGGTTTAGACCTATTCAATGACGCTGATACAGTTGATGTTAACTTAATTATGGCAGGTCCTGGTTCTTCAGTTCATGCACAAAACATTATTAACCTCTGCAACTCACGTAAAGATTGTCTGGGTTTCATCTCACCAGAGCAAACTGATGTTGTAGGTGTTGCATCATCTGCCACTCAAACAACTAATGTTAAATCTTACTTTGATACATTAAGCTCAACTTCTTATGTAGTGTTTGATTCTGGTTGGAAATACCAATATGATACTTACAATGATGTATATCGTTGGGTACCATTAAATGGTGATTTAGCTGGTTCATGTGCTAATACAGACGATGTTGCTGATCCTTGGTTCTCACCAGCTGGTATGAGCCGTGGTAACATTAAATCTGTTACTAAATTAGCATTTAACCCTAAGAAAAATGAGCGTGATACACTTTACAAAGCTCGTATTAATCCAGTAGTAACATTTCCTGGTATGGGTACATTACTTTGGGGTGATAAAACTGCTCAGACTAAAGCATCTGCATTTGACCGTATTAACGTACGTCGCTTGTTTATGGTTTTGGAAAAAGCAATTTCAATCGCTTCAAGAGCTCAATTATTCGAACTAAATGATGAACTTACTCGTTCAAACTTTGTCGCAATGACTGAACCTTTCCTACGCGATGTTCAAGGTCGACGTGGTATTACAGACTTTAAAGTAGTTTGTGACACATCCAATAATACTGGTGATGTTATCGACCGCAATGAATTCAGAGCTGATATCTACATCAAACCAGCGCGTTCCATTAACTTTATAACATTAACGTTCGTTGCTACAAGAACTGGTGTTAGCTTTTCTGAAGTGGGGGCATAAATCATGGCTAATATAGAACACTTTAAATCCAACCTTACAGGTGGTGGAGCACGTGCTAACCAGTTTGAAGTTATAATTAACTTCCCTGCAATTGCAATGGCTGGTGGAGTTGCCTCAAAATTTCAATTCCTATGTAAAGCAACTTCTCTTCCTGCATCTACTATTGGTGTAGCGGAAGTTCCTTATCGCGGTAGAATTCTTAAAGTGGCGGGTGATCGCACTTATGAGGATTGGGAAACAACTGTCCTTAACGACACAGACTTTGCAATTCGCAATGCTGTTGAGCGCTGGATGGATGGTATGGATCGTACATTAATTGAAGCTTCAAATGTAACAAATCCTCTATTATATCAATCATCAGCTACTGTACATCAGCTTGATAGATCTGGTGCTAAATTGAAGACTTATAACTTCTTTGGTTTAATGCCTACTGCTATTGCTGCAGTTGATCTTGCGTATGATTCTAATGACGCAGTTGAGGAGTTTGGAATTACTTGGGCGTATAACTACTTTACTTCTAATAATCCAACTACTACAGTTTAACTTAGTTCTACCTTAGGACGAAGTTGGAAAAGGACCTGCAAGGGTCCTTTTTTTTGCCTAAAACTTATTGAATTATCGGTTGGATTTAGAAGAGTCTATAATCTTAGATGTGGAATTTGGATAGGATAGTTCAGTATATTCAGTTGGTGCTTCTGGCACAGAGTCGCGAGTGACAATTAATACACACTTATATTTTTCACCAACTTGATGTGAAAGAGATTCAATTAACCATCTCCCGCTCAATTTTTCATTCTTAACATTTTTATTTTTAACAACGTTATCAGCTGAATAACGTCTTGGTATGTCGAGTGTAATAAGATCTCCAGCTTGAAGACCAGAGATACCTGGAATTGAAACTTGAGCTCGTTGGAAGTTTATAGCGTTAACCTGTTGTCTGCGTTTTATTGCGGATGAGTAGTCAATACTTGTAAACTGTGGAACTCCCTGTTGATATTGATAATTAAACTTAGATGCTCCTGACACCATAGAGACATTAGAATCTGCAAACTCTGATATACCTTCTTTATTTTCTGTAACAGGACCTTTTGGAGATACCATATTAGCATTAAGTCCAGATAATGCTCCAGATTCATGATAATTAAATTTAGAAGTATTCCAGTTTTTTGAACGGATGTCGTGTTCAATTAGCGAAGACCCAAAAGTGCCAATTTTAGTATGTTTAATTATATCCGTATCCTCAAGCAGCTCGAATTCAGAAACTCTAAGAACCTTATCTAAAAATGATATAGATTGAGATGAATCACCTTCAATATCTGTTCGGAATACTAACTCTTCGTCATTATTAACCATTGCAGATATAGATCTAAATTGAAATGATTTTGTAGTTTGAAAGAATTGATAATTTACTGTTCCACCTGTAGAGGATTCTGCAAACTGTGTTGCCATTCCAATCGCTTCAGTTGGTGATGTGTTTGGTATAATTAATCTGTTATTATTACTGGTTTCTTCGATCCATAGGGGAACACCATCAGAAAGATAATTATTATATACACCCTTTACCATATCAGAATAACTACCGTTTAACGATCTAGAAACTTTCTTTCTGGTATTATTTAAAAATTCTGGTGATATTAACGTAAGAGAGTATACCTCACCCGAATCTGAAGTAGATTGCCTTTCCATAACACCATTAATTAACATTTTAATGTCAATGGCATTATCTGAACCGAGAGTTTTAAATTTTATGTAAACAGGTTCATTACCAGTTATAGCTGCCTGTGATATTGTGTCATTAACATCTTCAATAACTAAAGCACCAGTCATAAAGGTCTTGAATATAGATTCGTATAAATTAATTTGCTTAACCATTGCAGTTATCTCGAACAGACCGACCTTCGAGTCGATAGCGATATATACTATTTCAAACTGTCCTGGCTCAGTTGCAACTTTATTGTTTTGAAGATCTTCAAAGAGTGATGTCATAAATTAACCCTTAAGATTTACTTTGAAAGATTCAACAAACTGTGCAAGGTATCGAGGTTTTAAAATTTTAATATTAGCTTTAATATTATTAATACGTTCTTCGTGCGTGTAGTTAGATACAGGTGTATCAGTTGAGTAATCAACAACATCGCCATCAGAATCTTCATAATGGTGTGCTGCATCTGGTTCGGAGTAATTATCTGTTACGTGCTTACCGAAGTCTTGAACAGAAAGCATCCAATCCTTATTAATATTAACTATATTGTTTATTGTAAGTATAACCCAATGATATTCGCTTGACCCGTATAACTCATAGGCTATAGTTTCTGGAGACTCTCTATCAAGCACTGTATAAGACTCAAACAAGGTTTCGTCTGTTAGTCCAAGCGGTACTACAGATTTTCTGAATATGTCAACTACATCCTCACCATCATACTTAATTACATTATGGGCTTCGAAATACATATTAACTTTCCCCCTCTATAGACTCTTTAGTTACTACGGAGATTTCTTCAAATTCCAAAGTTAACTTATATGTTACTGGTGTATTGTCACCATAAAATGTATTACCCGCTCCGTCGCCATATTCAACATTAACAGATTTACAATAACAAACATCAAAGGGTGGGTATGCTTTATTAGGTTTCTCCCCAGCCATCTGAATAACCTTAAATAATGTTGGATACTTATAGGATGTGTAGAACTCACCAGAATCCTTAGCCATAGAAGGACTTGAGTATTTTCTAAACAATTTAATTATCTTTTGAGCTATCGTGCCTTCCCTCTTTGAACGAGGAGTAAACGTGTGAGTCATAGAGAAGCTTCGAGGACCAGATGGACCAGCATATTTTAATGCCAGTTTATCAACAACTGCGGTATTAGTTTGTGTTAGGTTAGATAATTTTTTATCTGCCAAGCTTGATATTCCATCTTTAAAATTGTTAGCTTTATTGCCACCAGCTTTAAGTGTGCTCGTAAACGTGTGCCAAAAGCCATCGCCCTTTATAAAACCCCCAGCTGCAGCAGCTGCGATCTGAGAGAGTATACCCCCTGCAGAATCTTGTGACCAATTTTGTGCTTCAGTTATAGTAACAGGGGCGTCTGAACCAAGCGCTATAGAAGCAACAGTCAACTTCTTTACACTCATACCTATATGGGTGGCACCCTTACTAGACTTAGTTGAGTTTTTTGGATCATAGTCCCATAACTCATACTTAACCCATGTTGGGTAATCCTTACTCACACCCTCTGGGTATTGAATAAGTTGTAGAGTACCTTGATTATTGTTTCCAGCCATGATTGATTGTCCTAAAATCTATGTTAATTTTATATAACTATTTATACATAAATACAATTATGAAATATCATCAAGGTAAATATCAACCGAAGCATCCTACAAAGTATCGAGGGAAGCGGTCTGATATTTATTATAGGTCATCATGGGAACTTAAAATGATGAATTACCTTGATAGAACTCCGGGCGTACTTGAATGGAGCTCTGAAGAAATTGTAATACCATATCTTTCTCCTCTTGACGGTAAGTTCCATCGATACTTTACAGACTTTTATGCAAAGATAAAGAATACTGAAGGTGTTATAGTTCGATATATCATTGAAGTTAAACCAAGAAGTCAGAGAAAACCCCCTAGGAAATCTAAAAATCAGATTAGGTACATCAAAGAAGCTAAGACATATGTTGTAAACCAAGCGAAATGGGAAGCAGCAGAGATGTGGTGTAAGAAGAATAATCATGTTTTTCGTGTTGTGGACGAAACTGATCTTGGTATTAAATAAATTATATAAATAGTATAATGGAATCGATATTCGACAAGCTACAAGCACTAGCATATAAAAAGAGAATCCCTGCACAGACTAAAGAGTCCCGTGCATGGTTTAGGTCTGAACTAAAGGGTGTTCGTGTACAACAGAACACAGTTCTTAAGGATGAAAACTTAAAGAATGTTACGACCCCTAAGCCCGGACGGATGTATACATATATCTATGATCCTAAAACTAAAGATACTCTGCCATACTACGATAAGTTCCCTCTAATCATAATGGTTGGACCTGCAGAAAAGGGGTTCTATGGTATTAACCTTCACTATCTTCCGATGCCAATACGCGCGAAGTTTATGGATCAGTTACTGAAGATAACTAATAATAAAAAGTTTGACGAAACGACTAAGTTCAAGGCGTCATACAACTTCTTAAAAGCCACAGCCAAACTAAATATGTTTAAACCATGTCTTAAGCGATATTTAATAGGGCATGTTGAATCTCAAGTAAAGTTTATTTCATCAGACCTTTGGGAGATAGCAGCATTTCTTCCCACGGCTAGATTCAAAGGCGCTACACAAAAACAAGTCCACAAAGACTCTCGAAAACTAATAGGATAAAGAATGTCATTATTAAGTAAAGGATACTCCATTGGATCTCAGGTATATGGTGCATATACCACAATTAGAGATAAACTAAACAAACCTGTAGATTTAGAGGCTAATAGGACAAGACCTATTGACACAAATACTGGCGAACAAATGGGTGAGCGTTCTAAGTTGAGCGGTTTCATTTCTCAGGCTGTCCACAAAGGTTTTGCGAAAAACGCACACTTCCGAGTTAAAATCAATGTAGGTGGAACTGGCCCACACCTGTCTGAGAAAGAGTCTTTCGGTAAAAAATTCACAGGCGAAACCATTAAACAAATTAATATGATGTGTCATTCAACAACTCTACCAGATGTAGCCGCTGTACCGTTGTCTGCCTCTGTAGCTACAGATTTTCCATATGATATTGTTGTTGATATGGCGTATGCTGTCCAGTCTGCTTCGTTCTATGTTGCAGAAGATATGTTTCAAAAGAAATTCTTTGATGACTGGCTTGAGACTACATACCACATGTCAAAGGGTCAAGGTAAATACTATAATGATTATACCACCACAATGGAAATATATCAACTTAAAAACGATTTGTCCGAGGCAGATATAAACGGTATTGTATACAATGAAGACAACGACTGGACTTATAAAGTAACACTTTTTAATGTTTATCCAAAGACTGTTGCACCTGTAACAGTTGACTGGTCATCTGCAAACGCGCTTTCTCAGGTTGGTGTAACATTTCACTATACTCATTGGGAATCTGAACTACCAAAAGAAAAAACCACCACGAAACCAGCGAAAGAAAACTGGCGTGATGTGTCAAGAGACGAAAGTCTTATGGCTGCACCGAGCTTCAAGCTACCACCTGCACCAACAACTACTACACCTTCACCTGCACGTGCAGTAACGGAGAAAGTGAAGACATTTATTGAAGACACATTAGGTGATGTGACCGAAACTTGATGTATAAATATATATTGTACAATATTATTAATGTATTACAAATGAAATGAGGAAATAAATTATGGCTTTACCTAAGTTACAAGTACCAACCTATTCAATGGCTTTACCTTCTTCTGGCAAAAAGATTAAATATAGATCTTTTTTAGTTAAAGAGGAAAAGTTATTAATGATTGCCAATGAAACTGGTGATGAATCAGATAGAAAACAGGCAATTGCACAAATTATTGAGAATTGCACTTTCGGACAATTTGATACAGAAACTGCACCTGGATTTGATGTAGAGTATCTCTTCCTTAATCTTCGATCTAAATCTGTAGGAGAAGTGGTTGATGTTAAATTACTATGTCCAGATGATAACAAGACTTATGTAGAAGCACAAATCAACTTGAACGATATCGTCTGTGAGAAACCAAAGAAGGGTTCGAACACTATTAAACTGGAAGATAATGTCGGAATTGTTCTTAAATACCCAACATTAACTTCTGATATATTAGTGGATGATAATCTTATTGAAGTTACAAATAAGTCACTTGTATCTATATATGATGGGGATCAAGTATTTGATGTATCAGATTTCAGTAAAGAAGAAGTTGAGTCATTTATTGAATCAATGACACAAAAACAATTAGAAACTATTGGTAAGTTCTTTGAGAATATACCGTCAGTAACAATTACTGTTCCGGTTACTAATCCAAATACCAAAGTTACTTCTGATGTAGTATTGAGAGGACTGGACTCTTTTTTCTAGTGGCTCTTTCCCACACAAGTTTGGGATCGTACCTAAAGACTAATTTTGCAATGATGCAGCACCACAACTACAGTCTTTCGGATATTGAGAATATGATCCCGTGGGAAAGAGAGATATACGTTGCTATGTTAGTTGAACACATAAATAAACAAAACGAGAATAACAGAAGAGGAAGTTAAGTCATGGCTAAAGATGCAGACTATATTGCGGAACTTAAAGAGATTAATAAACAAAAG
>LWDU01034898.1_pt1 | contig 15440 bp, 13 predicted proteins | sample 727161 | NCBI WGS metagenome assembly LWDU01 (sample SAMN04566230, study PRJNA314399) | hydrothermal vent metagenome | isolation source: deep sea hydrothermal plume seawater | place: Mexico: Gulf of California, Guaymas Basin | collected 2004-07-11 | reverse complement strand
ACCTCTAGATTATAAGGTCCTTTTCCAGTTTTAACTCTTTGTGTTATTTCCCATTTTTTAAGATCAACTTTTATAATCTCATCTGAACCATTACATGCAATATATACAAAATGCTTAGAAGGATGATGTATTACCCATGTTGGCTTAACTGTTGAATGCATCATGATTGATTCATGAGAATCTTCTCTATGAATCTTAGATTCTAGTTTTAGGACTCTATTTACCTTAAGACTTAATGCATCAATTTCAAATAACTCACCTGACATCATAGCAACTGAATATTGAAATAAACCATTAGGAGAAATTCTAGATCCATGAGGCATTGAACCAGTTGTTATCTTCTTTATTTCAGTCATTGTATCAGGATCCACAACTGAAACTGAACTTGGCTTCATGTCTCCATGAAGATTAAAATTAACGCAGTAAAGCAGTCCTGTTACAGGGGATATTTGCATAGAAGCAGGGAATAATCCTAATTTAGTTTTAGAAATTGGTCTATTTGATTCTGTTGAATACTTAACTAAACTTCCATAAGGATTTCCATGAGCTAAAGATAAATACCAATATTCACCATTTGGATCAACAGTTATTCCATGAGGACCTTCAATTTCAGTTTTCATGATTCCAACTAGAATCTTTTCTTTCTCATAAGCCTCTGTTCCATTAAATTTTATTAATGAAACTTCGTCTTCTGACTCTGCCGCTACATATATATAATAATCTTGAGAGATAAGAGAGTTAGTGTAAACTGAAAAAATAAAAATTAATATCTTTTTCATTTAATCAATTAAAGGGACATTATTTATATACTGATTTTGTTTCGATGTATCAGGCTTTAATTTAGAAACTTTTGAAGATCCTAACCCATTGTTCCAATCTGAATAAAAAACATATCCTTTATATAATTGAGCTCCCCAAGACATAGTAGCATTTGGTATATAACCATTTGAAGTGCCTGTCATAATATAACCTATCTCTCTTCCTTGTCTATAAAGATCTCCAATTAAATCGCCACTAATATCTACAATTCTAACACCTCCTCCATACATAGCAACATATAAAACATCATCTTCTATCCAATAGTTATGAGATCCTTGTCCCGGTAATTCATACCTAGCAACTTCTTTAGGGTTTTCTAGATCTGAAAAATCAACAAAATGAACAAATCCAGCAGTTATATTAGGGTTGTTTTCATCAACACCATCTGGAAATATCTCATCTCCCAATAGAGTATAGAACTTACCTGTTGATTTACTTTTAAATGGAAATGTAGCATGATGAGCACCTGTTGGGTAATCATAATTACCAAATGCTACTGGGTTAGAAGGAGATCCACCAGCTATACCGTTACCAACATCAACAAGATAAACTCCATCTCTCCAATTTGATGAATATGCAATCCCGTCTTCAACCCACACATCATGAATTGACTGCCCTTCTTTCCCAACTTCAAACATCCCAACTTCAAAAGGATTTTTAGGATCTTCTATATTTATTATATAATACTTTTGACCACCACTTAATGCATAAACATGATCATCATAAATAAAAACATTATGGACTCCTCCTGTTAAATTTTTAGTGTATTCTGAAATTATTTCTACATCATATGGGTTTGACACATCAATAATTATTATTCCATTTTTTCTATTAGAGGCACCTTCTCTACTAATTACAGCTATTCTTCCATCTTCAGAGACCTTAACATCATTAACAGTTCTTGCATCTACTTTAACACTATCAATCAATTTAAGATCAGACGGGTCAGTTACATCCCAAAAAAAAGATGTGCCATCAGCACCCCATGTGCCTGTTACAGCATAATCTCTTCCATCAACGCCTTCAAATACCCAGAAATCAGAAGTATGTTTATCAGTTACTATTCCTTTACCTACTTTAACAATCTCCCTTTCTACCCCTCTATCAATTACCTTTAACCTTTTAGAAGATGAAATATTACCTAAAGATGTTGTAATTAAATAGTCTCCTATTATTTCCGCAACAAATCTTCCATCATCAATTATTAAACCTGAAGCAGTAGTAGTTTTATCTATTGCTGTTCCTGAAAAAGAATACTCAAAAGGTAGATTTTTAATCTCCCTACCTCTTGAATCATAGCCGACAGCTTTAAATTTTACAACATCTCCAGTTCTTGCAACATCTATATTAGAACTAATCTCAATTTTAGACACTGGATTTTTTAAAACATTTATTTTAATTTTTGCCGAAATACCATCGTATGAAGCTTCAAGAGAGGCTGAGCCAGGTTTAATAGCTTTTACATTATTATAACTATCAACCTCTAAAACATTATTAGATGAATTAAGCTTAAATAAGACGTCATCCCTTTTATACCCCATTTCATCAATTACTTCAAAATTAAGGGGAACATATGTGTCAGCGTATATTTTATCTCCTCCTAATGTAATTTTAATTTCTTCAGTTTTTGGATAATCAACAACTACATCAAAAGTCCTACTTAACCTTTGTCCATCTTGACTAACACATAAAGCTACAACCTCATGGATTCCGGGCTTATTAGCTGTTATTTTTCCTTCTTCACGATCAACTGTTATTGCATCTGCTCTACTAAAAACTCCTCTTTTATTATAATAGATTACACCTGCACACATAATTTTCTCACCATTTCTATCTAAAGCATAAGAATCAGGAGTAAACTCCTCACCAAGTTTTAATTTAAGACCACTAAGGTTAGATTCTATAGATAATCCTTGAGAAAATACAGTAGATGATATCATTATTACAATAAGCAATAAAATGTTTTTTAATTTTTTCATATTCTTTTTTTTTAGGTAAACTCTAATTTACAATTAATTTATTTTCTTTATCCACTTTATAGATTTCCAAATTGCAATTACAACTACTACTAGTATTAGTATTTTAATATCAATAGAAGTTCCATAGTTTACAAAGTCTCTCATCTTAAGTTATCTTTTAATAATAAATAAAGTCGATATAAATAAAAGTAATCCAATCCCCAATATTATATATGGATCTATAAAATGATCTATAATACCTGCTATCATTAATGCAGCTAGTGTATTAAATGCTATTGAAGCACATAGTATAACTATTGGTGTTAGTATCTTCATATTACAATTTAAAAAATTATTGTTACTTAGTAAAAACATAATTCAATTTAAAATGAAAAAAATATTGCTACTAATATTCTTTATTTCAGCCTCATGTTCAAACAATCAAAATATTAATGGTTTAGAAGAAGAAGTTGAAGTGCTAAGGGATAAATATGGGATAAATCATATTTATGCAAATAATGAAAATGATCTTTTTTTTATGCAAGGTTACTTAGCTGCGAAAGATAGGTTATTTCAATTTGAAATATGGAGAAGACAAGCAACAGGAACTGTTTCTGAGATGTTTGGTGAAGAAGAATTTGAAAGAGATTTAGGAACGAGGCTGTTTAAATTCAGGGGTGATATAAAAGAAGAGCTAAATCATTATCATGAAAATGGGTATGAAATTATTACATCATATGTTGATGGTGTAAATGCATATATAAAAGAAATTAAAGACAACAACCTGGAACTTCCTTTAGAATTTAAGATACTTGGGATAGAACCAATGGAATGGACTCCAGAGGTTGTAATATCAAGGCATCAAGGTCTATTAGGTAATATTGAAGATGAACTTAATATCGGAAGAGCTGTTTCGATAATTGGAGAGAAAAAAGTAAAAGATTTAATGTGGTTTCATCCAAAGGAACCATCCTTAAAGATCGATAAGAGAATTACTAAAAAAGATTTAGAAAATGATATACTAAGGTTATATAATGCTTATAGACAACCAATAGAATTTAAAAGAGACTATATTTTAGAAAAATATAAATCAGATAATAATCAAATAGCAGAAATAAAGATTGAGAAAAATCTTGACAATTATTCTATAGGAAGTAATAATTGGGCAATATCTGGAGACAAATCTTTTAATGGATATCCTTTATTAGCTAACGATCCTCATAGGACAATAGTTGCTCCTTCTTTAAGATATATGGCTCATTTAGTTGCACCAGGTTGGAATGTAATAGGTGGAGGTGAACCTGAAATACCAGGGATTTCTATAGGACATAATGGTTATGGAGCATGGGGATTGACTGTTTTTAGAACTGATGCTGAGGATCTTTATGTATATAATTTAAATCCCAACAATCCTTCAGAATATTTATATAACGGGAAATGGAAAAAATTTGAAGTTATCAAAGAAAAGATAAATATTAAAGGGAAGGGAGAAAAAGAAGTAAGTCTGAATTATTCTATACATGGACCAGTAACGTTTATTGATGAAAAAAGGAATAAAGCATATGCTGTTAAATGTGGATGGCTTGAGGTTGGCGGATCACCTTATCTTGCCTCTTTAAGGATGGATCAGTCGAAAAGCTGGGAAGAATTTAGAGATGCTTGTAACTACAGTAATATCCCTGGAGAAAATATGGTTTGGGCTGATAAAGATGGAAATATTGGCTGGCAAGCAGTTGGTATAGCACCAATTAGAAATACTCATAGTGGATTGGTTCCTGTTATGGGTAATGGTGATTATGAGTGGGATGGATATCTACCTATAATTGAGAAACCAAATAAATTTAATCCAAAAGAAGAGCTTATAGTAACTTCTAACCAAAATGTTACCCCGGATGATTATGATCGTTGGGATGCTATTGGTTTTAATTGGGCAGATCCATTTAGAGGTAATAGAATAAATAATGTTTTAATAAATAGTTCTAATTTTTCCATGGAGGATATGATTAGCCTTCAGGTAGATTATCATTCTGTTTCATCAGAAAAATTAATTATGATGCTTTCCAATGTCTTAAATGATGATGATAAATACTTTAAGATTTTATCAAACTGGGATAATAAGCTATCAAAAGATTCAATAGCAGCAGGATTATATAATGCGTGGGAGATGACAATTTGGAATGAATTCAATAGAAGATATATTCCGAAAGAGGTTAAAAATTTTATTTGGATGCAGTTATCTAGAGTAATTGAAAAACTTGAGGACTTTTCAGAAAAAGATAGAAATGAAATTTTAGCTAGCTCTTTTAAGCAAGCTGTTGAATATATGATTAATACTTATGGCGAAGACACTAATAATTGGGTTTATGGACAAAATGAATATAAACATGTTAAAATAAGACACCCTTTAGAAAGAGTGGTTAATGATTCTATTTATAGCTTAATTTCCTTGAAATCTTATCCTAGAGGAGGAAATGGATTCACTCCTGGTTCAACTAGTTTTAATAACAATCAATCCTCAGGGGGAAGTTTTAGGGTTATAATCAACACAGGTGATTGGGACAATAGCATTGCTACAAACTCACCTGGACAATCAGGAAATCCAAAAAGTAAATTTTATGATAATTTATATGAAGACTGGGCTAATGATATTTACTTCCCATTACTTTATTCTAAAAGTAAAATTTTAAGAAATCTTGAAAAGAGAAAAGTTTATTATCCTTTAAGTAGGAATTAGTCGTTATATATTTTGACTGTTAATTCCCCTTCATTATTTATGTAGGCTCTATACATTCCAGCAGTATTAAAATCCATAGACACATCCCCATTTTTATCAAGCACAATTACTCCTCCATCACCTCCTAAATCTTTAACTTTTTCTAGAGCAAGCTTAGAAGCCTCTTTAATGTTAAGTTTTTTATAATTTACTAAAGCAGCTATATCATAAGCAACTACATTTCTTATAAAAAATTCACCCCAACCAGTAGCTGAAATTCCGCAACATTCATTGTTTGCATATGTTCCAGCTCCAATTATAGGAACATCTCCTAATCTACCCCATTTTTTATTGGATCTTCCACCTGTTGATGTTCCAGCAGATATATTACCATTAACATCTAATGCTACACATCCGACTGTTCCATATTTTGAATCTTTTATATAAGGGTCATAAAAACTAACTTCATTTTTGTTTTGAATAGCTTTTAATTGGTTTTTTCTTCTCTCTGTTATAAAATATGAATTAGGTACTATCTCAAGACCTACTTCAGATGCAAACTGTTCAGCCCCGTTAGATGAAAGCAATACATATGGCGTTTTTTCCATTACTGCTATAGCAGCACTTATGGGGTTTTTAATATTTTTAACACCTGCAATAGCTCCTGCATCAAGTGTTTCTCCATCCATAAATGAAGCATCAAGCTCAGCAGTTCCATCACTAGTTAATACTGCTCCATGTCCAGCATTAAATAAAGGGGAGTTCTCCATCACATGTATTGTCATCTCAACAGCTTTCTTACTTGAACCTCCATTTTTTAATATATCATAACCGACTCTTATAGCTTCCTCTAATTTCAGAAAATAAGATCTCTCAAGTTCAGGAGCCATATTTTCTTTTAGAATTGCTCCAGCACCACCATGAATAACAATTGCAATTTTATTGTCAGATGGTTCTTGACAACCTAAAAAAACGATACTTAAAAAGATTAAAATAAGATTTCGAATCATTACGATTTATTATTAAATAAATATATTGTTATATTAATGTAAAACATATACAAAACATGAAAAAATTTTTATCCATAATAATTGCATTATTTTCATTAAATGCAAGTTCACAAATTCAAAATATAGCTGAAAAACTAGGTTATGAAAGGGATTCGAAGTTATTGATTCTTCATGCTGATGATATTGGAGTTTCTCACTCTGTTAATCAAGCATCTTTTGATAGTTTTTTGAATTCTTCCATAAACTCAGGATCTATAATGGTCCCTTGTCCATGGGTTAAAGAAGTAGCTGATTTTCATAAAAAAAATCCATCATTTGATTTAGGCTTACATCTTACTTTAAATGCTGAATGGAAAAACTATAAATGGAATGGCGTATTACCTTCAAATGAGATTAGTTCACTATTAAATGAATTTGACGAATTCTATGATAATACTAGTGATGTTAATATTAATGCAGATCCTGAAGAAGTAAGAAAAGAATTACAAGCTCAAATTGACCATGCAAGATCTATTGGCCTTAACCCTACTCATATTGATACTCATATGGGTGCATTAGCGGTGAATAAAGAAATATGGAGGGTCTATATAGAAGTTGGTCATAAAAATAAGCTTGTTAATATGGTAACTAATAGTAGAAGTCTAAATTTATTTGACAAAGATTTCCCTATACCTGATTATATTGTACCTGTTAATAATCTGTTCATGATTTACCCAGAATTAGATAGAGAGTTTGTGCAAAATGAATTTGGTAAAAAAAATGCTGAAAAAATGCTAATTAAAAAAAGTTATAACTACAACAATTGGATAGAAATATATTCATCAAAAATAGGGTCCTTAGGACCGGGTTTAAATGTGTTTTTAATTCATTTAGGCTATGATAATGCAGAATTACAAGCAGTTACGATTGATCATCCAGAATATGGTTCATTATGGAGACAACTTGATTATGAAGTTTTCAATTCTAGTGAGTTGAAAAATTTGATAAAAGAGAATAATATTAAACTTGTAACATGGGGAGAAATAAGAGAAGTTATTTACCCAGACTTAACTGTAAATTAAAGTGTCTGACACTGAGTTTTTAAGAGTTATTTTTACAATTGCTTTTGTTGTAATTGCCTTATGGTGGTTATTCATGAGAAAAAAGAGGTATTAACATTATCTTAATATTGTATTTTTGAAACAATCTATGCAAATCAATTTTATAAAATATCTTTTTCTAGGAATTATATTTTTTTCTTCATGTGAAAAAAAATCTGTAAATGATACTGAATCCTCCCAAGAGGAAATAATATCAGTCTCTTTCCCCGAACTTGGTAGTGATGGTCCATATGAATTGAATAAGGTTTATAATGGAGTTGGTAACTACACAACCTATTATCCTGGAAATAGTCCAATAATCTTATCAGCACCTCATGGAGGTGATTTAACACCAGATGATATTCCAAATAGAACATGGGGGACTACAGTGACAGATACTAATACTAAGCAGTTAACACTTGCTATTATGAACTTTCTTGATTCTAATTATAATATTAAGCCACATGTAATAATTAATAATCTTAAAAGGACTAAACTAGATGCTAATAGAGATAAGGCTGAGGCTGCACAAGGAGATATTTCTGCTGAAAGGGCTTATGATGAATATCATTATTATATATCAAAAGCAAAAGAGAAAATTTTAACTCAATCTAATGATGGACTTTTTCTTGACATTCATGGACATGGACAAAATCCAGATGGGTTTTATGATCTAAGAACATGGCTTGGATATCTATTATCTTCTAGTGAATTAGATCAAAGTGATGAAGAACTTGATACAGAATTTGATATATCAAAAAGCAGCATATATGGTCTTGTAAACAAATCATCTGAAAAATTTTCTGAAGTTCTTAGAGGACCAAATAGTTTTGGAAACCTTCTTGAAGAAAGAGGTTATGAATCGCTACCTAGCATAGTTAGCCCTAGCCCTGAAGGTATGAGGTACTTTAGTGGTGGCTACAATACATATGTTCATGGATCAGCTGAAACTGGAGGAAGCATTAGCTCAATTCAATTAGAAATGCCAGCTCCAGGTATAAGACAAAACGCAACTCAATGGAACGATTTTGCCCAGGCACTATCTGAAGTATTAATTATATATTTTAAAGTTCATTTGAATATTGATCTAATTGAATAAATTAGGCAGAGTTTCTACTTGCATTAATATTTCCAAACATTGATCTTATAACCATTTTCTCAAAAGTCATAATATCTGTTTTTGTTAATGACATTTCGTTAGCCTTATTTATATTCATTAAGGCGTATTGTTGAATAGTGATTAGTGGTTGTACTATTTCTTCTCTAGCAAGAATTGATGCTTTCCCTGCATCTTCATTTTGCATTATTTCTGCAAAGTCAGTAAGTTCTAGAATTAGTTTATCTGTAAGGATATATTCATCATATATTAATTTCCAAAATTCTCCATATTTTTCGTCATTACTAAGATAGTGTGTTAGTTTAAAAAATGATTTTGTTAGACTCATCATGCTATTTGAAATTAAAGTCCTGAAAAATAGAGATTTTTTATAGAGTTTTTTTAATTTACTAAAATCATCATTAACCTTAAAATAATTTAATGCAGTTCCAACACCATAAAAACCTGGCACATTTTGTTTTGATTGACTCCAACTTCCAACAAAGGGAATTGCCCTTAAATCCTCAAAAATAAATTCCAAACTCTTATTTCTTTTAGATGGTCTACTCCCTATATTAGTCTTAGAATAATACCTTAATGTTGTAATCTCTTCTAAATAGCTTAAAAATTTTGGATGTGACTTGAACTTTTTATATGATTTATAACTAATCATAGCAAGAGTATTTAAGATGTCGTAGTTTTTCTTTGTTAATTTATTCTTATCACTTCTAAGCACCTTATTTGAAATACCGGAGCTTAAAAGTTGTTCTAAATTAAATTTTGATGAATCTATAGTACCAAAATTAGAACTAATTGTTTGACCTTGAACAGTAAGTTGAATGTCATCTGAATGTACAGAATTATCTAAAGAGGAGTAGAACTCATGAGTATTACCGCCTCCTCTAGCAGGTGGCCCCCCTCTACCATCAAAAAAAATAGTCTTTATTTTAAATTTATCTGAAATTTTACTGAGAGAAATCTTAGTTTTATATATACTCCAATTAGCCATAAGGTATCCGCCATCTTTAGTTCCATCCGAAAATCCAAGCATTACAGTTTGTTTATCTCCTCTTTTTTTAAGATGATCTCTGTATTCTTTTATATTATACAAGTCTTTTAATATTTCTTCCGAGTTTTTAAGATCATCAATTGTTTCAAACAGTGGTATGATGTCAACAGAGGGTGAATTCCAACCACACATTTTAAAAAGAATAAAAACATTCATTATATCATCTAATGAACTACAATTACTTATTATATATCTATTACATGCTTTCTCACCATTTTTATCTTGTATCATCCTCATAACATTAATACTATTAATTGTGTCTTTTGACTCCTTAGACTTTAATTGAGACAATATACTTTTAGTGTCTAAGTTTTTATTAATCTCTTTTGTGAAATCTGATAAATTTTTATAATCATTTTTTAGTATGATAGATGAGTTATTCATTGAGCATATATTATTAAATACTTTTGAGTGAACTCTTGAGTTTTGTCTTATATCAAGACTTGCGAAATGGAATCCAAATAAAGTAACTTTATTAATTAAATCCGTCACTTTTTCTTGGTATAAACCAAAATAAGATTTATTAAGTTCTTTTTTAATCGAAATTAAGACACTTAAGAATTTATCAACTGTAATTTTTGGGTTTGATTTAACATTGTAAATTTCATCATGAAGGTGATCTTGGAGAGTTTGAAGCTGATTAGATATTTTATCAAATGTTAATCTTCTTTTTAGTTTTTTTATATCCTTAAAGTAATTGTTTAGTACTGCGGATCTTAATTTATTAGAGGTCTTAAGAGTTATATCTGAATTTACAAAGGGGTTTCCATCTCTGTCTCCTCCTGGCCAGAAGCCAAAATCAAAAATTGAATTATTTATTTCTTTACCTTCAAAAATATTTTCTTGTAGATAATTGACAATTGAACTAGCTGAGTTATAAAACACGTTTTCCAAATACCATATTAAACTTATAGCCTCATCAAGAGGCGTTGGTTTCATTTTAATATAAAACCTTGTTTTACCTAACTGTGCTAGTAATAGTTTAATCTCATCAAGATCATCTTTATAGATTGCATTTGAAAGGTCAGTTATTATACCCAGAACAGTGTCAGGATAGAACTGTGTAGGATGAGCTGTTAATACTATTCTAACCTTAGTTCTTTTTAAATATAACTTGAGTTTGTTTGATTTTTGAAGATTTACAGCCTCTTCTTTGATATACCGCATTGTTCCTCTTCCATGCATATTGTTAACATAAGGAAAAGCAGCATCCTCAATAGCATCAAATAAAACAACTTGTCTTTCAATATATTTAATGAAATTGAAGAGGATATCATTCTTTTCACAACTATTAATTTTAGGTAAATAGTTACTAAAAAATGAATCGATAATAGATTTAGGATCATTATTATTTTTATATTGACTTTTACAAAAATCCGTGAATAGAGGCAATAGAATTGATGTTTTTTTAAGTGAAGAAAACGGTAATGTTAAAAATAAATTATTGTAAATCTGATATTTTGACAGAACCCTTTGATTGAATCTTTCTATTTTTGGTTTACGAGCCATTTATAATATTTTACGCATAACTAATAGTATCAATACTTTAGATGCTTTTTTATATTATACTAATTTATTATCAATTCTCCAAGAATTAAATCTATATTTGCGCAAAAATTTGAAATGAATTTTAAAGAAATCTTCACTGTAAGTATGATTCTATTTGCTGTAATTGATATAATTGGAAGTATTCCAGTAATTATATCACTTAGAAGGAAGGTTGGTAAGATAGAATCTGAGAAAGCAACAATAGTTGCCTCTTGTCTAATGATTGCATTTTTATTTATAGGAGAAGAAATACTCAAATTGATTGGAATCGATATAAATTCATTTGCCGTGGCTGGATCAATAGTTATCTTCTTTTTAGCACTTGAGATGATATTAGGCATATCATTATTTCAAGATGATCAACCAGAAACGACATCAATAGTCCCTATTGCTTTTCCATTAATAGCTGGCGCTGGAACACTTACAACATTATTATCTCTTAGAGCTGAATTTCAATTATTAAATATTATTGTTGCAATAATAATTAATTCTCTTTTTGTATATATAGTTCTAAAGTCATCAAATAGAATTGAAAATATTCTTGGAAAAAATGGAATAGCAGTTGTAAGAAAAATTTTTGGAATAATACTTCTATCAATAGCAGTAAAACTTTTTTCAACTAATATTGGCCTTGTAACTGGATAACTCTTAAATTTTGACATACTTTACTTAATTAATTTGTGAAACAACTCTTATAATTGTACTTTAAATATTATGAAGAATATTTTCTATTTAATAGGGTTCGTTTTTATTTTAAGCTGTTCAAAAGATGATAGCTCATCTTCAGATTATTCTAGTTCATCTAATTCTGGATCCTCAATTGTTTCATCTTCTTATTCTTCTGGCCAATCAACTGGAACATCAAGCTCAAGCTCCTCATCAAGCTCAAGCTCCTCATCAAGCTCAAGTTCTTCTACTAATCTAACAGAACTTCCATCTGGTACATTTGTTTTTAATGTTACTGCTCAAACTTCCTTAGATTACATTGTATCAGTTGCTGACAGTAATACTACCCAATCAGGTAATGATCCAATATTAAGAGTTAAAGAAGGTGATGAATTATCCTTTAATGTAAATGCTTCTGGCCACCCTTTTTTCTTAAAAACTACACAAGGTACAGGGACAAATGATCAAATAGATGGTGTCAATAATAATGGTACTGACGAAGGCACAGTCACATGGTCTGTTCCAATTGGAAGTGCTGGCACATACTATTATCAATGTGCTCTACATGGCGATATGGTGGGCCAGATTATTGTTGAACAATAGAGACAAAATAATCTATATCTTTTATATAAAATCTCAAAAAAATAAATCTATATTTGCGAAAATTTTGAAATACATTAAATTAATCTCTATATATTTTTTTGGACCAGCATATATTTATATTGGAATAAGACACTTTACTGAACCAGATTATTTTTTATCAATAATACCTAATTATATGAGCTTTCATCTAGAATTGGTTTATTTGAGTGGTTTTTTTGAAATTCTTTTAGGGTTTATGCTTCTTTTTAATAAATATAGAACTATAGCTGCAAAAGGAGTAATTCTTCTTCTTATAGGAGTATTCCCTGCTAATATATATCTTGCTCAAAGCACTCTAGCACAGTCCATATTAGAAATTACAAAAGAAACTGCAATTATTAGACTTCCTTTTCAAGCTGTATTTTTATTATTTGCTTATTGGTTTACAAAAAAATAAATATTCGTAACTTTGTTTAATGAAGAGTTTCTTTGAATGGCATGAAGAATTTACTTGGAAATTTGCTAAAAAGTTTGGCTTTACCAAATATCAAGTGACACTATTAGCTTGGTTAGAAGGTTTTCTAATTGGATATCTACTCTGCAAGTTTGTTTTTTAAAATAAAAAAAATGATTTTATCAATTTCTTGGAACTGCAAACATACTTGGAAAAAAGCAAGACTTAATACATTCTGGTGTCTATTAGGTTGCTCAATAGGTGATTTTGGCACTATTTATTATTTCCAAAATATTGACCATGCCTGGCCAATCACCAGTATAATGATTTTAGCAATAGTTAATGGATTATTAACTTCAATTATTCTAGAGACATTTATACTATTAAAACAACTAGGATTATTCAATGCAATAAAAACAGCTCTTGGAATGAGTCTTATTTCAATGGTTTCAATGGAAATAGCTATGAATATTACAGATATACTTCTAACTGGAGGAGCATTAATAGCTTGGTGGGCTATACCGATTATGCTTACTGTAGGCTTTTTAACTCCTCTCCCCTATAATTATTGGAGACTAAAAAAATATAACGCAAGTTGTCATTAAATCGTTTTCAATGAGCTTAATTCCCCCCCTTCTAATACTTTTTCTAATTGTTTTGATTTTTAACTTAATTATGAGTTTATTTATATCATGAAAGAAAAAATAATTGAAGTACAGAAAAAGTGGGGTAATGGAATAATAAAAATGGGTGAGCTTTCCGATGATAAAGATTCTTTAGAAAATTTCACAAGTAATTTTCTTCATGAGATATATAACTTTGAAGGAGATCAATTATTATTCAAACCTAGCAAAGCATCAGAAATTCAATTTAGAAATACAAAGGAAAAAGCTATTTCATACTTTATTGCTGGAGATGATAGAAAATGCAGTGAAGATCAAGGTTTTGCTTTAGCAAAATGGAAAAAAATTAGTTTTGAAAATAGTCAAATTAAGATAATAAATGATTTAGGTTTTGCTACAGGAAATTATTGTTTTGAAAATGAGTCAACAAAAATAAAAGTTGAATTCAGTTTTGGATATATAGAAATAGATAATTCTATTAAAATTTTCCTTCATCACTCATCTATTCCTTATAAAAAATGAATTATTCTAAAATCATCTCAGGTACAATGAATTGGGGTATTTGGGGTAATAACTTATCTACTAAGCAGGTATCTGAACTTATTGAAAATTCTGTTGAATTTGGAGTTGATACATTTGATCATGCTGATATCTATGGAGGATATACAACAGAAGAATTATTTGGAAGGGGGTTAATAGAATCTAAAATTGATAGAGAAAAAATAAAACTTATTTCAAAATTTGGGATAATGTACCCGTCAGATAAATTACCAATTAAGGTTAAGCACTATGATTACTCAAAAGATCACATAATTAAATCTGTTGAAAATTCCTTAATAAATCTTAAAACTGATTATTTAGATTGTGTTTTAATGCATAGACCTAGCCCGCTTATGGATATTAATGAAATATCCGATACAGTTAATCAACTTTTAGAATCTGGAAAGATTAAATCTTTTGGGGTTTCAAATTTTAGTGCTCAACAAATTCAAGTCTTTGAAAATAAAGTTAAAATTGACTGTAATCAAATTCAATGTTCATTAACTCATTTAGATTCTATTTATGATGGAACATTAGATTATATGCAATCGAAAGGTATAACACCGATGGCTTGGAAACCTCTTGGTGAGTTCTATTTAAAAAAGAATGATCAAAATAATCGAATAAGAGAAAAGCTTTTAAAATTCAAAAAAAAATATAATTGTTCTGAAAGTCAAATTCTCCTATCATGGTTGATTAAACATCCTTCTAATATTATTCCTGTTGTTGGAACAACTAAAATTGATAGATTAAAAGAATCTATAGATTCTAGTAGTATTAATTTAGAGTTAATTGATTGGTTCGAAATATTAGAAGCTAGTGTTGGGAAAAGAGCTCCTTAGACTATTCTAGATTTAATATTGCCTCATCTAACCACTGAAGTCTACTATTAACCCAATCTTTCATAAAATCAATCTCCTCATTATGAGAATTTGCAACAAACTTATTTGGCCAAACGTACCTTCCTAATATATCCCATCTAGAAAAGTTTTGATATATAGCTCCCCTGTCATTAAGAAACTTAGAGTATTCATCTATTTTATCTGTTATAGATTGATTTGATAGTAAATTTACTCTAAGGTCATTCCATCTGACTTTAAGTTCTTCTTTAAATTTTGGTGATTCCATCAGTCTATTCCACCAGAAAGGTACTTGCCAAATATCACCTGGACATATTTCATTAAATTTAAACCCCCATCCACTTGTAGTCCATCCATTACAATAGTCTGAATTAGCAAAAGCTAAGTTAAAGTCCCATATTGGTCCCATTTTTAATTTTCCAT
>LWDU01041891.1_pt2 | contig 15442 bp, 15 predicted proteins | sample 727161 | NCBI WGS metagenome assembly LWDU01 (sample SAMN04566230, study PRJNA314399) | hydrothermal vent metagenome | isolation source: deep sea hydrothermal plume seawater | place: Mexico: Gulf of California, Guaymas Basin | collected 2004-07-11 | reverse complement strand
GCTCTTCGCTGATTTGTTCATCGGCATCAATAGATAAAACCCAATCGCCAGTAGCTTTATCCAAAGCACGTTGTTTTTGCGGGCCAAAACCCGGCCAGTCATGTTTCATAAACATGAGGTGTGAATTGTTTACAAATAGACACTGTATCATCAGTGCTACCAGAGTCTAAAACAATGATTTCATCTGCCCATGCAATTGACCTTATACAGCGAGCGATATGTTGGGATTCGTTTTTGGTGATAATGATAGTACTAAGCATATTGAGACTAGGCAGGTTGAAGAGTTGTAAGTGTTAAAATAGCATTCATGATTGTTTTTGGATGCTTATGTATGTTAGAACAAGATTAATAAAAGATGTTCAGTCATATGCTCTGGCTAAGTCTGTGTCTGTCGCAGCCTATTTGAAGTCAAAGGACGCAATCTATTTTCTCTTGAATTAAAAAGAATTGTTAAGTATGTTGAGAGCCTGTAAGCGCTATCTTGGCCTGGGATGCCCAAAACTAGTTTTCGTAGAAATAGTGGCGCGCTTGAAAAAATACATTCTTTTATTATTGTATGGAAAAGTGCGTTAAAATTTACGTTTAGTATGTTGGAGGACGAATGTTAAATCAAAAAACTGTTTTAATTACAGGAGGTACGGGGTCATTTGGTAAAAAGTTCATTGAAACTATTTTAAATAGATACCCTGATGTAAAAAAAATAATTATTTATTCAAGGGATGAGCTTAAACAATCTGTTATTAGACAAAAATATCCTGGATATGATTTTCCACAGCTTCGCTTTTTTATTGGTGATGTGCGCGATAGAGAGCGTATGACTCAAGCCTGCGAAGGTGTTGACGTTATTATTCATGCTGCGGCAATTAAACAAGTTGATACAGCAGAGTATAACCCAACCGAATGTATTCGCACTAATGTAGATGGTGCTGAAAATGTTATTCATGCTGCTCTTGCTTGTCGTGTGAAAGATGTTGTAGCGCTTTCAACAGATAAAGCTTGTGCGCCTATTAATTTATACGGTGCAACAAAGTTAACTTCTGACAAATTATTTGCTGCTGCAAATAATATTCGTGGTTCAAAAGATATTCGTTTTAGTGTTGTTCGTTACGGGAATGTCATGGGTTCCCGAGGGTCAGTAATCCCTTTTTTTATGGATAAAAAAAGGGAAGGAACTCTACCCATTACTCATGAGGAAATGACCCGTTTTAATATTTCATTGCAAGAGGGCGTTAACCTTGTAATGTATGCTATAGGGCATCATTTGGGTGGTGAAATATTTATTCCTAAAATTCCTTCATATAAGATTATGGACGTTGCAACAGCAATTGCACCAGAGTGTAAAACTAGAGTTGTTGGTATTCGTCCGGGCGAAAAGTTACATGAAGAAATGATTACAGATACTGATTCACTTAATACAATTGATCTTGGTGTTTACTATGCAATTCTTCCTTCTGTTTCTTATATGTATACTGAAGAAGAATTTATGAAGCATCATAAAGCTGAAAAAGTTCCTTTTGGCTTTAAATATAATTCAGGTACTAATACTGAATGGGAGACAGTTGACTCATTGCGAGAGTTAATTAAAGAGCATGTAGATCCAAACTTTTTAGTGTAAATAACTGGGTGTAGGTGATGAATATAATTCCTTACGGTAAACAAGAAATATCTGCACGAGATATTGATGCGGTTGTTGAAGTATTAAAATCTGATTTTTTAACTCAAGGTCCTCAAGTTCCCCTTTTTGAAAAAACAGTAGCAGAATATTGTGGTGCTGAGTATGGTGTGGCCGTTAATAGTGCTACTTCAGCACTGCATATTGCCTGTCTGGCTCTGGGGTTGGGAGAAGGTGATTGGCTTTGGACTAGCCCAAATACATTTGTTGCATCTGCCAATTGCGGTTTATATTGTGGTGCAAAGGTGGATTTTGTGGATATTGATCCGCAAACTTATAATCTGTGTGCCGATAAGTTAGAGAAAAAATTAAAAATAGCAAAGCAAGAAAACAAGATCCCCAAAATAGTTATCCCCGTTCATTTTGCTGGCCAATCATGCGATATGAAGCGTATTCATCAACTAAGCCAAGAATATGGCTTCAAGATTATAGAAGATGCCAGTCATGCCATTGGTGGCAAATTCTTAAATACCTCCATAGGTGGTTGCCAGCATTCTGACATTTCTATCTTTAGTTTTCACCCAGTAAAAATAATCACCACGGCAGAGGGTGGATTAGCGACAACTAACCAAGCTGACTTGGCAGAAAGAATGCAACTGTTTCGCAGTCATGGCGTAACACGTAATCCAAAACTGATGACGAAGCAAGCAGGTGGGGGCTGGTATTATCAACAAGTTGAACTGGGATTTAATTACCGCATGACAGAACTGCAAGCTGCATTAGGTGTTAGCCAAATGCAAAGGCTTGATGACTTTGTTGCAAAACGACATCACTTGCAACAGCGTTATCATGAAATATTAAAAGACCTGCCAATTAAGTTACCCTACCAATCAACAGATAGTTATTCAGCATTACACTTATACCCAATTCAATTAGAACTAGAGCAGGGCAGTAAAAATCATGCTCAAGTGTTTGATCTGCTCAGACAAAATGGTTTAGGTGTAAATGTACACTATATCCCAGTGCATACACAGCCGTACTATGAAGAAAAGGGATTTAATCTGGGTGATTTTCCAGAAGCTGAAAAATATTACAGTCGAGCCATTAGTATTCCACTGTATCACGGCATGAGCTTTGATCAACAAGATGAGGTTGTGACTATTCTAAAAGAGGTTTTGCAGTGAAGCTTTGTATTATTCCAGCTAGAGGGGGTAGTAAGCGTATTCCACATAAGAATATTAAAGTGTTTAGTGGTAAGCCCATGATTTCTTATTCAATTGATGCGGCTTTAAAAAGTAAATGTTTTGATAAGGTTATCGTTTCAACAGATGACAAAGAAATTGCAGATATAGCTATAGAATACGGGGCAGAGATTCCCTTTATACGTCCAGAAGAACTAGCGAATGACCTTGCTGGAACTTTGCCAGTTATAAAACACGCCATTGAATGGTTTGATGAGAATGATGTCGCACCTAATGAAGTTTGCTGTCTTTACGCAACTGCCCCGTTGGTACAAGCACAATCATTACAAAAAGCCTACCAACAATTACAAAACACCCAAGCCGATTATTGTTTTAGTGTGACCAGTTTTCCATTTCCTATTCAGAGGGCGATAAAGGTAACTCAGGAAAATAGAGTCGAAATGTTCCAATCAGAACATTTTAATACTCGCTCACAAGATTTAGTAGAAGCCTATCATGATGCAGGGCAGTTTTATTGGGGAAAAGCCAGTGCCTTTAAAGCGATGTTGCCACTGTTTTCTGAAAGTGCAAGTCCTTATCTTTTGCCAAGGCATTTAGTACAAGACATAGATACACCTGAAGACTGGAAAAGAGCCGAGTTAATGTATCAAGTTCTGGTAAAAACAGGTGAATTAGAGTGAAAGTCGTTATTCGGGTCGATGCATCACTTAAAATTGGAACAGGTCATGTTATGCGGTGCTTAACATTGGCTGATGCGTTAAAACAGCAAGGTGCTGACGTTATGTTTATTTGCCGAGAACATAAAGGCAACCTACTGGAGCGTATAGAACAGCAAGGCTTTCAAGCGTATAAATTACCTGAATGTACTAATAATATAAATGATAAGAGGAATAATAATACCCCTGAAAGGGAAAGGCTATATGGAAAACAGTGGCTAGGCAGTACTCAACAACAAGATGCAGAGCAATGCCAGCTTATCTTAGAAAATATAAAACCCGATTGGTTAATCGTTGATCACTATGCAATTGATCATACTTGGCAAGCATTGTTAAAAGAAAGTTATAAGCAATTAATGGTGATAGATGATCTTGCTGATAGAGTTCATATCTGTGATCTATTATTAGACCAGACATACGCTAGAAAAAAAGAAGATTACACTGGTTTTGTACCTCCAAGCTGTCAAATGCTGTTAGGTTCACAATACGCGCTACTAAGGTCAGAATTTGCCCAATGGCGTGAGTACAGTTTAAAGCGTAGAGCAAAGCCTGAATTGAAAAAACTATTAATTACTATGGGGGGGGTAGATCCTGATAATGTCACAGGGCAAGTTTTAAATGCACTTAAAAACTGTAATCTTCCCCAAGGGTTAGAAATCACCGTAGTGATGGGTGAAACAGCACCTAATATTAAAGCGGTGCAAAAACAAGCTAAAGAAATGCTTTGTTACACCCAGGTTAAAACCGCTGTAAACAATATGGCAGAACTGATGGCAAATGCTGATTTAGCGATTGGTGCTGCTGGGGCTACAACTTGGGAGCGGTGTTGTTTGGGGGTGCCAAGTATTCAAGTGGTTTTAGCTGATAATCAAAAATTAATTGCAGAAGTCATACATAATGCTGGGGCTGCATTATGTATAGATAGGCAACAAATAGTGACGGTATGTATTCAAATAAAAAAAGCAATAAACCAAATTAACAGCCTGATTGTGAACTCTAGCAAGGTGAGTGATGGAATGGGAGTTGTTCAAGTAATAAGGTACTTGAAATGAATATAACTATACTCAATAGCTCAGTAGAACATCCGATTAATATTTGGTTAGAAGCTTGGATAAGAAGTAATAAAGATAAGCATAGAATACAATTATGTAGGTCAAAAAAAGAGCTTGATAGTGGGGATATTCTATTTTTGATTTCGTGTTCTGAAATTATTTCTGAAAAAGAACGGTCTAAATTCAAAAATACATTAGTAATTCATGCCAGTGATCTACCAAAGGGACGAGGGTGGAGTCCTCATATTTGGGAGATTGTTAATGGAGCAGAAAAAGTAACGCTATCATTATTAGAAGCTGAAGATAAAGTGGATTCTGGTGATATATGGAAAAAAATTAATATTCACATTCCTAAATTAGTATTATATGAAGAAATTAATAAATTAATTTTTGATGCGGAGATAGAGTTGATAAATTTTGCAGTAGAAAATTTTTATCAAATAGTACCTTATAAACAATCAGAGATAGAGCCGAGTTATTGGTCTAAAAGAAAGCCAAAAGATAGTGAAATTGATATTAATAAATCAATCGAAGAGCAATTTGATTTAATAAGAGTATGTGACTTTGAGCGTTTCCCTGCTTTTTTTTATAAAAATGGTAAAAAATTTAAGTTGAAAATTGAGACTGTAGATGAATAAATTGATTACAATTGATGGTAGAAAAATAGGGCAAGAGTTTTCTCCTTATGTGATTGCTGAGATGTCAGCAAACCATAATGGAGATATTAATAATGCCTATAAAATTATTGATATGGCAAAAAAATCTGGAGCTGATGCTGTAAAAATGCAAACTTATACTCCAGAAACAATAACTATTGATAGTAATTTAGCTGATTTTCAATTAACGGATGGTTTGTGGGCTGGACGCACGTTATATGAACTTTATCAAGAAGCTTATACGCCTTGGGATTGGCACAAGCCATTATTTTATTATGCTAAAAAACTGGGTATTACTATTTTTAGTTCCCCGTTTGATAATACTGCTGTCGATTTATTAGAAGACCTTAATGCACCTGCTTATAAAATAGCTTCGTTTGAAGCTGTGGATTTAAAGCCCATGATTATCTCAACGGGTATGGCCGATGCAGAAGAGATTCAAGAAGCCATTGATGCCGCTAGAGAGGGAGGCTGTAAAGAACTCGCTATTTTGCATTGTGTGAGTGGTTATCCTGCGCCAGCTGAAGATTATAACTTAAGAACGATGGCCGATATGCAGCAACGGTTTGGGTTAGTAACAGGTCTTTCTGACCATACGCTTGATAATACAACGGCAATTAGCAGCGTAGCACTCGGTGCATCAATTATAGAAAAGCATGTGACGCTAGATCGTAAAGGTGGTGGGCCGGATGACAGTTTTTCCCTTGAGCCAACTGAATTAAAAGCATTATGTGACGGTGCAAAAACAGCATGGCAATGTTTAGGCAGGGTAGATTACGGCAGAAAGACGAGTGAAGAAGGTAATGTTAAATTCCGCAGATCATTATATGTGGTTAAAGATATAAATGTAGGTGAAATATTTACGCATAAAAATGTTAGAAGTATTCGGCCTGGATTCGGGCTTGCCCCAAAAATGATTGATTTGGTAATAGGCAACAAAGCATCTGTATCTATCTCAGAGGGTAGCGCTTTAAAAGCATCGATGGTAGATAATTATAATGACTAATATTGCATTGCATATTGTTTCTACTCCTCGGCATGTATTGTCAGCTATTGCAATAGCATCAAAATATGAAAATGAGAATCATCAGATAATTGTAATTGATCAAGTTTTGAATAATCTAGTTTATCTAGATACGCTAAATGAATACCTTAAAAAAAGTAGATTGTTCAGTTTTTCAACCATTCTATATAAGTCAAATAAGGATGGTAGAGGTAAACTGAAACATAGGAAAAATATCTTTCATCAATTGGACAATTACCTGTCCGAGTATACCCCTAAAAAACTATATGTTGGTAATGATAGGCGGGTAGAATTTCAGTATATTGCCAGTCGATTAAAGAGATCAGTTGAAAATATTTATGTAGACGAGGGGACAGGTACTTATAACAATGGTTTTGGAGCTAGCAAAAAAAATGAATTATTTGACCGGTTTATTGACTCATATTTAAAAAAAATTGGTTACGGGTGGTGGTACGATCGCCCTTCAATGTTAGGGGGAAGTAAATGGATAGATGGCTCAATAATTTGTTTTCCTGAGCTGGCTAATACAGAAATAAAAAAAAAGCCAATAACACATTTTGAAATGGTTTGGTTTGAACATAAGAATATCAAGGAATTTTTAAGTTTATACGCAAAGCGAATCAATTTAGATATTTTGAAAATAATCGATATTCAATATATTTATATACTGCCTCACTCAATGTTTTTAGATGATTCAAATTTTGATGTGGCAGCCTGCAAATGTAAAATTCAACAGGCGATTAATCTAGGAAATATAGTTGGGGTAAAGTATCACCCAAGACAATGTGGTGATCCTTTAAGTTTATTAGGGATGGATTTAATAGAAATACCTAGAGAACTACCATTAGAATTGTTTTTACCATTAATGAGTATTAAAGAAGCTTGGGGTGATGTTTCTTCGGCTGTAATGTCTGTTAAGTGGTTATGTCCAGGCGCAAATGTCTATGCTGAAATGCGTGGAGACTCCAAAGAACTTAACTTTTTGGAAGGTTTGTTTGCTGAAATAGGTGTGCAAATAATTGATTTAGACAATAGTTGAGGGCTAATTGATAGTGGGAAATGAGAAGAAACCTCACCGGTATTTGTTATATATAGGCCAAAATTATTCATTTGAAATATTGCGCCCAATTCAACAAGAATTACGTGACTTAAGTATTGAAGTGGCATGGTTTGTATCTGGTAATGAAGTTGATCTGTCTCTTTTTCAGAGTGATGAAAAAGTATTTATTTCAGTAATTGATGTGATTAGATATAAGCCTACAGTGACACTTGTGCCTGGTAACGAAGTGCTGTATTTTTTGCCGGGGATTAAGGTGCAAGTTTTTCATGGGTTAGAGTCGAAGAAAAAGCGTCGGATTCTCCTTAAAGGTTTTTACGATTTATATTGTACTTGCGGTAAAGTACAAACGAAAAGGTTTAGACAACTCGCAAGTAAGCATGGTTATTTTGATGTTGTAGAAACGGGTTGGCCTAAGTTAGATGCTTTATATTCAGCCAGGCCTTTGGCTGAATATAAACAAGCAACCAAACCGATTGTTTTATATGCCCCTACGTTTTCAGCAAAATTAACGAGTGCTTATGCTTTGTTTAGTCAATTTGAATTATTAAGTCGACAAAATGGTTATTTTATTTTAATTAAATTTCATCCCAAAATGGACCGGGCATGTATTGCCAAATATAGACGAATTTGTAATAAAAATATGCAAATTGTTGAGACTAATTCTATAACGGCTTTATTGCAAACTGCTGATATTATGGTATCAGATACATCGTCAGTAGTAAGTGAGTTTAGCCTATTAAATAAACCTGTGGTGACTTTAAATAATGTTCAGCCAGAGGAGCATTTATTTAATTTTAGTAACCCACTCGATTTGATTAAACAATTGCTGCTAGCTACTCAAAAATTAAAAAATGGTGAAGAAATAGTGCCTCAACGTTATATAAGGGACATTCATCCATTTAGGGATGGTATGTCTGCTAAAAGAGTTGTTTTGGCAGCTGAGTATATTCTAGAGAATGGGAAAAAAAATAATGGATCAAAGCCAATTAATTTGTTTAGAAAGTTTAAGCAACGAAAAAAATTTAACTATTGGAAGTTTTGATGAGAGTTATAAAATTTGGTACTTATGATGTATTTCATTATGGTCATGTAAGGCTATTGGAGCGCGAAAAATCACTAGGTGATTATTTGATTGTTGGTGTTTCGACTGATGCATTAAGTTTTTTCTAAAAAACAACGAAACTCTGTATATAGTGAGCAGAATCGTGTTTATATAGTCAATAGTTTGAAATTTGTTGATGAGGTTTTTTTGAAGAAAGTTTAGAGAAAAAAAGAGAATATGTACTTAAGTATAAAGCTGACGTATTAGTGATGGGGGAGGTAAGTTTGACGAGTTTAATGATATTTGTCGCGTTGAATATATTGAAAGAACCCCTTCGATATCAACGACAGAGCTTATTGAAGTCGTACGTTCAAAAATCTAGTTGCATCAAAAAATGGCCAATGCCAATTAGGTGTTGGAAAATAGCACTCAATTTTAAAGAACGCCTAATGAAATGCTATAAGCAAACCAAAACCTACTATTCCTGGTTGCGACCAATTCATTATGGAGGTTATTGGTGGGTCGATATAAATGCCCTGCATCTCAGCGAGGTTGATAAGCCAAATTCCCCGGGTTGAAGGTTAAAAAAGTTAGTCGTGGCGATTCCAAAACAGGGCGCTTTACATTGAGAGTTTTCAAAATTAACGGAAGACATACTGCCATGGGCAGAATGCAACCGGTCTAAGTTGCAATACTTGATGGTATTCGCCCCTTCTTGTTTGATAGCAGCGTGTTTGCCTCATTTTTACACAGCAAGGGTAGATAGTGATTATCTCTCATTATAATGTCCTGTTTCATTAGACCACTTAGTGCTTTTGATGCATGATTAGTGATGTTTGAGTTTAGACTAATATCTCCCTTAAAAAATCATATAAATTTTTTGTATTTTCAATTGAGTTGTAATCTTTGTTAGAGGGGTAATACATAGGATCAACAATTCCTTCGTATGAGTGGTTTACAATTTTATTTATTTGTGATTGACAGTCACCCATGTCCCATTGGGACTCCATTATATCGGCTAGAGATAGCTCACTGTTGAATGTTTTAACGCCTGGCATGCTATTAAACCAAGCATGGCCAAATGTTACCGTGGGAATTAGAGAAAGGCTAGCTTCAAAACCAGCTGTTCCAGTAATTACGGAAACAAACTTTGAATGATTGATTAGTATGGGTGAAGAAAACCTAGGTGTTATATAACGTGTTTTTTTTATCATTTTTAAACGCCTAAAAAACCATTCTCCTCTCTGTCTAGGTTTTTGTTTTGGGTTTTCCTTTACGTAAATTAGCCAGTCTTCAGGGATCATTTGTGCTATTTTTTCAATGGCTAACAATTGGTCAGAGTAATCGCCGCCTAAACACGATGTTGTCATTTCAGGTTGTAGTTGCAGTGGGAAATAGACGTAAGGTCTATTTAATTCAGGGTTCTGGATGACGGTTTTTAGCTGTTTTTTAAATACTTTTGCATCCGAAAAATTACAGAAGGCTCCTGCAATGGAAAATGGTGCAAATTGTTTGGAGCCTAGAGTTAAATTTCGAATGAGACTGGGCCAATGAGGTTTATTATAGTATTTTATATCGCGCATATAAAATAAGGGTTGTGACATCCATAAGGATAAATCGATGTTGTTTTTCGAATGAGAAACATCCTTTATGCCTAACTGACCAAATTCTTCTGTTTTGTTGACGCAAAAAAAACGATTAGAAAATAAAGATTGATAGCATAGCTTCGTCTTTATTTTGAGTGTATTGGCTAAAATATAAAGCAGAAAGTCAGGGCCAAAGTGAGGAGGAGATGAGTAGAGTATAATGTCGGGGTTAAATAGTTTAATGGTATGAAGAGCCCAGTGAAAATAAAGATCATATAGGTTGCGTTGTTCTGCGTATGACAAGGCTAATGAGTATGTTGTTCGAGAGTACATTTCCATAAACTTAAGTAAATTTAAGTCATAAGCTTTTTGGAGGTCTGGGTCTAAAGGGCTGTGTTTTGTTTTTAATTCAAAAGGCCGGTGAATTATTCTGTTGAGTTCTTTTAGACTATGGTGATGTTTTCTTGTTGTTGCAGTGCTTTTTTTTGGTCACCGGAGTGCCAACCCCAAATCAATACCTTGGTTTTTTTTCTCATGATGTTTTTTTATTAAACTTAGGTGGTCTCTGAGCTTCATTTACTGCAAGAGGGGTGAATTTCTGATTTAACAAATTGTCAGCCACTGCATTATTATGCTTTCGCTTTGTTGTCACTTTATAGGCTATCACGCTGCTTGATGATTAGGTTTAATTGATTCATCAATGAATGAATGTGTTTTTATTAGCTATCGACTGTAGTGCTCTAATAGCACCGGACACTTTAATAAGAGATAATATTTATTAATTATTAAAGGTGTCAGAATGGGGGAGAATTATAACCAATACAAATAAGAAGTGATAGCCTTAGTTCGAGAACAAGGTTGTTCAGTACCAGAGGTAGCTAAGTCACTGGGTATTAATGTTGATTTATTATATCGTTGGAAACCACAAATTGAAGATAAACAGAAGGGAAAGACGCTCACAAAAGATAAACGTGAGGAATTGAATCGGCTAGGTAAAGAAAATAAGTTATTGTGCATGGGAAAGGTATCTTAAAAAAACAGCCTACTTGGACAGCCAAGCCCCAGCTGACTAGAAATACACAGCGCGTTATACTGTACTTACAGGATGATGGTCGTTGGTCTACAAGGTCTGTTTTAGTGCTTAAACGGAAAATTGGCGTTTCGTACAATACGACATGGAACATGAAGCATAAAATAATGCAGTTAATGAAAGAATGTGATGACAGCACATCTCTCACTGGAATATCCCGTTGGGCAAAACAACATCTTTCAGCCAGATAGTACCGTAGTTTCTGATGGATTGGCCTGTTTTTCAGCGGTACAAGATGCTGATTGCCACCATATTAGTATGGTCTCAGGCGGAGAACTTCAAAGAGCGACGAAAAAATAATTCGCTTGGGTTAGTGCCAGGATAGGAAATGTTAAAAAATCCATGGGTGGCACTTAGTATGCGATAAATTACAGGCATTTACCTCGGGCAAGGTATGTTGCTATGAGATCGAATCCTATGTCATATGGATTTTAAAATTGGTTGAAGCTGATGGGTAATCAGGTGCTTTTTTAAAACCTAAAAGCAACCTTCTGTCTTTTGATGGGTTGGTTTTACGCCAGGAGCCAAAAAAAGAGCGCTTAAAATAAGCAAAAAGGCACCGTCATTCATATCTAAAAAAGAAGAATTAAATGAACACGAGACGATAATCGTTACCAATGTAGCCATAGCTAAGGGTGCATCATCTTTTGGAAGCTTTCGAGCCATTTTAAACAATGCCCAATGAAATGCTATAAACAAAGCAAAACCCACTATCCCTGATTGCGACCAAATCATTAAATATTCATTATGGGGGTTATTAGTGAACCGATATAAATGCCCTGCATCCCAGAGAGGTTGATAAGCCAAATCAAAATCACCTATGCCTATGCCTAAAAACCAGTTATTGGCTAAAATTTTTAAGGTATTAATATAGAATTCTACCCGTATATCAAGAGCTGCCAGAGACTGAAGTGTTACTCCCTCTTTTAAAAGACTTAGGTTATCCGCTCTATCTAAAATCTGTGAGGGCTCCAAAACACAGTAAAAAATCGCTCCGATTAAAATCAGACCCATTGTTAACACTTTCCAGCCAAAATGCTGCAACAAAAACAAGCCCGTTAACAGACTAAATAAAACATAACCGGTACGCCCTGTCTGAATTTTAAATATTGCAAAGCCACAGGCAAGAAACAATAAGACAAAGAGCCAAGCATAAGCCCGGTGCTTTCTCGCTAAATCCAGACACCAATAGCTAAAAAAGGCGAACAAAATACCATGGAAAATATGATTCCCCGCACTGTGCTGTCGGCCGTGAAAAGTGGCTGCATGGAAATGTTGTAAAAAACTAATAACGAGTGTTAATAATATGCCTATAAAAAGTGCTTTGGCCGCGAGTATTCGATATTCTTTTTGGGTGAACACCCACATAAAAGCGGGAATCATGAAAAATTCTCGGTATTTGGACAAATACAAAATATTCCCGGTAAAACTAGAGGACCAAAGTGCTGAAAGGCCAAGCCAGAAAAATAAGCAAAGACTCACTTGAATAAGTGGATATTGTCTTGCTAAGGCAGGCAACGCCATCAATTGCCCACGGAGCAGCCAAATCCCCAGAGCTGAAAGTAAGAAAATATTAGTCGCGGCAGTCCCTAAAACAGGGACTGCAAAGCAGCCTAAAATAAGTAGCCATGCGCCTAAAAGTTCGGCCTTAGTCGCTATTGTGTCCTTCACTGCTGCAAAAGACATTTTTTTAGAATCCATTGGCACTCATCACTTATAGTTGAAAATATACTTTACCTCAAATACTTGTTACCGATACCTTTTATTAAGGCGGAAAACTATAAAACCGTTATCGCAGTCAAGCTACACTGCACTAGTCGACCAAAACAGGGCGCTTTAAATTGAGAGTTTTCAAAATTAACGGAAGACATACTGCCATGGGCAGAATGTAACCGATCTAAGTTGCAATACTTGATAGTATTCGCCACACCTGGTTTTATAAATTCACGTGTAGGTTGGTAGGCTTTTAAAATTCAATCGTGTTTTAAACGCCCTCAAAAATCGCGCAATAACCACATTAACATAATTAGTTCCGACATTCCCCTCTTGATGCTCGTAGGCCATACTCTGGTAATAACTGGTGGAAACGTATGCGGGTATATGTAGACCCCGATTACTGTGAAAAATCAAGCCGTTGTCTGGTTGACGAACATTAACCTCTTTCAGTAATGCTGTAGTAATTAAGGTCTACTGTCATACGCTGATCAATATGCCAGCCAATGTTCGGCGTGAATATCAAGCCATGACAATAGCTAAATACATCCAGCTTGTGGTTGTATGCAGAATAGGGCCAATATCACCCGCTCATACGTCATTGGTAGTGAGGAGATTAAAATTTTGATTTAATAGATTGTCAGTCACTGTCTCGCTGTGCTTTCGTTTTGTTATCACTTTATTTAGGTCGTGGGTTGCTTAACGACTAGGTTTAACCGTTTCATCAATAAATGTGTTTTGTGGCGACTTTTTTTGAAAGTCTTCAGTACAGTGTTTTTCATACGTTCCCGGCGACCCCAAGTCCTCTCGACTCGCAATAAGCAATGCTTCCGTGTTATGGTGAAAGTGTAGTGGAGTGGTCGGAATTAGCTTTGCTGGCCGTTTACGCCAAACAGGCTGGATGATGGGCTTGCTTTCATTGCACTACACAACTGATGCACCAAGTGGCTTTCTTTAAGATATCTTCCCCATGCACAATAGCTTATTTTCTTTACCTAACCGATTCAATTTCTCACGTTTATCTTCTGTGAGCGTCTTTCCCTGTTGTTGATCTTCAATTTATGGTTTCCGGCGATAGAGTCAATTAGCTTATTACCTAATGATATAGTTGCTTCAGGTACTGTATGCCCTTGTTCACTCATTAACTGAGCCGCTGCCTCCTTAAATTCTTTGGTATGGGTTTGATAGCAGTGTGTTTACCCTATTTTTACACCGCAAGGTTAGATAGTGATTATCTCTCATTATAATGTCCTGTTTCATTAGGCCAGAGCATTTTGTTGTGGTTGGCCGTGTTGCGAGACCCTTTACATAAAGTGTGTATTTCAATGTCAAGGTTTGCAAGGGCATGAGATAATTTCCGGGCATAACGCTCCATTCTACCTACAGGTCTACAGTGTTTTTACAATTTGTATGACTTCTAGCATTTTTTTAAGGTAAATTTGATTGTATCAAGTGTGCTCCCTGGTAGCAGTATTGTCTACATCAGTGCAGTCAATGGTAAATGTTAATTAGTTCTAGGGGCAAAGATGATGCTCATAATAAAACAAAGAAGCTTATGGGCTTAAGTTTGATTAAGGTTCTTATTATTTTAAACAGAATGACGATTGTACAAAATCAATATGAAGAAAAAAAAGAAAGTAAATAAGAAGGTAAATAAGAAGGTAAATAAGAAGGTAAATAAGAAGGTAAATAAGAGTCTCCCTCAATCAGGGATGAATATTTATAAACGGTTACTGAAGTATGTTCTTCCTCATTGGAAGTTGTTTGTGATCAGTATCTTCGGCTATTTGATTTACGCTGCAACCCAACCTGCATTTGCGGCTATTATTAAGCATATTATAGACACATTGCAAACAGACTCCCGGGAGGGGGTGGAGATTCTGCCATTATTATTTGTGGGGTTGATGATTGTTCGAGGAGTAGGCTCCTATTTAGGTAATTATTTTCTTGCAAGAGTTTCTGGTAATGTTGTTCATGCATTAAGGTGTGCAATTTTCAATCACTATACGCAGTTGCCTGCTGTGTATTTTGATGAAAATAATAGTGGATATATGATGTCAAGGATAACGCATAATGTTGGTGAGGTGACTCAGGCTACAACAAGTTCTGCACGTACTTTTGCTCGAGAGGGTTTTTCGGCGATAGGTTTGTTTTCTTATTTGGTATATATAAATTGGCAGTTATCTTTGATATTTTTGACGATAACGCCAATTATCGCCTGGTTGGTAGCATATGTTAGCAAGCGCCTAAGAAGATTGAGTAAGAATATTCAAGAATCCGTTGGGGATATGACTCAGATTACGTCAGAAATGGTTGGAGGGCATAGAATAGTACGAAGTTTTGGTGGAGAGGGGTATGAAAGACGTCGATTTCATGAGCGTAGCTTGTTTAATAGAGGGCAGACTTTAAAGCAGGCTTCGACGGTGGCAATTCATAGTCCGCTTATGCAGCTTATTATTGCTATTGCATTGGGTGTATTGATGCACTTGGCCTTGACTATGATGTCTGGTGCTTCAGCAGGTGAGTTTGTGGCCTATTTGACTACAGCATTTCTGTTGCCTAGACCTATACGTTTATTGAGTGATGCAAATGGGACCCTGCAAAAGGGGATTGCAGCGGCGCAGTCTCTATTTGAGGTGCTGGATACAGCGGTTGAAACGGATACGGGGGAATTTGTGGCTGATAGCTG
>LWDU01036446.1_pt1 | contig 15444 bp, 7 predicted proteins | sample 727161 | NCBI WGS metagenome assembly LWDU01 (sample SAMN04566230, study PRJNA314399) | hydrothermal vent metagenome | isolation source: deep sea hydrothermal plume seawater | place: Mexico: Gulf of California, Guaymas Basin | collected 2004-07-11 | reverse complement strand
CGACGCCTTCACCGTGTTCCGGATCCTGCCCGACAGACAGCAGCACGCTGTTGTCGACGAAGACCGGTGTGGAGATGATGGCATTACGTGTTCCGCGGCCACCGAGTTCCCAGGTGGATTCCTTCGGGTTGAGGTCAAACCACCAGACCAGTTCTCCGGTCGCAACGTCGTAGGAATACAGGACTCCGTCGCCACCTGGCATGAAGGCCTGCATTTTGCCGTCGACTTCTCCCAGTGCCGGTGAGCCCCACTGGCCGTGAAGAATATTGTTGAACGGTGCCGGAGCCTTCGAGTCCAATGCGGGGGAGTTGTCTTCCCAGACCAGTTCGCCAGTGTTCTTGTTCACTGCGATAAAGCATGGTGCCCGTGGTGATGGAACCTCCAGATGAGCTTCGTCGACTCCGTTTGAGGTCACCAGCATGATCAGGTCGCCATGAATCACGGGCGAACTTGTGGCGAGGTTGTGAGGGAAGACGCCGAGTTCGTCGATCATGTCCAGCGACCAGATGATGTCGGCGTCCTGTTCTTCCGTGTCGGTTTCGTCTTTATACGGACCGTCGTTTTCTCCGTCGTGGAACCCTTCAACGTCAATGCACATCAGTTCGCACCGATTTGTGGCCACATACATGCGCCCGTTTTCAATACATGGGGTCGAGCAGATACCCTGTTCCGGCCAGTCGTTAACGCGCCCCTGAGGAAGTTTTTCTCGCGTCAGCTGCCACAGGAATTTTCCGTCCGCTTCGTTGAAGCAAAGAATGCACCCGCGGTCACCCTTGTGTTTTTCGCGGTACTCGCCGCCATTGTTCGTGCCGACAAAAACCTTTCCGCCAGCGACGATGGGATTGCCATATGTCTGTGAACCAAGAGCGGCTGTCCAGACAACATTTGTGCCTTCTTCAGCATCAAAGTCCAGGCTGATCCCGGTTGTTGCGTTGACCATATTGCGTGAAGGACTGCCGCCCCACATGGCCCAGTCGCCCGCAGTCGTTCCGGCAGTTGCTGCGGACGGGGCTTCGACAGGAGCCGGCGGTTCTTTGGCCGGAGCAGGCTTTGGCTCGGGGGCCGGTTTCTCTTCTGCCGCTGGCTTTTCTTCTGTTGGTGCTGGGATTGTTTCCGGCTTGTCTTCCGCTGCGGGTGTTTCAGCCGCGGGTGTTTCTTCAATGATTTCGGATTCAGGTGCGGCCATTGGAGCACCACCTCCGACGCCGCTGCCAGCTTCGGGAGCAGATGTTGCGACCGGAGTGGATTCCGTTGGAGCGTCGCTGCAGCCAACGACGAAAAGAATCGTCAGCATTAGTGACAGCGTTTTGAACGATTGGATCTTCATTACCATTTTCCCTGGAATTGTTGAATCAAAAACTGAGCGGCGGTCAGCCGAGCGATCGAAGATCGCTGACGAGTCTTGCGTCTTGGTGTTTGGTGTGAGTTGCAGCAACTGGATTGCTGAACCGCAGACGTCGCCTATTCTGTAACCACGACATTGTCAAAGTATCCATCCGCCAGCGTGTACATGTAGAGTCCTGGCGCGCCTTCGGTATTGGGATGAGGGTCGATCGCTTCCAGTGTCCACTCGGCTGGTTCGTCCGTGCCTCGTTCCCAGACTTTGCCAAGTACATGAGCACCATCGTCTTCGATTTTGACGGTGGCTTTGACGGTGTACCAGGTGTCCGGGTTGGACCGGAATCTGACTTCCTGAGCCATTCTGAGATGAGGAGCCCAGGTCTGGATACCGAACTTGCCGGTGTTGCCCTTCAGGATGACGTTATATCGTTGAACGGTGACGCCCATGTTCGGCAGTTTGCGTTTCTGTTCGGTCATGTAGACGTCTGTCTGGACGGTATAGCCTTTCATTTCGGGAAGGCCCAGCCAGAAATATGTGCTCGGACGTCCTTTGCCTGGTGACCGTTTCAAGGCCATCGTTCCATCGAAGTCCGTCGGCTGCAGTTTCAGAAACGAGTTGATCCAGGTGGGTGGCACCTGTTTCGGCTTGTAGCCTTCGAAGTCCCACTTCCACGGTAGCGGTGGATACGTGCGGACTCGTGCGAAGGCGGTTGCCTCGCCAAGCTTCGCTGTCAGTTCGCCACCCTGTTCGGGGGCGTCGGCAGCGACGGTCAGCTTGTTGCCTTCCAGAGTGACGCCTGTCCATCCGTCGCCAAGGGTGAGTTCTGCGTCAACTTCGCCGATCAATTGGCCCAGTTCATTGTAGCCGACGACTTTGTACTGGATGTCTCCGCCACCGACGACACGGTCTTCGAAGGGGTGAATCTGAATGCTGGCGACGTCTGTTCCGCCGTCGCCTTCCTGCAGTTCCGGAATTTTTGCGGCTGTGGGGTTTGGTTTTCCGGCGTTTTCGTTGCCGATGCAGATTGTGCGGTCTCGAGTCACGAAAAAGATACGCCCATCAGAGATCGCCGGTGTGCCATAAATCTCATCGTCACCTTTGCCGTTGGATGCGTGCACCTTAACGTGAGACAGCGATTCGCATTTTTCGCGGCTGGGTTTCAGGATGTGAATGTTGCCATTTACTTCCATTGCGTACAGCTTGCCGTCGGCCCAGATGGGAGATCCTTTGCCGACGGTCCCCAGACTGTACTCCCATAGCTCATCTCCGGTCTTGCTGTCGAAGGCGTGTAGCTTGCCAGTGTCAGCAATGACATACAGCACGCCGTCTTTGACAACCAACGCCGTGTAGCCGGCTTTGATCCCGTCGATTCGCCAGACACTGTTGGATTCGGTGATGTCACCTTTGCCACGAGCGTCAATACACTGGATGCGTCCGAATTCCCGGTTGTCAATATTGTCTTCGCCATGAGAGATGAAGACGTGATTTCCATCCACAACAGGTGTCGCGTTCAGGCCACGTTTCGACATGTGAAAGGACCACACATGCGCGCCAGTGCGAGCGTTAATCGCATGGATGCCTCCATCAGCTCCTCCACCAATCAGCAGCCGCTGGCCTTCAATGACGGTGATGGTGGGATTGGAATAGTTTGTATCGAACGGACCACCACCAACCGGCGACGTCCACAGCAGTTCGCCCGTCTTCTTGTCGAAGCAGTAATAGGTCATCTTTGGCGGTGGCGCTTTGGTACGTCCCCAGTTCAGTCCAAAGAAGCCGACAATCAGGCGATCTTCATCGATAATGGGCGTCTGAGTTCGACCGCCGTAACCGGAAATCTTTCCGTACTCTTCAAACAGCGACTTCTCCCAGACGACGTTTCCGTCTTTGTCGTAGCAGCGAAAGATCCCGCTGACCGAGTGCATGTAGACGTAGCCGGTTTCGGAATCGCCAGTCATGGCTGCCCATCCCACTCGTGGAGCGGGTATGTCCGTCTGGAAGACGTTGAACTGTTTTTCCCACAGCACGTCACCGGTGGCCGCATCACGACAGACGACCTGCTCCTGAGCATCAATCAGTTCTTTGCTGCCGGTGCTGACGTCGTGACTGGTGCGGCACTGCAGATAGATACGTCCATTCAGTACGATGGGTGCTGCTCGCCCGCCTATGGGGGATTCCCACAGCACGTTCTTCCCGGACTTCAGGTCCCATGACTCCACAAGACCGGTTTCACGGCTGATCCCGTTATGCTCCGGGCCACGCCACGAAGGCCAGTCAGCGCCGACGACGGCATTTATGGTGGCAACGACGGTCAATGAAAACAGAAAAAAACTTCGCATTCTGTTTGTTCCTCGATACGGATCTAAATACCGATTCGCAGAAATTACGATTGTCGGCGACGGCATACTTAAGGTGGGATGTTTCGACTGGCGCGAGCCGCCCAGGCAATCTGCCCGGAGCTGCCGCTCCTTGTGTGGAGACCAACATTTCCCTTATTTCAAGTTTCGTGTTGGCTGAAGGATTTGAGTACGCCCCTGAATAATTGTTCGCGCCTGACAGCAATCAACTGTTTTGGCCACGATTTGGGCGACTCAACGGGATTAACGGCCCGTTGAATTTGGTCAGACGGTCCCCGTTTGTTCCTGGTCGCAGTGTATTGGAGTCACCCGCGAATGCAATCAACGGAGGCCCCATTGCCAGCCTCCCGATGCACTACGAATCGTCTTTTGGTTGGATTTTCGGCCTGATTATTGAAAATTCCGTCGGAGAGAGCGACGTGATTTTCCAGTTGTCATCGTGTCGCGACAGCACGATTTCACCAGAGAACTGCATCTGTCGTTCGTGAATGTGTCCCCAGTGATAAACGCTGCCGCGCACAAGCCACGTGCATCTGCCGAACATCCTGCCCGCTGTGGTCCGGCGTTCGTCTGAGTCCATGTTCAAAACGCTGGCTTTGGAAAAGTTAATCAGAACGCCATCCGACTGGTCATTCTGCAGGCACTGGATCGTGCTGAGGTAGATTTGTTCGGTCAGATCATCGCCGACCGTGGCGGACAGGCTCTCTGCCAGAGCATCGTTGCCACCGCTCGCGATGGCCCGGTAGACATCAGACAGCAAACGCTCGACAAGACGCCCTGCCCTTTGATTGTCGACACGATATGTTGTGTCCGGCACAACGAACGCAAGCAGCAGGCTGAATAACAGCGCCGCACAGAAGCCGCGTGTGAAAAACGGCTGCGACGCCTTTGCGGATCGAACTCGCCGGACAAAAAACGCGATGGAAATGCATAGGATGAAACACAGTGATCCGGTCCGACCGGGCCGCTGATATTCGATGCGGATGGGAGAGTCCATTGCGACGGTCCGGATCTGGTGCGTTTCGCCGATCGATGGAGTCGAGCTTCCCGGACTTCGATTCCACTTGAACAGCAACCCGGATGGACCTTCCCCGGCTTTGTCACCGAAGTCCAGGACCTGCGTCTGGTGCTCGGTTGCGGTGATGACGTCGACCGTCAGCTGATTGAATTTTCCAGGAGATTCGTCGAGCAGCAATTCCACCGATTGCACGCTGCGCCCATACGGAAAACGCATGCGTGCGCCGATTCGTGTACCAACGATCGGAATTTGTTCGTCCGAACTGAGTACGAAATCTGCTGTGGGACGTAATGCCATAGATAAATCTGCTGCCCCGTCGAAAAACTCAATCGACACGTCTGCTGCTGAAACAACGCCACTGTTCAGGCGCAGTTTACAATGGGATTGCAGCCAGGTCGCGATTCCGTGTCTGGCCTCCAACGATGCGGCCGGATCAAGGGCACCGTCGCCGGAGTGCCCCCCGACAAGCTTCCTGCGGAAATCGGCAGCTGGTGGCCACGCTGTGTCCAGCAACAGCAGCGGAGCAGTGAATTCATGGATGACTTCGGTCGGGGCGACCACAATTCGAGAGATCGCTGTGTTGATATCTGTTGCGTCAGATGGGGACGCACTCGAATTCCCGGCTGGCAGCACCATCGTGTGCGGTGTTTCCGGGGCCACGACCGCGTCGATTCGCCGGCCGGACGGCTTGTGCTGCAGATGCAATCTGAGTTCGCCGGGCTGCAGCAGATCAGGATGCGAAAAAGTATGCAGGAAGCACAGGCGCCGAAAGCCTTCATCTGGTGACTCTGCAGCCTTATACTGCAGCGTCCACGACAGTTTCAGGGACGCATCCACTGCCAGGTCGACCACTTCCGAGGCCGGTTGCCGTTCCGGAACAGATACGATTCGTCCCCTCAGGCGACGGCCGTTGGCGTCAAAGATCTGCAATTGCCGAAGCAATGTGTCGGCGTGCCGCGCGACTGCCGCGACGACCACAGATCCAGGCACGGTTGTTCTGCCCGTGGAGAACTCTTCCTGATGCCGCAGAACGTCATCCAGGAAGATGTTCAGTCGCACATCAATCACGTCCGAAACTTTAACCCATGCATCCGTATGCGACATGGGATGAGCGATCGCCGCCACTGCGCAGCACAGCCATGCGATACCAATTGCAACAACCTGGTGTTCAATTCGTGTTTTCACGGAAACTGCTGAAGGTGACTGTGCAGGCTCTGCCGACGTGCCGACGATGAGTCGATTCTATGGTTTGGTGACATCGCCGGTCGCGGCAGGCCACCGACCGATGTTGCAGATTCAGCATAATTCTGTGATTTGCCGGGTCGTCTGACGCCATCCGTCTGCGCATGAAAACAGGCGGCATTACTGCCGCCTGTTAGCATGTGCTGAATTCTGCACAATCTCGTCAGACGAGATCACGTCGCTGGTGCGCTTTTCGCCGGTGGAGCAGGAGCGTCTTCTGCAGGTGGAGCCGGAGCATCTTCTGCAGGTGGGGCCGGAGCATCTTCTGCAGCCGGTGAGGTTTCGGCTGGTGCAGCAGTAGAAACTCCACATCCAGCACTACCGCATGCTGATGTTCCGCATGAACTTTTACGAGTTTTGCAACGCGAACGTCGCGAAACTTTGCAGGTCTTGCCGCAAGAGCGGCTGCTGCTGACGCAGGACACTTTAGTTCCACAGGAAGTTTCCTGTGAGCACGAGACTTGAACGGTCTTCCCGCAGGAAGCGCTTTTGAAACAGCACCGTCGTTTGGCTTCAGCTGCCGGAGTCATCATCAACACAGCGCCGATGGCGAGCAGAGCAAGATGTCGCATTTTAAGTTGTCCTCATTGTTGAATGAACGTCAAAACCAAGGGGTTTCTGACACCCTGCCAGGACCCCCTTTGCGATGCGGACACGTACCGATCGCAGATCCATCCGCAACCTACCCTGAGTAATCGGAATATTCCATCCAAATGGCCTGTTATGCCAAAATTTACTGGTCAGATGTTTTTTGGATAATATCTTCTGGAATTCGCTGGACAATCCCGTCCGCGTTGACGCACGCAATGACGGTATTCGCCTGAGACAGCAACTGATTTCCGCGACTCAATTCGTAGTGATGTTCCAGCTTGGCGGGCGTCTGCCGAACGATGGATGTTCGCAGCGTCAGCACTTCGTCATATCTGGCGGGACTCTTGAATTGCACGTCGATTCGTACGACAACAAAGAACAGGCCCAGTTCTTCCATTTTTCTGTAGTTGCCCCCCTGAGTGCGAAAGAGTTCCGTGCGACCGACCTCGAAATACGTTAAATAGTTCGAGTGATGCAGCAATCCCATCGCGTCCGTTTCACTGTAACGAACTCTGATTTCGATTGAGTGTTCCTGAATGTGATCGGACAATGGCCCTGGCCTTTGAGGGGAAGCAGAATCAAGTGGATGGTCGGTCGCTGATTTTTGTTTACGGTTCGCTGAAGAGAGGATTTGCACTTCACCGTCATCTGGTCAAACAAGCGTTTGTCGCCGCCGCCGCAACGCAGCCGAGTTATCGATTGTTCGATTGTGGTGAGTATCCGGCAATGGTGAAGGTGGCGGTCCATGGAAGATCTGTCAAGGGTGAAGTATTCAGTGTTCACCAGGAATGCCTGTTACAACTGGATGAAGTCGAAGGCGTGAAAGAGGGGCTTTATTCTCGTGATTTGGTGCATCTTTGTCCGCCGTTTGAAACGTTCCGGACGTTCGCCTGGTTTTTTGTTCCACCGACGTTGGGTCTTTCGGATTGCGGTTCAGAGTGGCCCATCAGGAAAGGCCACAACTGAACAGCTATGAGACAGAGATCCCGCAAGTTAATGTTCGCCGTTTGTCTTGTGGCACTCTGTTGGTACGGCATGATGGCTGCCCACGAGTTGGGCCACGTCATCGGGGCATGGGCGACCGGCGGCACAGTGACGCGCGTCCTTCTGCATCCCCTGTCCATCTCACGAACTGATGTTTCGCCGAATCCGTCGCCCGGCATTGTGGTTTGGCTGGGGCCCGTTGTCGGTTCGTTATTGCCCCTGCTCGAAACTGTTCGAAACGTATGCCGATTCTTTGCGGGCTTCTGCCTGATCGCCAATGGTGCCTACATTTCCATTGGTTCATGGGACGGCGTCGGCGACTGCGGCCAGATGCTGCGATGTGGCACGCCCGTCTGGATGTTGGTCACGTTTGGAGCGATCACAGTACCGGGGGGCCTGATGATCTGGCACCGTCTGGGTTCAGTGCGACAATACTTTGCTGCCGAAACGACGGTGACTCTGCGGATGGTCAGTTCGACTGTCATTGCGTTGTCTCTGCTGCTGCTTGCAGAGTTTATTCTGTTTTCGACTTAGCATGGCTTGCGGACGGCATCGGGGGAAATGAGACGGTGCTGCCCGCACCGCGTTTGAGCGACTGCCGGGCACAGATATCGCGAAACAGGCCAGCAATTCGCGATATCGAACGAGGATCTGCCAATGGTGATCAAACGCGATGCATTGTTGCTGCGACAGGTCACCACGGATCTGCACCAGGCAATGTTTTACAGCGTTTCACGCTGACTTGTGGCCGCGATGAACGTTATTCAATAGTAGTTTCGTTACTCCCACGAGCCAGTATCGTCTATGACAATTAGTAACTTGGTTTAACGACTGTTGTGGCCTTCTTTCGGCGATTCCTGCGGACTTCTGTTTTGCCACCACCGGCGGTTCCTGTGCTGGTGAAATGTCTGTTCGGCAGGCCGTGCCGAACGATCAGCGAGTCGCAGCGAATCGAAAAAAAATACGGGACACATTGCTTTCTGTCGTATTGACGCCGGTGGAAACGTCAGGTTATCAACCGCACTCGCACCATTTTTGCGTGTCCGTTTGGTCGCGTTTGCGGGATGGTGTGATGGTGTTCTTCCGAGTTCGGCAGGACCCATCAGACATGACGGAAACGTCAGTTACCACAGTTTTACAGATAGCACGTCATTCGATTACGAATGACGACCGACAGCTTGCAGAAATCATGACGATTCTGCTGTGCCTGTTTTAAGGAGGACGTCCAAGTGCATAAGGCCATTGGATTCATCGCGTGCGTTTCGGTGATGGCCGCTTCGCTGTATCTTTTCAGCGGCGGTGACCCATCACGAGTCCTGTCAGCCCAGACCGAGTCCGAATCCCCGGACAGCTACGGATCGGTTGCCAGACGTTTTATGAACGACGCCCGACAGGCGGCGAAGCAGGGCGATATTCGTCAGGCTCGGCGGCTTGCCGAGACAGCTGCCTCATTGTCGGCCAGCTGGCAGCCCGGCGAACAGACGCCTCAAAAGTTCCTTGTCGAACTGGATGGGGACGCCGGACGGTCTGACAACCCCTGGAACCTGGACGCGGCCGCTGCATGGCCCAGTCTTGATTCCGCGGAAACAGATGCCGATTCGGCAGGCACTGAGCCGCTTCCGAAAGACGCCAGCATCGGACTGATCAACAAACGCCAGGCTCAGAAGCTGATGAATGAAGCCCACAAGGCTCTGGCAGCCGGAGACACAGCACTTGCCCGGACACGAGCAATGCAGGCGAGAACGCTGAAGGTCTCATGGGGACTGTGGGACGAACGTCCCAATCATCTGCTTGCGGAAATCGATCGCGTTGAAGGCACCACAACTTTCTTCGCAGATGCCGCTCCTGCGGCCGATGGAACCACGCCTGGTGCTCCACAGGATGCTGAACAGAGTTACGAGCGGGCAAAAGTATTTATTAAAAAAGCACGTGGCGCCATTGCTGCCGGCAGGTTACAGGAGGCCGGAGATCTTGCGAATCAGGCCGAAGCACTGAATGCGTCGTACGGCCTGTTTGAAGACAATCCGCTGTTGGTCAGAAGGGACATTGCACGGCTTACTGAACCGGGCGTGGCTCCGACCGGTGCCTTCCCGCAAAACAGCGTGGACGTATCGACCGTGTCCGCTGACGAACAGACCGCTCGTGGTCTGGTCGACGATGCTCGCCGGGATTTGCTGCAGGGCAGACTTGCGGCAGCTCGCGACAAAGCAGAACAGGCTCGAAATCTGAACATTACCTGGTCTCTGCTGGACGACCGTCCAGCGCTGATTCTTGCGGAAGTTGATCTGGCTTTGGCCGGACAGGATTTTCGTGGGCAGGCCGACTTTGGTTCCGTGGCAGCCAGTGAACAGCCTTTTCCACCGCTCAATGCCGAGCAGGCTTTCGGGGCTATGGCTTCAGGCTTCAGCGGTCCTGCTACACGCGGTCCTGTCGACGTGACGTCGCAACCGACTGCTAATCCGTTCGGGGGTGACAATGGATTTGCCACGTTTGAAAATGCTTCACCGACGGAGTCAGTCTCTGTCATTCATCCAACTGGCACATCTGCGGAAGCATCCATGCAACAGGGCATTGCTCTGTTACTGAAGGGCGACCACATCCAGGGGCGGGAAGCATTGATGCAGGCATGGAGCAATGCCGAACAGCTGGACGCGGGACGTCGTCAAACGCTGCAGCAGATTCTGCAACAGGTATCTGCGAACGATGGCGTGGCTTTAACCTCGAACCCGGAGTCGCAGGAACAAACAATTCCTCCGATCACGATTCCCGGCATGGATCCCCTTGCAGAAACTGATCCCCTGGAAAGTGCTACAAACCAACTGGACGTTCGAATCACACGCCTGCGAACCGAAGTATTGAACTCCGTCTTTCGGGCAGAAAAGCTGAGGGACCAGAATGCCGTCGAGGCCCTGGAGATTCTGGATCGAACGCTCGCGACGGTAGATGCGACGGACCTTCCGGATGAATCGGTCAAGGTCCTGGCTGGCATTGTTCAGCGAGCTCAGCAGAACATTCGCACGTACATGGAACAACGCGCTCCGATTATTGCCATGGAGGCACGCAATCGTAACGTCAAGGAGCAGATCCAGGCTCAGATCGACAATGAGATCCGTATTGAGCAGGAGTTCGCCGATCTGACCGGACAGTTCAATGATCTGATGCGACAGCGACGGTATGCGGAAGCGGAACTCGTCGCCAAGAAGGCTCGGGATCTGAACCCCAATCTGCCTCAGGCAGTGATCATGGTCGAGAAGGCCAAACTGACTCGACAGATTGCCTTCAATGAGCAGCTGAAAGAAGACAAGGCGGATGGTTTTCTTAAGGTGATGAACGAAGTGGAATTGTCTGCCATCCCGTTTGGCGGTGAATACGAGCTGGGCAAAAGCTGGCAGGAAATCAAGAAGCGTCGGTCGAAATATGGACGGGCCGATAATCGCACTCGTACAGAGAGCGAACTCAGGATCGAAAAGAGTCTCGGGGAAGTCATTTCACTGCACTTCCACGACGTACCTATGACGGACATTATTCGTCACATTGCCACGACTCATGGCATCAACATCGCATTGGATACCCGGGCCATCGAAACAGACGGGTTGCTGCCGAATCAGGCGGTCAGTATCGACGTTGACGGCATTACTTTACGGAGTGCATTGAATCTTCTGCTTGACCAGGCAGGTGGTCTTGTTTACGACATCGAAAACGAAGTTCTGAAAATTACCAATCGGCTGGAAAAAGAGTCGAAGTACTCTGCCATCGTCTACAATGTCGCCGACCTTGTCGTGCCGGTGAGTCTGGACAGAACACCAGGCACATTTGATAACCCTGCGATGCTGGGTGCCGACGCCTTCTCTGGCAGCGGATTGTTCCAGGTGAATGACGACCTGACTGTCGGCATCGGTGGCAACGGCATGCCACGTCGCGGTGGCACAGGGGGTCGCAGCAATGACCGCGGTATCGATTTTTCAAGTCTCATCGACCTGATCACAACAACTGTGGAACCAGGAACGTGGGATCTGGATGGCGGTGCGGGACGTGCCGAGGGCAACGAGAATACGCTCAGTCTGGTGATTCGCCAGACACCGGCCGTGCATGATCAGATCGTCGATCTGCTTGGACAACTGCGAAAACTACAGGACCTTCAGGTAACGGTTGAAGTTCGCTTCGTCAGCGTGACGGACCGATTCTTCGAGCGTATCGGCGTCGACTTTGACTTCAACATTCAGGACAATCTTGGTGATCCTCCCGGCGTGCCGGCGTTTGGTTCTCGCCAACTGCAGTTTCCTGGTGGTGCGGCGGCCGGCGGCGGCGGCGGCGGACAACAGGGAGACCTTCGCGGTGGTCAGCAGGGTGGTGGTGGTCAACAGGGGCAACAGGGGCAGCAGGGACAGCAAGGCGCTGCCGCTGGCATGTTCGATACGATCCAACGAGTTAACGCACCACGAGACGACTTTAACGGTACGGTCGCGGGACTGGCCAGTCCCGATGCGTTTACTGAAGATTACGACATTCAGTTCCGCCAGGGATCATTCGAACTGGGTGTGCCGGACTTCGGCAACTACAATCCGGATGCCGGAATTCAGGTCGGGATGGCAATCCTGAGCGACCTGGAAGCATTCTTCTTCATTCAGGCAGCACAGGCGGACGAAAGGGCGAACATTCTGTTTGCTCCGAAGGTCACTCTGTTCAACGGCCAGTTGGCAACCATTACTGACGCGACCACGCGACCATTTGTGATCGGGCTGATCCCGGTCGTCGGTACGGGTTCGGTCGGCTTCCAGCCAATCATCCAGCCCGTCTCAGAAGGTATTAACCTGACGGTCGTTGCTGTGATCTCAGCAGACCGACGATTCGTTCGATTGTCTCTCGCACCCCAGTTTAACAATATCGTGGACGTCTTCACCTTCTCCTTTGCCAGTGGTGGTGCCGGTGGCGGTGCCATCGGCGGCCAGCAGGGTGGTCAGGGTGGCCAGGGTGGCGGCCAGGGTGGCGGCCAGTTTGGCGGCGGCTTCGGCGGCATCGGCGGTGGTCAGGGTGGCCAGGGTGGCCAGGGTGGCCAGCAGGGTGGTCAACAGGGCCAGCAAGGTGGTGCGGCTGGCGGAACCTTGACCGTGCAGCAGCCTGTCGTGGAACAGATTAGTGTGTCGACAACGGTCAGCGTGCCGGATGGAGGAACTGTGCTTCTGGGAGGCATTAAGCGTCTGCGTGAAGGTCGTAATATGGCTGGTGTGCCGATTCTGAATAAGATTCCATACGTCAGTCGACTGTTCAAGAACAGCGGCGTGGGCCGAGAAACGGAAAGCGTGATGTTGATGGTCACTCCGAGAATCATCATTCATGAGGAGGAGGAAGAACTGATCCTTGGGACTTCGGGCTTCTAATCGAAGGTGATGTCGGTTGGGCCTTGCGGGACCGAACCGACATTTATCCCGTCCGGCACAGGTGCGGTCTGTCCGGACGGGACAAAGCCTTTTTTGTGGAGTCGTTCCTCGCTGCTCTTTAGATTCTAAAGTGGCAGTTGTGGGGTCCGGTCGTCACGAAATGCGGGTTTCGTGACGACCTTTTTTTGCGCGCAGACCAAACGCTGCTGTGAGTCGCCTTCACACATCACGGTACGTGTCTTCCCATGCGTTCTCCACGCTTTGTGGTCTTACCGGCTGCCATCTGATACACCAAACCATCCGAAACAACCGATGGTACGCAAGGTGAGTGACATCATGATGACTTCTGTAAGAGCAGGATTCCACAATCTCCTCACAATTCACGCCGCGCGCAGGCGCCCCAACAGCTCAATTCTGCTGATGGCGTGCCTGGTGCTTGCACCGCTGATCTGTGCCGACACGGTGTGCGGCCAGGAAGCCGCCGAGGGCCTGAGGGCCACCGTCGCCCGTCCCATACATCCCGTACTGATTCGCAACGAACACGGTCCGTTGCTGCGTGTTGTCGTTGAGGTTGATGGAGGCGTTGAAGCGCACGCGAGTTCGCTGGTATTCAAACTCGACGGCACCGACGACATGGGCGATCTCGAATCGCTGACACTCTACGACACCGGCGACACAGAAGCGTTTTCGCCGACCACTCGTGTGGGCGAATCGGCGCTGCCGGCGGCAGAAATCACGTTTCGACTTGATCGACCGCTTCGCGCCGGCAAAAACGTGTTCTGGCTGTCGTGCCGCTTGAAAACCACGGCCGCCCTGCACCATGGGATTGCCGCTGCATGTCCTTCGATTGAAACGACCGCCGGAAAGGTTGTGCCCCGCGACAGTTCGTCGACGGTGCGACATCGCATCGGAAACGCGTTGCGAAAACACAATGACGACAATGTTCACACCTATCGCATTCCGGCTTTGACGACGTCGGCGAAAGGAACTTTGCTGGTGGTGTACGACATGCGCCGCCGAACAGGCCGCGATCTGCAGGAAGATATCGATATCGGGCTCAGTCGCAGCACGGACGCCGGTCAGACCTGGCAGCCGATGCAGGTCATCATGGACATGGGCGAATATGGCGGACTGCCGCAGGAACAAAATGGCTGCAGCGATCCAGGCATTATCGTCGATCGGCAGACGGGCGAAATCTTCTGCTTCGCTCTGTGGATGAACGGCAAACCGGGTAAGCATCAATGGGTGGATGACGGTTCCGAACCAGGCTTCGAGATCGGCAAAAGCGCCCAGTTGATGCTGGTGCGTTCCAAAGACGACGGCCTGACCTGGTCCAGTCCCGAGAATATGACTCGCAAACTGAAGCAGCAGTCGTGGTGGCTGCTGGCCCCGTCGCCACAGTCGGGTTTCAACATGCCGGATGGAACGCTGGTCATGCCGGTGGAAGGACGCACGGGCCGAAAGCCTTTGGAAACGTTCGCCACGTTGATGATCAGCCGTGATCACGGAGCCACGTGGACCGTCGGCAAGCCTGGCTACAGCGGCGGCAACGAATGCCAGGCAGCCTTGCTGGGCGATGGGTCGATCATGCTGAATATCCGCAATGATCACGAACGATTTCGGGCGGTGGTCGTCACCAACGATCTCGGCGAGACGTGGAAACCTCACGTAACCAGTCGTAACACGCTGATAGAACCGAATTGCAACGGCAGTCTGTTGCGGCTGGACTACCAGCGCGGGGATGAGCAGAAGCATGTGTTGTTGTTCGCGAATCCACACACGCAGAAAGGCCGCACGCACCACACGATTCAAGTCAGCTTTGACGACGGAAATACCTGGCCGGATTCACATCACCTGTTGCTGGACGAAGGCCGGGGGGCGGGTTATCCAAGCCTGACCCGTGTCGATGACGATCACGTTGGAATCGTCTACGAAGGCAGCCAGTCGCATCTGATCTTCGAGAAGATCCCTCTGATCGAACTACTCGAACCGAGACGCCGGATCGCTGCTCGAGATGTCTGGCAGCGGGACGTATCGCAGGAAGGCGCCGACTATTTGGAGAGACTTCGCCGGGGAACTCCGTTCGGAACGCACAACTTCGATCTGAAGGGGCTGCGAGCGGGCATGGGCACACGACATGAACCGACGGTCCCCGGCGTCAGGCTGCTGAAAGTGAAAGTCGGAGACGTACCCTGCGAATGGGTTCTTGCTCCCGGCGCGGATCCTGATGTTCGGCTGCTGTATCTTCATGGCGGTGGCTGGGTCTCGGGATCGGGAGGCAACTATCTTCCGCTGGCGGCCGACATCTCGTTGGCGGCGAAGTGTGCCGTGCTTCTGCCCGACTACCGTCTGGCTCCGGAACACCCGTTTCCCGCCGGGCTCAATGATTGCGTTGCCGCTCACGACTGGCTGGTCGCGAATGGGCCGGACGGTGCAGGACCTGCGAAGGCAACGTTTATCGCGGGGGATTCCGCGGGCGGCAACTTGACGCTGGCAACGCTGTTGGCGCTGCGAGACCGCAAACGACCGCTCCCT
>LWDU01035036.1_pt1 | contig 15453 bp, 11 predicted proteins | sample 727161 | NCBI WGS metagenome assembly LWDU01 (sample SAMN04566230, study PRJNA314399) | hydrothermal vent metagenome | isolation source: deep sea hydrothermal plume seawater | place: Mexico: Gulf of California, Guaymas Basin | collected 2004-07-11 | reverse complement strand
TCAGTCGAGTCAATGGCCGTGCAAGGGGAAACATTTGACATGGTGTTCCTTGATGCCGATAAGAAACGCTATGTTGATTACTGGGATCGTGTCCTGCCAATGATCCCGGCCGGGGGTTTGATCATTGTAGACAATACCCTTTGGAGCGGTCGAGTACTTGCTCCAGTTACCGACACTGACCACGGCATCATCCGCTTCAACGACCATGTGGTTGCCGACACTCGTGTTGAGCAAGTCATGCTATCAATACGGGATGGTGTCACTGTCTGCCGCCGAATCTAAAGATTCTGTCGCTAACGTTGAAAACAATGACCTACAACGGTAGGTTGCCGTGTTTGCGCCATGGATTCGTGAGTTCTTTGTTCTTAAGCATTTCTAGAGAACGACAAACTCGGGGCCGCGTATCGTGCGGCAAAATGACGTCGTCAATAAATCCTCGATGTCCTGCAACAAAGGGATTAGCAAACTTCTGACGATATTCCTCCGTTCGCTCAGCCAGTTTTTCCTGATCACCAAGATCCTGACGAAAAATAATTTCGACAGCTCCCTTTGGACCCATCACCGCAATTTCTGCCGTTGGCCAAGCAAAGTTAACATCACCACGTAGGTGTTTCGAAGCCATCACATCATAAGCTCCGCCGTACGCTTTGCGCGTAATAACGGTCACCTTCGGAACAGTACATTCTGCGTAGGCATAAAGCAGTTTGGCACCATGCCGAATAATGCCGCCATGCTCCTGTGCTGTACCGGGCAGGAATCCTGGGACATCAACAAAAGTGACAACCGGGATATTAAATGCATCACAAAATCGTACAAATCGAGCCGCTTTGACCGACGATTGTATATCCAGACAACCGGCCAAAACCATCGGTTGATTTGCCACAATTCCTATAGTCGAACCGGCCATGCGCGCAAATCCGGTGATGATATTAGCGGCATAATCTGGTTTAAGTTCGAAGAAATCGGCGTCATCCACCACTTTGCCGATCACTTCGTGCATATCATAAGCCTTATTGGGGTTATCCGGCACCAGACTATCGAGTCCGTGCTCAGCCCGATCTACTGGGTCAGTCACGACCCGCATCGGTGGCTTACCGCGGTTACTTAACGGCAGATAATCGACAAACCGGCGCAGCATGATCAGAGCGTCGACATCGTTATCAAACGCCCTGTCTGCAACACCGGATCGACTCGTATGAACGACTGCACCCCCAAGCTCCTCGTGGGTCACCGTTTCGTGGGTAACCGTCTTAACCACATCGGGACCCGTCACAAACATATACGAGGAATCGCGAACCATGAAAATGAAATCGGTGATCGCGGGTGAATACACCGCACCACCTGCACATGGACCCATAATCATTGAGATTTGGGGCACCACACCGGAAGCCAATACATTGCGCTGAAATACTTCAGCATAGCCGGCCAATGACGCAATGCCTTCCTGAATTCGTGCACCACCAGAATCATTTAACCCGATCACCGGTGCACCCACCTTCATCGCATGATCCATCACACGGCAGATTTTCTCGGCATGAGTTTCGGACAGAGACCCGCCGAAAACGGTAAAGTCCTGGCTGAAAACAAAAACCAGACGCCCATTGATGTGACCGAACCCTGTGACCACACCGTCACCTGGTATGGTCTTGTCATTCATTGAGAAATCACTACATCGGTGTTCAACGAACACACCCCACTCCTCGAAACTATCCGGGTCCAACAACACTTCGATCCGCTCTCGTGCTGTCAATTTGCCTCGCCCATGTTGCGCCTCGATGCGCGCTCGGCCGCCACCCTCCTCGGCAGCAGCTCGCTTACGTTCCAGTTCGTCAATAATTCTCTGCATAGCGATAATCCAGTGCTATAGGTGATGTTCGATCAAGCGCACTACCTCCGCAGCGGCCTGCGGAATGTTGGTTCCCGGCCCATAAACCGCTGCAACCCCGAGCGAAAGCATTTCAGCCACATCCTGCGCGGGAACCACCCCGCCAAGAACAACCAAAATGTCTTCCGCTCGTTGTTCTTTCAGTTCTTGTATTAACTGAGGGACAAGAGTCCGGTGGCCGGCCGCCTGTGAAGAGATTCCAATGACGTGCACATCGTTTTCTATCGCCTGGCGCACTACCTCCGAGGGCATTTGGAAAAGTGGCCCGATATCAACATCGAAACCAACGTCTGCAAATGCGGTTGCAATGATCCGCGCTCCCCGATCGTGCCCATCCTGCCCCAGCTTGGCCACAAGAAGCCGTGGACGTCGGCCATGTGTGTCGGCAAATTGCGCAGTGGTACGGCGTATCTCCTGTAACGTCTCGCGATCGGTGTAGGCCGCGCCATAGACACCGGTTATCGCGCCGGTCTGGGCGCGATAACGACCGAAAACGGACTCCAATACTGAAGACACCTCACCAACGGTCGCCCGCTCTCGGACCGCGTCGAGGGCGGCCTCGAACAGCTTGGCCTGATCTTCAGCAGCAGCTTGCGCCAACTTTTCTAATGCTTTGCTACAACGCGCCTCGCTACGCGATGTCTTAACTGCGCTAAGTCGCTCAATTTGAATCTTGCGCACGGCAGTGTTATCGATAGTCCGCACATCAACTTGGGGCTCTTCGTCCGCCTGATATCGATTTACTCCCACCACCACATCTTGGTGACCATCGACACGAGCCTGCTGTCTGGCTGCAGATTCTTCGATGCGCTGCTTCGGCAAACCACTGGCTACAGCCGCGGTCATACCACCGAGTTTCTCAACTTCATCGATCAGCGTGCGGGCTGCATCGGCAATGCTGGCCGTCAGCGCCTCCACATAATACGACCCCCCCAACGGATCAACCACTTGAGTCAGTCCCGCTTCCTCACGCAGAACCAGCTGCGTATTGCGCGCAATACGGGCAGAAAAATCCGTCGGCAAGGCAAGGGCCTCGTCGAAACTATTGGTGTGCAACGATTGAGTCCCACCCATGACCGCAGCCATCGCTTCGATCGTTGTTCGGATAATGTTGTTGTAGGGATCCGCGCTAGTCAGACTCACACCAGATGTCTGGCAGTGTGTACGCAACATCAATGACCGTGGATCGTGTGGATCGAACAACTCGGACAACAAACTCGCCCACAACAAGCGGGCCGCACGTAATTTCGCCACCTCCATGAAAAAATTCATACCAATGCCGAAGAAAAATGAAAGCCGGGGCGCGAACTGGTCTATTTCCAAGCCTGCTGACAACGCAGCCCGGACATATTCGATACCATCGGCAAGTGTATAGGCGAGTTCCTGCACTGCAGTCGCACCCGCTTCTTGCATGTGGTAACCGGATATTGAAATGGGATTGAATCGCGGCATCTTCGCCGCAGTGAAACGAATGATATCGGCTACGATGCGCATCGATGCGGCGGGAGGGTAGATATACGTATTGCGGACCATGAACTCCTTCAGGATGTCATTCTGCAAGGTGCCGGCAATCTGACCCAGATTCGCGCCTTGCTCTTCCGCTGCCACCACAAACATGGCCAGAATCGGTACGACAGCACCGTTCATAGTCATCGACACTGACATTCGATCCAGCGGAATGCCATCAAACAGTGTTTTCATATCCTCCACTGTATCGATCGCTACGCCGGCTTGGCCCACATCACCTTCGACGCGAGGATGATCAGAATCATAACCTCGATGCGTCGCTAGATCGAAAGCAACGGACAGCGCTGTCTGACCCGCGGCAAGATTCCGACGATAAAATGCATTCGATTCCTCCGCTGTCGAATACCCTGCATACTGCCGTACCGTCCAGGACCGACCCGCATACATCGTCGCCCTGGTCCCGCGAACGTAGGGTGGGAAACCTGGCAACGTCTGGTGGCGTTCCAGAGTCTCGAGATCCTCCGCCGTATACAACGGCTTGATGACAATGCCCTCCGGCGTTTGCGACTCGTAGGCGGACTCAGCTCGTGAGCCAAACTCCTTTGTTGCCAACTTTTTCCAGTCGGACAAAGTGACTTTTTTCGATTGAGTCATTGCAAAATTATTCCACAGTCACAGATGAACCCGGGTAGCCAGCACGTAATAGTGCATCGGCAATCTCTTCCAACACTTCTGGATCTTCGATCGTCGCCGGCAACGTCCATTCCTCACCATCAGCTATTTGGCGGACCGTGCCGCGTAGAATCTTGCCCGAACGCGTTTTGGGCAAACGCGGAACAATTAAGGCCTGCTTAAAAGCAGCAACCGGCCCTATTCGGTCACGAACCATTTGCACAACCTCACCGACAATGTCGACTTCGCTTCGATCGCAACCCGCATTAACGACCAGTAGACCCATGGGCACTTGCCCTTTGAGCGCATCGGCAACACCCAACACGGCACATTCCGCCACATCCGGGTGATCGGCTAATACCTCTTCCATTGCACCGGTCGACAGCCGATGACCCGCAACGTTAATAATGTCATCAGTCCGTGACATCACGTAAACATAGCCCTCTGCATCAATGACACCGGCATCCGCGGTGCTGTAGTAACCCTCGAACTGCTTCAGATAAGCATCGACATAACGCTCCGGCGCATTCCATAGCGTGGGGAATGCTCCTGGTGGCAGCGGTAGACGCACAGCCAGCGCACCAATCTCCCCCGCCTTAGGCTCGGTGCCGTCCTCTTTCAGAACCCGAAGATCCCAACCGGGGACCGGATGGGTCACGGAACCCTCTTTGATGGGCACCAGACCCAGGCCACGACAATTAGCCGCGATACTCCAGCCAGTCTCTGTTTGCCACCAGTGATCGATGACGGGCACTCCGAGTTTATTTTCGGCCCAGTGCAAAGTATCCGAATCTGTTCGCTCTCCTGCCAAGAACAAACACTCAAACTGACTCATATCATAACGTTGCAGATGATTACCCGCCGGGTCTTCTTTCTTGATTGCGCGAAATGCGGTGGGCGCGGTGAACATGACCTTGACCCCATGCTCTGAAATGACGCGCCAGAACGCACCTGCGTCAGGTGTCCCAACAGGCTTTCCCTCATAAAGAATTGTCGTGTTGCCATTGAAGAGTGGCGCGTAAACAATGTACGAATGACCAACTACCCAGCCAACATCAGACGCCGCCCAGTAAACGTCGCCTGGCTCAGCGCCATAAATGTTTTTCATGGACCACTTCAGCGCAACAACGTGGCCTCCGTTATCTCGAACAACTCCCTTAGGCTGTCCGGTCGTGCCTGACGTATAAAGAATATAAAGTGGATCCGTCGCCGCTACGGGCACACAGTCATGCGGCTCGGCGGTTGACATCAACTGATTCCAATCCTTATCACGTCTTTCCTGCATGGTAGCCAGTGCCTGCGGTCGCTGCAGAATCACACAGTGCGATACGGCATGACTGGCGAGTGCGCTCAACCACTCGGCTTACTTCGACACCACAGGAGGCGGAAACGACCCCCTTGGGTTGCGCATCGTCAATCCGCACCGCCAATTCATTCGCCGCGAACCCACCGAACACCACGGAATGAATAGCGCCCAACCTAGCACAGGCAAGCATGGCGATCACCGTTTCTGGAACCATTGGCATGTAAACGATAACGCGATCACCCTTGGTCACCCCTAGGCCAGCCAGCGCCCCAGCGAAGCGGGCCGTTTCGTCACGTAATTGAGCGTAGGTGAATGTCCGCTGCGTCTGGGTCACAGGACTGTCATAGATCAGCGCAGCCTGCTCGCCACGACCCTGCTCAATATGCAGATCAAGGGCGTTAAAACACGTGTTAATTTGCGCGCCGGGAAACCAGCGATAAAACGGCGGCGTCGAATCATCGAGGACCCGGTCCCAGCGGCGATACCAGTGCACATCTTCCGCAGCTTGGGCCCAGAATGTCTCCGGATCCTCGAGTGCGCTTTGATATACTGATTTAAACGCGCTGTCCATGGAGCTATTCCTTTGGGATGTTGTTAACGATCCTACCGTATGCTACTTCGAGAACCTGGTTTCCCTGTACATTCCAGACCAGGTTGCCTTGCCACTAACGGGACTCAGACCTCGACCAGGGAAAGGCAGCATCAAACCAGCCAATATTCCAATATCATAAGACTTTTTGCCTTGCCCAGCGAATCATCGAGAACGGGCCCCATCACTACCAACACCAAGACGAATAAAAATGACCTATCAATACATATTGAGCGAAACAAGAGACAACGTTGGACTTATCACACTCAACCGACCCAAAGCCCTGAATGCATTATCGAATGACTTAGTGACCGAAATGGCGCACGCTCTTGACGACTTTGAAGCGGATGAATCGATCGGGGCAATCGTGATTACGGGAAACGAAAAAGCGTTTGCTGCCGGGGCCGACATCAAGGGGATGCGCGAACAATCATTCATGGACGTTTATCTGGGTGGTTTTATTGGTAAAGAGTGGCACCGACCGAGCACTTGCCGCAAACCCATTATCGCAGCTGTGGCCGGATTTGCACTGGGCGGTGGTTGCGAACTGGCGATGATGTGTGACATCGTCATCGCGGCTGACACAGCCAAGTTCGGTCAACCGGAAATTAAATTGGGCATTATCCCTGGTGCTGGTGGAACCCAACGACTGACCCGATTTATTGGCAAAGCAAAGGCGATGGATCTTTGCCTGAGTGCCCGCATGATGGATGCTGAGGAAGCTGAACGGGCGGGTCTTGTCAGTCGTGTCGTAGCTGCAGACAAATTACTCGACGAAGCGATGGATGCGGCACACGTCATTGCGTCGATGTCGCGACCCTCGGTGATCATGGCGAAGCAAGCGGTCAACCGCGCCTATGAAACAACCTTGGCAGAAGGCATCGACAGCGAGCGCCATCTTTTTCACTCACTGTTTGCAACAGAGGACCAAAAAGAGGGAATGTCCGCGTTTATTGAGAAACGCCAGCCCAACTGGAAGCATAAATGATGGGATCCACTCATGAAGGTTGACGGTCATCATTACCGCTCGGTCTGGCTAACGGATGACGGTCTATCAGTCGCTGTCGTTGATCAAACGAAACTACCGTTCTATTTTGAGATTCGTACACTACGAACCTGTGATGAAGTTGTCTTGGCAATAAAGGATATGGTCGTGCGCGGGGCGCCCTTAATCGGGGCCTCGGCGGCGTGTGGACTGCGTCTTGCCACTCTCGAGGACCCGTCCGATGATTATCTTCAAGCTCAGGCACTCGCGTTGATCGCAGCTCGGCCAACGGCCATCAATTTACGTTGGGCTGTCGATCGCGTGTGCTCCCGATTACTTCAAGCTAACCCGAAACAGCGTGCGGATCTTGCACTAAAAGAAGCCCAAACCATCTGTGACGAAGATGTGGATAACAACAGCTGTATCGGTTCTCACGGAGAAACAGTCTTTGTCGAACACTGGCGAGCGAAAGGCAGTAAGAACCCGCTTAACGTGCTTACACACTGCAACGCTGGTTGGCTGGCTACCGTCGACTGGGGTACCGCCTTAGCGCCAATATTCAAGGCCCACAATGCCGGTATACCCGTTCACGTCTGGGTCGATGAAACGCGCCCGCGCAACCAGGGTGCCGCCCTCACTGCTTGGGAGCTGAAGGCACATGGCGTCCCACATACGGTTATCGTTGATAACGCGGGTGGGCATCTAATGCAACAAGGACAAGTGGACCTTTGCATTGTCGGTTCCGATCGCACAACACGCACTGGCGACGTGTGCAACAAGATCGGCACTTATCTCAAGGCCCTAGCGGCACACGACAACGGTGTACCGTTTTACGTCGCACTCCCCTCATCAACAATCGATTGGAATATTAGCGATGGCCGAAAAGAGATTCCGATTGAAGAGCGCAACAAGGATGAGGTTCTATATGTACACGGCATTGGTGCCGACAATGTGCCCACACAAGTTCGTGTGACGACGACATCCGAAGCACTCAATCCGGCTTTCGATATCACCCCGAAACATCTAGTGACCGGATTGATTACTGAACGCGGTATTTGTGCAGCCAACGAGTTAGAGCTGCTCAAACTATTTCCAGAAAATCGCGCATAAACCTACTCAGTGGATCCCTAAGACATTAAATCTCGACGCCATTCTTAACCACTAAGCGGTGGTTTTCTTTTCTCGATGCCATAGTAATGGCCTCACTGGGATCACCATTAACCACCAGTAAATCCGCAAAACAGCCTGACTGAATCCGGCCACGTTCGCTCTCACGCAGTAGGTCGGCCGCTATCGATGTTCCTGACATCAGCGCGTCCAGGGGCAACATGCCGATGTCTACCATGTACTCCAATTCCAGTGCATTCTCTCCATGCCGGTTAAACGGTGTCCCTGCATCCGTTCCCATCGCGATTCGACCACCGGCGTCGTAATACATCTTGACCGATGTGCGATGCCGTTCGGCGACACGTTGAGATTTCTCAACCGCATACGCAGGAATGCCCTGGTCCGCGTGGCGCAAAATATTGTTGACCGCCGAAAGTGTAGGGACCAGATAAGTGCCTGCCGCTTTCATTTCGTCGCAACACACCTGATCCATGAAAATACCATGCTCAATCGAATCAATGCCGCCGCGCACGGCGTTGAGAATCCCGTCGCGGCCCTGGGCATGGCTCGCTGTGTGCCGATGAAAGCGGCCTGCTTCTCCGATACCAGCAGCCATTTCTTCAGCCGTATAGTGCGCATCCTCCGGATTCACGCCAGGCGTCATAACACCGCCAGTGGCCATGATCTTTATGAAATCACATCCGGCATGAATCTGCTCTCGAACTGCCTTGACCACATCGTCTGTGCCATCTGCTACTCGACCCATGCGGTTGCCGTGGCCCCCGGTCATACAGATCATCCGCCCAGCTGCACGTATGGTCGGCCCAAGGAATTCGCCGCTGTTACACGCATCACGAACCGCAAATTCGAGATAGTCTTTTCCTCCACAGTCTCGCGTCGTGGTCACTCCCCCGCGCAGCGCAGCCTGCGCATGGCGCAATGCTCGAATAACAAGATGCGCATCATCAACTTTGCTCATCGCGGTAAAAGGATCCGCAGCCGCGTCGTAACATAAATGCACATGGCAATCGAAGAGGCCCGGCATCAGAGTGCCACCAATGGTCTCTACACGCCGCCCCGAGAAGCCATCGAATTCACCGACCGGAGCCACCTTGTCGATTCGCTGGCCTTGCACAAGCACTGCATGGCCTTCGATTGGTTTATTCGTTCCATCAAAAACCATACCCCCTGTATACAGTGCACTCATGTGACTTTCTCCTGATGACTTAAAACTGTCTTAGCCGATATTTCTCCCATCAGTCAATCTTTGGGATCCGACAGACGCCCTTCCTCAACAGCATGACAGGCAACTCGAGTCCCGCCATGTTCATTTAACTGCGGTACTTCGGTTTTACAACGTATGTCAGCATGCGGACAACGGGGATGAAACAAACATCCCGTAGGCGGATTGATGGGGCTTGGCACTTCGCCTCCAACAGGCATTCTCTCACGACCACTCATGTCAAGATCAGGAATAGCATCCAGCAGAAACCGTGTGTAAGGATGCTTTGGTCTTGCAAACAAAGTCTGAGTATCAGTCAACTCACAAAGACGCCCCAGATACATCACACCCACATCATCTGAAATGTAATATACGACTGCCAAATCATGACTGATGAAAAGATATGTCAATCGGTATTGTTGCTGTAACCGTTTCATCAGATTCAGAATCTGTGCTTGAACCGAAACATCCAAGGCGGATGTCGGCTCATCACAGACCAGAAAATCTGGGCCACCAGCTAGTGCCCGGGCAATTGAAACACGCTGTCGCTGGCCACCTGAGAATTCATGCGGGTATTTTCGTCCATCCTCAGGCGATAACCCAACCAGGCTCAATAATTCACCGACTCGCTGGCTGATTTCCATACGATCCTTCCGGCGATTTTCATGACGGATCGGTTCAGCAACAATTTCCGATACCCGCCACCTTGGATTGAGCGAGGCATAAGGGTCTTGAAAAATCATCTGTACGCGTTGTGGGGATGGGTCCGTCTCTCCCGCCGCGGGCGAGTCCGGTCTTCCCCCTCCAAACTCAATACGACCGGTCGTTGGCTTATATAGACCAGCCGCCAATCGGGCAACCGTCGACTTCCCGCACCCTGATTCCCCGCCCAACGACAGGCAACGACCTGTTTTGATTTCAAAATCAATGCCGTCCACCGCGTGGATCGTCTGCCGGCGTTTACCTTCAATTAAACGATTAAGCAAAGGAGGTGTCGAGTAGAAGTATCGCCTCAGGTTCTCGACCCGAGATCATCACATTCCCAGTCATGCCTCCCCCTTTGATACCGTCCTCGCATCCACAACCTGCCAACAGGCGACCTCAGTGTGTTCACAGCGCTGCAGTATGGGGGTGTCTTGCCGGCAAACTGCCATTGCGACCCCGCACCGTCTTCTTTATCCGCTGCCAATCTTATTAGACCTATCTATTTTTTGATCGAACAGCAGCGAGTCGTGATCTTCCCGGGTGATCTCAGTAAAGTCAACCGCCGTGCCTTATAGCAATTTACCCTGTGCCTCCGCGAGGAGACCAGCCCACATTACGGTATATTTCGACCTCGATCGCGGATGCTGCCGAACTGGACAATGCACATTGCCCCAGCAAGGCACCATAGACCACCACAGGACACGAAGCCGTTCACAGTGAGACAGGCCAAACTGTTGAAAATTCTGACCAAATCGTTCTGGTTGATTATCCTATGCGTGAGTGCATCCACGCTGCTTTGTATCAACCCCGCTAGTGGCGACACTCACATTACGGCACTCAGTCCTTCAAAGGGACAGCCACGCATCGTCAAACTACTCAATTATTTCGTTCAGCGGCATCATTATCGAAAAGTGAAACTAAATGATGATTTGTCAGCGCATATATTTGAACGCTATCTCGAGAGTCTGGACCCCAATCGCAGTTTTCTCTACGCCACCGATGTACAGAAATTCTCACACCTACGCTCCCGTTTAGACGACGAATTACGTCGTGCACGACTAACAGCCATCTTCTCCTTGTTCAATGTCTATCGCAGTCGAGTAGAAAATCGAGTCGAACATGCTCTACGCCTATTGGATAGCCCATTCAATTTTGACATTGACGAGCGATATCAATTTGACCGACGTGATGCGCCGTGGACCACAAGCATGACTGCAATGAACGACTTGTGGCGGCAGAGAGTTAAAAATGATTACCTGTCACTCAAGATATCAGGTAAAACGCCTGATGAAATCACGAAGACGTTGGGCGATCGCTACCGTCAGATACAACGTCGCGTGCATCAATTGACAAACCAGGACGTCCTGACGATATTTGCCAACGCTTATCTGTCATCTGTTGACCCTCACAGCCGCTATCTTTCGCCTCGCGCGAGAGAAAATTTTCAGATACGCATGAGTCTGTCACTGGAAGGAATCGGGGCCGTCCTAAGATCAGACAATGATTACACACGCGTATTGCGGGTCGTTCCCGGAGGAGCTGCCGACATCGCCGGTGCCCTGAAGGCTGGCGACCGTATCATTGGCGTCGGTCAAGCGGAGGATGAACCCATAGTGGACATCATCGGCTGGCGGCTAGATGACGTTGTCGCTCTTATACGCGGACCGAAAGATACGCTCGTGCGGCTGGAACTCATTCCGACCGGCAAGGGACCTGATGCCAACAGCAAGATCATTCGAATCACGCGAGACAAGATCAAGCTAGAGGAACAGGCCGCCAAGACATCAATTATCGATATCAAGCGACTCGAACGATCCGTCCGAATCGGCGTCATTCAGATACCCACCTTTTATATTGATTTTGAAGGACGCAGCCGAGGTGACAACGACTATCGCAGTACTACGCGTGATACCCTCAAACTCATTGACGAACTTAAATCCAGTAACGTGGATGGGTTGGTGATCGACCTAAGGGGCAACGGGGGTGGCGCACTGACAGAAGCGATCAGCCTGAGTGGCTTATTCATCTCGTCCGGTCCAATCATTCAGATTCGCGACGACCGAGGACGAATTCGCCCCCGAAACGATCCAGACAAAAGTATCGCCTACAATGGGCCGCTGGCGGTGCTGGTCGATCGGGCAAGTGCCTCAGCATCCGAGATCTTCGCAGGCGCCATTCAAGATTATCGACGCGGCCTAATCATTGGTGAACCGACCTTTGGCAAGGGTACGGTACAGAATCTGATTGATCTCGACCGCTATAGCGAAGACGATTCCCCGGTAGGCCAATTAAAAATCACGACTGCCCAGTTCTTTCGAATCGATGGAAATAGTACGCAGCACCGGGGTATCGTCCCAGACATCGTGCTACCAACGACTGTCGACAGCGAAACCCAAGGTGAACGAGGACTCGACCATGCGTTACCATGGGCCAAGATAGCTGCCGCCCAGTTTCAACATTTTCCTGATGCCAGCGTAGTCAACGAGCTGCTGCCAGCCCAGACAGAACATGAGGCACGTCTAGCGATCCATCCTAGCCTGCTCTTTCTACGACGTAACGCTGCCTTGGATCGTCGAATCGGCCAACAAAAGTCTGTTTCGTTGCTGGAATTGACTCGGCGCAACGAAAAGCAACGCCGTGATGCGGAACGGCAATCACTTTTATCCGACCTGTACAAAACAGACCCAGCGAACGAACAAGACACAGACGCGTCCTCGCTCGAAATCAGTAACAGAATTCATACCATCATACTGAACGAAACCGCGCGAATTCTTGCTGACGCACTGAGTGGCATCAAGACCGCCAACCCCATGACGGATATCGTCTCCGACGGTACTCGCTCCACAGGTAACACCCAAATTCCGGTAACACAGTGAAGTTCTCAAAGATCGGGCAATTTGTGTCCGGAGAATCCGGAATTGTGCAATTAATGAATGATTTGGGGGAGATACAATCCACCCAACGGCCCTTCAATCTCCTTGGCGGCGGCAACCCCGCACGCATCCCCGAAGTTGAATCCCGGTTCAGGTTGGCGATCGAACAACTCATTCGGCAGGATGGTAATTTCGAACATTTCATCGGCCATTACGATGGGCCCCAAGGTAACCTGATCTTTCGCCAGTCGATTGCCGAGTTACTGAAGAAGGAATGCGGCTGGCCGGTGGAAGCGAATAACATTGCGGTAACGAACGGCAGTCAGGAATCATTTTTTATACTCTTCAACCTCTTTGCTGGTGAACACGATGACAACCAGTTTCGCCGCATCCTGCTACCGCTCACTCCAGAATACATCGGCTACTTCGACGCAGGCCTCGGTCAAGATCTGTTTCGTACCTACCGACCGAAAATCGAACACCTCGGACCCCACCGATTTAAGTACCGAGTCGACTTCGACAGTCTGACAGTGGCCGGGGACGTTGGTGCGCTGTGTGTCTCGCGGCCAACGAATCCGACGGGCAACGTACTGACCGACACCGAGCTAGAACAACTGCGTCGACTGGCTGCAGAGCATAATGTGCCCTTACTAATCGACGGAGCTTATGGTCTTCCTTTCCCCAATATTGTGTTCTCGCAAGCCACACCCATGTGGGATGACAACACTATTGTCTGCCTGAGTTTGTCAAAGATAGGCCTACCCGGAGTACGCACCGGCATTGTTGTCGCCAACACACAAGTGACCCAGGCCATCCGTGGTGCCAACGCCATCTTGAATCTTGCGCCCAGTAGTTTCGGGCCACTCCTCGCTCAACAGCTGCTCAACAGCGGGCAACTGATAGACCTGGCTGAAAACAATATCCAGCCCTACTACCGCTCACGCCTGGAACAAGCGATGCACTGGCTGGATATCGCGCTCGAAGGAACACCGTATCGTATCCATGTCGCGGAAGGAGCATTCTTTCTATGGTTGTGGCTCGAAGGTCTCCCGGTCAGCAGTGATGTTCTCTACCAACGACTTAAAGCGCGTGACACGCTGGTGATCTCAGGATCTCACTTTTTCCCCCACTCAGATGCTTCGTGGCCGCACCGCCACGAGTGCTTGCGTATTTCCTACGCCCAAGCACCAGACCAGGTTGAGCAAGGCATCCGCATTATCGGTGAAGAAGTCCGTTCAGCCTACGCTGAGGGCGGTGCCTGATTCGGCTCGACATGCCTACAAAAACACCACTGATCGGTATTGACTGGGGCACGTCCAACTGCCGAGGCTACTTGTTGAGCGCAACGGGAAACGTCCTCGAACATGTCTCAGACCCCCGGGGAATTGCCACCATAGAGAATAATCAGTTTCAGCTCGTCCTTGAGGACATCTGCGGAAACTGGCTCGCGGCACACCCAAACTCACCACTGTTACTCTCGGGAATGATCGGTAGCCGACAAGGATGGATCGAAGCACCCTATTGCCCGTGCCCTTGTGCCCTTGAGACTATCCATCAACACGCGGTTGCTCTACCAAGCGCCCGTTTGACCGGCTACGTTATACCTGGCCTCATCGCATCCGGTCTTTCTGGCGCACCTGACGTGATGCGTGGGGAAGAAACACAAATAGCCGGCCTGGCGGCTTTGCAGCCGGGCTTAACTGGTACTGTCTGCCTACCGGGTTCGCATTCCAAATGGGTATCGCTTCGAAACAACCGTATTGAGGGATTCTCAACTTTTTTGACGGGTGAGCTGTTCGGGGCACTGTGTGATCACACATTGCTTGGGCGCCTGATCACTAATGACCCGTGTTCACCCCACGCGTTTAGTCGTGGACTGGAACAATCCACTGCTGCTGGGGGACTGCTCCACCAACTTTTCAGTGCCCGCACTCGCGGCCTCGCCGGTGATCTCGGTGGTGGTGACATTGCCAGTTACCTGTCAGGAATCCTGATTGGCTCAGAAATTCGCGCCGTCGCAGAACAAGACTATCTCGAGGACACTGTGCATCTCATCGGTGGTAACGATGCCGCCCATCGCTACCACGAAGCGCTGCAGTCCGTTGGCGCCAAAGTGAGACTCTGGCCAGGGCAGGAGGTGACGGTCGCAGGGTTGTGGTTATTGGGCCGCCCAAATGAGTAGTGCCTTAGGTTTTGGCCGAGTATCACTGGTGGCCATCTTGCGCGGCATCACGCCTGACGAAGCATTGCCGATTGCCGAAGCGCTGGTGCGCGCGGGCTTTCCTATCATCGAGATTCCTCTGAACTCACCGTCACCCATTCTTTCAATTGCCCGTATCGCAGATCACTTCGGTGACCAATGCATCATAGGAGCAGGTACTGTACTCACGGCCGAGGAGGTCTCCCAGGTAGCTGACGCCGGTGGTCGCCTGATCGTCTCACCCAACACCAACCCTAACGTCATTCGTGCAACACGACGATGGGGCCTCCTTTCGATACCGGGCGCACTCAGCCCAACCGAAGTACTTACAGCCCTTGACGCAGGAGCCAACGCAATCAAACTGTTTCCGGCAGAACTAATTTCTCCACACGTTGTTAAAGCACTTCTTGTGGTCACCCCACCGGGCACCCTGATGTTGCCC
>LWDU01000346.1_pt1 | contig 15457 bp, 9 predicted proteins | sample 727161 | NCBI WGS metagenome assembly LWDU01 (sample SAMN04566230, study PRJNA314399) | hydrothermal vent metagenome | isolation source: deep sea hydrothermal plume seawater | place: Mexico: Gulf of California, Guaymas Basin | collected 2004-07-11 | reverse complement strand
CGGCAACACGCTTCAAGACATAACCATCGGGAAGCGTAAAGGTATGTGGGGGGAACTTAGCTTTTTCCACGCTGTAAACCGACACGGGGGAAAAAAAGAGAAATGCCTGCAATATAAAGCAGGTGGTTAGGGTTAAATATGAAATGTGACTCTTCATTAGGGCGAGAGACAGTTTAGAGGAAAGCCCAGCGAAGATCGACTGTTTTGCCTTTTGCAGCAACTCGATCATTCCATGTCGCTTGTTTGCGTATTTTTTATGTCTTTTTGCGACACGCAAACGGCTAAAGAGCAGGTGTGAGCCCCTCAGCGATCCATTGGGGCTGGATCCATGGATTCCCTTTCACATCACCTGTCATCCCGTTCGAATGTCTGCACGAAACGAATGAGGTCCGCGAGGTCTTGGTGATTCATCCCGGCCTCGAGACCCTCCGGCATGAGGGAAAGGCCAGTGCCTTGAAGAGTTTTGATGTCGCGGCGGAGCAGTTGCCGGTCGGTGCCGTCAAGGAGACGGAGGGTCAGGTTGTTGGAGGTCTCAGACAACACCCGTCCGTAGAGGGCGGTGCCATCGGCAAGGGTGACGGCATAGCCCACATAGGAAGCATCGACATTCTGGTTGGGATCCAGAATCGAGCTAAAGAGTCCGTTCTTGGTCCGGTCGGTGATGGAGCGGAGATCGGGGCCGTTCATGGGTTGTCCGTTCGGAGGAAGGTGGCAGACTGCGCAGAGTTTATCGAACACGGCCCTCCCCCGCTTTTCGTCCACGGGTAGTTTCAGGGCGGTGCGATACGCCTCGATCCGCTCACGCCGCGCTTTCTGGGGCCCGGAATTCAGTATGCTCGCCGCAGTTTCTCGAACGGATGGATCCGCATGCTTGAGCAGCAGTTGGCGTCGGGCGGCATCGAGATCACCGCGGCCCACCACGCCGCGTTCGATGGCCTTCAGGCAGGCGCGGGTCCACTCCTTCCGCTGCAGCAGGGCATCGAGGACCCGGGAGCGTTCCTGCGGGAGATAGCCGGGCCAGCCCTTGAGCAATGTGTCGGGAAGCCTGTCGCCCCCCACCCTGGCCAGCGTATGCACGGCGGCCAACTTGATCTCGCTCGCCACCTGTGGGGCCAAAAGATCAGCCAGTCGGCGCTTGTCCGCTGCCAGGCTTTCGGGTTGCCGGGCGAGCAGTCCGACCGCCGCGGCCCGCAACGGTGACGGAGCAGTACCGTCGGTAACGATACCCCGGGCACGAGCCAACACTTCGGCCATCTCGGGAGAGACCTTGGGGTTGTGATTCAGCCAGCCCCCGAGTGAACGGAATTGTTCGGGTTCATACCCGTCCTTACCCGGCTTCATCAGGCCGGCAAGAAGGGCGTCCAGCGAGGTCTTGCGCCGGGCTCCCAGCTTCAAGACGTCATCGATAAGCACGCCATGCTCGAGGGCTACCTGGGCGAGACGGTCAAAATGAGGTTCAGCCGAGCTGAACACGGCTGCCCGAACATAGGGGTTCCCCGCGTCACGAATCGCCACCTTGGCGAGCGCGTGGCCGGCTACCGCGCTCTTTGATTCGCCCCACGAGCAGGCAGCCTGCAGACGGACCGCGGCATGCGGGTCATCGGCGAGCCGGACGGATGCCTTCAGGAGTTCCTGTTCCCCGTCCCATCGTGATTCAGCAAGACGTAGGGCATGCCGCCGGATTTCAGGATGAGAGTCACGAAAGGCAGTTTTCAAAAGAGTCGAGCTCAACCGATCCAGTCCATCGAGGGCGCAGAGGGCATGGAGGCGAGCCTTGGCGGAAGCATGGCTTCTCGCCATCTTAACCAGTGCCTCGGTTGCGGAAACGTCTTTTCGCTGCACCAGCAACCGGTGGGCCATGTCCCGGATGATTCCATTGCTGTCCTCGAGTCGCATCACGAGTTCCTGAACGGACGACTTGTCCAGTCGGGGAATGCGGCGAGGAGGTTTCCCGTCCTTGTAAACCCTATAGATCCGACCGTGCTCCATACCGGAGCGCTCGAACGGCTTCATTTCGGATTTGCCACCGGCCGGGAGCCATTGGGGATGCTCGATCATGTAGCGGTACATGTCGACGATCCAAAGGGCGCCGTCGGGTCCGGTGCGGGCCATCACCGGCCGGCACCAGCGATCTTCCGAGGCAAAGAAATCCAGTTCATCCTTGGGTTCCGCCCTTTCGGCAGTGAAGCTGCCACCGTCCCGCTTGAGGATCACGCGCTGCACCAGGTTATGAAAGGGTTCGCAGGTGAAGGCGTACTCGTTGTCGTCCTCGAAGAGGTGATCGTCCCGGTAGATCATGGGGGAACAGGCGCTGGTGAAGCGGCCGGACTGATTGAAGTTGTGGAAGCGTTTCTGGGGTGGTCTGGCAGGAAAGACGAGCGGGTTACTTGTGGTCAGTATGCGTCGCGGATCGGGCGGAGCGAAATCCGGGTTGCGGGCAAGGTAGCGATGTTCCAGTACGTAGTGCCAGAGCGGAAAGCTGTTTTGGACGCCGAACCAATTCCCCCAGTCATCACGCGACCGCCCGAACTGGGAAGGTCCGGATAGCGGTTCCAACAATCCCTCGTCGGGTCGGATCCGGAAATCAAAGCCGCCGAGGTCAAAGGTTCGGCCGGAGGATGACTTGATTTTGATTCCCGCGGTGTAACGGGAATGGTGGCTCCCGTTGGCCCCGTGCACCCAGTTGTCGAGCCCCCAACGCAAGCCGTTGACCCGTAGTTGCTGGTTGCCCTGCTTGAATCCGGTGTAGAGAACGGTGCGCTTGTCCGCCTTGCCGTCGCCCGTGGTATCCTCGGCATAAAAAATATCCGGGGCCGCGGCAACCAGAGCCCCTTTTTGCCAACTCATTATGCCGGCCGGGAAGTTTACCCCGTCAAGAAATACGGTGGACTTGTCGTAGACCCCGTCCCCGTCGCTGTCTTCGAGAAAGCGGACCCGCCCACCTGCCTTGCCATTTATACCACTCGGGTAATCAGCCATCTCAGCGACCCAAAGTTTTCCGTCCGGAGCCCAATCGATGGCCACGGGATCCTTGACCAAAGGCTCGGCGGCCACCAGTTGCACCTTGTATCCCTTGGGCAAGTGGATGGCTTTAAGCCCGTTTTCCGGAGTCATGGGGGCCGAGGCCTTACTCGCTTGTTTTTTCGGTGCCGGAGTAAGTTTCACGGCCTTGAAATGAGCGCTTACTTCTTCGGATGTCAGGGCACGGTCATAGAGCGCGACCTCATCGAGGCTCCCCTTTAGGTTGGCGAAGTTGTCATTGCGGCCGCCGAGGAAGAACTGCGGATGGTCCATCGGATAGGAACGGGCTAACTTGCCATCAATATCGGGCTTGGGGTTTCCGTTCAAGTAGACCCGGATGCGCTCGTCCTCTCGCACCATGGCAACGTGATGCCAACTCTTGGGTTCCACTTTGGCCACCCCTGTCAGCAGCCCTTTGCTGCGGTTGCCTTGGTAAACGAGGAGACGTCCTGCCGAGGCGTAGGTTCCTCCAATGCCAAGGTGATCACCCTCGGCTTCCTTCATGCCGTCGATTCCCCGCGAAAAGAGATAGGCGGTCACGGAACGGCTGTTATTAGGGAGGTTGTTGCGAAACCAGAACTCGATACTGTAGGTATCGCCAATACCTTCAATCTTAGCACACATGCGCCCTCCCTTGAAGGAATCCCTATCCTGATCGGACACCATGGGGCCAGCCCCTTTTTCGAATTTACCGTGGTGAGCATTGGAGGAGCTATCCTTGGCTGAATCACGCAAGCGCCACAAGGCAAGGGGCTTGGATTGCATAACCGCCTTGGCATAGGCATCGGTAGGCCCGCGCTTCATGGTCGGTCTTGGTGGCGGCGGCTTCGGCGGAGGAGTTATACCAGAGAGGGCATGGAGCCGCTTGGCCTCCTTGCCGGAAAGTGAGGACTTGAACCAGGCCACCTCGTCGATCCGCCCCTCGAAGGGGAGATCGCCACCGAATCGCAAAGCACCCGCCAAGCAGGGAGCAGATAACTCAGTCTGGATCTCGGGTTCGGGATTACCGTCGAGATAGACATTCAAAGTGGTGCCTTCCAGTGAGACCATGACCTGATGCCAGGTACGGAGACCGAGCACCGTGGTGCCCTTGAATTGCTTTTCGTCGACCTGAAGAACGAGGTGGCCACGAGCTTCCTCGTCTGCCTTGCCCCCGATGCGCAACTTAAGGGACTCGTCCAGGGTGAAGAGGTCTCCCGTATTGTCGCGCACCGAACTCGACATTCCGTTCCAGAACCAGAAGGACATGCTATCGCCATACGGTATGGATGCGGAAACCGTGCCGCCAGCCAGTTGCAGGGAAGCATTCCTGGAGTCTTCGGAAAACGACTGGTTCTTCGGACCGGGCAGATGGTAAGCCACAACACCTTCGATTTTGCCAGGGCGTTCATTGCCGGAAGCATCCGCCAATCGACCGCCCTCGAACTCCTCGCAGCGCCAGTAGGCCAAGGGCTTTTCGGCCAAGATAGCCTTGGCATAGGCACCATGGGTAGCGGCAGGACCACGTCGCGGCTTCCCGGCCAATGACTCCAGCGAACCCAGGAGGGTCTCCACGATCTTCGGTTCCGCACCAACCTCAAGGCCAGCCGTGCGGGCAGGCCAGGTGGTGTATCCGCCAAGGGCATGCTGGGCGGGTGGTGGGATATACCCCGCCGCTCCGTTGGCCAACTCGACGTTGAAGGTGGCGGGGAACGGGCTCCGGGCCTTCAGCTTCAAGCCGGTGATCGAGTAGACCTCGTTGGGGAGGGTGGTGATGGCTAGGTCGCCGATCCGCAGGGCCTGCAAGACCAGTTTCTCAGTCGGGTTATCGTGGATAAAACGAGCCTGTTCCGCGTAGACCTCGGGGCGGTTTTTCGGTCGACGCCCCTTCATCGTGGCAAGCAATTTGTCAGCCCAAGCGAGGCGTTCCGCATCGGGCAAGCGGCGGGACAAGGTGATTACCTTTTGCTCCATAGCCAGAATCGGCTCGTCCTGATAGCGAATCCCTTCCAAGGCTTGGGCCGCGAGCTGAACAAGCCCGTCCGCGTAACGGGAGGCATTCGACCCCTTGTTGGGTTTGCCGTAATTCATCCAGTGCAGGTCACCGCTGGTTCCCTGCGACATGGCGCAGACCGGCGCGCTCCCACTGGATTCCAGACGCTTTGCCAAGCGCTCGGCAAAGAGGCCGAAGTAATCCGCGGGGCCAGCGCCCCCGTAATAATGCATCGAGAAATTGGCGATCACCGCGAGCGGTTTGCCCTTCAAGGTTTGAATGGAAATCACGGAGAGTTCGTCGTCCACCGGACCGGATGGCCCGACGTAGGACTGGTTTTGGTAGCCCGGATGCATCATGGCTCGAACGGTCCTGTTGCCAAAGGGATCGAATTGCATACGGTCCGGTCTCGTGATCCAGCGTCGACAATGAGTGAACCCGGGAGCTCGCACTTGGTTCCACCCGATGCGGGCAGGTTCCAGCTTGGCATGAGCGCCAACGATGCCCTCGGCAATCTTCGGGGGAAGAAACTTGGTGTATGCGGGGTCGGCCATGGTGCCCAGGAAGTAGTTCATCACGCTCGGGGCGCTGTGGGTGTGGGTTGCCGCAATGAGGATCCGGTCGGTAGGGATGCCGGTGGCTTTCGAGGCCAACTTCTTTGCCTGATCGCAGACGGTTCTCGGGATCATGCAGCTGTCGACGATGGCGATCGCGATACTTACCTTGCCTCGCTGAAGAACGAAGCAACGGGCCTTGAGATCCCCCGGATTCATTTTGCCGCGCCGACGCTCGGTAAAGCCCCCGCCGACCAGAAGGGAGTCAAAGGACCCGGTAACGTCCTGAACGTAGGCTCCGGCGCGCAGTTGCTGTTCGGCGACCTGGGCAGATGCGGCCCAGGGGAGGAGGAGGGCGAATAGGAAAAATATGTGGCAGCATTTACGGTTCATGGAAAATCTTAGGCAGGGAATAGTTTCTAAGGTCGAAAAACCTCGGCATGAATCTGTTTCATCTTTCACGCATCACCACTACCAACCGGCCGTCGGGTGCGCGTTTGATGGCGTCGTGTTTCTTCATAATTAGATCTTCCTTTGTTGTAGATATGCCATCTTAGGCGAGCGGCAGTTGAGAATTTACCTAAGTCATAGGTTAAACCGCCGGCTTAACCCCGAAATGATGCAGCACATTGCGCAGCAGGGTGCGCATTCGCGCATCGACCGACAGGGTCCAACCGGATGGAATGGCTCCCGCGTGAAAAACTTCGCCGCCCTTCGGACGTTTCCAGTAGATCATCTCGGCGGCCACGCCGTCGACTAGTTCGGTTCGCCGGAGGAAGTAATCGAAAATCCCGCCTCCGCCCGGCTTGATCAGGCCGCGGGCCAGGGTGACCATGCCCGCGGGATCCTCCTCAGGCAGCGTCGCCCCCTGAGGGATCGATTTGGTCATCTTGCCGATGGTGCTCAGGCGGACATCCCATTCATGGTAGATGGCTCGCGGATAATCGCCCTTCTCCGCATGGCCGAACGTATCGCCTTTTTTCAAGCCCACCTTTTCCGGCCGGTTGAACAGGAAGTGATCCGGCTCGTCCAAATGATAAACCCCGGTATGGGGGCTCCAGCCGATTCCGATCAAACCCACCACGTCGCAGGGGGAGTGCCCGGAGAGTTGAGTGAGGCTTCCGCGGCGCTTATCCTGGCTGTGGTAAAGTTCGCCGACCGCGCAGCCGGGGCGTCCTCCCGTCCCGGATCCGAGATTCAGCTTGCGGCATTCCATCACGGTTCCCGCCGAGTTGTACGAGACCCGCCAGAGCATGGTATTGCCGGTCAGCGCCATCAGTTTCCCACCCCCGGCGAGGTAGCGATCGACCGCGTCCATGGCTTCACCCGACCAATATTCGCTGTGGCCGTTCATCACCACGGCGCGATAGTCTTTGAGCAGGTTCGGATCACGGTGTAGATCAAGATCGGTAACGACGTCGTAATCGTATCCCGTGTGGTCTCCGTAATGACCGTCGAGCCAACGGTGGGCGAAGAGCTCCCCGCGGGTGAGGTGGCTGTAACCGACATTGGCCGGGCTGTAGAGAACGGTGGGCCCGGCATTGGGCCAGGGCATGTTCAGACCCATGTAATAGGTTGGTTGGCCGGGATGATGATTGCTATACATGCTGTACGCCGGCGCTTCCGGAACGGAATTCTTGAGTCCGCCGGTGTTGATGAAGGGACGGCCCTGGACCGGAACCGGGAAGGGTGCCGAGTTATAGGCCATCCAGGTATTGGTCGAACAGAGAACCAGGATCGGCGCCTTGGGGCGATTCTTCGATTTGCGTACGATGAAGGTCACGTGATACTCACGCGGCCGGCCGCCCACGGAATAATTAAACCGGCCCACGTAAATCCCGGACTTCGCGTCCTCCGGTATCTTGAGCTCGTGGGTTGTCCGCCACCGACAATCGTAGAGGTCATCGGTCGCGAAGCGCACGGCGTGTCCCCGCGTCTTGTCCCGGGTGGGATCATAGCTTTTATCGAACCGCCCGACCTTGGAGGCGTCGAAACTCGGGCCGCCGATCATCCAGGTGGCGTGATTGATGATCCGTCCTCTACGCTTTTGCGGCCCGATGTCGGCTACCTGGTCTCCGTCTTCCTCTGCCAACGGCCAACAGGCGACGAGTCCCTCTGCCGGCGGTGTTTTCAGCGCTTTGGCTTCGAAACGGGCGATGATCTCCCGTTCCGGCAGCACGCGACCGTAGATGGTCGGCATGGCCATATCGCCATTAAGGAAATTGGCGGCGAGGCCGTTATGACCGTATGCGCCGAGCCGCAGCGGGCAGCGCCCCGGTCGGACCGGACCTTTCAACTGCGAGGTGGCTGCGCGCTTGCCGTTGAGCCAGATCGTAGCGGTGTCACCATCCCAGGAGGCCACGATGTGACTCCATTTCTTCACCGGCAGTTTCGGCCCGGTCATTCCTCGCTCGCGGTTGTATTCACCGCCGTCACCGAGATAGAGCTCGACGGTTCCGCCCGGACTCAAAAACAAACCGATCCCGCCGGAATTCGGATAGTCGTATTGCGTAATCAGACCCTGGTAGCGGCCCACATGCCAGGGACGTACCCAGCACTCGAGGGACAAGGCCTTGAGCGGGGTGTCCACGGTCAGCCCGCGGGCCACATGAATATAAGAGCCGGGGTGAATGGGCTGCGGCGAAGGTTGCGACGGCGGAAACGCGTGGAGCACGACGTCTGCGTCGAGGTCGTCGACGCCCCCGGCGAGGCGGCAAACTTTCAGACGATAAGGCAGGGTGCTGGAGATGCGAAAATGAATGGTGTCGCCGGCGGGAATGCTCTTTTCGGCGTAACCGTGCAGTCCCGGCAGGTCAAGCGGTTGATGCGGAGGGATTCCGTCCTCGGATGTCTGCACGGTGGTTGGATTTTTTTCCTCTCCTCTAAGGGCGGCTCCGGTCCCGTGCACCGTCGCGGCCGTCAAGCCGATGACGGACTTTTTCAGGAATTCACGGCGAGGTGTGGTCATCACTTCTTTTCCTCCACCTTGGGTTCGAGGCGCGTGATCTGTTGCTTTAGGTCAGCCAGCATCTTGCTGTAATGTGCCTCGAGTTTTTTCCCTTCGGGGGTCAGACTGACCAGCGTTGGTTTCCCGGCGGCAAAGACGGTTGTGGATAGGACCAGGACCGTCATGATCCATACGCTCTTGATGGCGTCGTGTTTCTTCATAATTAGATCTTCCTGTGTTGTAGTAGGTAATTGTTGTTTCCGCTCTGTCACCGTTTCGGTAACAACCTTCCATGATTGCATGCTATTTCGGCTTGATGAACAGAACCTCGTTCGGTGTGACCCACCCTGTTCTCAGATCGACTCGGAACCATCCGTCGCTGTTTTTCCGGTGGAAACGCACCGCGGTACGCTTGCCGAATTCCTTCAAGTCGTACTGCGCCCAGGTCTTGCCCATGTCGGGCGAGAACATGATTCCTGTGCGGAATGGGGATTCGAGCGCAATGTGGCCAGCAAGAATCACACCGTCCTCAATGATCATCAAGGCTACGGGATATTTCGGGTTGAATAGCATCGTGTGCTTCGATGGATCGGCGAGGTCCGCCGGGTTGCAACGAAAAATGCCGCGGTCAAAAGGCGCTTTGCCATTGGCGTCCGCTGCCCAGTAAACTTTGCCGTCGACAAAGTTAATGCCTCCGGATTTATAGCGTGAGTTTGAAGTGCTCGACACCAGCACTTTCCAGCTCCACGTATCATCTCTTCGGTCATAGACGCCCCGCAACCAATGGCACTCGTGACGATTGCCCCGAGTATGGTCACCCGTACATGCGTAGAACGCCTTCTCGGCTGGGTTGTATGCCACCGAATGAATGTGACGGCAGATAACCGGGTTGTCGGGGTCACCCAACGGTCTTCCAGTCTTCGCGTCACGATCGTGATGGCCAGGATTATGTCCAAAGGAATACGCGATCTTCACCGTCCGTCCCTGGTCGGTGGAATAGTAAATATTGATCGGAACCGGTCCGCCGAGGACATTGCAGTAGTTGCCCCACACCAGCATTTCCCTCCCATCGACATCCCAGGTGTGTACACCGTCGAGCGGATGAAAGTACCAGCCGGGTTGGTTGGGATCTCGCGGAGTATGTGGCAGATAGTCGCGACCTTTCTGATCCTTGACCGTAATCTGCTTGTACGTTTTCAGGTTGTCCGTGCTCAGATAAAGCTTGGTGCGCGTAGCAAAAAGGACGTTCCCGTTTTTCAGAATGCAACTGAACGTGATATTTTTCGCGTTGGGGAATTCCTTCGTATGCGGCCAGGTCTTTCCGTTGTCTTCCGAGAGCAGGATGACGCCTTTCCGAAAAGCGAAGGCCTTGTTATCGCGCTGCGAGTCGATGTAAGGGTCGGCTGGCGCTAGGCGGTACCAGAAGTGTTCGGTCTCGCCGTCTTTTGCCACACGCACTGCGGCTGCTTGTTTCGGCCCTTCAACCAGCGTCACTCCCGCGGCATCGAAATGAGCCTTCGCTTCCTTCGGGGTTAGCGCCCGATCGTACAGGGCGACTTCGTCCATACGGCCAAAGAGGTTTGCGAAGTTATCGCTGCGACCACCGACAAAAATCTTTGCGCTATCCGGTTTGTACGTGACGGCCAGCCGGCCCTGGATTTCCGGTTCGGTATGACCATTCAAATAAACGGCCACTTCGTTCTTTTGCCGGACCATCACGACGTGATTCCAGGTACGCGGCACAAGTTGCGTCGAGCCGGTGATTACCTCGTTGCGTTTGTTGCCGTTGAATACGAAAAGCTTGCCGGTGGCGCTGTGTGTGCCGCCGATCCCCAAATGGTCACCGGCCACACTCTTGTCACCGTCCGATCCGCGTGAAAACATGTATCCGGTCACCAGGCGCACGTGATGAGGCGTCTCGTTCCAGAACCAGCATTCGACGCTGTAGGTGTCGGCCGGCAGTTTCAACCTGGCCCACATGCGCCCACCGTTCAGGTTGTCGGCTTTACCGCCGGGGGAATAAGGTGAGGCGCCCTTCTCGTACGTTCCGTTGTTTCCGTTGGGCGACGTGTCAACGGCGACCGCCCCCTCCTTGCCGTGCATGCGCCAGTAGGCCAGCGGCTTGGACGCCAACACCGCCTCGCTCAATCGCTGGAGGCCCGTCGCATCCGCCGGCTTTTCCTTGATAACTCGTACGGCGCCGGGTCTGTCGCCCGGCTTGCCGTCCGCCGCGGCGCCGGGAAGGCTCGGTAACGTCGCCGCCAGCGCGACGACGACCAAAGAAGCAGTTGTCCAAGGGTGGTTCTTCATCCCGGTAATTCCCCTTCTGAAGTGGATGTCATTCCTTTGTCATGGATCGTTGTTCGTGTGTTCATGGTTTTTGTGTCTTCATTCATGTCGCTGACGAGCGTCTGCCAGGCATTTCCTGCGTTCGTCTGTCCTCTACCTGGCATCTCCGTGTTCAGTTGATCGATTGAGAAACCGTGTCTGCCAGACACGGTAACTTGATGTGTATTGCGGTAGGTGCCCACCCGGGCGAAGCGGGAAGCGTGATTAGCTTTTAGGAATTCAAGACCGTTGATGTTGGAGGCCACAACGATGCTGTCCCCGTCGGTGTGCTCATTGACAATGATTCCGGTGCGGTATCCTGTCACGACTACATTGCGAAGGACTGCCATGCCCCGTTATTGCAGGCCGGTGTAATGACGCCGTTGGTGCCATGGGTGGGCCTTGATGCCTGCACATTATAGATGTCCGTGTTCACAAACACGTTCTCGATTTTGCATTGTGCTGCGTGCTTCAGGTCGATACCGCTGATGCCCGGGTTATCATAGGTTCGGACATCCAAGTTCCTGATGATCACGTTGACACCAGAGAATGTCATGTACAACTTCTCGGGTGAGTTTGCCGCGGAGATGACTGCGGGGCCCGACTTGGACACGCACTTGATAATGGTACCGTTCTTCTGCAACGGGATTGTTCCGATCGTACCAAATACAGGTGTCGGTTCGCTTTCACCTGCGATTTCCACGGTTATCCATTTCTTGGTCCCGGGGATAATGATCCTGCCGCGATAGACGCCGTCTGGAAGGAACATGCGTCCTCCGCCAACTGGTCGATCGTGGGCGTCCTGATCTCGCCACCGTAGCAGCCGAGATCGGAGAACCCCATATCGTCCTCCATCACGACGATGAAGTTTGGCCTGGCTATTTCCGCGGCTGTAAGCGGAATGAGCGCAGCAAAGCAATACACGACCAATAAGCTGAAGAATCTATTCATTAGGGCGATCGCCATTTTAGACAAAAGCCCAGCGAAGATCGACTATTTAATCTTCGAATCAGCCTCAAGCGGATTCCATTCCGGTTAAGTCCAGATCAGGTGCAGCTTGCTGGCCTTTGCGCTGCCGGAGCAACTATTCGTAGAAAGAAACGAGCCCATTCTCCCTAATCTTCTTGCTGAACGTCTTGCCGTTGAACTTATATTTGAGGAGCAGCACCTTGGGTGTTCCGGGAGCAGGGTCTCGACCTGCAAAGGTATTGGTGATTTCAAATTCGTATTCCCGGGCGTCGAGGTACTGCTTCATGGTCTTGCTAACGTCCATACTCCTCTGGGCGTTTCCTTCAACCCCATAAATCGCGCTGGTTTCTTGTAAACCGGATGACGGTTATTTCCTTGGGAGACGAAGTAGGCAATGAGGTCCTTCAGTTCATCCGCATTCATCGAGTTGGCCAAGCCGGGAGGCATCATCGATATCTTGGAGCCTTTCTTGGAGACAACCTCCGCTTTTTTCACTTTTTTAAGTTTCAAGGGTTCGAATCCCGACTGAACCAACAAATACTCCCCTTTCTCATCACCAACGATTCGACCCATGACCACCGAACCATCCTTCATCTTCAGTTCATGCTGTTCGAATTGTTCAGATACCACCAAGTTGGGCTGCAAGGTAGATTCGAGGATGGCTTTGTAATCACTGCGCTTGGCTAAGTTCGTCAAGTCGGGGCCAATTCCGCCACCTTCGGGACCAAAGCGGTGACAGGCCACGCACAGCCCAGCCGAAAACATTTTTTTACCATTGGACATACTACGTCCAGTAAGAGGTTCCTCCTTGAGCATCTTGAGAGCGGTGTCGACAGTCCAGGCAACACTCGGGCCTTTTGCCTTGGGCAATTTGGAGATATCGATACTTTTGACGTCGCCCATCAGGTATTGGAGGAAGGTTTTGTCCTTTTCGGGCACGGAAGCGATCGCAGAATCCCTGATCTTTTGGATGTAGCCGGTGAACATGTTGCCGCCCTTCTTGGTGAGCAGAGTTTTCAATTCAGCGAGGTAGACCTTGCGGTGATCCATGGTCCAGCCCTCCTGAACGTTCTTCAGGCAAAAGAGAAAATGAATGTTGAGGATATTTGGATTGGATTCCATTGAGCTCAGGATACTGCCTCCATAGCCACGGTTACGTTTCATGATTTCGGCGTCAAAGTCAGGCACCTTGGCCTTGGTGATCTGCATTAGAGCCACGGTCTTCTCGACGACCGAGGGGTGCTGTAGATAGCAGAGCACGCGACAAAGTTCCTCGTTCAAGTTGTCGTCCCTGGCGGGGAAGTGAGGATCCAGTTGATCACCGATCGCCTTGATCTGGTCGGCCTCCGGTTTACCTCCGCGGCTCATAATCACCCCATAGGTTCTCAATAGAGCCAGCTTGCCCGTTTTGTCGAGATTATCAAAACCCACTTTCAGAAGACGCTTCACACTGGGAACCAGGCTTCCTGCGAGATCGCTGCGAGCCAAGCCTAGTAGGGCATGAATGGCCGCCACGTCGTCCTTTTCCGAATAGGCTTTGTCAGACCAGGCCTTGGCATCCTGCCACTCGATGGCAACGCGGGCGGCATAGCGCAGGTGGTAATCCTCACTGCTCAGATAGGGCCAAGCAGTTTCCACTGCCTTGGGATCGGGATGACCGTGAAAGGCCTCTAGCATGTGACGAGTGGCGCGAGCCTTGGCGTGAGAGCTAGTGGCATCCAGTTTTGACAAGGCTGTGGAAGCTGAACCCTTATAGGAAACCCGATACAAGTAGGATTGGCCACCGCGACCGCCCACACAGAAGTACATGTTACCGTCCGGGCCTACGTCGACGTCGGTCAAGGCCAGCGAGCCTTTGGTATTGGAAATGAACTCACGCTTTTCCCCGACATAAGATGAACCCTGGGGCTTCAGGTGGACCGAGTACATGGTGGCGAAGGTCCAGTCGCAGATGAACAGGGCATCGCGGTAATGGGTAGGGAATTGCGTGTTGGTACCGGCGATCACGCCGGTCGGGCAACCGGGGCCGACGTCGACCACCGAACCCACGGTATCCGGGAAATATTTGCGCCATTTCTTGGAGGTGGCTCGCCAACCGCTTTCCCCTCCGGAAACGCCATGGTTGATACGCGTGGGCCGATACCATGGGGCTCCGATGTCCCATTCCATGTCCGCATCGTAGACGAATAATTCGCCGTCGCGATTCAAGGCGAAGTCAACGGGGTTGCGATACCCCATGTTCATCAATTCGCGTTCCTTCCCGTCCGGGCTAAGTTTCAGCACCCAACCGCCCGGGGCCTTGCCTCCTCCATTGTGTCCATAGGCGTAGTTCTGCAGGAGGTAGTCGTCTTTCCAGTTATCCCGAATGCGGGTCTTCTGGTACTCGGGGACACGGGTCATGTTTCCGGCTATGACATACAGGCTTTTGCCGTCAGGGGTGACCACCAAGGAATGGGGACCATGCTCGCCACCACCTTGCATCGGAGAAATGACTTCCGAGGGGCCCAATTCGCCGTCCTCCAGCACCTTGGCCCGCGTCAGGGTATTGTTGCCCATCATGTAGAGGTGGTCGAAGGCGTAGAGCATGCCGTACAAAGACGACTTAACGTTAAGCTTCTTGACCTTGCTTTCATCGAAGTCCTCTCCTGGAATGGGGATCTCGACCAAGAAGGTCCCGGTCCCTCCTTGATCAGATACCGCCAAGCGACCATTGCCATCAAAAGCCATCGCTATCCAGGTACCATACTTTTTCTTGTCCACCTTGTAGATCAGGTCCACGCCGAAGCCGGGTTGCACGTTGAAACTCGTTGAGGGATCCTCAACCGATTTTCCCAGTGGCGGCAATTGGTATTGTCCAAAGGCGCTAGCCAAAGAGAGTAACAAGCCAATGAAGGTAATTCGCAAGGTGGTCATCTGCGAAACAAGGTATAAGAACACGCTACAATTGCGATTTTATTGTTGCGCTTTTTTGCGACGTACTCTTATCCCCCATGGAAGACCGGGGCGTTCAGGAGGAATGGGCTCATTGTTGTTTATTTTAAGTAGTCAGTCTCACTCAGCCAGTTCTGCCAGCACGGCGGCGATGTTTTTTAAGCTCTTGGGCCATTGGTCAAAGGAGGCGCTCTTGGCACCCGGGATCCTGGGGGCGGTAATGCCTTCGACCAGGGAGCTCGCTGGTTGGGCATAGAGAAACTGAACCTTCTTTTGACCGTAGGTGCCCGGCAGACTCTTGGCGTAGATCTCTAACTCAGCCGAATAGTCTTTTGGATCCTCGCCGAGGTTGCTTTCCGACGGTATCCAGATCACGCCCGAAACGCCCATGGGGGTCAAAGGGCTTACGCACCAGTTGTAGGCATAGGTGGGAATTGTGTCCGAGGCTACGGTGCCGCCCTTGCCCGCTTCCGGGAAAGAAGGAGCCTTGAGCGCGAAGCTCGACGGATCCGCGCCCCGCTTGCCGGCCGCGGTGATCCTTTGGACAAAGACGTTCACCTCCTCGAGGTGACTGGCGGCGGCCTTCTTTGCCACCTTGGAGTTGGGGAACTGCAGGAACAGCTCATCAAGTCGGGTCTTGAAGACCGGGTTATCCACGTTCCTGACACCTTGAAAGGAGGTCCAAGACAGCGGTGAAGCAAGTTGTCGATTACGCCCCCCTCGCCCGGATGACAT
>LWDU01036411.1_pt1 | contig 15458 bp, 11 predicted proteins | sample 727161 | NCBI WGS metagenome assembly LWDU01 (sample SAMN04566230, study PRJNA314399) | hydrothermal vent metagenome | isolation source: deep sea hydrothermal plume seawater | place: Mexico: Gulf of California, Guaymas Basin | collected 2004-07-11 | reverse complement strand
ATAATCAGCAGCGGCAACGGTGCGTTGGCCGCAGATCAGTTTTCTTCTCCGTATTTCTGGTTGTACTGCTGCGAATAATACCGGGGAGTCTCCTCAATGATCTCGTCCAGATCGGCCAACTTGCTTCCGTCGTAGGCCTTCACAAAAGCTTTCGCGTGTTCAGCAACCTCGTCAGCGGCCGCCGTGTATTCTTCACCGTCCTCCGGCTTTCTTCCTGTCCGCGAAGGTACGAAATCTTCGACCAGTTCTCCGACAGCGATGGTTTCGGGCGTGTCGACTTCCTGCAGCATTTCAGCGGCGTCGCGAAGAGGCGTGCGGAACTGTTTGATCACCGCACCATCCGTTGCCGGAGCCAGCAACCGCAGCGTGGTTTCCACCTGTGCAAACATACCAACAACAAATTTCATCCGACGTCGGTTCGCGGCGGTGCCCTTTTCAGATTCCACCCACAGCGACGGGGCATCAGCATTCACATCCTTGTTCATAAAGAAGTTGTGACGTACTTCGCCGTTTGACCACGCCACAAAGTCAAACACGCTGGCGGCCTTATGGCCGGCGGCAACCAGCTTTTCGTTTCCGATCATGTGACAGCCATAGCAGGCTTTGGCGAGTCCGTAGATGTTCGTGGAGCGGACCATGCCAGCCGTGTCGCACTTTTCGCGACGCGCCGCTTTGTGTTCTGCCGTCTCCTGTTCGCGAGGAATCTTCATGGACTCGTGGTAGGACTGATGGGTATTCAGCCATCCATCTTCACCATCAGCGGCACCGTGGCATGATTCGCAGGAAACGCCGGAAATGACTTTCTTCTGACCGGCTTCGATGGCGACGGTGCCATGGCAATCGGAACACACGGATGTGGACAGCAGTTCCGTCTGTTTGATGCCGAGTGCGTCGGCGTACTTCTTTGTGTTGCCGTCAAATTTATACAATCGCTGATCCGCAGAGAGAAAATGAACTGTCTTCATCCCCGCGGCCACTTCAGAAACGTGACATTTCTTGCAGTCCGCAATGGCAGTACCCATCACTCGTGCATGGTCCGTGATCCCTGCGTTTATGGTCGTGGTCGCTGCCACGGGGGCGGCAACCGCCGTTGTTGCTGTGGCACCGGCGGCCGGCTCAGCAGCTGACGTGATGGGAGCCACACTGTACAGGATTAATGCAATCGTGCTGATCAAGCCAACGAACGCAGACATTCGGACCCAACTGAGACTGTGATGTTTGATCGATGATCCCATTTTTTATTTTCCTGTAGCTGCCGGCACACTCTTTCTGCATGACTCTCGGAAGTTCGAGACTGTGCCGTAGAAGACCTCAAAACTGCAGAACTCTCGTTTCTGACTGGCATCGCCAATGAGCAACACGGAACGAATGTAAGTGATGAAACCTTTTGATCATCGAACAGGCAACGACTATTCGACACGTATTGTCAATCACACGTTAACGGATTCATGCGTCAAGTTCCAGCTGGCCATCAGGGATCGCAACGCACGGAAGACACGTGTTGTCATCACACGAATAGCCGGGAGTCTCCAGGTATTTCACACTTCCGGAACGGATCGCCGTCACGCAACTGCCACAACTTCCCGCGCGGCAACCGGCATCGATGCAGATGTCGAGTGACTCCGCAAACGACAGCAGATTGGCTGCCCCGCCTGTCCATGTTCCGGTCTTTGACGACTTCGCGAAATTGACGGTCACGCCCGTGTCGCGTTCATTGTCGCTATTCTCGTCGACTTCGCTGTCCGTCTTCATTGCGGCGCTGACCACCTGCACTGAGCTTGCGCCGAACGCTTCGGTGTGGATGGATGTCGGTGGTACGCCCCATTCCCGCAGATCGGCGACCAGTGATTTCATCATCGGTGGCGGGCCGCAGGTATAGAAGTCGTAATTATTGGAAGCCAGTATGCGTTTGAGGTAGTCAATCGAGATGCGGCCGTGAAAGTCGGCTGCTGCATCGTCCGGACTGCCGGACATTCCCACTCGAACATGCAGATTTGGATTTGTGTCCGTGAGGTCCTGCAGTTCGTCCTTCAGCAGGCAGTCCTCGGCGGTCCGCACGCTGTAAATCAGCCATGTTTCCGCACCGGCACCGGACCTGGTCAGCGAGCACGCCATGCTCAACAATGGTGTGATGCCCACGCCACCGGCCAGCAGCACGGTCGGCCTGTTGTGCGACGGTTCAATGCAAAAGTCGCCCCGCGGAGCCATCACGTCCAGCAGATCACCCTGTTGGACACAATCGTGCAGGAACTGCGACGCGATGCCGTCTTTCACTCTTTTGACGGTGATGCGATAGGTCTCAGAATCCGGACCGCTGGACAGAGAATAGCAGCGGACAACCGGTCGTTGTTCCCTTGGCACATGCAGCCGAAATGTCAGAAATTGCCCGGCGTGAAACAACGGCAGCGATTTGCCGTCGTGTGGCTTCAGGTAGAACGAAGAGGTATCATGAGTTTCGGTGACCTTGCGGTCGACCAGAAACTTACGCAGACCGTTCCAGTGCAGGCGAACCTGTTCCCGGTCGGCCTGCTCAACCAACGCCGTCTGCAGTCTGGCGCGCAGCAAATCCTCCGCCAATCGGTCGATTTGACGTTGATTCAGAACGCGTCTGAGCACGCCATAGCCAGCGAACACGAGGTATGCGCTGGCCGTTAGTCCCAACACTACTCCAGCTGCCAACACTCTGTCTCCTGATTCGTTATGGGCTGATCCGTCCGATACGCCTACAGCTCACGAGTAAGATCGATTATGCTACGTTTGGAATGTCCAGGTGACAACCGAAACAGACATTCCTGAAGCGCACAACAGGCAACCAGAATCCAACATGTTCATTTTGACAGCGGAAGGCGAAAGTCCCGAACACAACGACTCCTGGCAGATCGTTGCTGAGACACCAATGGTTCTCGGTCGTAGTGTGGACAACGATTACGCCGTTCCATGGGACGATCTGGTATCCCGTAAGCATGCCGAACTGACGCTGAAGGGGCAGTCGCTGACGCTCCGGTGCCTGCCGGGGACGCAGAATCCGATCTGGCACAGCGGCCGATCGTACCTGGAAACGACAATCATGGAAGGAGAGTCGTTTCAGATTGGTCACACGCGATTCACCTTGTCAACGCGCGCTCGTCCCAGGGTGGCACTGCAACTGGTTGATGCCCCGGAGGCACACGTTGGCAACAAAACCAGTGTGCTGATGAGTCCGTCTGACATCAGAATGGCCGTTGTTTCGCAGAATGCGACCGCGCTGTGGATGACGACCGATGAGAAGCAGTTGGCTCAACAGGCTCTACTGGTGCTCCAGCAGGTGTTAACCGGCGCAGATCTGTTGGTGGCTTTGAATTGTGAAGACGTCAGGTCGGCGAACCGTCCCAAGATCATTCACTGGCAAAAGACGGAAAGCGGCGTGCAGGCCTCCGTTGCCCGTGATCTTATTGCTCAGGCCGTCAAGAACAATGAAACCGCTATCCAGGTGGAATCGGATGCCTTTGGTGAACCCGTTAAGAATGGCTGGTGGTCGTTCTGTGTACCGGTCCGCAGTGAAGCCTCGACCCCGTGGTGCATTTACGTGGGCGGAGAATTTGGAGACACCGCCGAATATCCGGCCTTTCTGAAACCGCAGCAACTCAAGTCGGATGCCAGCGTCACAGAATTGGTTGCTCACCTGATGGGAGCGGTTCGCTCGGTCCGAGCGCTGGAGAACCGCTTCGAAGGCATGCGACAGTTTTTTTCGCCTCGGCTGCTTGATGCGATTGCCACAGATGGCCCCGACGGTGCCGACCTTGCTCCGCGCGAAACGGACATTGTTGCGATCTATTGCGATCTTCGAGGCTTTTCGCGAATGGTGGCTCATGCGACAGACGATCTTCATGGCTTGCTGCGGCGCATCAGTGCGGCCCTTGGAATCATGACTCAAAGCATTATCGAGCAACAGGGCGTGATTGCGGACTTTCAGGGCGATTCGGCCCTTGGGTTCTGGGGCTGGCCCATCGCGCTGATCGATGGACGAATCGCCGCGTGTCGAGCAGCCCTGCAGATTCGTCAGCTGTTTGAACTGGCTGCGGATGAAGGCGACGATGAACTGGATGGCTTCCAGGTCGGCATCGGGATCGCGTCCGGTCGGGCGATCGCCGGACGCATCGGTACGAGAGATCAGGCGAAGATCGGCATCTTTGGACCGGTCGTCAATATCGCGTCCCGCCTGGAAGGCATCACGAAGAAAGTTGGAGTCTCCATCCTGATGGACGAATCGACAGCATCTGCCGCGCGGCGAGGCTTACCGAAGAATGAAGGTCGATGTCGCCCGATCGGAGTTCTGCAGCCAGCCGGGTTCGACCACCCCGTCGCCGTCAGCGAACTACTGCCGCCGGAATCACAAAGCATCATTTCGGACTCCAACATCGAAAACTTCAGAGATGCCGTGCAGGCGTTCCGGAAGGGACAGTGGAGCAGATGTCGTAAACTGCTGGGCGAGCTGCCCGCTGAGGACAAAGCCCGCGACTTCCTGTTGGTGCAGATCGCATCACACAACTATGAGCCGCCCGCCGGCTGGTCCGGGATCATCACCATGGATTCCAAGTAGCCCGACACCGACTGTCGCTAACCGCCGGACGGCAGGCGATTCGGCGTATTACGCCGAACCCGTGTGTGGCGCTCACGTGACTGGGGCTTTGGCAGCAAATTCCGCGTCCCGTTGGCCGGGCTCCCGATGTTTTTGTGATCATGGCCACATTCGTGTGCGCCGCAATGTTTGCCCTGTCGATAAATCCAGCATAATCGCACCCTTCGGCACTCCGTAAACGAATCGCACAATGGACGATCGCAAGCAAACCTGGCAGGGATGCCATCACATTCGAGCATCGTTTGTGCTCGCCATTATTTCTGCAGTAGTCATGTGGATCGTGTCCTGCGTCGGTGCGGGACACGCCGTGGCCGACGAGGCTCGTGTTCTGTCGCCACCGTCGGACGCTGTGGCTGACGCGCCGCCCGCTGCAGAAACAGTGTCGCACAATCCCACACATGTTCTGACTGCTGCCGTGGATCAGGCCCACTCAGACTGCTTTCGAAGTACTCCTTTTCCGTCAGCCGAAGCCTGCGGGAAATGTCATCCTCAGCATTACCGTGAGTGGTCGACAAGTCCGCATGCCTATGCCCAGATGTCGCCGGTATTCAATGCGATGTCCAATACGATCATTAAGCTGACAAACGGAACGCTGGGAGACTTTTGTATCCGATGTCACACTCCTGTTGGCATGGCGACGGGCGAAGCCATCAATATGAGCAATATGGACCGCGCTCCGGCTGCTCGAGAAGGCGTCACGTGCGTTGTCTGTCATCGCGTAAATCAGGCCTGGGGTAAAGGGTCCGGCCGCATGGCGTTGGTTTCCGGGGACGTTAACCAGGCTGTGTATGGTCCAGTCGGCAGTCGCATCCTGAACGAAGTCATGTCGCACCCGGACGAATACGGTGCGCTCAGGACTGCTCTGAACTCTGATGAACGGTCACGACCCATTCATGCACGTTCATATCGATTCTTCCAGCAGACGACTTCCGGGTTTTGCGGGACGTGCCACGACGTCTTTGCTCCCAATGGCTTTCGCCTGGAGGATGCGTTCAGTGAATACAAACAATCCCACTTGGCTCTGGACTGTGGGGAGAGCTGTCAGGACTGTCACATGGGAAAAGTTCCAGGCAAAGCGCTGGGGTATGACTTTGCTCCGGCCGCAGTCGTGGGGAATCGCTCAACTCCTCCACGCAAACACACTAATCATATGATGGCGGGTCCCGATTACCCCATCATTCATCGCGGTCTGTTTCCTCACAATCCAAAGGCGATTCTGGAGGAACACCAGCCTGACGATACGGGGCTGGCGACCATGCGACAGTGGCTGTACTTTGATGATGCTGCCGGATGGGGACGGGCAGATTTTGAGAACTCCGTGGAAGAGAATACTGCGTTTCCGTCACCGTGGGACGACCCGGTGATGAGGATAAAGGCTCGCCTGATTCTGGATGAACAGTACGCCCTGCTGGCGGAACTGCACACGCAGAGACGTGCCGTTCTGCGGGCCGGTTTTCATTTGGGCGATATCTGCGTGTCAGAGGCGTCCTGCGGTGGGATCCGTTTTTCCGCACCCGTGTCCAACATTACCGCCGGCCACGGCGTTCCGACAGGCTTTGACGCCGAGCGTGTTGTCTTTCTGCGCACATCCGTGTGGGACGCCCACGGTCGACAGGTGTTTCAGTCTGGGGACCTCGATCCGAACGGCGACGTTCGCGATGCTCATTCATTGTATGTTCACAACGGGAAAGTGCCCCTGGACCGGCAATTGTTTTCGCTGCAATCTCTGTTCATCACACGTAACCTGCGCGGTGGGGAACGTGAACAGGTTCTGAGTGTGTCGTACTCAATTGATCCGTTGCCATACATTCGACCGGCCACCCGTCCGTTCACCGTTCTGGGGCGACCGATCGGTGCTCGCAAACACAAGAAGATCCTGGAAGTTGATGGCGTGCGGCACGCCTCGTATNNGGTCGCTGACGGAGTCGTTGATGGACACATGGTTCTGTACGACCGCACGAAGACGATTCGTGTGAGAGCGGGCCACTGATATGCAAGACAGTTTCACGTCCGACAACGGACTTCCACACATCAGATCGGTCTGGCGGATGTCCACCACGGTCGAACAAAACAGGATTGGCGTCACCACGCGTCTTCTGCGGTACCGGACCGCACATCCGGTGGCGATGCGAAGCCTGCCGTTGCTGTTGTCTGTTTTCTTCCTCTTGCTGGCTCCACACACGCTGACGGCCGACGATGACGTCCGGACCGATTCCGGCCTGTCCCATCTGAGCGACACCCGGATTTCCGCGATCGGTCCCCTGCAGACGACTGATCCGGCTTCGCTGCCCGACTTAACCGATGACGGATTCATTTTGCCGCCGGTAACAGCTACATCCGAATTTTTTTCCGGTGCGACGGTGGATCAGAACTCCACAGAAGAGGCTGCGGGGCAGGAAACTCCGGATGTCGTCGAGTTGCCGGGCGTACCTCCGGTCATTAATCCGTATGCTGAACGAGTTACATACAATCCTTCTATTGCAGAACCCGAAACCCAATCCTTTGCAGCAGATGCTGCTGAGCACATTTTCGACGTACTGCAGGGACCTGCAGAACCGCTGGCTCACTGTGTCTCCAGTCTGTTAGGGATTCAACACGATGGACCTACAACCGGTCTGCACCACCACCCGATTCCGCTGCAGCCGATTCCGCGGAGACCCCAGCTTCTGATCGAAACGGATGATGAGCCGTTTCTGGGGCGGGGCTGGCTGCAACAGGGTATTCAGATTCCCACCGGAGCCATCTGGCGTCCGGCCCTGTGGGTGTTCGGGACGTATCGCACCGGCATCAACTACTTCGACAATCGCTCGACAACAAATGTCACGGAATGGGCGAATCGTCTGGACCTGTTTGGCCAGCTTAATCTGTCGGGAACGGAACGACTGGTCGTCGGAATTCGTCCGACAGACAAGGAGAGAGGGAATGTCAGATCATTCACGGGGTACGATTTTCGCAACGGCAGGGTCAACGACGCGTGGAATATTGATGTGCAGACTCTGTTCTTCGAAGGTGACTTCGGTGAGATTTTTCCCCGCCTCGATCCGTTCGATGGACTTGCTCTGGACTACGGCTTTTCAGTCGGTCGCCAGCCGATGTCGTTTCAGCAGGGACTGCTTCTGAACGAAGATATTATCGACGCTGTCACCGTGACGCGAAATACATTGAGCGGCAATGGTGTCCTCAACCTGCGGGCCACTGGTGTCTATGCGTGGAACAGCATCCACCGCAACAACAATATGCCGGACCCCGATGCACAACTGGTTGGTCTGTTTACGGAAACGGACATTGCATCCAGTACGATCAACGCGGACATCGCGTATGTGGATTCGCCGAGTATTAACGGAAGTCTGCTGACGGTCGCGCTGAGCGGTATCCAACGATTTCACGGAACTCACAACACGTACAATAGCTCGCTGCATGTGCTGACTTCGATTCCGACGGGAATGGAAACCGCTGCGTCCGGTCAGGGTGAGTTATTATTCAGTCAATTCTCATGGACGCCCCATCATACGAACGACGTGATCTACCTGAACACATTCTGGGCGATCGATCAGTTTACGTCTGCCGCACGAGGTCCGTTGGCGGGTGGACCGCTCGGACAGACCGGCGTCCTGTTCGCGGCTGCCGGGCTCGGAAACTACGGCGCTCCATTGAGTAACCAGGCAACGGACGCGGTGGGGGCGAGTCTGGGCTACCAGATGTTCTTCAGTGGCACTCGTCGACAGGTGATCTTTGAAGTGGCCCGGCGGCAGGATACGAACAACGTCGATCAGGCCGCGATTGCAGGCGGTGTCCGCTATCAGCAGGCCTTCGATCAGCACTGGCTGATGGTTGTGGACGGCTTTCTGGCAAAGCGAGAATCCCGAGGACTCTCACCTGGAGTCAGAGTCGAACTTCAGATGAAGTTCTAGAGTCTCTCCGTAGTGCACGCAGCCTGCGTGTCTTTCTGACAGCCGACGGCAACAGGCTGGCAGCCTGCACTACGGATCGGGTGGCCCTGTTTAAGAGAAACACAGGTGGCAACGGTGGCTTTTTTGGTCACTTTGCAGTCGCCCACAAGGAAGCAGTGGAGTCTTAAAACCGGGTAGTTCGGATTGATCACTCACCGCGGTTGCTGGACGTCCATTACGCATCCAGAGACGTCAGACCACTGACAGCTTCTGCACGCGTCGAATAGTGTTTCAGGTCGCCCGCGGCATCAGCATTCCGTTCGAGCAGCATCAACTTCTTCATCAACTCGTCCAGTTGATCGGACAGGCCACAAAGCGCGAACTGACCGTTTTGACGTCCGACACTAACGCTCAGTTTCAGGATGATGCCGATGAACAATGAGCCAAAGAAGTCCGTTTCCGTCAAGTCGATAATCAGCCGCGGCGAGTCCACCACGCTCAATCGCCGACAGATCTCGTTGTAGTCGTCTCGGAATTCCGTATAGAAGTGCGTTGTGATTTGCCCCGTAAACGCGGCCACCAGACACCCACCGTCTTCTCTCAGTTCGAATTTGTATTCGCCCACACTCTGTCTCCGCGTCTTGCGTTTCTTTAATTACGATGGCACACTCAGACGCTGTTTGAACCACTCCGCTGTCCGCGTCAGGCCTTCTTCGATGTCGACCAGCGGTCCCAGCAATTCGATCAGGCGATCCCCGTCCAGCAGGGATCGTTCGATGTCGCCAGCTCGTTTTTCGTGCGGTTTCAACTCGACGTTGTTCCCTGTTTCCCGCTGCAGAATCTCGGCCAATTGCTGCGTGGTCGTTTCCTGTCCCGTGCCGACGTTCAGAATACGGTCCGGAATGGATCCCTCCAACGCAGCGATGTTCGCGCCCGCAACGTCTTCGATGAAGACATAATCACGAATACAGCCCGCGTCACCGACATCGCGTTTTGCATTAATCAGAATGCCTTCACCAGCCAGAATTCGATTGCAGAAGATGGCAACGACGCCCGCTTCTCCGTGCGGATCCTGACGAGGTCCGTAGACGTTGGCGTAACGCAAAACGGTGTACTTCAGTCCGTGCTCAATGCGAAAGCATTCCAGGTACTTTTCGACGGAGAATTTGCTGCAGGCATAGGGGCTGATGGGCACCGGAGAGAAATCGATTCCAGCGGCCTCCGGTGCTGGCAAACACCAGAGCGTCAACGCTGTGTGCGACACAGGCCGTCAGGATGTTGAGCGACCCGATGATGTTGACTTCAGCGTCCATTTGCGGTTCGCGGACGCTGACCGCAACGCTGGCCTGGGCTGCCTGATGGCTGACCGCCGTCGGCCTGAATGTCGCGAATGCTTTTTCCACCGCTGTCTTGTCACGAATGTCGCATTCGAAGAAATTGGCGTCCCGGGGCACGTTTTCGCGGCGGCCGGAAACAAGACTGTCCAGAACGGCAACGTCCCAGCCTTTGGCGATGGCTTTGTCGGCAATGTGGCTGCCGACCAGCACCTCCCGTAATCAGTAATCGCATCAATCTATTCTTTCGTTGGCCCGCAGCATGTCAGTGACCCGACTTACTGTGCGCCGGCATGCTTACACTTCATGAGCTGTTCGTGAGCCGAATGATAGTGAATTTCCGTGGCACGAGGTACAACGGATTCCGGGGATGGGCCACGGTCACACGGTACGGGGCATACTGTACCGGTCACGAGGCTTTCGCCGGTCAGCAGTTTGGACCTCCCACCGCCGGTGCGACCTGACTCGCTTCGCCGGCCGTGGTTTTTGCGAGCGGAGCAACAGTACAAGGCATTCCGCCACCATCCACGCCTGCAGCCCCAGGATCACGAGGCCGAATCCCGCCAGAAGGTAATTTGGCTCTGCGTTGTTCAGCCAACCGCCCTCATGAAACATGTTCCACCCCAAAGCGTACGCGGGAATAATCGTCATCATCAACACAGGAATGACCGCAAATTTGACGTTGCGACCCCTTCGAGTGAGAAAGAAAATGAGCACCATAAAGGCCAGTCCGGCCAGCAACTGATTGGTGGCACCAAACAATGGCCATAAAATGAGGCCACCTTTTCCGTATTCTCCGGCCGCATTGGGAATCATGGCCACCAGAGTCCCCAACACTACGGCCAATAATGTCGCTCCGTATTTGTTGGTCAGCGGTTTGATGCCGAACGAAGCACCCAGTTCCTGAACGACGTAGCGTTGCAGCCGAGTTGCGGTGTCCAGCGTCGTGGCGGCAAAGCATGCCACCAGGACGGCGATGATTCCGATGGACAATTCCAGGGGAATGCCCAGCGAGGTCACGAAGTTGGCTCCACCTTCCACGAATGCCCCGACCGTCTGCGGAAGCTTGAAATTGCCCCACCCGCCTTCCACGGAATAGCGGGATCTCCATGCCGCCTCACCAACCAGAGTCGTGCCCGAGGCATCGACCATGGGGACCAGGATTCCGGCGGCGTCTTTCTCGAACCGCCCCATGCCCACGCCGGCGCAACAGGCCAGAATGACAAGTACCGCCAAAGCGCCCTCCAGCAGCATGGATCCGTAACCAATGAACTGCGCGTCTGCTTCACATGCGATCTGTTTACTGGTGGTGCCGCTGCTGACCACACAGTGAAATCCGCTGCAGGCACCACACGCAATCGTGATGAATAGAAACGGCATAATTGGCGGAGCGTCGGCGGGAATATCGGCCGTGGCCACAATCGCTGGTGTACTTTCGGACAGGTCGGCCTTGCCCGTAAATCCTGCCACGGCAAGTCCTGCCACCAATAGGGTTAAAGCAACGACAAGCTGGTGGCTGTTGATGTAATCACGAGGCTGCAGCAGCAGCCAGACGGGCAACACCGAGGCGATAAAGCAATAAACCATCAACACGACCGTCCACGTCACGATGGGTGAATCGGCGATGAGGACTGACGTTGGCAACGTGATCGGACAGTAATAAACGCCCAGATAGACGGAAACATAAAGAATGGCCAATGCCACCAGCGACGGTATCAGAAGTGACGCATCGTGGTTGCGGTGTACATAGACTCCGATGGCGACCGCCAAAGGCATCGCGACCCACACAGACAGCACAGACTCCGGATACAGCGAGAAAATAATGGCGATCACAAGTCCAAAGATTGCCAGTACAATCGTCAGCGCGAAGAACAGGATCAGCAGGAACAGCAGTCGTGCCCGGGGATTGATCAGGCGACCGGCGACTTCTCCGATCGTCTGTCCTCGACTTCGAAGTGACACCATTAATGCGCCGAAGTCGTGTACTGCTCCCACAAAAATTGATCCCAGAACAACCCACAGTAAAGCTGGCAGCCAGCCCCAGAAGACGGCAATCGCCGGTCCGACAATCGGCCCTGTGCCGGCAATACTGGTGAAGTGATGGCCGAACAACACCTGCCGCTTTGTGGGTACGAAATCGATGTCGTCACGCAGCTCCTCCGATGGCACCAGAGCTGCATCATCGACCTGAAATATCTTCGTCGACAGCCAGCGTCCGTAGGTGTGATACGCCAGGATGAAGGCGGCGAATGAACCAACGGCGATACATATGGTCAGCATTTCGTCTCTCCGGAGGGGGTTCCATCCGTTTAAAATCGATGTCGTAAAACCGTGGAGATTAGTTGGCCTGCGGGCCACAGGCAATCGTCAATTCGGAAAGCGACGTTCCCTCGTGTTTCACGATACAACCGGTGCGATCGATTAAGTCCACACTAAGTCGCCGCAACACCCCTGGATTCGCCTGTTCGCCTGACCGGAACGGTCTGCAAAGACGATTCTGAACTGCGTCAGGCACGGTTAGCCAAACTTTGATAAGCATTAACGACGCGGCAACTGAAAGCGGTCGCTCCCATTTTCCGGTCACGTGCCGGAGAGATGCAGGAGAGCTGATCAGGAGTCGAAGGAATACACACGGAGGATTAAACGGATGTTGGTACTTTCACGTCAACGAGACGAAACGATAGTTATTGGAGATTCAATCCGCATCACTATCGTCGAGGTACGTGGTGACAAGGTCAGGATTGGGATCGACGCGCCGAAGGAAATTACCGTCCATCGGCAGGAAATCTACGACGCCATCAAACGGGAGAAGGAGGGAGCAGATCCTTCGGAAAAATGATCTGATCCTCACCCGATACAATAGTCAATGAAGGCCAGCTTCTTTAGCTGGCCTTTATTGTTTTGTGGCCTCCGCAGCCGCAGCTTCTTCGGCTCTGATCTTTCTGGCCGAGATGCTGCGAAACTCCCAGGGCAACGATGCGTTGGCCGGCAGACCGGACAGCACGGCCGAAAGCCTGCTGAAACTCTGTTCGCCACTGCGCCGTGTTTCGCTGATATTGTGCTGTTCAAGTGGGTCTTCGGAAAGATCATAGAACTCACCCGAAGAATATAGTTTGAACCGCTGGTCCCGCACGGCCCGGGTTTTGTAGTATTGAGTCAGGCACCAGCCTCGCGGCGCCGCCGTGGATTTGCGCCCCAGAATCTCTGCTGCGAACGACTGTCCGTCAATCTGAACGCCCTCGGGCAAAGCAGCGCCTGCGAACTCAGCCAACGTCGGCAGAAAGTCCGTCGCATCGACCAACAGGTCGCTTTCGCGACCGCCGGGCACCAGCTGCGGACAATTCACGATCAGCGGCATGTTGATGCCGCGTTCCGTCAGGGAATAGATTCCTTCCCCGGAAATTCGTCCATCGATTCTACCGCCCAGACTCTGAAAGGCGTTCTGGTCCGACCCGTTATCCGTACCATTGTCGACCACGATGAAAATGAGGGTGTTGTCGCACATGCCGGAATCGACAAGTCCCTGCTGCAGGCGTGCGACCAGATGATCGGCATAACTGAGCATGCCGGCAAACAATTCGCGAGATGTCAGATCCTGTCCGCGGTTGCGAGGTGTGTGAACAACGGGGATGTGGGTCAGAATTGTTGAGTAGTAAGCGAAGAACGGTTTGTTCCGCGGGCGACGAAAGAACTCCACAAGGTGATCGGCGAAGATGTCAGGACCGAATTGATCGGCCGTGTCCAGCAATTCGCCGTTTCGAATGACGTACGGATCCCAGTAACGTTTTTTATGAGCCGGATGTCCTTTTCGGCCCTCGGGGAATATGCAATAGTCGTCGAAGCCGTGCCTGTTCAGTGCGTCCTTCTGATCGGGATCAAACAGGTCGTTGATCTGCCATTTACCCGAGATACACGTGTCATATCCGGCGTCCCGCATGACGCGGGCCATGCACACTTCGCGTTTCCAGTCAAAGTAACCTCCACCGTAGATCGCCGGATCGTGGTGCGTATGCCATCCGGTTGTGAACGGGTAGCGACCTGTGAGCAGCATTGTCCGCGTCGTGCTGCAGACCGGCGTGACGTAGCAGTTCCGGACTTTTAAGCCGGTCCGCGCCAGTCGATCAATATTCGGCGTCTGGTTCTCCTGGCTTCCGTAGCAACGAAACCAGTCCTTGCCCACGTTATCCAGCAAAATGAACAGAATATTCGGACGAGAGTCCGCCTGAGCGAATGACGGCATCAGCCCATTCGCTCCGAACATCGCGACCACGCAGACAACAACGGTGTAGCGAGTCGCCCGCATTTGAATCCCCATCCTTCGCATCCCATGGTCCCCTGCGTTCGGCCGTTCTGAAGGTGGCGTGCTGTGCCGGCCGCACGACCGGTCCGAGGCGGTCTGAATCGCCACCACCAGTCGTACAGCCTAACTGTCCCGTACTCAGTATGCCACTACGTCACGCGATGTACCGGCCTACGTCTGTTCGTTCACGGGGCACAGGACGTCAGGAACGCAACCGGAAACAGCTTGCTGCAGCAGTTCATCAATGGACTCGGGGCTGAGTTGCAGGGGCTGAACGTTTTCCGACACGCAGATGCGCACGCGTTTGACGCAGTCGTCGAAGGCTGTGTTGGACATGGCGGCAACGATCGGGGATACCTCTTTGAGTGGTCGGTAAGTTGCTTCTGCCGCAAAGTAAATATCAACCTTGAATTCGACTTCGCGATGCAGAGGCGGCGCATCGATCAGCACGTCAACCGGACTCAGCGAAACCTTGTGCTCTGAACTAATCGATTGGGCCAGACGATTCGAACATTTCACGAGTTCGGGATAGGGCAACTGGCGAAGTGTTCGGTACAGGTCGGGTTTCTGAAAAAGACTGTACTCCACCAGACGCTTGTGTAGCCGCCGCGTGCCACCGAACAGACCGTCCGTGAGCTGTTCCGCCGGCCTGCCCCTGACCGCGTCGCGCAACGTGCGAATCATCTCCGGCTCCGTCAGGCGAAAGAGCTCCGAAAGATTCAGTGATTCGTGGACGTCATAGAACGCCCTGGCGAACATCGTGGTGGCCGATCGGACAGCGTGATGCCAATAAACTTCACTGAACATCACGTAGCGGGCAAACACCATCATTTCGGCGGCCGTTTTTCCCTTGGACGTGATCGCCAATCCGTCTCCCGCCTCGTTCAGCACCAGGGAGCTGATCAGTCTCTGGCGATCGAAGTTGCGACCATACGGAACTCCGCAGTGCTGGCTGTCGCGGCTCAGGTAATCCATCTTGTCAATGTCGATCGGCCCGGACAGAATCGATTGCCGCAGCCGCAGACTGGAATCATCGGACTGACCGATCAGCACCTGCAGAACTTCATCCGCCTCGACATTCCAGTGTTCCCGCAGTACTCGCGTCAAGTCGTTGTCGGGCCCCAGGAACTCCGATGCAAATGCTTCATGAGGAGGCATCTGCTGCAGGGCCAGATCTTCGACGGGGTGGCAGAAGGGCCAGTGTCCGATGTCATGAACAAGGGCCGCCACGATCAGCACTTCTGCATCATGTGGAGAAACGATGGCGGCGAATCTGGGGTCGTTGCCCAGTTGCCACAGGTACTGCAATGCGTTGT
>LWDU01037874.1_pt1 | contig 15464 bp, 14 predicted proteins | sample 727161 | NCBI WGS metagenome assembly LWDU01 (sample SAMN04566230, study PRJNA314399) | hydrothermal vent metagenome | isolation source: deep sea hydrothermal plume seawater | place: Mexico: Gulf of California, Guaymas Basin | collected 2004-07-11 | reverse complement strand
CCGCGCCGAAGCGGCCTACGACGCCGCCCGCGCCCTCTTCGACGCCGGCTTGTACGGCCCTGCCGCTCAGGCCTTCGCCACGTTCCGCGCGGACTACCCGCGCGACGTCCACACCCCGCAGGCGCTCTACTACCAGGCGGAGTCTGCCCTCGCCTCCGGCAACGATGCCGCCGCCTCCGGCCTCTTCCGCCAGTTCGGAGAGCGCTACCCCTCGCATCCCTTCGCGACCCGCGCGCGCCTCGCGCTCGGCCGCTACTACTGGGCCACGGGCGACTGGGACAACGCCGAGGTTGCACTCACCGATGCCCTCGCGCAGCCGCTCCCGGCGGAGGACCTCGCGGAAGCCGGTTACCTCCTCGGGCTCGTCTACGGGGAGCAGGACCGACCCGGGCCGGCCGTACAAGCCTTCCTCCGCGCCGCCGAGGTCGACACGCCCGTCGCGCCCCAGGCGCTCTACGCCGCGGCCCTCACGCAACTCGACCGCCAGGACTGGCGGGGCGCCGTGGAAGTCCTCGGCACGCTGGACCGCCGCTACCCCGACGCACGAGGCCTACGCACGACTCAACGACTGGCAGGCGGTGGCCGACGAAGCCGGTACCCGCCGCCGCCGTCTGTCCGGCTCCGATCTCGCGCGGGCGGATCTGTTGCAGGGTGAAGCGCTCGTCCGGCTCGGCCAGCTGGACGAGGCACAGACCGCCTTCGAGCGCGTCCCGGACTCCTCGCGCTACGACCGCCGCGCCACCTTCGGCCGCGCCCGCATCTCCTACGACCGCGGCAACTACGAGCTGGCGGCCTCGCTCTTCGACGCCGTGATGACCGGCGCACCCGGCGGCGTGCTCGACCCTCTGGCTCACGAGGCGACCTACTACACGGGTCTCTCCCTCAAGCGGCTCGGCCAGCTCGGCGAAGCGGAGCGACTCTTGCAGGAAGCCTCGCTGCAGGAGGGCGGCGCCTACGTCGGCGAGGCCATGCTGGAGCTCGGGCTGCTCCTCTACGAGCGCCGCCGGTATGAGGAGGCCGCGAGCGTGTTCGCCACGCTCGCCCGAGACCACCCCGACGAACCGTTCGTCGGCGAGGCGGCCCGCATGGAGGGCGAGAGCTACGCCGCACTCGGCCGAGTCTCCGACGCCCGCGACGCCTACGAGCGCGCCGAGCGTCTGGGCGCCGCGACCGCCGAGACCCGGTCCGAGATCGCGTTTCAGGACGCGTACGGCCGCTTCCGAGCGGGCAACTACGCCGCCGCAATCCCCGCGCTGCTGACCGTCGCAGAGACCAACCCGGGCGGACCGCGGTCCGGCGAGGCGCTGTTCTGGGCTGGCGAGGCCGCCTTCCAACTCGAACAGTACGCCCGCGCTGAGGAGATCCTACGCGACTTCGTAGAGCGCCACCCGACCCACCCCCGCGCCGACGCCGCACGCTACGCGCTCGCCTACACGCACTTCCGCCGGCGCGACTACGGCGCCGCGGCCTCCGCGTTCGAGCGCTTCCTCTCCGCCTACACCGGGACCGACTCCAGCGTGCCGTACCGCCCGGACGCCCTCTTCCGACTGGCGGACAGCTACTTCGCCCTCGAACGGTTCGCCGACGCTCGCGCCGTCTACCAGCGCGCCTACGAGGCCGCACCCGGCGGACAGGGCCAGGACTACGCCCTCTACCAGATCGCGCAGGCACACGCCGCCAGCGGCAACACGGACGCCGCCATCGCCACGTATGGACGCCTCGCGCGTGAGGTCCCGAGCTCTGACCTCGTAGACGAGGCGCTCTACTCCCAGGGCGCGCTGCTCCTGCAATCGGGCCGCGATGCAGAGGCGGCGGACCTCTTCGCCCGCGCCGCGAACGCCCGGCCTGGCAGCCCGCTGGCGGCGCGGGCGCGCGTGGGCCAGGGGGACGCGCTCTACAACGCAGGCGACTACGAGGGTGCCGAGCGCGCCTACCGCCAGGTCCTCGAACGCTCCTCGGAAAGCGACTTCGCCGCAGATGCGCTCGAAGGCCTCGGCTACGCACTGGACGCGATGGGCCGTGCGAGCGAGTTCGAAGCCGCCGTGCTCCGGTTCGAGCGCACGACCACCAACCCGCTCGCCCGTGCTCGCGTGCAGATCCGTCGCGCGGAGGTCGCCCTGGAAGCGGGCGACTACGCCCTCGCGGCCGAGCGCATCGACGCGCTGCTGGCGGTGGATCCGCCGGCGGAGATCGAGCCTCGCGCGTTGCTGCTGCAGGCGGAGGCCTACACGGGGATGAGCGAATACAACGCCGCCGCGAGCGCGCTGCGGCGCCTCGTGGAGACCTATGGCTCGGACCCGTTGGCGCCGGAGGCCGCGCTCCGTCTCGCGGAGCTCCGTCTCAATTCCGAGGCCCCGAACCAGGCCCTCCTGGAAGCGCAGCGGTTCCAGACCCGCTTCCCGGACGACGCGGAGCGCGTGGCCGCGGCGCTTCTCATTGAGGCCCGCGCGCTCGACCTTCTCGACCGCCCCGCCGAAGCCGACCAGCGCCACGACGCCCGCCGTCGCTTCCCGACCCGGATGCCGGCCCGTCCCGACGCCGATGGTTGATGCCCACCTCTCCCCTCGCGATACCCCTGCCCGTCTCCGCATGACTGCCTTTCGTCTGGCGTTCGCCGCCGCCGTTTGCCTCGGGGTCGCCCCAGGCGTGGCTGCCCAGGACGGTGAGCCCCGGCTCCCCAGCCTCACCCCTCGCGAGTTCGAGATCCGCGGCGACGTGCGCGTGGACCTCCCCCAGATCGAGCGCCAGCCGCTCTCGGGCTTCGGCCCGCCGCCTCGGACCTATGTGGTGCCCGCGGACCGGGCGGCACTGACCGGCGCGTACGACCCCAGCCTGGACGCTCTGCCGCCCCTCGCGCTCCTCGCCCCTTCCGTGCCGCCCTCGGACCTCCCCATGACGCGGTACCTCCGCGCAGAGGCCACGTACGGCAACGAAGCGGCACGGACCGCCCGGCTGGACCTCTCCATCCCGGTCGCATCCGGCCAGTTCACCGCCGACGTGGACTACGAAGGGCTGGGCTCCACCTCGGATGAGGGCGTCGTGAGCTTCGACCACCTCGACGCCACGGCCGGGATCCAGAGCGGCGGCGCTCTCCCCATCGGTCTCTTCGGGACCGCGACCGTGAGCCGCTACGCGGTGCCCGGACTTGTGGACCCGCGGACCAATTTCCTGAACCCGCTCCGGCGCCTGAGCCGCTTTGGCGCGGCCACGACGCTTGGCACCGAGGGCGTCGGGCCGATCGACGCACGGGTGGAGTTCACCGCCGACCGGCTGGCGCCCGCCACGGACGGGGCCGAGATGCTGCTCGGCGAAAGCCAGAGCGGCGCGAAGGTGGAAGGCCGGGTCCGCGTCCGCCCCGTCGCCGGGCTCCAGATCGACGCTCGCGGTGGAGCCGCGGGACTGGACGAGGGCATCGGGCAGGACATGCAGTTCGGCTCCGCTGGCGCGGCGTACGAGTTCACGTCGAGAGCCGGCGCCAGCTTGCTGCTGGGCGCCCGCGCGATGGCCTACGAGGTCGGTAGCCAGAACGGCGACGGATATGCCCGCGCCATCGCGCCCATCGTGGACCTCTCCGTCCCCATCGGGAACGCCCTGCGCGCCTTTGGCAGCAACTCCCCGCGCCTCGTCTCTCGCAGCCTCGGCGATCTTGCGGAGACCAACCCGTTCGTGCAAGACCGCCCGGACGTCGCGCCGGACGTTCTGCGGGCAGACGCCCGCGCCGGTGTCGAACTCGTCGCAGGCGGGCTCTCGCTTCGCGGGTTCGCGCTCTTCGTGGACGCCCCCACCTACCTCTTCTACCAGCGCGCCCCAGACGGCCGCTACGTCCAGGTGTACGATTCCATCCGGATGCAGGGCATCGGCGGTGAGGCCAGCGTCGTGCTCCCCTCCGGAATCTCGTTCGACGCCGTCGTGACGGCGCGGGAGACCGAGTTGACAGAGGGCGGTGGCGAGATCCCGTTCGTCGCGCCCTTCACGGCGCGCGGCAGCGTGCAGATCCCCTTCTCGCGAGGCCGCCTCTCCGCCACCCTGTATCGCGAAGGGGACCGCCCGGCGAACACGACCGACACTGTGGATGGCTTCACGTTGCTCTCCGCAGATGCTCGGTTCGATGTGACGCCACAGATCTCGGTCCTCCTTCAGGCCGACCGGCTCGCGGGAGCAGTCGAAGAGTGGCCCGGCTACCCCTTGGCAGGCACTGCAGTTCGGGGCGGGGTTCGAGTGACTCTTTAAGCAGATTGCGACCGGGAACCGCTTCCCCGGTTGGGGGAACGCCCGCGCGACCTGTGGCTTCTCTCTCCGCTCTGTCTGCCGCCATTCGGGACCGCTTGCTCCAAGACGAGCCGGCCCCGCTCCCCGGCTTCGGTACGCTTCGCCGCGTGCGGGTGCCCGCACGCGTGCTCGCACAACCGGACGGCTCGCGCTCGCTCCGCCCACCCAGCGAGTCGCTCCGGCTCGTCCTGGGCGCAGAGCCCGACCCCACCCCGCTGGCGATGGCGCTCGCCAAGCAGATAGGGCTGCCCGTCGGCGGCGGCGCCTCGGCGCTGCGCCAGAGTGTGGAGCAGATGGAAGCGATGCTCTCCATCAAGGGGGAGGTCGAACTGGAAGGCGTCGGGGTGCTTCGGCGTACGGACCGCGGCCTGCTGTTCGCTCTCCGAGGTCGGCGCTCAGACCGAGACCGCAGCCCCCCAGTCCTCCGGCGCCGATGTCCCGGCGGCTCCGCCAGCGGCTATGGCACCTCCTGAGGTTGCAGAGGAGGACGAGCCGCCTTCCGACGCCACCGAGCCAGAGTCTGAGGTGTACGGCGATGGGATCGCGGACGATGTGACCCTGACGCCGTTCTCCATCGGCGTCGAGGAAGACGCCGGTCCCTCCGCGCTGGCGACGTCGTTGCGCGAGGCGATGGACGAGCCGGAACCGCAGGAGCCCTCTCCGGGCGGCGAGACGGACGACTCGGCGGCAGATCAACACCACGATCCGGCAACAGACGATCTACCGCCCGGCCTCGCGGACTGGTTCGGTCAGCGACCGCTCCCGTCCGAGCCGGCACCCGACTCCGACGAGCCCGAGGCGCCGACGCCCATGCCCGCGGACGAGCTCCTCTCCGACGCCCCGCTCCACCAGCCCCCAGCGCCGGAGCCTCCGGCGCCTGACGCACGAGAGGACGACGACGCGGTGGACTCCCTTCTCGCTGGCATCTGGTCTACCGGCATGCCCACGCCGGACCACCTCGGCACGTCGGCTTCGCTCGACGACACGCGCGAGACGCCGCCGGCCGATCCGTCGCCCGCCGAAACGTCGTCCCCGACGGCCTCGGAACCGCCCCCTCCCCCAGCCGCCCCGGAACCGGCCGATCCGCCTGCGGCGCCCCCTCGCGAGGAGCCCGTCTCTCCTGCGCCCGTACGTACGGAGCCGCCCGCTTCCGTCCCCCCGGAAGCGGCGGAGACGGATCGCCATCAACCGGAGGGTCTGCCGTTGATGCCGCCCGGCTGGGCCCCCTCCGGGGACTATGACGACGAGTACGAGGAAATGCGCCGGCCGCGGCGGGTCTGGCCTCTCATCCTCGCGGCCCTCGCGCTCCTCGCACTGATCGCCGCCGCGGTGCTTCTCTGGCCTCGCTTCACCACAGCCCCGGACCCGCTGGCGGACGTTCCGGCCGCGCCTGATACTCCCGCCGCCGTTCCGTCGGACGAAGCGCTTGCGCTCGACGAAGAGCCCGACGCCCTCGACCCCGCGGACAGTCTGGCAGCCGCTGCCGCGCGAGAGGCAGAGGCGTTGCTCGCGGAGGAGCCGAGCGCGGAGGAACGGATGACCGAGCCCGACGCAGCACCGGAAGACGCGTCTTCCTCGACGCCCACGGCATCCGCCAGCCGGGCCACCACTCCCGCCGCTACCCCCACGCCTCCCGCCCCCCAGCCAGTGCGGCCAGCCCCCACGTCGTCCGGCGGCCCGGACCTGTCGGGGCTCTCGCAAGCGGCTGCGCGAGGGCTGGCCGGGGACGCCCCGATCCAACTCGACGCGGAGGGCTTCACGTGGGTGGTCTCCTCTGTTTCGAGCCGCGCCGAGGCCGAGGCGGCCGTCGCCCGCTACCGCCGCGCGGGTTTCCGCGCCCGCGTGATCGAAGGGACGGTCAACGGCCGCCCCATGTACCGCATCGCAATCGGTCAGTTCGCCTCGCGCCAGGACGCGTACTCCGTTCGGGACCGGCTCCCGGCGGACATCCGCGGGCGCGACGACATCTGGACCCTCAACCTCGCCGACGTCTAGCACGTCTGCCCATGCCCTTCTTCGCCTTCCAGGTCGCGGACACGTCCGCCGCCCAGACCGACTCCCTCGCTACCATCGGCCCGGCGCCGACCGAGGAGTCCCTCTCGTTCCTAGACCTCATGGTTCAGGGCGGGTGGACCATGATCCCCATCGCGATTCTCTCCGTCCTCGCGCTGTTCCTCGTCGTGGAACGGATGCGGGCGCTCAACCGCGCGAAAGGAGACCCCGCACGCCTCACCCAGACCGTCCGCCAGTACGTCGAGGCCGGCGACCTGAGCGGCGCCATCGGGTTCTGCAGCGCCCAGGACACGCCCGCCTCGCGCATCATCCAGCGGGGTTTGGAGCGCGTGGGCCGTCCCATCGGCGAGATCAAGGAGGCCGTCCAGGAGGCGGGCCGCCGCGAGACGTACAAGCTGGAGAAGCGGATGGACCTGCTCGCTTCCACCGCCGCCATCGCGCCGATGCTCGGCTTCCTCGGGACCGTCGTCGGCATGATCGGGGCGTTCCAGCAGCTGCAGCGCTACGAGGGGCTTGTGAACCCCGCGCTTCTGGCGGGCGGCATCTGGGAAGCGCTCGTGACGACGGCCGCCGGACTGGCGGTGGGTGTGGCCGCGCTGTTCGCGTACAACCTGCTCGTCAACCGGATCAACCGGACGGTGAACGATCTGGAAACCGCCTCCACGGACTTTCTCGACATCCTGCAGGCTCCAGCCGGCGAGCGTCGGCCGGCCGCCCCTCGCGCCCCCCTCCCGGCCTAAGCGATGCCGCTCAACTTCTCGACGGGCCGCAAGCCGCTGACCGCCTTCAGCCTCGCGTCGCTGACGGACATCGTCCTGCTGCTGCTCATCTTCTTCCTGCTGACGTCGTCGTTCGTGACGCAGCGCGGGATCGAGGTCAACCTGCCAGATACCGCCAGCGCGACGCCGCTGGAGGCGCAGTACGTCGCGATCTCCATCCTGCCGGACGGCCGCCTCTTCGTGGACGAGACGGAGACGACGCCGGACAGCCTCGCGATCACGCTCGCCCAGCTCAAAGGCGACCGCGACGCCGTGGCCGTTTACGCCGACCGCGAGGCCATGATCGGATCGCTGGCGGCGGTCGCGGGGGCGGCGGCCGAACTCGACATGCGCGTCTCCGTCGCGACGGAGCCCGGCTCCGGGGAATAGCTCATCGGCTCCGCCAGCGCGGCGGGGTCATCCCATCCCCCACCCGCTCCGGTCGAGCGAGCGGTACTGCACGGCTTCCGCGACGTGCGTGGCCGTCACGGTCTCCTCTCCCGCGAGGTCGGCGATGGTGCGGGCGACCTTCAGGACGCGGTCGTGCGCGCGAGCGGAGAGCCCGAGGCGTTCGATGGCGGCTTTGAGGAGCTGCTGGCCGGCTGCATCGGGTTTGCAATAACGGCGCACGTCGCGGGCGCGCATGTGCGCGTTGCAGTGCGTGTCCGTTTCCGCGAACCGCTCGGCCTGCCGTTCCCTCGCGGCCACGACCCGCTGGCGGACGTTCTCGCTGGGCTCGGCCGGACGGTCGCGGTTGAGGTCGTCGAACGGAACCGGCGTCACCTCCACGTGCAGGTCGATCCGGTCGAGGAGCGGACCCGAGACTTTCGCGAGGTAGCGCTGCACCTGCCCTGGCGCGCAGACGCACGGCTTGTGCGGGTCGCCCGCGTGCCCGCACGGGCACGGGTTCATGCTCGCGACGAGCATAAACCGGGCGGGGAAATGGACCGTCGCCCGCGCCCTCGCGATGGTAACCGCGCCCTCTTCGAGCGGCTGCCGAAGGACTTCGAGGACGCTCCGCTCGAACTCCGGCAGCTCGTCGAGCGGCATCGGGTTGGAGCCGCCGCCGCAGAGGCCGGCGTTCGAGATGGTGTGATGTGGGGCGCGAAAGGGTCGCTCCGTCACGAGTCCGTGCCGCGCCGCACCATTGAGCATCCCCCCGACGCTGTGGATCTTCGTGGTCTCCAGCGCCTCCGCGTTCGTCAGGGGCGGAAGGATGCCCGGCAGCCGTCGCGCGAGCATCGTCTTCCCGCTTCCGGGCGGGCCGACCATCAGCGCGTTGTGTCCCCCTGCGGCGGCCACTTCCAGTGCGCGCTTTACCCCCTCCTGCCCTTTCACGTCGGCGAAGTCCTCCACTGACAGACGGTCGGGGGTCTCGCTCGGTGGGCGACGGACGAACGGCTCGCCGTGTCCGCCGTGTTCTGCCAGCAAGTCGAACGCCTCACGAAGCGTGCCCACGGCGTAGACCTCCAGCCCGTCCACGACGGCGGCCTCGGGCGCGTTGCCCGCCGGGACAATCATCGCGCGCGCCCCGCTCTTGCGGGCGTGCGCGGCCATCGGGAGCACTCCTCGAACGGGCCGCACGGAGCCGTCCAGCGACAGTTCGCCCACGATGACGACGTCCGCCAGCGCCTCAGCCGGGATCAGCGGGCCGTTGCGTCCGCTCGCGGCGAGGAGCCCGAGCGCGCAGGCGCGAGGTTGATCGTGATCGCGCCTCGCGGCCGTGGGAGGTCGCTGTTGGCGAGCGCCGCGATGATCCGGTCCCGGCTCTCCCGCACGGCCCCATCGGGCAGCCCCACGACGGTCCACCGCGGGAGGTTGGGCTCGATGTGGGTTTCGATTTCGATGGGCAGCGCGTCCACTCCGAGGACGGCGCGGCTCCAGACACGGGACAGCATGTGGCGGGGCGAGAACTCGCCCGCTAGACACGCCCTCGCGCCGATTCTAACGGCGGCCTACCCCTCGGCCACGCGGCGTGCGAGCCGGTACGCGATGTAGCCCGTGACGCCGAACGTGATGGCGTAGACATTGGCGTCGTACCCCTGCGGGCTGACCGCTTCGAAGACGAGCGCCATGATGCCGGCCGCCAGCCCGCCACCGATGGCGAAGACGACGCTGTAGACGACAAAGAGAACGGCGGCTCGTGCGGGCGAGAGCGTGCGGATGGGATCGGCCATGGGGAGAGGTGGATGGGGGGTGGAGTGTACCTCGAGAGGCACGCGAGGTGCCCGCCCGCCCGGCTGGCGGCCGCAATGTGCGGGCCGATCTACTCCGCCAGCGCGCCGGGGAGCACGTCGAGATCGGTGAGCAGCTGACGGTCGCCGACGCGGTTCTCGCGCGGGCCGTTCTCCAGCTTCAGGACGCCGCGCGGGCAGACCGTCGCGCAGATGCCGCACCCCACACACGAGGCGCGGACCACGTTCTGGCCGCGCTGCGCGTACCAGCGCACGTCGATGCCCATCTCGCAGTACGCGGTGCAGTTGCCGCACGAGATGCACTGCCCCCCGTTCGTCGTGATGCGGAAGCGGGAGAAGAACCGCTGCTGGAGACCGAGGATCGCCGCCATCGGGCAGCCGAAGCGGCACCACACGCGGCTGCCGAAGATCGGGTAGAAGCCCACCCCCACCACGCCGGCGAAGACGCTCCCGATGAGCAGGCCGTACAGCCACGAGAACGTCCCCGCGCCCCCGTCCAGCCAGCCCACATCCGCGACGGCGGCGACCCAGAGCAGCGCAGTCCCGGCGACGATCGCCGCCAGCACTCCGTGAACCATCCATCGTTCCACCTTCCACGCCGCGAGCGAAGGGTCCGAGAGGTGCCGGTACGGATCGCCCGCGGTCTCCGCCAGCCCGCCGCAGCCGCACACCCACGAGCAGTACCACCGCTTCCCGAAGAAGTAGGTCAGAACGGGCGTCGCGAGCGCGATCAGCACCCCGCCCCAGAGCAGCATCGCGACGCCGAGCCGGCCCGACTGGCGGAGCTCCTCGACCTTCCACGGGAAGAAGAGGTCGTAATCCAGCGGCCACGTGTAGTGGAGGTAGAGCTCCGGCTGCTGGAGCCGCACGAGCAGGTATGGCAACGCGAACGCGAGAACCGTCTGGAAAAAGACGACGCTCGCCGTCCGGATGAGGTGGTAGCGCGAGTGCCGGTAGCGGACCGCCGCACGCACGCCCATCGCGGCGACCGCCAGCGTGTAGAACGTGGAGTAGAGGAACCACTGGCCGCCGTTCTCCAGCGTCGCGGGTTGATCGCGGAGGAACTGCGAGAGCGGGTCGCCGAGCGGGATCAACCCCGACAGCGCGCCGGGCCAGAAGTAGAGCACGACGTACAGCCCCGTCAGCACGACGCCGACGGTCCAGCCGACAGCCCCTCGCGCCTGGTTGGAGGAGAACACCGTCCCCTCGTTGCGCACGCCGGCGGGACGCGACAGCCCGCCGAGCGCGAACACCGTCGCGCCGATGCCGAAGCCGCCGAAGACGAGGAGTGCGAACAGCACGGGCGACTGGCGGCCGAGGTCACTGGCGAGAGCGACCACGCTCGCGACGATGGCGACGGCCACGAGCGCGAGGCCCAGCTTCTCGACCGCGTTGGAGCGCCACGCGGGGTTCTCGAAGAGCCAGAGGCTCCGGTCGGCATGGGCGTTGTAGAGCGGGAGATCGGCCATCAGGCGAGCGTGGGGGTGGGCATCGCGCGGGAGAACTCGGGGTCGAAGCCCGCGCGTGGGAGATCGCGAAGGCAATCATCGAGGGAGCGACGGGACACGATCCACTCGGCGCAGACCTCGTGGCGGAGGCGGGCGCCGAGCGCGTGGATGCCGAGCAGGCGGCCCGACTCGGCGTCTCCCTGCAGCCGCACGAGCCGGGCGCCGGTGCGTGTTCGGTCCTCCGCCAGCGCCTCATTGCGGCCGGGGTCTGACTCCGGCGCGATGGAGCCGACGACCTGCCACTCGAGGTCGAAGAACTTGGCCGAGTTGTAGAACACGCCGGGCACGTACGGACGCGCCTCGTCGGCAAGCGCGTACCCGGCCGTCGCGCCCTGGATGCGGCCGGTGTACCAGAGGGCTTCCACGGGTGCCCGCCCCGGCAACGGCTCGCGATGCTCCGCGCAGTCTCCCGCGGCCCAGACGTTCGCGGCGCTCGTGCGCAGGTGGTGATCCACGAGCACACCGCGCGCGGTCTCGATCCCGGAGCCTTCCAGCCACCCGACGTTCGGGCGGACGCCCGTGCCGAGCCCCACCCACTCGGCTGGTATCGTATCGCCCGCGGTTGTCCGCACCCCCTCCACGCGGCCTGACCCGAGGAACGCCTCGGGCTCCGTTTGCAGCCGGAGATCCACGCCATGCCGCCGGATCTCCTCCTCGATCAGCCGCGACTCCCGCTCGGGCATCGCGTGGGCGAAGTACCGGCCCTCGCGCACGAGGTAGGTGACGGCCACGCCTCGCGTCCGGAGCATCTCCGCCGCCGCCCGCTCGATCCCCGCCGTCTCGCGCTCCATCCGCTCCAAGTCTTGCAGGTGGTAGAGCCCTTGCACACCCGCGAGATCCTGTCCCGGCCATCCGTAGAACGCCGGAACCGAGCCCGTCGCGACCAGCAGCCGGCCGTACGTCAACGTCCTGCCCGAGCGGAGCGCCAGCCGCTGGCGGTCGGCGTCGAGCGACTCGGCGCGGTCGTGGAGGCGCTCGATCCGGTTGCGCTCCCAGAAGTCCGGCGCGTACGGGCGGGTCTGCTCCAGCGTGAGGTGGCCCATGTAGACGTACATCCAGGCCGTCCGCGCGAGGTGCTCCGGGTGCTCCTCGCTCACGAGCGTGATCCGCCAGTCGGGCCGGCGCTTGCGGACGACCCGCGCCGCGGTGACGCCGGCGATGCCGTTCCCGACGATGACGATGTGCATAGGGGCGAGGTGGAAGCGTCGGAGGGACGGCCGACCGGGGGCACTGATTCCACGGCACGTGAAGAGCGCCGCGAACCCCCGCGCCGAGCGCGAGTTTGCCCCTCTCTCCCCCTCTCGCATGGCCTACGGTATTACCGGCAACGTTACGAAGGACGGCATCTGGCAACCCGTCGCGGAGATGGCGCGATGGCTCCACCGTCACCAGCGCGATTTCTGCGTCACGCAGGACATCGCGGATGGGCTGCTCGACCGTGGCCTCGTAGATGACGCCTTCTGTTCGGAGCACGCCTCCGCCCACGTCTCCCGCCAGTCGGACGTGCTCCTCTCCTTCGGAGGCGATGGCACGTTCCTCCGCAGCGCGCACGCGGCCGGGTTGGACGGCCCGCCCATCCTCGGCATCAACGTGGGGCGCCTCGGCTTCCTCGCGCGCGTGGAGGTGGGCGACGTGATCCGCGCCGTCGAGATGGTGGAGGCGGGGGAGACGGGCGTGGAAGAGCGCCTCGCGTTGGCGGTCGAGATCGAGAACGACGGGGGCGTGCTCGCGGACCTGTATCCGTGGGCGCTCAACGACCTCGTGGTGGATAAGTCCGGGACGGCGAGCATGATCGCCGTGGACGCATCGGTAGACGGCCTCTTCCTCAACACCTACTGGGCCGACGGCCTGATCGCGGCGACTCCGACGGGCTCCACGGCCTACGCGCTCTCCGTCGGTGGCCCGATCGTGACGCCGCAGGCGGACGCAGTCGTGCTCGCGCCCATCGCGCCGCACACCCTCACGGCCCGCCCCATCGTGCTGCCGGGCTCCTGCGTGCTGGAGATCCGCGTGACCACCCGCGACCATCCGTACGTGCTCGCCATCGACGGGAAGTCCCGCGTGATCGAAGCGGATGACCTCACGATTCGGGTCCGTCGCGCGTCCGGCGCCGTCCGGCTGGTGACGCTGCCCGGCGAGGACTACTTCGCGACCGTCCGCGACAAGCTGAAGTGGGGGCAGAGCGCCGTTTTTTAGTTCACGCCCGCCGCCCCGCTCCGCCAGCGCGCGGAGCGATTCACAGAACCTCCGGCTCTTCCCTCGCGCGACCCTTCAGGATCGCCGTACCTTGGGCGCCCCGGTCGGGTAGCTCAGTTGGTAGAGCACCGCACTGAAAATGCGGGTGTCGGCGGTTCAAGTCCGCCCCCGACCACCGGCGCGCACAGCGCTCCCCCCTCTTCGCGAAGAGACGGTGAGCACGCCCCGCGCCTTTGGCGAGGCCCCGTCCTCGTCCGTACTTTCAGCCCACTGCTCACGCAGAGAGCTACCCGGCCCGGTAGTTCAGTTGGTTAGAACGCCGGCCTGTCACGCCGGAGGTCGCGAGTTCAAGTCTCGTCCGGGTCGCACGACGCCCGCTCCCACCTCGGGGGCGGGCGTTCGTCATTTCTACCTTCCCGCCATGCTGCACCGAATCGCCCTCTTCGCGCTCGCCCTCGCCGTCTCGGCGTGCGGGTCCACCCCACCCGATTCTGACCGCCAGCCCCCAGGCGCGGAACGCTCGGAGGACCGAGCGGACGACGAGTTGGCGATGCTCACGGAGCGGTTGGACCTCACAGAGGCACAACAAGCGTCCGTCCAGGCTTCGCTCGACGCGCTGGCGGACGCGTACGTGGCGGCACGGCGCCAGCCCGACTTCCGCTCGCGGACCGACGCCCGCCTCCGCGCCCGCGTGGAAGCCGACGCCCGGATCGCCGCCGCTCTCGATCAGGAGCAGCAGGTGGAGTTCCGCGAAGTGCTCCGCGAACGCGGAGTCCCCCTCGCGCCCGAGATCCAGCGCCAGTTGAACGCGCTCGACCGCGAACTGGACCTCTCCGACGAGCAGCGCGCGGCGCTCGGCCCCATCCTCACGCGGCAGACGGAGCGCATCGACCCGGTGATGCAGCGCGCGAGGCGGATGGGGAACCGCGAGGAAGCGATGGCAGAGATCCGCGACATCCGCGCAGAGACGGACGACGAGATCCTCGCGCTCCTCACCCCGGTCCAGGCCGAGGGCTACCGCGAGATCATCGCCCGGCGCGGCGAGCCCGTGCGCGCCCGGTAGGCGTTGCGCACCAACGCGCTACACAAATCGGGCGCCCCCGCGACTCTTCGCAGGGGCGCCCGTTCTCTTCCGGCTGGCGGGAGCCGCCAGCGGGGCCGGCGCTAGAGCTGGACGTTCTCGAACACGGCCGAGGCGCCCATCCCGCCGCCGATGCACATCGTCACGATGCCGTAACGGACCTCGCGGCGGATCATCTCGTGGACGAGCGTCGCGGTCAGCTTGGCGCCGGTGCAGCCGAGCGGGTGGCCCAGCGCGATGGCGCCGCCGTGGACGTTGACCTTCTCCGGGTCCAGGCCTACCTCGCGGATGACCGCCAGCGACTGGCTGGCGAACGCCTCGTTGAGCTCCACGAGCCCGATGTCCTCCACCTTCAGGCCCACCTGCTGGAGGACCTTCGGGATGGACTCCTTCGGGCCGATGCCCATGATCTCCGGGGCCACGCCGGCCACGGCGAACCCGAGCATTTTGACCAGCGGCGTCGCGCCGATCTCGTCGGCCATCTGCTTGGACATGATGACGGAGGCCGCAGCGGCGTCGTTCATCTGCGACGAGTTGCCGGCCGTCACGCTGCCGCCCTGCTTGAACGCGGGACGGAGACGCCCAAGAGCCTCCAGGCTCGTATCCGGGCGCGGCCCTTCGTCGGTCGTGTGCGTGAACGTGACCTCCTTGGCCTCGCCGTTCTCATAGACGGTCTGCGTGACCTCCACGGGCACGATCTCGTCTTCGAACACGCCGGACTCGATGGCGGCAGCGGCCCGCTTGTGGGACTCCAGCGCGAACTTGTCCTGGTCCTCGCGCGAGACGTTGAACTGGTCGGCCACGTTCTCGGCCGTGATGCCCATGCTCGCGTAGTGACCGGGCTTGTCGAACGCCAGCTCGGGGTCGGGCGCGAAGTAGAAGCCGCCCATCGGGACGGCCGACATGCTCTCGACGCCTCCTGCCACGATGCAGTCGGCCTGGCCGAGCATCACGGAGTTGAACGCCTGCGCGATGGTCTGCACGCCGGAGGAGCAGAACCGGTTGACGGTCACACCCGGTACGGAGTCCGGGAGGCCGGCCTTCTGCACGATGGCGCGGGCCATGTTCATGCCCTGGGGGCCTTCGGGGAAGGCACACCCGAGCACGACATCGTCGATTCGGGAGGGGTCCAGCCCCTTGACGCGGTCAATCGCGCCGTTGACCGCGACGGCCCCGAGGTGCTCAGGGCGGACGTCTTTGAGCGCCCCCCGCTTCGCCTTGCCAACAGGCGTGCGAACGGTGGAGACGATATAAGCTTCGTTGATTTGCATGGTGAGTTCCGAGTTCGTGGTTCCTAGTTCCGAGTCGGCGCTCCGAGCGGGTCCGATTACTCGGAACCCTGAACTCGGAACGCGGAACCCACTAGTTCCGAAGCGGCTTGTTCGTGGTCAGGATGCTCGTGATGCGCGCCTGGGTCTTCTCCTCGCCGAGGAGCGACAGGAAG
>LWDU01033283.1_pt1 | contig 15464 bp, 11 predicted proteins | sample 727161 | NCBI WGS metagenome assembly LWDU01 (sample SAMN04566230, study PRJNA314399) | hydrothermal vent metagenome | isolation source: deep sea hydrothermal plume seawater | place: Mexico: Gulf of California, Guaymas Basin | collected 2004-07-11 | reverse complement strand
GCTGGCGTTGTAACTAAGATTAAATCCTAAGAGCTCAAGCGATCAGGGGTAAATCCCAGGGTAGAGCAAACAGATTAGGGCTAAATCAGAGCGTGAATGGGGTAATCGAATAATCAGATCCTGAGAGTTTTGTGTAGGTCAGCTAGGCCAGTAGCTCAATTGGCAGAGCAGCGGTCTCCAAAACCGCAGGTTGGGGGTTCGATTCCCTCCTGGCCTGCCAAGCTGGCTGCGCTTCCTGGTGAAGCGAGAGCTTTCTGGGTTTGGTGAGATCAGGGTTGCAAAGGTGTTCTTCCTTTTAATCAGAAGGTGAGGGCAATGCTAAAAATTGATAATAGGCACTGTTGACCAGAATTGAAGTAGATACCAGGAATAAAATGGCAAGCACATCGATAGAAAATCCAAGTCGTTTAGATGGTCTTAAGTGGCTAGCTGTTTTAGTTGTGTTAGTAGGTGGCATCTATGGTAATACCCAGTTCGGTGAGGTCACTCTTCTGTACAGAGTGTTAGCTGGCCTGGTGGTTCTGGCCATTGCAATATTGATCAGCTTACAGACCCAGCTGGGTCGTTCGACCTGGGAATTGGCCAAGGAAGCACGGATCGAGATAAGGAAAGTGGTATGGCCGTCTCGACAGGAAACCACCCAGACCACATTAATTGTCGTGGTTGTTGTGATCTTTGTGGCTTTGATTCTATGGGGTATGGATTCCACTTTGAGTTGGTCTATAAGCAGTATCATTGGTTAGCGATTGATAAAGGGCAGGTGCTTAAGTGAATAAGAGTTGGTATGTAGTGCACGCTTTTTCGGGTTACGAAAAGCAAGTCATGCGCGCCCTTCTTGAGCGAATTGAGCTCTCCGGACTTCAGGACCGCTTTGGAGAAATCCTGGTGCCTTCAGAAGAAGTGGTTGAGATGAAAGCGGGTAAGAAGCGTCGCAGTGAAAGGAAATTTTTCCCTGGTTATGTGCTTGTGGAAATGATTCTGGATGATCAGACCTGGCACTTAGTTAAGGAAACGCCCAGAGTCATGGGGTTTATTGGCGGTAAGGCAGATAAGCCGGCGCCTATATCAGCAGCCGAGGCTTCGGCTATTCTGCAGCGCGTTCAGGTGGGCAGTGAGCAGATCACACCCAAGACAATGTATGAGCCTGGTGAGCTGGTCAGGGTTACTGATGGCCCATTTAACGATTTCAATGGTGTTGTTGAAGAAGTGAATTATGAAAAAAATCGACTGCACGTTGCAGTCACAATTTTTGGTCGGTCAACACCGGTCGAATTGGACTTTGGTCAAGTCGAAAAAGGCTGAGCAGAGACTTTAATTTAGTGTGGCAAGGGCCAATTGCTCACTATTTACGGGGACCTGATTCGTGGCTTGCTGTAAATCGGTAAGTGCGACGGGGTTTGAACCCAAGAGAGGATTACAAATGGCAAAGAAAATAGAAGCTTATATTAAGCTACAGGTTCCTGCTGGACAGGCAAACCCCAGCCCGCCTGTGGGCCCGGCTTTGGGTCAGCGTGGTGTGAACATTATGGAATTCTGCAAAGCGTTCAATGCAGAGACTCAGGCGATTGAGCCTGGCATGCCTATTCCGGTGGTAATAACGGTATACAGTGATAAGAGTTTCACCTTCATTAGGAAGACGCCCCCCGCATCGATTTTGTTAAAGAAAGCGGCCGGGATCACCAGTGGTAGTGCAGAACCCCATGTCAATAAAGTCGGTAAGGTTAATCGTGCACAATTAGAAGAAATTGCCACGCTGAAGATGCCTGACCTCACGGCACGGGATATGGATGCTGCCGTGAAGACTATTGCGGGCAGCGCACGCAGTGCTGGTATTGAAGTGGAGGGTGTGTAGATGGCCAAGTTAAGTAAACGAGTGAAGGCTTATCGAGAGAAAGTGGATCAATCTAAATTCTATAGTATTGATGATGCGGTGGTACTGCTGAATGAACTGTCCACGGTGAAATTCAAGGAATCAATCGATGTCAGTATCAACCTGGGCGTTGATCCAAAAAAATCAGACCAGGTGGTTCGTGGGGCAACCGTGTTGCCTAATGGAACAGGTAAGACGGTCCGTGTTGCCGTGTTTGCCCAGGGAGAAAAGGCTGAAGAGTCTACCGCCGCTGGGGCCGATATCGTTGGCATGGATGATTTGGCGGAACAAATTAAAGCAGGCAATCTCGATTTTGATGTGGTTGTAGCGACGCCTGATTCTATGCGAGTGGTGGGTCAATTGGGACAGATACTCGGCCCCAGAGGGCTGATGCCTAATCCACGCCTGGGCACCGTTACGGCAGATGTTGCTGAAGCAGTACACAATGCTAAAGCTGGCCAGGTACGTTATCGGACAGATAAAAATGGCATTGTTCATGGTGGTGTCGGGCAGGTTGGATTTGATGCCGCGGCGATTAAAGGAAATCTGGAGGCTTTGATCACTGATCTTAAGAAGTTCAAGCCAGCTTCCGCAAAAGGCGTTTATGTAAAGAAGGTCACCCTGTCTACTACCATGGGTGCCGGAATTTTGATAGATCAAGCTTCCCTGGAGGCTTGAATAAAAAAGTACTTTGGAGTGGCTGGCCAATGGTCATCACTCGTCAAAGACCGCAGGTCCGATTTAATTCGGTTAATTTTTAGATAAGCCTGCGCAGACGGTGGAACTTGATTCAAAGCCATGGATCCTGTCGCCGTACGTCCCTGCTGAGTGCAAGTTGGCAGGAAAGGTAACGAGTCGAGGAGTACGCAGAAGTGCCGATTGGACTTAAAGAGAAACAGGCTATTGTTGCCGAAGTAAATGAAACCGCAAAAACTGCGCTTTCAGCCGTAATGGCGGATTATCGGGGAGTCTCAGTCGATGAGATGACGGCACTCCGAAGTACCGCTCGTGCGTCTGGCGTACAAGTTCGTGTCATCCGGAATACGCTTGCAAAGCGAGCGTTCCAGGGGACCGAATTTGAGTGCATGAATGAAGCGTTGTTGGGGCCTTGTGTGCTCGCTTTTTCCCTGGAGGACCCAGGTGCAGGTGCGCGCTTATTCAAGGACTTTGCCAAAGATAATGAGGCGTTTGAAGTAAAAGCGCTCAGTGTCGGTGGCAAATTGCTCCCTGCAACGCAGATTGATGCACTTGCCAAGTTGCCAACCAGGGATGAAGCCTTCGCATTGCTGTTAGCAGTGATGCTGGCTCCAATCGTTAAGGTCGTAAGATCCTTAAACGATATACCAGTTCGGGTAACCAGGGTTGTTGCTGCGGTGGGTGAACAGAAACAACAATCAGTTCAAGCTTAATTCAGAAAAACGGAGATAGGACAAATGTCGTTATCCAAAGATGATATTTTAGATGCAATTGCGGAAATGAGTGTGATGGATGTGGTAGCACTTGTTGAAGCCATGGAAGAGAAGTTTGGTGTATCCGCTGCAGCTGCTGCTGTCGCTGCACCCGCTGCAGCTGCTGATGCCGCTGCGGTTGAAGAGCAGAACGAGTTTGAAGTCGTTCTGACTTCATTCGGTGAAAAGAAAGTGAATGCCATTAAGGTCGTTCGAAGCATCACCGGATTAGGATTAAAAGAAGCAAAAGAGTTGGTAGATTCAGCTCCTTCTACAGTGAAGGAAGGCGCCTCTAAAGATGAAGCGGAAGATATCAAGAAGAAGCTCGAAGAAGCAGGCGCATCGGTCGAGCTGAAGTAAGTCAAGGTCAGTATGACTTGGGCAGGATCGATACATTGAGCAGGTCAATAATGATCTGCTCGTGTTCGCCTGTGTTTTTTTTACATTTAGATGTGATCACATAGCAAGCCTGGAGGCGTGAATGGCCTATTCGTATACAGAGAAAAAACGCATTAGGAAAGATTTTGGCAAATTGCCAACTGTCATGGACATACCCTATCTACTGGGTATCCAAGTGAATTCCTATAAGCAATTTCTACAGGAAGGAACAGACCAGAAAGAAAGGCTGGAAACTGGCCTTCACGCTGCATTCAGGTCGGTATTCCCAATAGTAAGCTATTCCGGTAATGCCGCTTTGGAGTATGTTACTTATCGGCTTGGCAAGGCTGTTTTTGATGTAAAGGAGTGCCAGTCCAGAAGTGTGACCTATGCGGTACCTCTGAGGGTTAAGGTCCGACTCATTATTTATGATAAGGATTCTTCTAATAAAGCGATCAAGGACATTAAGGAGCAGGAAGTCTATATGGGTGAGATCCCCCTGATGACTGAAAATGGCACCTTTGTTATTAATGGCATAGAACGCGTCGTGGTTTCCCAATTACATCGATCGCCTGGCGTGTTCTTTGATCATGATAAAGGGAAAACACATTCTTCCGGGAAATTGCTTTATTCAGCTAGAGTGATTCCGATGCGCGGCTCATGGCTAGATTTCGAATTTGATCCAAAAGACAACGTTTTCGCACGGATTGACAGGCGTCGTAAATTACCGGCTTCTATCTTATTGCGTGCACTGGGGTTAAATGCTGAGGAAATCCTGGAAATCTTTTTTGATACAGATTCGTTTCAGCTTACCGATGAAGGACCTAAGCTGAAGCTGATTGCCAGCAGGCTGCGTGGTGAAACTGCACGATTCGATATCCTTGGTAAGAAAGGCAAGGTTATCGTTCCCGAAGGGACGCGCATAACTGCCCGGCATATCCGGGACATGGAAAAGGGCAACCTGAGCCATCTGAGTGTCCCTGTAGAGTATGTCTGCGGCCATAAACTGGCAAAAGATATTATTGATTCGGAGACTGGAGAAATTAGAGTTGCCTGTAACGAGGTGATTACCGAGGAAGTATTAGAGATATTGACAGAGCTGGAAATTACAGAATTCGATACAATCTATACCAATGACCTGGATTGTGGCCCTTTCATGTCGGATACCCTGACTGTTGATCCGACCAGTAATCGCCTCGAGGCACTGGTAGAAATCTATCGGATGATGCGTCCTGGTGAGCCACCGACAAAAGAAGCTGCTGAAAACCTGTTTAACAACATGTTCTTTTCTCCAGATCGATATGATCTGACAGCAGTTGGAAGGATGAAGTTCAACCGTCGACTCAGCAGAGAGGATGAAACCGGAGAAGGAACTTTAAATAACCATGACATCATCGATGTTCTGAAATGTTTAATGAGCATCCGCAATGGCAAAGATGTTGTAGATGACATTGACCATCTGGGTAACCGACGGGTCAGGTCCGTGGGTGAGATGGCTGAAAATGCATTTAGACTGGGCCTGATCAGAGTTGAACGAGCGGTTAAGGAGCGTTTGAGTCTGGCAGAGTCCGAAGGCCTGATGCCTCAGGACCTGATCAACGCCAAACCAGTTGCGGCAGCTGTTAAGGAATTTTTTGGGTCAGCGCAGTTGTCCCAGTTCATGGATCAGAACAATCCCTTGTCGGAAGTAACCCACAAACGTCGTGTTTCGGCGCTCGGGCCGGGTGGTCTTACCCGCGAACGGGCCGGTTTTGAGGTCAGGGATGTTCACCCAACTCACTATGGCCGCGTCTGCCCTATTGAAACGCCTGAAGGGCCTAATATTGGGTTGATTAACTCACTGGCAACCTATGCTCGAACCAATTCATTTGGATTTTTGGAAAGCCCGTATCGGCGAGTAGAAAATGCCAAGGTCACCGATGATATTGAATATCTGTCCGCGATCATAGAATCTGATTTTGTTATTGCTCAGGCGAGCGCTGGCATAAATGACGAAGGTAGTCTGGAAGATGAATTGGTGGATGTGCGCCATCAGGGTGAATTCACCAAGATGCCCCGAGAAAATGTTAACTTTATGGATGTTTCGCCAAAGCAGGTGGTATCCGTTGCCGCCGCGTTGATTCCTTTCCTGGAACACGATGATGCTAATCGGGCGCTAATGGGTTCCAACATGCAGCGTCAGGCTGTACCGACATTGATTGCTGAAAAGCCTTTGGTTGGTACTGGTTTAGAACGAGCTGTTGCTAGAGACTCGGGGGTTTGCGTTGTTGCCAGCCGTGGTGGTGTGGTTGAAACGGTTGATGCTGCAAGGATTGTAATCCGTGTTAATAATAATGAAACAGAAAGCGGTGAAGCAGGCGTCGATATATATGACTTGGTCAAATACACTCGCTCGAATCAGAACACCTGTATTAATCAGCGGCCACTGGTAAAGCAGGGTGATATTGTGGCCCAAAATGATATTCTTGCTGATGGTCCCTCTGTGGATACGGGTGAACTGGCCCTCGGCCAGAATATGCGCATCGCTTTTATGACCTGGAATGGTTACAACTTCGAAGATTCCATTCTGATTTCTGAAAAAGTAGTAAAGGAAGATCGATTTACCACGATTCATATTCAGGAGCTGACTTGTATTGCGCGTGACACCAAGCTAGGTTCTGAGGAAATCACCAGCGATATTCCTAATGTAGGAGAAGGTGCTCTGGGCAAGCTTGATGAATCGGGCATTGTTTATATCGGTGCTGAAGTGAATCCTGGTGATATTTTAGTGGGTAAAGTAACCCCTAAAGGTGAAACCCAGCTGACACCAGAGGAAAAACTGCTGCGTGCAATTTTCGGAGAGAAGGCCTCTGATGTGAAAGATACCAGCTTGAGAGTACCCAGCAGTTACAAAGGTACGGTCATAGACGTCAGAGTATTCACTCGGGATGGTATCGACAAGGATCTTCGTGCCAAAGATATAGAGAGACAGGAAGTTGAGCGCGTTCGCAAGAACATTGAAGCTGAATTCCGCATTATTGAAACGGCCACTTATGAGCGTCTCGCCGCGGCATTGACGGGCAAGGCAGTTATTGCTGGGCCGATGCTTAAAAAAGGTGACAAGCTGACTAAAGCTTACCTCAGTGATATAGATTCAGATGACTGGTTTAAGCTTAGAATGGAGAAAGGAGCTTTAAACGATCAATTGGTATTAGCAGATAAGAGGTTGAAGGAACGTCGCATAGAGCTTGATGAGAAGTTCGAAGAGAGTAAGGGTAAATTGCAGAGTGGAGACGACCTTGCCCCGGGCGTCCTTAAAATTGTAAAAGTCTACCTCGCTATCAAACGTCGTATTCAACCCGGTGACAAAATGGCAGGCCGGCATGGTAACAAGGGTGTTATCTCGGTTATCAAACCAGTGGAAGATATGCCTTTTGATGCCAATGGTGAACCCATCGATATCGTGTTAAATCCATTGGGCGTACCCAAGCGAATGAATGTAGGACAGATTCTGGAAACCCATCTGGGTTGGGCGGCAGAGGGCCTGGGTCTGAAAATCGGTGCCATGCTTGATACGCAGAGAGAAGTCATCGAGATCAGGCAATTTCTTGAAAAAGTTTATAATCAGAGTGGTCGAATTGAAGATCTGGATTCCCTGAGCGATGCCGAGGTACTAAGCCTTGCGGGTAATTTGCGTGGCGGTGTGCCGATGGCAACAGGTGTCTTCGATGGTGCAGATGAAGCTGAGATTAAAGACATGCTTGAACTTGCCGATCTTCCGTTGGATGGGCAGACAGTGCTGTTTGATGGCTGTACAGGCGTTCAGTTTGACCGGCCTGTTACCGTTGGTATTATGTATATGTTGAAGCTGAATCACCTGGTAGACGATAAGATGCATGCGCGTTCTACCGGCTCCTATAGCTTGGTAACGCAGCAGCCTCTGGGCGGCAAGGCCCAATTCGGTGGCCAGAGATTTGGTGAGATGGAGGTGTGGGCGCTTGAGGCGTATGGGGCAGCTTATACCCTTCAGGAAATGCTCACAGTGAAGTCTGATGATGTCCATGGCAGGACCAGAATGTATAAGAATATTGTTGATGGTGAGCATAGAATGGAACCAGGCATGCCCGAGTCATTCAATGTGCTGGTTAAAGAGATCAGATCACTTGGTATTGATATAGAGCTGGAAAGCGACTGAGCTTTTAGGATAACCGGATTCATAAAATAGATAGCACGAGCCTAACGGCTCAAATTGGAGAAATGCATTGAAAGACTTATTGAACATGCTGAAAGCCCAGGGTCAGGCAGAAGAATTTGATTCTTTAAGAATTGGCCTGGCTTCGCCTGAGATGATTCGTTCCTGGTCCTTTGGTGAGGTCAAGAAACCTGAGACTATTAATTATCGTACTTTCAAGCCAGAAAGAGACGGCCTGTTTTGTGCCAAGATATTCGGGCCTAATAAGGACTATGAGTGCCTGTGTGGTAAATATAAACGTCTCAAGCATCGCGGTGTTATCTGTGAGAAGTGTGGTGTTGAGGTCGCCTTGGCAAAAGTACGACGGGAAAGGATGGGCCATATTGAATTGGCATCGCCGGTGGCTCATATCTGGTTTCTGAAATCCCTGCCATCACGCATTGGATTGCTGATGGATATGACGTTACGGGATATTGAAAGAATTCTCTATTTTGAGTCTTTTGTGGTTATTGATCCTGGCTTGACGACTTTGGAAAAAGGTCAATTGCTCTCGGATGAGGACTACTATGAAAAGCTGGAAGAATTCGGCGATGAATTCGAAGCCAAGATGGGTGCAGAAGCGATTCAGGATCTTATGCGTCAAATGGATCTGAAAGATGAAATAGCAACCATTCGCGAAGAGTTGCCTCAGACCAATTCGGATACCAAGATCAAGAAACTTACCAAGAGGCTTAAATTAATAGAAGCCTTTGTCAATTCTGGAAATGATCCCTCCTGGATGATTTTCAATGTGTTGCCGGTATTGCCACCGGATTTGCGGCCGTTAGTGCCCTTAGAGGGCGGTCGATTTGCGACATCAGACCTGAATGATCTATATCGACGGGTGATCAATCGAAATAATCGGCTCAAGCGTCTGCTGGACCTGGCGGCGCCAGACATCATTGTACGAAACGAAAAGCGCATGCTTCAGGAAGCAGTTGATGCGCTGCTTGATAATGGTCGCAGGGGTCGAGCAATTACCGGTACCAACAAGCGACCACTGAAATCATTGGCAGATATGATTAAGGGGAAGCAGGGACGTTTTCGACAGAATCTACTGGGTAAGCGAGTTGACTACTCTGGAAGGTCCGTCATTGTAGTGGGGCCTACCCTGCGTCTGCATCAGTGTGGTCTTCCCAAGAAGATGGCATTGGAGTTATTTAAGCCCTTTATTTTTGGGAAACTGGAATCTAGAGGCCTGGCAACAACGATTAAGGCTGCCAAGAAAATGGTGGAGAAAGAAACAGCTGAAGTCTGGGATATTCTAGCCGAAGTGATTCGCGAGCACCCAGTGCTGCTGAATAGGGCACCTACCCTGCATCGTTTAGGAATTCAGGCATTTGAACCTGTTTTGATCGAGGGTAAGGCGATTCAACTGCACCCTCTGGTCTGTACAGCCTATAACGCTGATTTTGATGGTGATCAGATGGCGGTTCATGTGCCTTTGACTCTGGAAGCGCAACTGGAAGCACGGGCGTTGATGATGTCGACCAACAATGTATTACTGCCGGCAGATGGGGAGCCCATTATTGTGCCATCCCAGGATGTTGTTCTCGGTGTTTACTGGATGACGAGAGAGCGGGTGAATGAGCTTGGTGAAGGTATGATTTTCTCTGATGTTGAGGAAGTCAATCGGGCCTATACCACCTCTAAAGTGGGCTTGCAGGCGAAGATTAAACTAAGAGTCACGGAGAAATCGCGGGACCAGGAAGGTGAGTGGCAACAGGCATCCAAGATGTATGAAACGACGGTAGGTCGAGCCCTTATTTTTGAGATAGTTCCAGATGGAATTCCTTATTCAGAAATCAATAAGACCATGGTCAATAAGGATATGTCCAGATTGATCAACATTTGCTATCGAACTGTCGGTCTCAAAGAAACGGTTATTTTTGCAGATCAGTTGATGTATATGGGTTACGAGTATTCAACTCGTTCCGGTGCGTCCATTGGCGTTGATGATTTTGTGATTCCTGCTGAAAAAGCAGCCATTATTGAGCGTTCAGAAGAAGAGATTAAAGAAATTGAAAGCCAGTTTGCCTCTGGCCTGGTAACGCAGGGAGAGAAGTACAACAAGGTGATCGATATCTGGACCAGTGCCAGTGACCAGGTAAGTAACGCCATGATGGAATCGCTGAGTACGGAAAAGGTTGTTAACCGAGAAGGTGAGGAGGAAGTACAAGGTTCGTTTAATAGTGTCTGGATGTATGCAGACTCTGGTGCTCGAGGCTCCCCCGCGCAGATAAGACAGTTATCCGGGATGCGAGGTCTGATGACTAAGCCAGATGGTTCTATTATCGAAACGCCGATCACTGCAAATTTTCGTGAAGGGCTGTCGGTGATGCAGTACTTTATATCGACTCACGGTGCACGTAAGGGGTTGGCAGATACAGCACTTAAGACTGCGAACTCAGGTTATCTGACCAGGCGCCTTGTTGATGTGGCTCAGGACCTGGTGGTGACTGAAGTTGATTGTGGTACCTATGATGGTATGACAATGAATGCGGTCATAGAGGGCGGTGATGTTGTTGCCGCTTTGGGCAGCAGGGTTTTGGGCAGGGTAATTGCACAAGATGTCTTCAATTCAGCTGGTGACGATGTGCTGATCCCACGGGGGACTATGATCGATGAGGCATGGATGGATCGTATTGAAGATTTTGGCATTGATGAGGTTATAGTACGTAGTGCAATTACCTGCGAGACCCGATACGGTATTTGTAGCAATTGCTACGGTCGGGACCTGGGACGTGGTCATCTGGTCAATATTGGTGAGGCAGTCGGGGTTATTGCTGCGCAATCTATCGGCGAACCCGGTACCCAGCTGACCATGCGTACCTTCCATATTGGCGGGGCGGCCTCACGAGCTACAGCAGTTGATAACGTGCAGGCGAAACACGCAGGCGTAGTACGCCTTCATAATCTGAAAACGATCGAAAAACCAAGCGGTGGATTGGTTGCAATTTCCAGATCTGGAGAAGTCGCTATTGCTGATCAGGAATCCGGCAAGGAAAGAGAGCGTTATAAAATTCCCTACGGAGCACTTCTGAAAAATGCACCCGGTGACGTAATCGAAGCGGGTGATATTGTGGCCACCTGGGACCCCCACACTCACCCTATTGTCACAGAGGTGGCGGGTAACATTGTCTTCGAATCCATGGATGAAGGGATCACCATTCGTCGTCAGACTGACGAGTTGACTGGTTTGACCAGCATATCAATCATTGACCCAAAAGACAGACCCAGTGCGGGCAAAGATATGCGGCCGGCTGTTCGGTTGGTTGATGACAAAGGAGAAGCTCTGCTGTTGTCTGGCACGGATGTTCCAGCCCATTATTTTCTTGAGGCTAATGCGATCCTGGGCTTGGAAAATGGTGATCAGGTTACTACCGGTGATGTGATTGCTCGAATTCCTCAGGAGGGCTCTAAAACGCGTGATATTACCGGTGGTTTACCACGGGTAGCGGACTTATTTGAAGCGCGAAAGCCGAAAGAGGCAGCGGTGTTGGCAGAGATCACGGGCACGGTGAGCTTTGGCAAGGAAACCAAGGGCAAGCGGCGCCTGGTCATTACGCCTACGGATATGAGCCAGTTGCCGGAGGGTTCTGATCACTATGAAGTGCTCATTCCAAAATGGCGGCATATGACGGTCTTTGAAGGTGAGCATGTCGAGAAAGGCGAGGTGGTATCGGACGGCCCTGAAAACCCCCATGACATTTTGCGGTTGAAGGGTGTTGAGGAATTGGCAAATTATATTTCCAAGGAGATTCAGGATGTTTACCGTCTGCAGGGCGTTAAGATTAATGATAAGCACATTGAGGTTATCGTTTGTCAGATGCTCCGTAAGGTTGAGATTACCAACCCGGGTGAATCCGAATTTGTTAAAGGTGAACAGGTCGAATTGAATCAGTTCCTAGAGGTAAATGATCGATTGAAAGAAGAGGAGACTGAACAGGTTCGGGGTAACCGAGTATTACTGGGTATTACCAAAGCCTCTTTGGCCACCGAGTCGTTTATTTCGGCTGCGTCGTTCCAGGAGACGACACGAGTACTCACCGAAGCTGCCGTGACCGGGAAACGCGATTATTTACGTGGTTTGAAAGAAAACGTCATTGTCGGCAGGTTGATTCCAGCCGGGACGGGTCTCAGTTATCACAGTGAGCGCAAACAACGTCGTGAAAAGGGACATGAAGAACCCACGGTGAGCGTAAGTGAAGTAGAACAGGCGCTGAGTGAAGCTTTGAATTCAGGCGAGGTATGAGTGCTCCCTATCTGATTCAGGTTTAGGAGCAAGCAATGGTTGACTCGCATACAGTGGGTCATTAGAATGCGCCACTCTTGCGAGGGAGTGCATCGCGGTCACCCGCGGAAACAAGGAGTTGTTGAACATGGCTAGAATAAGCCAACTAGTGAGAAAGCCAAGACGGCGAAAGAGTACCAAAAGTGATGTGCCGGCACTGCAGGCTTGTCCTCAGAAGAGAGGCGTATGTACCCGTGTTTATACGACTACGCCAAAAAAACCGAACTCTGCTCTTCGTAAGGTGTGCCGTGTGAGGTTAACCAATCAGATGGAAGTGACATCTTATATCGGTGGTGAAGGCCATAACCTGCAGGAGCACTCAGTGGTTCTGATCAGAGGTGGGCGAGTCAAGGACCTGCCTGGTGTTCGCTACCACGTGGTTCGTGGGACCCTAGATGCAACGGGTGTCAGTGACCGTATGCAGGGTCGTTCTAAATACGGAACAAAACGTCCGAAAGCCTAAAACAGTTAATTCATGCTTTCGCCTTTTGAAGAGGCGTAAGAGTAAGGTCGAGCCAAAAGGTCTCGAATAACCTGAAGAGAGATAAATCATGCCAAGAAGACGCGTTCCGGAAAAAAGAGATATTATTCCTGATCCCAAGTATGGGAATCAGACGCTTGCTAAGTTCATGAATCATGTCATGGAAAGCGGCAAGAAATCTGTGGCTGAAAAAATTGTTTACGGTGCTCTGGATCGTATACAAAGCAAATCCGGTGGCGATCCGCTCGAAGTTTTTGAAGCTGCCCTGGAAGCTGTGGCTCCCACAGTTGAAGTGAAATCACGGCGAGTAGGTGGGGCTACCTATCAGGTGCCTGTTGAAGTAAGGCCTTCCCGTCGTACCGCTCTGGCCATGCGATGGCTGGTTGATATGGCACGTAAGCGTGGTGAAAAATCCATGGCAATGCGTCTTGCCGGGGAACTGCAAGATGCGGCTGAAGGTCGCGGCGCTGCAGTACGCAAGCGCGAAGATACGCACCGAATGGCAGAGGCAAACCGTGCCTTTGCTCACTATCGCTACTAGATAGCTGTAATCGGTAAGGGGAGGCTGCGGTTGTGCCTAGAACAACTCCTATCGGACAATACCGAAATATAGGCATCGTTGCTCATGTTGATGCCGGCAAAACCACCACCACGGAGAGAGTACTCTTCTATAGCGGGCTGTCCCATAAAATAGGGGAAGTCCATGATGGTGCGGCGACCATGGACTGGATGGAGCAGGAACAGGAGCGTGGTATTACTATCACCTCGGCTGCGACCACCATTTTCTGGTCGGGTAGTGAAGACCAGTTTGATGAGTACCGCATCAATATAATCGATACCCCTGGCCATGTTGATTTCACCATTGAAGTTGAACGCAGTTTGCGTGTTCTCGATGGTGCCGTCGTTGTATTCTGCGGCTCATCTGGGGTGGAACCGCAGTCGGAGACGGTCTGGCGGCAGGCCAATCGATACGAAGTGCCACGCATTGTTTTTGTTAATAAAATGGACAGGGCTGGAGCGGATTTCCTCCGTGTCGTTAATCAGATCGAAGCCAGACTGGGTGCTATACCTGTGCCTATCCAGTTGGCTATCGGTGCCGAAGACGGCTTTGAAGGTGTCATTGATCTTGTCAAAATGAAAGCCATCTATTGGGATAACGAAGATCTGGGTCTGACCTTCATAGAGAAAGATATTCCTGCGGAGTTGGAGGCGTTAGCCCTGGAGTACCGGGAAAAAATGGTTGAGGCCGCTGCTGAAGCCAATGATGAATTGATGGCCAAGTATCTTGATGGTGAAGCACTGACTGCTGCAGATATAAAAACCGGCCTGCGTAGTCGTACCCTGGATAACCAGATTGTTCCAGCTATGTGTGGCTCGGCCTTTAAGAACAAGGGTGTGCAAACCTTGCTTGATGCGGTCATTGATTACCTGCCGGAACCCAATGAGGTTAAGGCAATAAAAGGTTTTCTGGATGACGCTGCAGAAACACAGGCGGAGCGATCTGCTGACGACAATGAGCCGTTCGCTGCGCTCGCTTTTAAAATTGCAACCGATCCTTTTGTGGGTGCGCTGACCTTCTTCAGGGTTTACTCAGGCATTCTGAACTCAGGGGATGCTGTTTACAATCCGATTAAAGGCAAGAAAGAACGCATAGGCCGCATGGTTCAGATGCATTCTAATGATAGAAAAGAGATCAAAGAGGTTCGGGCAGGTGATATAGCAGCAGCTATCGGCCTGAAACTGGCCACCACCGGCGACACGCTTTGTGCTGAAAATCAAGTTATAACGCTGGAGCGTATGGAATTCCCGGAGCCAGTCATTCATGTGGCGGTCGAACCGAGATCCCAGGCAGATCAGGAAAAAATGGGTGTAGCGCTGAGTAAGCTGGCCACTGAAGATCCTTCGTTCAGAGTACGAACTGACGAAGAGACTGGACAGACAATTATTGGCGGGATGGGCGAGTTGCATCTGGATATTATTGTTGACCGCATGCGTCGAGAGTTCAATGTTGATGCGAATATAGGTAAGCCCCAGGTGGCGTATCGAGAGACCATTCGTCAGACCGTTGAATCTGAAGCGAAATTTATACGTCAGACAGGCGGGCGCGGACAGTATGGTCATGTCTGGCTGAGACTAGAGCCCCTTGAAGGGGAGGGCTATGAGTTTGAAGATGCCATCGTTGGTGGTGCAGTGCCGAGAGAGTACATCAGCGCCGTCGACAAAGGTATTCGCGAACAGATGAATAACGGTGTTTTGGCGGGTTACTCCCTTGTGGGAATTAAAGCTGTTCTGTTTGATGGCTCTTATCATGATGTTGATTCAAGTGAAGTGGCCTTTAAGGTGGCAGGTTCAATAGCCCTTAAAGATGGTGCATTAAAAGCTCGACCGGTGCTGTTGGAACCGGTAATGAAAGTTGAGGTGGTTACACCGGAAGAACATTTCGGTGACATTGTTGGTGACTTGAATCGGCGCCGCGGCATTGTATTGGGAATGGAAGATGTCGCTGCCGGCAAAGCGGTAAGAGCCCAGGTACCTCTCTCTGAGATGTTTGGATATGCCACTGATATGAGATCTGCGACCCAGGGCCGTGCAACTTTTGCAATGGAATTTGAGAAATACAAAGAAGTGCCTGATAACGTTGCGGAGGCAGTGATCAGCAAGACAAGTTAACAATCAATAATAGGTTCTGAACAACAAGGAGAGGGCGATCATGTCCAAAGAGAAGTTTGAGCGAACGAAACCGCACGTTAATGTGGGCACGATCGGTCACGTAGACCATGGTA
>LWDU01037397.1_pt2 | contig 15467 bp, 13 predicted proteins | sample 727161 | NCBI WGS metagenome assembly LWDU01 (sample SAMN04566230, study PRJNA314399) | hydrothermal vent metagenome | isolation source: deep sea hydrothermal plume seawater | place: Mexico: Gulf of California, Guaymas Basin | collected 2004-07-11 | reverse complement strand
AAACGCCTCATCGAAATAGTCCTCGATGGCATGCTTGCCGCGCCCGGTAACAAAGACAAAATGTTCGATCCCGGCCGCCCGCGCTTCATCAACGACGTATTGCAGCACGGGCTGGTCGACGACCGTCAGCAACTCCTTTGGAATGGATTTCGAAGCTGGCAAGACGCGGGTTCCATGGCCTGCAACAGGCAGCACGGCTTTTCTGACTTTCATACGTATTCTTTCGCAGTCGACTTCAGCTGCCATCATATGGCCCGCTCAGCCGATTGCCAGAGAAAGCGCTAGGAAACCGCGCTAAAGAGGAAAAAACCGAACACCATGGTCAGGCCAGACGCAGTGACCAACACTTGTGCAATCTGACGCAGCTTCGATGAGCGACCTTCAGGAACAAAGCGATTCTGCAGATCGTCCTGAAGCTGACGGGCTGGCGATTGCGAGCCGTCATGGCGCTCAGAACACGCAGGCTCCGGACGTGGGCCCGAAGCAGTTTCGTGCTCGACCGGATCGCTGTGAGGCTCGGAAAATGTCTTTCGCTCTGCGGTCATCTCGCCACCTTTCAATGGGCCTTGGATGTCTCACGACGCGCCTAACGAAGCCCTAAACTCCGCTCCCAAATTGACCGGATTGCACGGATGGCAGGCAGATTTTGCGAATTGCCGCCGAACTTCCTCAGGTTCGAAACACGCCCCTGCCGCTCGCGTTAGTCTCGCAACATCAACTGCGCAAAGTGAAACAACTGATGACCACAGCAAAAGTCAGCCGCTGGGAATGGGTCGCACGGCTGCGCCTGCCTGTACTCATTCTGCTCTGCGCCGCCGGACTGATTGCTGGCGCCGAATATCTCTGGCCTGAAACCGAGTATGTCGGTACGACCCTGATCACCGCACGCTTTCTGAGCATTGCCGCGATCGGTTGGGCGGCAACCTCTCTCGCTGATCTTGCCATCAAGCGCCGCATGTCGCGGCTCGACATCGACGCCGCCGACAATTTTCTCGCCCGGAAATCGGCAACGCGGCTCGATGTCATGCGCCGCGTCATCGTCGTTCTCGGTGCCATTGCCACGCTCGCCTGCGCGCTGGTCGTCGTGCCCTGGGCACGCCAGCTCGGCGTGTCGCTCCTTGCCTCAGCCGGTATCGTTGGTATCGCTGTGGGCCTTGCCGCGCGCCCGGTTCTCGCCAACCTCATCGCCGGCATCCAGATCGCCTTCACCCAACCCATCCGCATTGAGGATGCTGTTGTCGTCGAAAATGAGTGGGGCTGGATTGAGGAAATCGATCTCTTCTACGTCGTGATCCGCATCTGGGACCGCCGCCGGCTCATCGTGCCGCTTACCCATTTCATCGAGAAGCCATTCCAGAACTGGACCCGCAAGACCGGGACAATTATCGGCTCTGTCTATTGGTGGCTCGACTACCGCGCTCCCGTCGCAAAAATGCGCGAAAAGCTTCAGGAAATTCTCAACTCGACCGATCTCTGGGACGGCGAGGTCTGCAATCTCCAGGTCTCTGAAACTGACACGATGACAATCCAGGTCCGCGCCCTGGCCACCGCCAGCACCAGCCCCCGCGCCTGGGACCTTCGCTGCTATATCCGCGAGCAGATGATCAACTGGCTACAGGCCGAACACCCCGAAGCCTTCCCGCGGATCCGCGCCCGCGCCGAAGTCGCCGCCGATGAGCCGATGGGCTTCACGCCGCCGCCAAAGCCGTCCGATATCGAGCTTGGTGACCAATCGCTAGATGGCACCGAAAACTTACCTGAGGACGAGCCGGCGCCAAAGGTGTGAGAGCACGGCATTAGACCCTGTGGTTCGACTTCGCTCACCATACGGGTCTACTTCAAGAGCCTTAAAAGCCCGCATGATGAGCGAAGTCGAACCACGCAGACAGGGGCGCTGCCCCCTAAAGCGTATTCACCGTATGTCCGCCATCGACCACGATGGTCGCGCCCGTCATATAGCTGCCCGCATCGGAGGCGAGCAGCAGCAGCGCGCCAGCCAGTTCGCCATGCTCACCGAAGCGGCGCATCGGAATACGCTTGCGCATCTTGTCGCCTGCTTCGCTGTCGAGGAATTCGTCGTTGATATTGGTCTTGTAATAGCCAGGTGCGATGGCGTTCACGCGGATGCCATAGCGGGCCCCTTCAAGCGCCATGACGCGGGTCATGTGGTCGACTGCCGCCTTCGACGCCGCGTAGGCTGAGATGAAGTATTGCGGGCGCAGGGCCGTAATCGACGCGATATTGATGATAGAGCCGGGCTTGCCAGCATCGATCAGCGCATTGGATGCCGCTTTTGCCACCCGCCAGACGCCATCGACATTCGTCTCCATCACGGCGCGCCACTCTTCCTCAGTGATCTTCGTGTACCAGTTGTCGCGCGAAATGCCCGAATTGTTCACAATGATATCGCACGGCTCGCCAAGCTCTTCCTGGATCTTTGCGAAGGCCGATTCGACGCTCGCCGGGTCGGTCACGTCCATCGCAACCGCCAGCGCTTCGCCGCCCTGCGATTTGATTTCATCGGCCAGCGCCTCAAGTTTCTCAAGGCGCCGCGCAGCGAGCACAACCCGGGCTCCGGCCTTTGACAGGGCACGCGCGAAACTTTCACCAAGGCCACCGGATGAGCCGGTAACAAGCGCCGTTTTTCCGTTGAGTTTGAACAATTCCATGCCTCGCCTTTCGACTAACTATTGCTTTCACGCAAAATTTTTCCGATCACTCGCGCCATGAAGCTGACAATTCTGAAAGAAACAAGTCCGGGAGAGACGCGCGTCGCGGCAACCCCGGAATCGGTGAAGAAGCTTGTCGGCCTCGATCACACCGTCACCATTGAATCAGGTGCCGGTGTGGCTGCAGGCTTTCCGGACAAGGCTTTTTCAGATGAAGGTGCCACCATCGCAAGCTCCGCTGGCGAGGCCCTGAGCGGGGCAGATGTCCTGCTCAAGGTGCGCGCGCCTAGCGCAGAGGAGGCAGGCACCTATCCAGAGGGCCTGACCGTTATCGCGCTGATGAACCCGTTTGGCATGGGCGACCTGCTGACCGCCTTCAACGGCAAGAAGCTCAATACGCTCGCCATGGAATTCACCCCGCGGATCACGCGCGCCCAGTCCATGGACGCGCTGTCCTCCCAGTCCAACCTCGCTGGCTACCGCGCCATGATCGAGGGTGCCACGCTTTATGGCCGAGCCCTTCCAATGATGATGACCGCTGCAGGCACTGTTGCCCCGGCCAAGGTTTTCGTCATGGGCGCAGGCGTTGCCGGCCTTCAGGCGATCGCGACCGCCCGCCGTCTTGGCGGCGTGGTCACGGCGACCGATGTTCGCCCGGCCGCCAAGGAACAGGTCGCCTCGCTCGGTGCGAAATTCATCGCTGTCGAGAATGATGAGTTCAAGGAAGCCGAGACCGCTGGCGGCTATGCCAAGGAAATGTCTGACGACTACAAGAAGCAGCAGGCTGAACTGACGGCGACCCACATCGCCAAACAGGACATCGTCATCACCACCGCCCTTATCCCGGGTCGTCCAGCCCCGGAGCTGGTAACCGAAGAGATGGTGAAAGCAATGAAGCCTGGCGCTGTCATCGTCGACATGGCCGTTGCCACAGGCGGCAACTGCAAGCTGTCGAAGCCAGATGAAGTCGTCGATGTGAACGGTGTGAAAGTCGCTGGTTTCTCCAACCTGCCCGCACGCCTTCCGGCCGATACCTCCTCGCTCTACGCCAAGAACCTCGTCGCCTTCCTGCCACTGATTACGGCCGAAGATGGATCGCTCAACCTCGAGACCGATGACGAGATCGTCACGGCCATGATCCTCACCAAGGGCGGCGAAACCGTGAATGAAAGGCTGAAATCATGAAAGCCATCCCAGTAATTCTCTCGGCCTTTGCGCTGGCTCTGCCAGCACATGCTGCCGAAATCACAAATCTCAACCCGACCGTTTTCCTGGCGGCGATCTTCGCGCTTGCCTGTTTCGTCGGGTATTATGTCGTCTGGTCGGTGACACCGGCCCTCCACACCCCGCTCATGGCTGTGACCAATGCGATCTCTTCGGTGATCGTGGTCGGCGCCATCGTGGCAGCAGCATCGTCTGGCCTGATCAATGGTGGCTGGACCGCCAAGGTCCTTGGCGGCGTCGCTGTCGCGCTCGCCAGTGTGAACATCTTCGGTGGCTTCATGGTCACCCAGCGGATGCTCGCCATGTACAAGAAGAAGGGGGAGTAAATGGAACAGTTCACCACAACCTGGGCCCCGCTTCTCTATCTCGTCGCGGGCATGCTCTTCATCCTCGCGCTTCGTGGGCTCTCCAGCCCTGCCACAGCGCGCAAGGGTAACCGCAATGGCATTATCGGCATGGGTATCGCCGTTGCCACGACCATCGCCCTCCTCTGGCCACAGCTTGATGCTGTTACCTGGGGAATCCTCATCGCAGGTGCCGCAGTCGGCGGTGTGATCGGTGGCATCATAGCCCGGCGCATCCCGATGACGGCCATGCCGCAGCTGGTTGCCGCCTTCCACTCGCTGGTTGGTATGGCTGCTGTCCTCGTGGCCGCAGCCGCGCTCTATGCGCCAGCTGAGTTCGGCATTGGCACAGTCGGCAACATTGCCACTGTCTCCCTGATCGAACTCGCTGTCGGCTCGGCTATCGGCGCGCTGACCTTTACCGGCTCGGTGATCGCGTTCGCCAAGCTCAACGGCAACATGTCCGGCTCGCCGATCCTGCTGCCAGCCCGTCACCTCCTGAACATAGCCCTCGCTGTCGCCATCGTGGCACTTGTCGTCGTGCTGATCATGTCCAGCGGTGGCGCGACCTGGGCCTTCTGGACGCTGACCGTCCTCGCCTTCGTGCTCGGCATCACGCTGATCATCCCGATTGGCGGGGCGGACATGCCGGTCGTCGTCTCCATGCTCAACTCCTATTCCGGTTGGGCTGCGGCGGCACTTGGCTTCACGCTTGGCAATTTCGCGCTGATCATTACCGGCGCCCTTGTTGGCTCGTCTGGTGCGATCCTGTCCTACATCATGTGTAAGGGCATGAACCGCAGCTTCATCTCGGTCATCCTTGGCGGCTTCGGCGCTGACGATGATGGCGGCGGTGCAGCCGGCGCGGATGTCGACCGCCCGTTCAAGCAGGGCTCAGCCGACGATGCGGCCTTCATCATGAAGAATGCTTCCAAGGTCATCATCGTGCCGGGCTACGGCATGGCGGTTGCCCAGGCGCAGCACGCGCTGAAGGAAATGGCAGAGCTGCTCAAGGAAGAAGGCGTCGAAGTGAAGTACGCCATTCACCCTGTCGCGGGCCGTATGCCGGGCCACATGAACGTGCTGCTCGCTGAAGCGCAGGTGCCGTATGACGAAGTGTTTGAACTGGAAGACATCAATTCCGAGTTCAACACCTCCGACGTCGCCTTCGTGATCGGTGCAAACGACGTGACCAACCCGGCCGCGAAGACCGACAAGACTTCGCCGATCTACGGCATGCCCGTCCTCAACGTTGAGGATGCAGGCACGGTCCTCTTCATCAAGCGCTCAATGGGCTCTGGCTATGCCGGTATCCAGAATGAGCTCTTCTTCAAGGACAATACGATGATGCTACTGTCCGACGCCAAGAAGATGGTCGAGAACATCGTCAAAGCCCTCTAGGGCCACGCGACACCACAAAAACAAAAGCCCGGCCATCTCGGCCGGGCTTTTTCTTGTTACAAGCCGATAACAAATTCAGGCGACCGCGCGTCCTTGCCAGCCATTTTCGACAGAACCGCCCACCGCCAGAGCGCCAATCTTTGGGCGTGCAAAATAGTATCCTTGCATCAGGCCCACCCCCATGTCGCGCAGAGTCTCAAATTCACCCTTGGTCTCGATGCCCTCGCAGATCGGGGTCACGTCCAGCTTTCGCGCGATGTTCAGAATTCCGTCCACGATAATCTTCTTCGGGTCGCTACTGTCGATCCCCCGTATGAGGTCCATATCGAGCTTTATGTAATCTGGCTGAAAGGCCGCCAGCAGGTTCATACCCGCATAGCCTGCGCCAAAATCGTCAATGGCAGTCACGAACCCCATGGAGCGATAGCTGCGCAGTATGTGCAGCAGGTGGTCGGTGTCCAAACGCTCATTCTCGGTGAATTCGAACATGATCCGCTCAAGCGGAAAGCCCGTCTCCATCGCGACGCCCAGCGTCTGGCGAATGCAGGCGCGAGGCTCATACACAGCATTCGGAAGGAAATTGATCGACAGGCGCGGCGCCGCCTCGGCCTCCTTGAGGCCAAGCCCGGATGCCATCCGGATCGCAGTCGTGCGGCACAGCTGGTCAAAGGAGTAGCGCGTCTCATCGGTGACCTGGGACAGCACCGCCCCTGCGCCTTCCCCTTCGCTGCCTCGCACGAGCGCTTCGTATGTGTGAGCCTGACCTGTGGTGACATCCACGATCGGCTGAAATGCCATTGTGATGTTGATCGGCAGCGGGGCGCTATTGCGGCATCGATTGCAGTCTGGGGTCATTCCGGAACCTTCGTTTTCATCCTGAAGGTGCGCAATCTGGATTTATCAAAAGTTTAATTGCCGCATTTTGTTGTTCTTTCTCAATCACAATAAGAAAAAGCCGCCTTTCGAGCGGCCTTTTCCACTTAATCTCAGCGGTCTCGGAGCCTAGTCGCCCACACCAAAGACAGCCCGCGCTTCATCCTCGCCCATCATGGCCTGGCGGACCTGCGGAATGTTCGGGCCGCCATAGGACAGGAAGTCGTCGTGGAATTCCTTCCAGCCTTCGGTCCCGGTCGCATCCGGATAGTTCGTCGCCACCCAGTCATTGCGCAGCTTGCGGATCATCAGCTTGCCCATCGTGTAATTGAGATAAGCCGGGTCATATGTTCCCCGCGCGGCCTGCTGCAGCGCGTTGCCACGGTCGATATAGCACTCCTTGCGGAACAGCTCGTAGCTGTCATCGACGCTCCAGCCCTGCGTGTGCAGGCCAATCGTCGAGAGGTACCGGCAATTGCGCAGCAGCGCGTTCGACAACTGTCCGATCTTGGTTTCCGGGTCGCCGTCATGCAGGCCCGCATCCAGCATCATTTCTTCGGTATAGTGCGCCCAGCCTTCAGCGAAGGCATAGCCGACAAACATCTGCCCGAAGACCGAGTCAGAGCGGTTGGCATGCAGGAAGTTCAGGAAGTGGCCCGGCCAGACTTCGTGGATCGTAGTCCCGAGAAGGTCCATCTTGCCCGGAATGTATTCGGCGCGCGTCGCCTCGTCCCAGCTCGGGTCCGGCGGCGAGATGTAATAGACCGACGGCATGCCCTCTTCATAAGGCCCCGGAATGGAAATGTAGGCTGAGTTCTGACGGCGATAGGGCGGCGATTCAGCCACCAGCGCTTCCTCAGTGCCCGGAATGGAGACGATGTCCTGGTCGATCAGGAACTGTTTCAGCGCAGGCAGCGAGTCGCGGGCTTCCTGAACGGGGCCATTCTCTGGCTTGTTCGCGGCCATCTTGGCCATGCAGTCGGCCATGTTCGCGCCCGGGGCAAAGATGGCGCAAGCCTCCGCCAGAGCGTCCTGATTGGCCTTCAGGTCAGCCCGCCCGATAGCCTCCAGCTCCTCAAGCGAGATACCGACGCCTTCGGTCAGCGCGATCATGTTGGAGAATTTCTCCGGCCCGAGCGCGTAACCGTCCTCGGTGCCTTCCTCGCTTTCAATATAGTCAGCGACAGAGCGCATGGCGGCCGCAGCTTCGGCGACCACAGCGTCATACTCGGCGATCAGCGCCTCGTCCTGAACCTCGGCGAAGGCATCCCGCGCGCCCGTCTCATAATGATCGGCCAGTCCGTTAAAGCCTGCCGTGCCGAGCTTCACATAAGTCGCTGGCATTGGCAGCTTGAGGTTCGCCTTCACTTGGGCTGCGGCATCAGGAACATTCTTCGCATATTCGATGAACGCCTTCATCCGCGTTTCAGGGTCGGCATAGGGCCGGGCGACATAGACGCTCGGGCCAAGCGGGCCGAGATAGAAGCTCGGATTGAGATGCGGCTGATCTGCTTCGGTCAGCCAGAACAGCTCGCCCTTCATCGTGTTGATCAAATACTGGCGCTCAAACGCATCCGCTTCACTCAGCCTGCCTGCATCCATCTCTTGCGCAAGCTCAATGGCAAACTGGCGAAACAGGATCTGCGCTTCGAGACCCGCATCGCTCCAGTCCGGTAGCTGTCCGTCAAACTCGTGCCGCCCCTGACTGACAGCGAAGGTCGGATTGAGCTCGAAATACCCTTCGAGGAAGCTTTCCATATAGCGGTCCCATGAGAGCCCCTCGGCATTCAGCTCCGCAAAATCACTCACGCTCCTGAGGATATCTCCCTCGCTAGAAACAGAGGCACTTGCCGTTTCACCCGGCGCGCCGGTTTCAGGCGTCGCGCAGCCGGCAAAAAGAAGCGTCAGCGCAGACGCAGCGAACGTAAGGGGCTTCAATGTCATGGGGGTCTCCTCAATAGGCAGGACCGCCAATTCGGCGGCCATTCATCAGTCTGGATTGGGCGAACATCACCACGTCTGCGCCCGCACCGCAAACACGAAAAAGCCCGGCACAATGGCCGGGCTTCCTTCTAAGGCTACTTCGTTTGGTTCGAATTGCTGCGTGAAGTCACTTACGGGACCTGCGCTTTCTGGCCCGCCGCTTCAAATCCATCTGAAGTCCGAGGACCGCAAGAAAGATGAGGCTGAGACTGATCAGGATCACGGCGGCAAGGTCAGGCCCCTTTCGCCCGAGCGCCCGCAGGAAGCCCAGCTTGTGAACCACTGAAAAGCTCAACCGCTCGGCCTTTGAGGCATTAGGGACCTCATCAACCAGAACGCCGGTTGTCGTGTCGACGAAGATGGTCGCATTGACGGGCGAGCCATAATCCAGCCGCCAGACCGGAAGGCGCTTGTTGCGGAAGTCATAGTCAGGCCCGAACCGCGTCACCAGGCTCGCCGCCTCGATCGCGCCGCGATCCGCCCCGGTGAATGTCTCGCCCAGCTGGAGCGCCAGTTCCCTGTCCCCCTCCGGCACGACGTCGCCCGTCGCAGCATCAAGATAGACGGCAGGCCCCGTCCGTTCGACGCCTTCAAACCGCGCATTGCGGATTTCTGACGCCGTCTGCGGGCCGTTGCCGCGTGGCATGGCCAGACCCAGCCGGTAGAGGACCCGGCCATTCCTGTCCTCAATGATCGACACGCCAGAGACATCCAGCCCTTCGCTGAGCTCCTGCCACTGCTCGCCGATCGGAAACACAGCGCCGGCCACATTGATCGGCTCCGACAATTGCAGGCTGGCGACAGGCGGCACCGCCGCATAGGTCAGGAGGTGGAAGAGACCGCTTGCCGAATAGCCAAGGATTGGCAAGGCCAGCACATATCCGGCCAGCCTGTGCCATCCCCGGCTGCCCGGCGCGCGCACCTTCCGCTTGATGAAGAGCAGCATTCCGACACCGGTCACACCCAGCGCAAAGAGGCTTCCCACCAGGAGAGCCATCAGCACGACACGCGCCCAGTCTGCCTCCCGTGGAAACCAGCTCCAGGTGTGAATCCAGCGAAACCCGGCCTGAAGGGCATCCTTGAAATTATCGCCCATCCCAGCCGACGCGTTTGTCTCTGTGTAGACATAGATCGACAGATTATCCGGCCGGTCGAACGTCACCTTGTAGACGGGCAGAAGCCGGTTCACCCATGGATATTCGTCCGTGAAATCGGTCACCCACTCAGTCGAACGGATGGGCTCGCTCGCCTGCGTATAGTGCCGTGCCAGGAATTCGGCATGGGATTCATCATAACCCGGAACCTCTTCGCCGCCGAGCAATTCGAAATAGCGCCTTGGTTCAGTGGGCCGGGTCGTGACCTGGAGGATATTGCGCCCCTCCGTCGCCACGACCTTCACCGCGCTCGCCTCAGTAATCCTCGCATCCTGAAGCGTGTCGTGGATAGGATGAATGCCGGTCAGGTCGACCGGCTGCGAGGGTGGATAGAACACAGCTGGCTGCGGGCCGAAATTGGTCATGATCGGGTGCAGAAGCCCCGATCCACCCCAGAGGAGCAGCGCAATACCGCCAAAAAGCGCCAGCAGCCGGTGATACTTTATGGAAAACACACGCATGATCGTGATCCTTTCGCGCAAGGCGCCCTAGAAGCTGGAAGACACGCCGACATAGAAGGCGCGCCCCGTGCCAGGCGTGAAGATGTTGCCGCCCTGCTGGGAATAATCGCCCGTCGTTGAGACGTTGGAGATGTAAACCTCATCGGTGACGTTCTGGACCGAGCCGAAAAGCTCGAGCCGTTCAGTCACATTGAAGCCACCCGTCAGGCCGAACACCGTATAGCCGGGTGTCCGGAACGTGTTGGCATAGTCGGTCCACGGCCCATCCGGGACGTGGCGCATATTGACCGAGGCGTAATAGGCCCGCGTCTCGTATCGAAGCTCTGTCTGGTAGACCTGCTCAGGCACGCCTGCGAGATCCTTTCCGTCCAGAGACAGCGTCCCGATCACGCCGAACGGGTCCTGCGCCTCCCCATCGAAGGTGAAGTCATTATAGGTGTAGGTGTTGCGCCAGATCAGGGCCGCATCACCAGCCGTCTTGCGGTCAGACAGCAGGTTGATGTCAAAACCAAGCTCAAGGCCCTGATGGATAGTATCCTCGGCATTGAAGGTCGCTGAGGTCGCCCCGTGTCCCCGGATAGGCAAGCTCAACGAATTCGTTCTCGATCTCGCTTCGATAGACGGCGACATCCCAGGCGAAGCGGCCTTTCTGCCCGCGGCTGCCAAGCTCGACCGTCCAGGCCTTCTGTGCATCGAGCGGCGTAAACGGCAAGACGCCGCCCGCCGTCAGGTCGGAAATGGAGGCAGGCTCATAGGATTTGTTGATATTGAAAAAGACCTGCGCGTCCGGATCGACATCCCAGAGAAGGCCGAATTTCGGGCTGAACTGGGACTTGGTGACCTTGCCGTCCTTACCCTGGAACACGTTCTCGGTCTCCCGCATCGAATCGATGTGCTGAAAACCGACAATCGCCGTGACACTCTCGGTCACGCCGAGATCGAGCTGGCCATAGGTGATGATGTTGCGTGCCGACTGATCGTTGCGGGAGGTCAGAGCGCCGCGTTCGCCAAAATTATTAGCGAAGGTACGCGCATCATTCTCCGAAGTGCTGATCTGCGTGCCCAGAACCCAACCGACATTCAGTCCCGCCATTTGAGTATCGCCGTCCAGACGCGCGGACGCTCCGAACTCGTCTTCCTCTTGCGCGATAATTCCGGCAAAGCGCGTGATCGCATGGTCGAGCTCGCGATAGGCATACCAGGCGCCAAGCTCCAGATCGAAGCCATCAAGCGGAATGACCGTCTTGTTGGCGAGGCGGTAGACGTCGAGATTGCGGTCCCAGTCGTCGCCCGCGGGCCCCGCATCCAGAACGGTGACAGGCCCGCCCGGAAAGAATGGCCCGATTGTCGTGGCCGGCGGTAGAGAGGTCGGATTGCTCAGCACCTCATCGAATGAAAGGCTTCCCGAAAGCTCAAAATTGTCGCTAAGCGCCGTAAGATAGAACCGCGTATCCACGCCATTATCGAAGGAATAGCCAAAGTTTGAGTGGCTATAGAGGCTTTCAACGGCGGAATGGTCCCTGAACCCTTCCGATTTGAGACCGGTCAGCCCTGTATAGAAATCCCACTTGTCCCCGGCCCGCGAGAGGCTCGCACTGGCGCGCAGCGTGTCGAAGCTGCCGCCTTCAAGCCGCACCGTTCCCGCATCGCCGCGCGTGCGGCCCGTCGGCGTCACGATATTGATCGCGCCGCCCAAGGAAGACGCACCATATTGCAGACCGTTCGCGCCTTTGAAGACCTCGATATAATCGATGGTAAGCGGGTCGATTTCCTGAAACTCGGTCGAGCCGCTGGCCCGTGAGATCGGCACCCCGTCGCGCAGAACCGTCAGGCCACGCCGCTCGAATGTGGAGCTGAGGCCAGAGCCGCGAATGGAGAGACGGCTCTCACGGGTCGCAGACGTGTCGGCAAAGACGCCCGGCGTATAGATCAGCGCGTCGCCGATGCTCTGGGTGAAATCGTCGAGAAAGACGTCGGACTCAACGAGGCCGACAGCGCCCGGAATGCGCTCCAGCGCGGCCTTGGCGGCTGCAGAGTCGATGGCGGTGCCATTCTGCTTTTTGCCTTCGACGGTGACGACGTCCAGTTCCAGACGGTCGGATAGCTGACCCACACCCTGTGCGCTGGCCACATGAGAGAGCAGCGCAACCGGCGCTGTGAGGGCAGCCGTGCGGGCTACCCGGATAAAACTCGTTTTCATTGGATTTGATTTTCCGCTGGCCTGCCGGAATCAATGCGTGCAGCAGGCATTAGTGACTGATGGCGAAGCGATCAGGCGGAAATCGGTGGGCCCCTTGCGGGCAGCTGAACCTGGTTTGAGCGCGCGGCCGGTGGCCCGCGTGAAGGGCGCGGCACATCGGTCCGTGCCCAGATGTCGGTCACTCCGTCATAGCTGATGCCAACGGCCTCAACCGCGCTCGAAGACATCGCAAACGGACACGGCACGCCGGCGTCCGGGTCCTGCGGATGGTCGCTGTCCTGATCGGGATCGGCGTCCGAATAGTCGCCGGTGCCGAGGTCGAGGTTGACCCATTTGCCGCTACAGAGCTGGACCTCGATATGCCCGGTTTCTGCATCTGCCGCCAGCATCCAGCCTGACGGCACAGCGCCGCGCACCAGCACGGCCAGCGCAAACACTGCCAGCAGCGCGTAGCGTCGCGCGCGAAAGGAGAGGCGACCGAGGACCATTCCTTCGCCGGTTAGTCAGGCGGCGAAATCGCGTCAATTGGCCAAAAGTGTGCCGCAGCCCCGAAAGGCTGCGGCAAATTGAACAGGGGCCGCCCCGCAGGACGGCCCCCTGAAATCAGTATCGTGGGCTACCGCTTAGGGTCTTCCACATCCGGGTCGACCACCGAATAGGCGTCTTCCAGAAGATGCCCGTCCGGCTTTTTCTTCATCGCCGAATGGCCTTCAATCGTTTCGCTCGATGCGTCGTCATGATCGTCATTCGGCACGTTTGGCAGGCGTTCATCGTCCATATCGACGACCAGGTCGGCCTCATTATCTGGCTGGTCCGCGATGGGCGAACCCTCCTTGTAACCGGCCCCTACGGTGGACTGATCCTCTACATCTTCGCCTTTGCGAAAGCCCTCGCCATAGCCGCGCTGACGTTCAACTTCTTCAACTCTCTGATGGTCGCGCTCACTCATCGCGGGTCTCCTTTGTGATTGTTCACATAAGAAACGGGCAAGCAGGGAACGCGGTTCCAATCCCTAGCGCGTATGCGCAGGCCCAAAGAGCACGGCATTCACCAGAAGCAGGTTCAGCCCGTCGAGATAGGCCCGCGTCACCGGGCTTTGCGTGAAGGCGATCACCATGCCGGAGCCCTGCTGCTCTGCCATCAGATATGGCTTGTAGGCGAGCTGCGCCCGGTTCTCTTCCCAGAGATAGCCGCTCGCCACCAGCTCATCGGCCGCCGCATAACGGAATACATTGGCGCCATCGGCATCATTGAGAGGCCGGTAGATGGTTGAGCCCTGATAGAGCGCCACAGCCTCCTCATAGCCCGACGACAGCCAGTGATCGGTATCGGCGATCACATTTGCCAGCACACCCGGCACGCTGTCAGGCCGCGCGGTCTGGTTCGCCGTGACCGCGTCATAATCCTCATCGCTTTCGATCAGCAGGCCAGAGGCAGGCGTCTCCTCATCATCGCTGCGCTTTTCTTCCTCCGCGAGATAGGCCGCCTCAGCGCGCGCAGACAGCAACTTATCATCGCCGCTGGTCAGCGCCCCTAGCGCACCCTCGAACCCAATCAGCACCCCGCCATTTCGGGTAAAGGTCGCGATAGCCGACTTTCCAGCCGCCCCGAGCTCACCTTCAAAGCCCCAGCCGGCATCGGGCAGGATAAGCACGTCATAGCGGCCGAGATTGGCACGAGAGAGCGTGCCGACGCGGATCGGCGCGACCGGAATGCCGAGCTCCCGCTCCAGCACATAGCGTGCCGCGCCAGCATCCGTCGCGCTCGTCCCTTCACCCCAGGCCATGGCGACCTTCGGCATGGTCAGGGCGACGAACTTGTCGCTGCCATAGTTCGGGCCGTCTTCGACCCAGCTCGACTGCAGCGCCACATATTCAGCGCCGATCTCCGTCGCGAGCCCGTTCAGCGTGCTCGCAAGGCTGCTCTCATTGGCCGCCAGCGGGAAGACGACCGACCCACGAGGATATTCGCGGCCATCGACGGAGAATGCCTCGGTCGTCGCGCCGCCCGTCAGGCCAGCATCCAGCGCACTGAGCACCAGCTTTGCCTGTCCCGCATCGCTCCACGGCACGACATAGCCATAGGCCGCGCTGGACGCCGTCACCGCAGTGATGGGGTCGTCGGCGCCAACCATGCTCGCATTCGACACATTCACCTGGCCGCAGGTCCGGCTCGTCACGCCTTCCATCAGCGGCATGGACCAGGCGGTCACGTCATAGAGCTCATGATTGAGGCCCCGGTCGCGGCGCGATTCCTGCTCATCGACAAAGTCTTCAGGCAGGCTCGTATCTTCGCTCAGCAGCGTCGTGATCCGCTTACCGGACGGCTGCGCGCGGTCAATCACCAGTGCGCCGTCAGAATAGCGTATGCCGCAGACCTGCGCGCCCGCGGGCAGGCGCTGGACGGTGATGTCCTGCGCGGCCAGCTTGCGGCCAAGCTGCTCTGCCTGCCACCGCCGCTCGGACAGATCGAATACAAAGTACCGGTCACTCGCGCCGCGCGCTTCGACGGCTGCTTCACGCCGGTAGGATGCAAAATCATTCAGGAACAGCGACTGGTTGTTCGCCACCACTTCCGCCGTCGACAGCGTCGCAACGAAGTGCTGCTCCACACCCTGCTTGTAGGTCAGCACATCGCCGGTAGCGCGCTCATAGGCGAGACCGCGTGCAGAGCCCTGCTCATAGGTCATGGCGATCGCACCGCCGAGCGTTGGCCACATGTCGCCATAGCCCGGATAGAAGGCGTCAAACACCTCGCGGGTGAAATAGTCATAGCCGCGCTGGTCGAACCAGCGGGCATGATTGCGCCCGATCAGGACCTGCTTTTCCTTCTGCGCCTCGGTAATGTTCGGATTGAACGGTTCGGCGGCCGGCGCAAAGAAATAGCTCTCATCCCCGCCCATCTCGTGCGCATCGACGACGACCACCGGATGCCATTCCAGCATGCTCGACACCCGGCCCCGCGTTTCCGGCTGGGACATGGTGAACCAGTCGCGGTTCATGTCGAAGAGATAGTGATTGAAGCGCCCGCCCGGCCATGGCTCGTCATGCTCGGCGGTGTAGCGGTCCGCAAACGGCGTCATCCCGCGCGCCGCCTCGAAACTGTTGCTGAAACGCGCGCGCCCGTCCGGGTTCTGCATCGGGTCGATCACCACGATC
>LWDU01035266.1_pt1 | contig 15476 bp, 4 predicted proteins | sample 727161 | NCBI WGS metagenome assembly LWDU01 (sample SAMN04566230, study PRJNA314399) | hydrothermal vent metagenome | isolation source: deep sea hydrothermal plume seawater | place: Mexico: Gulf of California, Guaymas Basin | collected 2004-07-11 | reverse complement strand
ATAATCTGCGGCTGATGAATCTTAATTTCGTCAACGACGAAATATACTTCAACTTCTCATGCTACCTTAAGGCAAGTGATCAAGGCGGAAATTGACTGGTGGCGGCCTTTAACTTTTCCTGTTTCGAAAGAGGCAAAGTTTTCGCAGTTGCTTTTCTGCAGTTTGAGAACGCAGGCTATCTGGTACGTGACGCGGAATCTGCGTATCTGGATCTTATACAGGACGAAGAGGATGCCATGGGAGCGATCGTCGGCGCCACTATTACCTATCGCCTGGCGTTCGGCCAGCGTCTGACTTCAATGGCCAAATCGCCAAAATTTCGATCTTCAACATGTGTCTAGATCAGTCGAAGGGGACGGCAGGCAATCCACAGGGTTGAGAATACTTTTCTGAAAGTGGAAAAAGGGTGGTTATTCTTCCTAACCGCGACGCAGCCAATTATTGAAGGAGATCTGCTGAATGGATGAGGGCCTTCATTTTGGTCCATTGAAATCTAAGAAAAAGATCTAAGAACAAGAAAGTCAGCCTACGAAGGCAATTGAGTGCAGATACGGTGAAGGCAAAACTGCTGCTCGAATCGGTTGTAATCTTTGATAAGCACATGGAGTTTGCGCTTCGCGGGGCCGCCCAGGTCACCGACCGTTACCGCTGTGTCAGCGTGTCTTACGATGCGTGAATTCTTCACTCTAGGCTTATTACAAAGGGCGTTAGAATGGATTAAGATTTGTTAACGAGGGAGTATTTGGTGCCGGAAAGAGGATTTGAACCTTGCTATACAGCCTTTATTTATACTGACTAAGTGCGCGCCCGAAGAATATATACCGTCATTTATACCGTCAGTTGACGGGATTACAGCCGAATTCCGCCATAACTAAGGAGTGATCACTCCACTCCTTTAATCTAGGTGCATGATCGTATTCGCAACATATCGGTCACGCTTTTAGCGACCATCTGGTTCACTCAGGTGCAGTATCCAGGATCAATAAACACCAGGGTGATCCTTAAGTGAACCCCTAATAGGTACCTGCGCGTAATTAAGATCATATCCGTGCCCCTTGACAAATAAAGTGTGGCTGCCCGGCTCAACCGGGCAGGTATACAGCGCAGGTGGGGTTGTTTGGGGATGTAGGAAAGGGATTAAGGGTGTGTAGGCATTCGCCTGGAGGATCACCACATGCCGGTGTCCTAAACTTGAATGCTCATCAGCAATAACCACGAACCCTGGTAGCGTTTAACCACTACCAGTCATACCGCGCCACTCTTTCATAAAACAAGCAACCAACCGATCTGATTCGATACTCTAACTTTCGATCGAAAAGCCCTGTTATAGTTCCTATCCTCGGATCAAGCTATTGAGTCTAGAGGTAAGCCCGCAACGATTGTTTGTGACAACGGTACTGAGTTTACGAGCAAAGCAATGGATTTATCCAACCGGGTAAACCGACTCAGAATGCGTTTGTGGAAAGCCTAAACGGTAAGTTCAGGAATGAGTGTTTGAACCAGCACTGGTTCAGATCGTTAGGCGACGCTAGAACACAAGTCGATGCATGGCGGTATCAGTACAACCATGTTCGTCCTCACAGCTCACTGAACTATTTAACGCCTGTTGTGTTCGCAGAACAGGCAGCTTAAGTTATGGGATCTCATCGAACGATTGGTACTAAGATGGGGGAAAGGTCAGCATAACCCTAATGCATCTGACATATAAACAAATTGGAAATGCAACGCTTTTTTTTATTACATTAATGTAAAATATTAATATAAAAATTTACTGGAAGAAGATTAAAGTCTTGTTTGACGAGAATTCATACCCGTGACAATAACGAATGCAGCGGAGCATTCTGCGACTACGGATTGTGGGTATCAAATTAGATCGGCAGGGCAACTGCTGAGTAAGCGTTTGTCGGCAGCATGCAAGATCACGCTGCATGGTCTGACAATATCAACGCTTCTATTTCTCTTCCATTCCAACTCGGTTTACGCCGCGCCTGGCGATCCTGCCGGTACATGTTCAAGTCGGGCAGATATCTGGTTCGCAATGGACGAATCAGGAAGTGTCACTACTGATGAATTCAACAGTGGCTTGGATTTTCTCTATCAGGTGTCTGACGCCTTTGTTTTTGATGATGAGACCGGGATGCAAGCGGGCAGCATCGCGTGGGCATCTAATGAGACCTCGAATGTAATAATCCCAGTGACTGAGGATTTTGGAGATCCCGATGATTCCGGACTCATTTCAACGGGCGTCACAACAGATGGCGACAGCAAAGGCATAAGGGAACTCTATACAGTCAAGCAAGGAATATCCAGAGGTACAACTCTGGATTTTGCGACCAACGCGCTGACAGCCTTGATTGCTGATAATACAGATTCTAACAATGACGGCGTCACCAATAACGGCAGAAGAACCGCTGTTCCGCAGGTAGCTGTCATCTTAACCGATGCTAATCTTGGGCAGTTGGTAAAAAGCGGCGAAGGAGGTGGTAACAGCTGGATAAACGCTACGAATACCATGCGCGCTTCCGGCCCCGATGGCATTAGCACCATCGTGATGGTGATTGATGACACCCCCGAGAATGCAGCGTGGGCGTATAACAATAGCAAGACTGAATCTGGAGGTGACGGCGCCGCTGACGATATTGTAGACGCTGCTGCTGGGGGTGTTGCAAATGTTTTTGTAGGTTCGACTTATGCCACCATTGCAAATCCAACTAACTCTTTCATAGGGAATTTAGTCGATCAGATTTGTGATACTGCTGAAAATGCTGCAGCGCTGGTCACCATTAAAGTCGAAATTACCAATGACAATAGCGGTGCCGCGGACGTTAACACTTTTAATGTCGCTAGTAGTGCTGGAGCACTGGTATTTGATTCAGGTACAACGACTGGCAATACAACAACTTACACGTCTTCATCTATAGAGGTTGTAGCAGGCACCTATAGCCTGGCTGAAGACAACGTTGCAGGGTACGCCGAAGGATCTTGGTCCTGCATAAATCAATCCGGGGCAGTTGTCAGCACATTTAATGCGGGCTCAGTTACAGTGGCTGCACAAGATGGTACGGGCGCTGGTGGAGTAGTTTGTACCATCAGTAATGCTGACGATAACAATACGCCCTCAGTTGCCAACGATACGAACGCAGCTGTTGAAAATGGTCCAGCGGTAACAGGAAATGTGTTAACTGGTGGAGTTGCTGCCGGTGATGCTGCTGACACTTTAGGTGACATTCCCACCACGGTTACTGGAATTGTGGACGATGATGGCGATACGGTCACCATCGGTTCAAATTTCACCACTGATGAGGGTGGAACTCTAAATATTGCGGCAAACGGAGGCTACACCTATACACCGCCTAGCTCTGGTGTTGCTTCATCCAATGATACCGAGGTATTTACTTACACCATTACGGATACAGGTGGTTCCGACTCGGATTCCGGAACTCTGACCTTAACAGTCACGCCCAATAGTCCCTCGCTGAGTCTGACCAAGACAGCGACTTTGAACGATGATGATGGAACGGCAGGCTTAAGTGTTGGCGATACGGTTAGTTATACCTTTACGGTGACTAACAACGGTAACGTGACTGTATCCAATATTGAGGTGACGGATCCTACCGCAACGGTCAGTGGCTCAATCATTGCCAGTCTCGCACCTGGTGGCAGCAATAACGCTGCCTACACGGCCTCCTATACCGTTACTCAGGCAGACATCGATTCAGGAAGTTTTGATAATACGGCCACTGCAACAGGTGACAGCCCATCAGGTACTAATGATGTAACAGAGCACGACGTTGAGTGGTTCGGCGTCGCTGAGTCTAACCAAGACAGCGACTTTGAACGATGATGATGGAACGGCAGGCTTAAGTGTTGGGGACACAATTAGCTACACCCTTACCGTGCAAAATACGGGCAACGTCACGCTATCTAATATTGAGGTGATAGATCCGACCGCAACGGTGAGTGGCTCAATCATTGCCAGTCTGGCACCGGGGGCAAGCAGCACTAACTACACTGCTAGCTATACGGTGACGCAGGCTGATATCGACAACGGCAGCATCAGTAATACAGCGACCGCGACCGGCGACAGTCCCTCTGGTACTAACGATGTTTCCGATACCAGCACGGAAAACACCACTCTGTCCGGATCGGCCAACATGAGTTTAACTAAGGTTGGTTTCTTAAATGATGATGATGGCACATCAGGGTTGACTGCTGGCGACACAATTAGCTACACCTTTACGATAACTAATACCGGCAATCAAACGTTAGGCAATATTGAAATTACCGACCCAACGGCGACTGTCAGCGGCGCAATCATTGCCAGTCTCGCACCGGGGGCGGTTAATAACTCCGCTTATACAGCTAGCTATACAGTCAAGCAGGCAGATATTGACGCAGGTATGTTTGGCAATACTGCAACGGCCACCGGCGATAGCCCGTCCGGAACTGATGATGTCAGTATCAGTGACACTCAAAGCACTACGCTAAGTGGTAGCGCAAGTTTAAACCTTACAAAGATAGGCACCTTAAACGATGACGATGGAACCTCAGGTCTAAGTGCTGGAGACACAATAAGTTATAGCTTTACCGTCACCAATACAGGAACCGTCACTCTGTCAAATATCGATGTGACTGATCCCACTGCCACCGTATCCGGTTCGACAATTTCCACTTTAGCGCCAGGTGGTAATGATAGTGCAAGTTACACGGCAACCTACACTGTGACCCAGACCGATATTGATAGTGGTAGCTTCAGTAATACCGCTGCAGCTACAGGGGATAGTCCGTCGGGAACAGATGATGTGTCTGCAAGCGATACTCAAACTACAACATTGGGCGGCTTGTCCGGTTTGAGCCTGACCAAGACGGCGACACTGAATGATGACGACGGAAAACCAGGTTTGACTGCAGGAGATACCATTAGCTACAGTTTTACTGCGACGAATACCGGAAACATCACTCTTACCAGCATCACAGTAACAGACCCCACCGCCAGCGTCACAGGCTCTGCCATCGCGAGCCTCGCCCCAGGCGAAACTGATACGAGCTACACAGCTAGCTATACAGTGACGCAGGCAAACATCGATAGCGGAAGCTTCGAGAATACTGCCACTGTCAACGGCAGTACTCCTGGTGGTTCAAATGATGTAACTGGCAGTGATATCGAATCAACCCACTTGCCTGAAGCCCCAGCCATAGAAGTTGTGAAAACTGTATCCAGCATCACAGATAATGGCGATGGTTCAACAGGGGCCGGCGATACAATAAATTACCAAATCGCTGTGACCAATACGGGTAACGTCAGCTTATCGAGCTTGGTATTGGCGGATACCTTAAAGGATGCCAATGGAGCAGTATTAAGCTTAGGTACCGCACCTACGTTCAGTAGTGCAACGGGTTCATCAACTGGCAACACACTAGCCGTTGGAGAAAGCGCAACCTTTGTCGCGACCTATCTGATGGCTCAATCTGATGTGGACTCTGGAGGAGTAAGTAATTCAGTGGTAGCGAGTGCCACATCGCCTCATAACACCGGCGTTAGTGATGCATCCGATGATGGTAATGATACCGATGGCAATACAGTAGATGATGAAACTGTTACCAGCATTGCGCCCTCCCCTTCAATTGGACTCGCCAAAACAGCTACTTTCAACGACGATAATGGCGACGGCTTTGCACAAGCCGGTGAATCAATTTCGTATGCATTTGCTATCAAAAATACAGGGAATGTGTCGTTAACGAATATTTCCGTAACGGATGTATTGACGGATATCCAGCTCACAGGTTCGGTTATTTCACTCGCACCAGGTGAAACTGATTCAACAACCTGGAGCGCTACCTATCTATTAAAACAGTCTGATGTCGATGCAGGCTTTGTTGAAAATCAGGCTATCGCATCGGGAGTTGATCCTGATTCCGGAGTGGTTACTGGTCGGTCTGATGATCCGGCAACAACTGCATTAGAGGATGCAACAAATACCAATCTGGCTGCAGCTGCCGAATTGACCGTTGTCAAAATATTGGCGACAGCTACCCCGGTCTATGCTGTGGGGGAAACGCTCAATTTCAATATTTCAGTTACCAACAATGGAACACAAACTCTTACTGCCGTATCGATGAGTGACTCGATCACTGATGTTGATTGTCCTGGAGACCTGCCAATTCCCCAGCTAGATCCAGCGGCTACAGTGAGTTGTACGGCAAGCTATGTCATCGTTGAAGAAGATATCATTGCTGGCAAGCTACAAAACATCGCCACCGCTTCAGGCACTCTTCCAGATGGGTCAAATACCACAGGGCAAGACGAAGTGGTTCTTGAGTTTGGCAAGCAGGAAGCCGATTTATCCATCGATAAAACTGCGGTTCTTATTGATGATGCAGACCAGGGTGGCACGCTTACATCCGGAGACAGCATTCGATTCAGAATCAGCGTGTTCAATGAAGGCCCTCAGTCCGCTTCAGGCGTGAAGGTGAAAGATCAGTTACCTGAACGCTATAGCTATCTATCTGACACAGCCAATGGTGAATTTGATGAAGGAACCGGTATCTGGAATGTGGGCACAGTTCTAGTTAATGAAACCAAAACGCTGACAATTGATGCTTTTGTAAGAAGCACAGGCCATTACACAAACATTGCCCAGATTGTTGAATCACTGTCTGCCGACCCCGATTCGGATCCGAATAACGATGATGGTGATCAAAGCGAAGATGACGAAGCGGGTTCACCACCCAACCCGGCACTAGGCCTCGCCATTGAGTTTGGAACACCGGTTGCATTAGAAACAGGTGCCTATAGCATCTCCGTGAACTACATTGTAGAGAACACTGGAGTCGTAGATCTTGCTTCAGTCAGTATCAATGAGGATTTTGGCTCCGTCTTCAATGACGGATCGACCAACAACGTTCGAATCGTTTCGGTACCTGTTTCAACAGGCGATTTGGTGGTCAATGGGAACTTTAACGGAGTAAGTAATACTCAATTACTGGATACGTCGGCTAGTAGAATCAGTTCCCAGTCAGACGCAACTATCAGTATGGTGATTGAAGTGACTCCTATTCCGGGTGTTTCGGAATACACGCACAATGCCACCATAGATGCCCTGAGTGACGATCCGAAAAACCCCACGGTTTCAATTCCGATCTTTGATATTTCGACCGATGGACCAGAACCTGATGTTAACGGAAACGGAAATTCTGAAGAAGACACCCCAAATATTGTTGAGCTGATAACCGCTCCCAAGGTCGGCGTTGCTTTAGCGGCCTCTACGCCGCTGCCCAACCCTGATGGTACTTACAGCACCAATCTGATCATGACGTTGGAGAATCTGGGTAATCTTCCGCTAGAGAATATCTCTATTATTGATGACCTGGCTTTGCTATTTCCCGCTGGTTTCGAGCTGACGGGAGCTCCTAGTGTAGATCTGGGAACGCTAGTGTTAAATCCGGTGTTTAACGGCAGCAGCGTGACAGAGCATCTGGATTCCGATGACTCTGATGGTATCACCAGCGTGCTGGGAGTCGGCGAGAGTGCGACTATCGTTATACCGGTTACCTTTAACCCTGGCGATCAGATGACATTCAACCATCAAGTGGTAGTTTCTGCGATTGGCCCCGATGGTGAAGCAGTTTCGCAGCTATCATCCAATGGAACTGATCCAAATCAGCCTCCTTCGGAAACACCGCTTAGCATTGAACCGAAGGGTAGTCTTGGGTTAGCCCAAAATGCCTCGCCGGCAATACCTGTGATTGATTCGTCTACAGGTCCGCAGGATATGGTCTATACAACGACTATTACCCTGAATATTGAAAATCTTGGCTCATTAGATCTGGATAATGTTCAAATAGACGAGTTACTCGAAAAGGCATTCCCGCCAGGAACATCTTTTCGAATTCTCGATTCGTCAATTAGCGGTGCTCTTTCGGAGTTGAATCCTTCATTTGACGGTGTAACTGATCTAAAAATGCTTTCTGGGAACGAAACACTATTGGTTAGTGAGAGTGCCCAGGTGCAATTTGTAGTCGAATTTGACTTACCAGACAATACTATTCTTGAGACCTTTAATTTAGTTGCAGAGGCTTCGGGTGTCACTCAATTCGGAGTCGCTGTAACTGACCTTTCAGATAATGGTACCGATGTTGACTCCAATAACGATGGTATTGCTGCAAGTGAAGGCGAGGATACACCTACTCCGGTTAGTATTAGCTCTACTCCGATTGTAGGTGTCGTCCAGCAGACCATTGACACTAACGGTGATGGTCAGGCGATTGATCTAGTTGATGCAGGTGATGAAAACTTGCCGCTTGATGAACGCACGCTCACTTACCGAACCACATTTGCAATTGATATTGCCAATATGGGCAATACTGAATTGGAACAGTTAGAAGTCGTAAATTTCCTGACTTCTACTTTCCCGTCACTGGTTGAAAAGGGTGCAATCACAATTCCACCCGGTGGCATTCGTATTGTCGCTGGGCCAAACACCATCACGATCAACGAAAATTACGATGGTGTTCTGGATGCCAATCTTCTCGATTCTTCGAACTCTAGTCTCGCGGTGGGTGAGTCCACCAGGATTGAGCTTGATCTTCATATCCAAGTTAATTATTCGGATGCGGAAGAGATCAAAGAATTGCAGCGTCAGGATTTTTCGAATCAAGCCGTGGTGAACGGTACGGATCCGGATTCCGGAATTAAGAACAGCGACCTGTCAAACGACGCGACCGGCACTGACCTGGATCCCAATGACAGAGGTGAGTTGATTGATGAGATCGATGTGGACGGTGACTACGATCCTAATGAAGCGGGAGAGAACGAACCGACACCGATTATTCTTCCTTCTGCTGTTCATGGCACGCTGTGGGAGGACTCCGATGGAGACGGTCAATATACAGAAGGAACTGAAAAATCCTTAGCTGGCTGGTCAGTAGAAATAACCGACCTTGAAGGCAATCTAATCACAACTATTGAAACCGACGAAAATGGTTACTATTCGGTGCCCATAGTTCCACCGGGGCCTTATGTAGCTAATTTTTACTCTCCTACGGGTGTGTTGTCAGGACAGGAAAAGGGAGTAGCAAGTTCAACCACTATTCTCAACCTCAGCTTTCCGATCGATCCCAGAGGTGTAATCTACGACAGCCTGACACGGCAGCCCATCAATAACGTTCAGTTGTTCTTTGTGAATTCTGGATCCGGCCAGCGCGTTGACGATGCATGTTTGTTACCCGAACAGCAGGGTCAGATTACCGGTGTTACTTTGGGGATTTCTCCTGGGGAATATAAGTTCGATCTGATTCCTGGAGCGCACGATAGTTGTCCTCTAGCGCCTACTCAGTATGAAATCGAAATAGCAAGCTTGCCGGGCAATTACAGCATGCCATCTACTTTTTTGGTGGCTGATCCTGGTGTTCTCGATGCATCCGATTGTTTTATTGATGCAATTTCCGAGACGGAGCGCTGTGAAGTTATCGACAGTGCGTTTGCTCCTCAAATTGGCGAGAGCACATTGCACTTCTTAAAGTTCAGGATTGGAGAGGGATTCCCGGACATAATCAACAACCATATTCCTACGGATCCAACGGTTGGTGCAATAGTGTTGCTGAACAAGGACACGACTAAACCGCGCGCCACTGTTGGTGAATTTGTCCCATATGACATAACAGCCGAAAACCTGACCGCATTTGAATTAGTCGCAGTGGATCTGGTTGATCTGCCTCCACAGGGTTTCAAATACGTCGATAGTTCTGCAAGGGTTGTGCGTCAAGGAGCCGATGGGCGGTTTGATACACCAGACGATATTGTCGAAACTGTTGTGGTCATAGGTGAAAGACCCATTGTGCTCGAGGAAGTAAAGTTCGCTCCTAACGAAATCATCAAGGTCAGATATCTTCTCCGAATAGGTTCCGGAGTTAAGCGAGGCGAATACACAAATACGGTAGAGCCTTTCCTCGGTGGTTCCAGCATCGGAAATCAATCAAGCGCAGAGGTCGAAGTAGTAGCTGATCCTATCTTTGATCTTACAACCTTGATCGGCAAAGTGTTCGAAGACGTCAACGGAAATGGTGTTCAGGATGAGGATGAAATAGGAATCGCCGGAGCGCGTGTCGTTTCTGTTATGGGTGAATGGATTACAACGGACGAGCATGGTCGCTACAGTGTTCCGGGTGTCGATCCTGGTGATAATCCGCGCGGAAGAAATGCTATTTTGAAGGTCGATCCGGCTTCGCTACCCGATGGTGCGATCTTCACGACTGAAAACCCAAGAGTAATGCGTATTACTGGTGGTCTGATGAACCGTATTAACTTCGGCGTTAATTTTGGTACCACGAGAGTGCAGCCTGCTCCACTTGAATCACTGGTCGAAAGGCGTCAAAGAGTCACACTGGACGACCTTATTGATCCAATATTCTTCAGAAAAAGCCATTCTGATATTTCCGAGGAGCATCTAAGGCAAATCACCAACGCCGTGGATATACTGAAAGATGTACAAAATCTTCGAATTGAAGTGGTCGGTCACACGGATAGCACACCTGTAGGTAAACCGGAGACTATAGCCAAGTACGGCGATAACTACGGCTTGTCCAAGGCCAGAGCTGAAAAAGTAGCTGAGACAGTCAGTGAGCATTTGGGATTGGATATGTCTATCTTCGATGTAACCGGTCTCGGCCCCGATCAGCCAATCAGTACCGATACAACCCCCGATGAAATTGCAAAAAACCGTCGCGCCGAAGTGGTCATTCACTATGACAAGGTTTGGACAGAAACAGTATCTCATCAGACTATGGAGCGAGCCGGTATTGAGATCGGCGAGACCCTATTTGAGGGCGAGGTACTTAGCTCAGAGGGAATTGACGCTATGGCCAAGTTGGCAGAGTTACTGTCCAACGGGGCATATCCCTCATACGTTGTTCGAGTTGAGACTGACTACAGTGGTTTGGCTAGCAAGCGTATGAGTTCAGTGAAGGCATTCCTCAGCGAACATAACTTGCTAACGGGCACCAACCATCTGGATTCAGTTGAGTTTGAAAAAGAAGAGTCTCCAGATGAAACCTCTTCAATTGGTGCCGAGAGAAACCCTGACAGTTGGGTAGCAAACGGTTCCAAACAAGTTGAGGCAGGTCCCGCGGGATTCTTCTCCTCAACAGCTCACGCCATGGATGCGGATTGCTTGAGTCAGTCATTCTGTTCAGTTGACGGGTTGAATCTATATGTTGAATCCAGTGGGCCGATTGATTCGCAACCCAATTCAAAAGTGGGTTTGGGTGCGGCGCAACTTGGAAACTCCAGAGTTTGGGTAACAGTTAATCCTGCGACAGTGAATCCTCAGCTCGCTGTATTGGGACCGGATTATTTTGAAAGTAAAACGGACGGCAACTTTGAATTTTGGGTTTCAACGAATTTCCCTGAATATATAGATTCGTGGGAGTTAGAGTTCTTCGATTTCGACGACAAGCGATTTATCGAGCCACTCGCCGTCCATGGTGGCGACAATTTAAAAGTTGGCGAGCCAATCCTCTGGGATGGTCAGTTGGACAAAGGTTCAATTGAAGATCTAGATGGGCTCTATTACAGATTTACGGCCAAAGACTCAGAAGGGCAAAAGGCAATCACCCGTGAGTATGCTTTCGGCAGAAGAGCAAACTTTGATGCTCCTCTTGATGATTATTATGACGAATCTGAAGGCGAAGAAGAGCCGGCTACCGGAGTATTGAATTCGGGTGATGCCTCGCGAGACTGGCTGGATTTAATAGGAAATCATAATGATCTGAAGTTGATGAGAATGGATATCTCAGGCGGCTTGGTCAGAATAGAAGCGGACGATTTACCAGAAAAAGCCGTCCTAACAGTTAACGGGCACCGCTACCCGGTAACGGGCAAAAGTCATATGACGGTGGAGACGCATCTGTCTGCTGGCAAGCAGAATATATCAGTGGAACTGGCCAATCTTGAGGGCGCTAGTTTGGGAGTAGCTGATATTCCAGTGAACATCGATGCATCATATTTCTTTATGGTAGCTCTGGCGGACTTCACTATCGGCGAAAATAATATAAGCGGCTCTACTGAGCTGCTGGCTCATGACGATCACTATGACGAAAGTGTATTTGTTGATGGTCGACTGGCGTTTTTCCTGAAAGGGAAAATAAAGGGAGAGTATTTGTTAACCGCGCAAATGGACACTGGCGAAGATGAACTTTCCAAGATTTTTAAAGATCTGGATCGACGCGACGCCAAGAAACTGTTCACTCGAATTGACCCCGACCGCTTCTATCCAGTCTATGGAGATGATTCCACATTGACCCGTGATGTGGATACCCAGGGCAAGTTCTATCTGCGAATGGATTGGGATCAGTCCACAGCACTTTGGGGTAACTACAACACCGGTGTTACCGGAACAGAGTTGGCTAGTTATAACCGCGGTCTCTATGGCGCCAAGATTGACTACCGCTCCGAGGAAAGCACCGCTCATGGTGACGAGAAGACTTTAATTAAAGCTTTTGTTGCAGAACCAGATACTGCTGCAGCGCATGATGAATTTTTGGGCACTGGCGGAAGCCTCTATTACTTGAACCACGCTGATGTCGTTCTGGGAAGCACCAAGTTAGCAGTAGAGGTAAGGGAGCAAGACAGCAATCGGGTCCGCGAATACATAGAACTGGTAGAAGGAAGAGACTTTGATATTGATGAGTTCCAGGGTCGAATTTTCCTAACCAGGCCCCTCAGAAGCCATGCCAACCAGCAGCTCTTATCAATTATCCGGAATCAACCTCTTGATGGCGACGAAGTCTATCTGATCGCTGATTATGAATATATTCCTCGAGCAATTTCCGGCGACAAGGTTACTGGGGGGGTTAGAGGGAAACATTGGTTGGGAGACTCGGTCGCTGTTGGTGGCACCTACGTTAAGGAAGAGAAGTCTTCGGTAGATTACGAACTCAAAGCCGTTGATCTAACTTATAAAGTATCTGATGGCACCTATGCCTCAGTCGAATTTGCTTCAACTGACTCATCGCAGAATATTGACTTCCAGACTTCAGTTGACGGTGGCCTTGCCTTCAGTACCGGCAATCCACCTTCTCAGGCAATAAGTGGTGATGCTTTCACTGTAAATGTCGTGCTTGATACCGCAGACATCGGCATGGAAGCCCTTAATGGCAGAGTGTCGGCCTGGTACCGCGATCAGGATGCTGGCTTTGATTCTATTCAATACAACAACACAGATGCTCTTTCAAAAGTTAACTTTGGCGTAGAAGGTCGCATCGCGCCCAGTGACAAACTGGGTTTCAGCTGGCGAGCGTCAAGGGATGAAAACGGGCCAAATGTCTCGGATCAGGCAGGCGTCCAAATTAGCCACAAATTGTCTGATCAAATAGATATCGCTGGCGAATACGAATACCGGGATGAGCAATCCGTTCTGGGTAATCAATCTTCCGATACTTTGGCTCTGAGATTAAGTTGGGATGTGAACGAGCTTATGAGCACCTACGTCGTGGGACAGGGTTCTTTCGGTAGCACGGGGATAGCTGAAGACAACAATTCGATCGGTATAGGCATGGATTACCAGATTACCGAGAAGATTCGGATTGGCGGCGAAGCCTTTGGTGGTGATCGAGGCGACGGTATCCGAGTCGGTGCAGAATACGCCTTTAATGATCGATCTGCAGCATATCTCAACTACAGTTTTGAAGGCACAGATACCGGCAGGAACAGCCTGACCCTTGGTCAAAAGAGCGACTTGACTGACAAGCTTCGCGTCTACAGTGAACATCGATTTGATTCCAGGCTCGACGAAAAAACTCAGGGCCAAACCTACGGTATTGGCTACGATTTTTCTGAAAATTGGACACTTGAGTTTGACTTCCTTCTCGGAAATATAGAGCAAGCCGGGCTAGGATACGATAGGGAGGCTTACAGCTTGTCATCGCGATGGAGAAACGATGCTTCTGATCTGGTCAATCGAATGGAGTATCGAGTAAATGAAAATCTTGGTTCCCGACAGGAGCAATGGGTAACAGCAAATCGCTTTGACTACCGAATAAACAATGATCTGATTTTCGTATCCAAAGTCGATTATTCGGTTACTGATGATGAGGTAGCAAATGTTAGATCAGCCAAGTTTGGTGAAGTCGATTTTGGACTAGCTTATCGACCTGTCGATGAAGACAGATTCAATATTTTGGCTATGTATTCATATCTCTATGATCTGGATCCGCTCACCCAAAATGGTGGGGGGCTGTTTGATGAGAAGGGGCATGTGCTCTCATTGGAAGGCCTCTATGATCTGAATAGTCGTTGGGCAATTGGCGGCAAGTTTGCTTGGAAAAAAAGCGAGATCAGATTGGATCGCAATGGTGGGGCTTTCTTTGATACCAGCACTAGTCTCTATATTGGCCGGGCCCGTTATCATTTGGTCGAGCGCTGGGATGCGTTGCTTGAATACCGCATGCTCGAAGTAGATGAAGCCGGTGATAGTGAACAGGGCTTCCTGATGTCTTTCGACTATCACATTAGGGACAACTTCAAAGTAGGTCTTGGTTACAACTTCACCGATTTTGAGGACAATCTAACTAGACTTGATTACGACTCTAAAGGATGGTTCCTGAATCTGGTAGGTAAGTACTAGCGCGAACAGGCACTACGGTCCAAGCGCGACAACCCAGCCCTGTTAGTCGTTTACAACAGTTCACCCTATTCAGGTTTGATCTGCCACCATATAAAATATTGCATCGAAGGCCACATCCATATGGGCCTGGCAAGCCCGAGATCTTTGGTCCAATCACATTGTTAGGGTTTCCGGTTGTTGATCCGTATTTCCTTCGATCCATCGCTGTAAAAAACCGCTGGATTCATACCTCCCAGCGAACCATGCGGCGCCACTCTTTCACAAAACAAGCAGGCAACCAATCTGATTCGCTACTCAGACTTTAGCTCGAAAGCGCTGTTATAATTCCTATCCTCTTCAGGTAGGTGAGTGTTGATGGTGTAGTATGTTCTGATCTAGTAAAAGGGTGGGTTTCATGACTATCCAGAACTTCTATGCACTTGTGCTTCTCTGTTTGTTTACTCCCAATCTGTTCGCTGAGAAAGCACTTTTCAAGATCGACAAAGTCATTGGGACGACCGTTGATTCAATATCAGAAGAAGACACAGTTACCGGGGAAATCAGTCTCAATTTTGTTCAATCAGAAGATGCCTACATCAAAGGATTGAAATATTTTCTTATCATTGAAATAGAGAGTGAAAAACAAGGCATTAGACCACTACCCAATACACATGATTCCTTCCTTAGAGCAAAAAGAATCTACGAGCGTATTCGTAAAGCAAGTCACTACAAAGATAGCGTTAATCTTAAGTTCGCGGTCTATAACTCTGATGCGGTGAACGCTCAATTTATGGGGTCGGAGTAAAGTGCCAGAGTAAGCAGATATAGCCAGCTTGTTACATCTTGTTTTTCGATCACGTCACCTCCGCAGAATTA
>LWDU01034909.1_pt1 | contig 15476 bp, 11 predicted proteins | sample 727161 | NCBI WGS metagenome assembly LWDU01 (sample SAMN04566230, study PRJNA314399) | hydrothermal vent metagenome | isolation source: deep sea hydrothermal plume seawater | place: Mexico: Gulf of California, Guaymas Basin | collected 2004-07-11 | reverse complement strand
ATTTCATCACCAGAAAATGAATACATCATTCCAGAAACTTGTGGTATTAACCTTGCTATGTTTGATGGACAACATGCCGTATTAAACCATGGTGATCTACCTGCCTTTCCATGATTAAATTCCGTAGTTCCATCAGCCTCAAGGGGATTAACATAAAAAAACTTATTGCCTTCAATATTAACTCCTGCTAAAGAATTATTTAAAAGTGAAATTTCAGCTACATCCATATACCTAGCATCTCTAGTTCGTAAAAACATTCTGAAATTAAAAAAAACATTTCCTACTGCTGCACAAGTTTCATTGTAAGATTCTTTATTTGGTAAAACATAATCAGGTCCAAATCCTTCAATACCTTGAACTGCTCCTAAACCACCTGTTATACTCATTTTTTTATCAACAATGTCATTCCATATACTTTTGAGTGCTTTATCATAATCGCTAATTCCAAAAAGACCTCCCACATCAGCCATACCAGAATATAAATAAGTAGCCCTAACTGCATGGCCTACTGCTTTCCTTTGTTCAGTCACAGGTAGATGCTGCTGTGCATATATTGGAGAATTATATCGTTCTCCACTAGGTATAAACGATTTCCCTCTAATATCTAAAAATTTCTTAGCCATATTTAAATACAATTTATTACCAGTAATTCTATAGAGTTTTGTTAATGCTAGCTCTAATTCTTGATGACCTGGAGCTTGATTAACTGGTTTTCCATTATTATAATTTAGGTCTCCCTCAAAAAAAACTTTATTAATATGTTGGGCACTTTTTTCAGCAACTTTTAACCATTTATCTTTTCCTGTAGCTTGATAATATGCAATAGCACCTTCATACATATGCCCCATGTTATACAATTCGTGGCTATGAATAACATTTGAATAAGGTTTATCACCCATCATCCAAGCCATTGTATTTTTAGCAAGGTCAACCTCATTTGGCTTTGTATCAAAAACTGTAGGGTCTTTAATTTTATTTGATATGCCACTTGACACTCCAGTTATATGACCCACATATAAGTATCCATCTTTTTTTTGAGCTCTACTGATTAAATCAATAATATCATCCATACGTTTTTCTAAACCTGGATTTTCATCTAAAAACAATAGGTATGCGGCACCTTCCATTACTTTATAAAGATCTGATGATTGGTATGCATGTGGTTCTGGTAAATTATCCTTTATACCTGACAAAAAATTTCCAGTTTGTCTTAAGGCAATTTGTGCGTTTATAGTTTTGTCTAAAGCAAATGGAACGAGTGTTTCCACTTGAGTAATTAACCTGGGTTTCCAAAATTTATCTTCAAGAATCACTTCATTAAAAGGAACTGGAATTAGACCATATTCTGAATAATTATAACTATCAATATTATTTTTATTTTGAGAAAAAATCGTAAAATGAACCAATAAAAAAATCAATAATTGTATTTTTTTCATGTATTCAATCTACTACTATCCTAGAATAATTCAAAAGGCTAGATTAATTAGTGAGAGATTTGTGTAATTACAGAGAAATGAATAAATAATTATTCTATAATAATCATATTAACACCTTTTTCATTTAAAGTATTAATCACATCTTTTACCCTTTTATCTTTTAATTTTTCAAATTGCACTCCTACATCTTTTAATCTTTGACTTAGTAATTCATATACTTCATAATAAGAATCTGAAGGTCTAAAATCTGCGTTTGGAACATTTCCTCCAAGATAAGCTAATTTTCCACCAATCATCTTTTCAAACCTTACATCATCCTGTCCTGTCCCTGTTTCTTTAAGTTGAATCAGTTTTTTTTCTAAATTCAAAAAATCAGATTCTAGACTGTCGACCAATGATATTAATTCTTCTTTTTGATTAGTATTTGAAAGCATAAATTTTAAATCTAATAGCTGCCTCCTAACAATTTCTATAGAATTTATATAATTAGCAGTTACATTTATATCATCATATATTTTTTTAATCAAATCATGTTGAAGTTTTATATCTTCCATGGTTCCTTCAGAATGAGGATCTTTTATAACTTCTAGTTTCTTAGTCATTACATTATCACCCAATTTCAGATGTACATTATATGTTCCTGGAGGAGACATTATTGATAACTCAAACGGAACTTTTCTCTCTCTATTTTTATCCAGAGATACCCATTCAGCATATAAAGGCTTTGTCCTTAATATAATTTCATCAGTACTTTCCCCCTGAAAATCCCACCACACTCTGTTAATTCCTTTTACTCCTTCTTCCTTAATAGTTTTTATAGTATCGTTATCAAAATTTGTTATAATAATTTCTATTTCTTTTTTTTCTTTTAACCAGTAATTAATCGATGCTCCACTAGGAGGATCAGAACCTGTCGATGCTTCAGGAAACATTTGAAGGCTACTTGTTACGTTATGAAATCTATAAGATGATTTTACATTAAATAGATGCATATCTTTTTCTATTATGCTTTTATTCATTTGCTGAAATGGTGAAATATCATCTAATATCCATATTCCTCTACCATAAGTTCCAAGAACAAGATCATTAAAGTGTTCTTGAATATCTATCCAATACATAGGAGTATGAGGTAAATTAGACATCATTTCTTGCCAATTTTCACCATCATCAAAAGAAAAGTATAATGTATTTTCTGTTCCGAGATATAAGAGTCCTTTTTTAACTGGATCTTCTTTCACACACCTTGTATAGCTTAGATTTCCTTCTTTAATACCACTAGTAATTTTCTTCCAAGATTTTCCAAAATTTTCTGTTTTATATACATAAGGATCAAAGTTTCCAACTTGATGGAATTCTATAGTAAGGTAAGCTTTTCCAGCACTCCACTTAGAAGCTTCAATATTCCTAACAACTCCAAGTTTGGGAAGATTAGGAATGTTTTTAGTAACATTATTCCATGTCTTTCCATTGTCTTGACTGATATGAACCAGACCATCATTTGTTCCTGCCCACAACACACCTTTTTGTACTGGAGACTCATCCAAAGCATAAATAACATTAGCATATTCGACAGCAATGTTATCTCCGGTAAGACCACCAGAAAATCCTTGCATCTTCTCATCATCTAAAGATAAATCTGGACTTATTACATCCCATGACTGACCATCATTAGTTGTTTTATGCACATACTGACTTGTCACATAAATTGTTTTATTGTCGTGTGGAGAAATCAAAAGAGGGAATGTCCACTGAAATCTGTACTTTAATAATGATGCGTGACTTCCTGCAGCAAATTCTGGCCATACCTCTAGTTGTCTAAACTGCTTAGTTTTCTCATCATATCTAGTAACAATTCCTCCAAGGGGTCCAAATCCTGATGCGCTAGACCATACAATATCTGGATTTTTAGGGTCTGCAGTTGCAAAACCACTCTCACCACCTCCAACTGCTCTCCACATACCTGACTGTATCATTCCAGGACCAAACCAGTTTCCTGTCCTACTCCTACTTGGTCCCTTCATCGATGGTCCATCTTGCCTATTAGTCAAAACATTATAAGGTACATTATTATCAGTAGTAACATGATAGAGTTGAGCTATAGGTAAAAACGTCCTTAACCACGATTTTCCTCTATTTTGAGAAATAGAAATTCCTCCATCACCAGCCACTGCCATCCTATCTCCATTATTAGGATCTATCCACATTTCATGATGATCCCAGTTAGGAGAAGACAATTGTGAACGATTTTCCAAAGAGACACCGCCATCAATACTAGAAAAAAAACTGTAACTAATAAAATAAACTTCATTAGCGTTATCTGGTGAAGCTGTAGTTCTAGTGTAGTAAGCTTGTCTAGCACCTAATTCTCTATTAGAATTTATAAGCTTAAAAGTTTTACCGTTATCTTCAGATCTCCACAATTCTCCAGACTCTGTCTCTTTACCATTATAAGGAATACCATCTCCTGTTTCAATGAGAGCATATAATCTATCAGGTGAAGCTGGAGTCATAGCCAGCGCTATTTTACCAACATCTTTTTTAGGCAATCCGTTGTCTTTAAGTTTATTCCATGATAATCCTCCATCAATAGACTTAAAAACACCACTTCCAGGACCTCCACTTACCCTTATCCATGTTTTAAGTTTTAATTGCCAGGCACCTGCAAATAAAATCCTTGAATTATTAGGATCCATAACAATATCAGATATTCCAGTATTATCATCTATATATAAAGTGTGTTTCCATGTAACACCCCCATTATCACTCATATACACACCTCTTTCTTTTTGCGGAGAATAAGCATGACCTAAAGCACCTACATATACAAGATTAGGATTGTCTGGATGAACAACAATTCTACTAATTCTTCCTGAATTTTTTAAACCTAAATGTTCCCATGTTTCACCACCATCTTCAGACTTATATACACCATTACCAATTGACACATTAGATCGTATTGAACTCTCACCCGTTCCTACATAAATAGTCATCGGATCAGATGGTGCAACTGCTATTGCTCCTATAGAATGAACTTCCTGACCATCAAATATAGGTTTCCAGTTCAATCCCCCATCAACAGTTTTCCACACACCACCAGAAGCTGCCCCTACATAATATATTAAAGGTTCATTAGAAACTCCTGCAACTGAGGTTAGTCTATTACCTATTGGGCCAATATGTCTAAACTGCATATCCTTGATCATATCATTATCTATTTTCTGTGCTATAGAAAACAATGGAATAAATAGAGATATTAAAAAACAGCAATAAATTTTAATCAAATTCTTCATAGGTTATTTGGTTTTGGGTTATTAGGTTTATTATTTATAATAAATATTATTACATAAATATATATTTTATTTTACTAATAACTTAGTTAGAAAACTAAGTGAGGATATAACTAAGATTCCTACTAAGAGATAAATATAAATAATACCTTCACTTACAATGTAAGGAAGTCTTCTTCTAATGCTCTGAATGTATTTCTTTTCTAACTTCTACCCTAATTTCTTTCTTACCATCCTTTAAAGTACTATCAATTTTAATGGTCATATTTGGATCACCTTCTGCTTCTTTAATCATCTTGTCAATATCCATTTCACTATCTATGTTAATATCTATTGTACCATTTCCATTCTTAAACTTCTTGATAAAGACATGTTCATTTTTTCCATCACCCTTTAAAACATTTCCCATATGATCCATTCCCTTAATATTATCACCTATAAAAAATCCACCCATAGATTTATGTCCTTTAAAGCTATTTCCTACTAGATATCCTAGTATGAAAAATATAGTTGAGAAAAGAAATATTGATTTCCAGTTTTTATTTATTGATTCCATATTACAATTATTTAGTTAAACTTAATTTTATCATTATATATAATAATTACATAATTTTTTTTGCAAATTTTTGTTAAAAATTAACCACTTATAAAATCTTCATAAGACTTTAAATTTAGATCTTCAACTTTCACTTTTTTCTTTAATTTATCGAAAGTCTTAAAAGCTGTTTTAAACATATCTTTAACTAAATATAAATTTTCAAGTTCCGTATGAGAAGGTCTGTCATAACCCGATGCAATTTTACTATATAAATCAGCCATTTTTTCTCTGAGTTGTCGTTTAGCAGCCCCTACATAATTATCTCCAGTTGTAATTACAAGTGTTTCTTTTAACTCATTTAATTTAGACTTTGTTTTGCTATCAGTATTTTCATCTAATAAAATAACATCTAATTGGTAAACTAAATAAGCTAGTTCTTGAGTCATATTATATAATTTCATTATTGTTTGATGCTGTAAATTTCTATCCTCAGAGCTTAAACCAGAAGCATCATCATAAATTACATTAAATTCATTTTCAAAAACATCTTTCCCTTTTTTAATAACTGCTTTATACCTCCCAGCAGCTACTCTAGGAGAAGTAAAGCCTCCAAAACTAAATGTTTTTCCCTTTGCAATTTTTGGTTGTTTAATAGTGTAATTCCACTTTACAATGTTTATTCCCTTCGATTTACCTGCCCCTAATTTTGAAATAACATTACCATCTAAGTCTTGAATTTCAAATGTCATTTTTCCAAAAATATGCCTTTTACTAAGAAAATATTTAATATCACAAGCAGTTGATGGATTTTCCCCAACAAATTGTGTTTCAAGACCAAAAAAACCAGAAAAACCACTTTGATCTTTCATTTTATATTCATCAGATTTAAAAAAGTGTAATTTTTTTGATAAAACATTAGAATTAATTTCTCTAAGAGGAGAAATATCATCAATTATAATTACTCCCCTTCCATGAGTTCCCATAACTAAATCATTTGTCTGTTTTTGAAGTTCTATAAAGTGTACAGCGACAGATGGCATATTATTTATGAATTTAGACCAAGATTTTCCACCATTAACAGTAACGTAAAGACCAAGTTCAGAACCTAAAAAAAGCAAATCAGGATCTACGTAATCTTCCTGAATGTTTCTAACAAATCCATTTACATCACTATTTGGAATAATATTTGTCCATGTTTTCCCTAGATCAGTTGTTTTGTATGCATAAGCTTTCATGTCACCTGATGTGTGTCCATCAAAAACCACATAAGCTGTGTTAGGATCATGAGAGCTAGCTTCGATATGATAAACCCACGTATTTGTTGGTACACCACTTATATTTGAAATTATATTAGTCCAAGATTTACCCCCATTATTTGTTACCTGAACATTTCCATCATCTGTTCCAACCCAAATTATATTTTCATCAATAGACGATTCTGCAATAGTAAAAATAGTAGTATGATTTTCTGCTCCTGAGTTGTCAACTGACAATCCTCCAGAATCTTCTTGTTTTTGTTTTTTAGGATCATTTGTAGTTAAATCTGGTGAAATAATTTCCCAAGTATCGCCCATATCTTCTGATTTGTGTAAAAATTGACTGCCAATATAAATTCTATTGGATTGATTATTAGTCACAGTTATCGGAGTATTCCAATTGAATCTAAAATCTGGTAATCCACTTTCTTGAAGTGGTTGTATTGTCTTAACTAATTTATTATCTACATCATATCTCCAAACACTTTCTGCACCTTGCATTTCTGAATAAATAATATTTCTAGTGGGATGCCTTAATACTCTAAAACCATCTCCTTGACCTACTGTGTTCCAATGTTTTGCTTTTATTCCACCTGGTGCTGCAGATGGTCCATACCATGACCCATTATCTTGCAATCCACCATAAACATTATATGGGGTTTCGTTGTCTACACTTATATGATAAAATTGTGATAATGGAAGATTTTCTACAATTTCCATTGTATTTCCGCCATTCCAAGATCTGTAAACTCCTCCATCAGTACCAGTGTAAATTATATCTGAATTATTTATGTCAAATATTATATCATGTATGTCACTGTGCATGTTCCCTAAATCCTTAAAAGTTTCACCCCCATCTCTTGAAATAGAGCCATTTAATCCTCCTTTTACAATAACATTTTCATCTTTTGGATCGACAGATATTCTTGAAAAATAAAATGGTCTAACCGTTATTCCAAAGTCATTATTCATTTGTTTCCAGGTATCTCCACCATCAATGCTTTTATATAATCCCTTTTGCTCATCTTTTTCTGCCTCAATAACGGTATATAATACTTCGGGATTAGAATTAGCAACAGCTATAGCTAGCCTACCTAGCTTACCTTCTGGAAATCCATTGTGGATTTTTTTCCAATTTTTACCTCCATCTTCTGATTTATATAGTGCGCTATTTTCTCCACCAGAATTAAAAGACCATCCAGTTCTTCTAAATTCCCACATAGACGCATAAATAATATTAGGATTCTTTGGATCAATTACAAGATCAGCACATCCAGTTGATTCATTAACATATAATATTTTATTCCAAGAAATTCCACCATCATCAGATTTATATACTCCTCTTTCTTTACTATCAGACCATAATGCTCCTAAAACTCCAACGATTATTTCATCAGAATTTTTAGGATTTACTATAATATTTGCAATTCTTTCTGAATTTTCAAAGCCAATTTTATTCCATGAATTTCCTCCATCTATAGATTTATACAAACCATCTCCTACAGTTACGCTATTTCTTGGCCAAGTTTCACCAGTTCCAACATATACTGTATTATCTGGATCATTAGGATCAACTTCTATTGCTCCGATAGATTGACAATATTTATCAAATATTGGATTAAAAGTTGTACCTGCATCATTTGATTTCCATACACCTCCTCCAGCAGCACCAGCATAAATTATTTTTGAATTTGATGGGTGAATCTCCAGATCATTTATCCTGCCACTCATTACTGCAGGGCCAATATGTCTTGCTCTTAAATCACCAAAATAATTTTCTAATTTGATGTTTTGACTTGATTGCGCTTTTACATTAATTTGAAAGCACAAAAATGATGATATAATTAGTAAAATTAATTTATTCATAATTGTATATTATTTTAAAAAAAGATTAGTTTTCGTTTTGATTTTCCTCAGGAAAAGAGAACTCGCTATCATCTATTACTGGATTAATTTCAATATTATCAAATGATATTTGTTGTCCAGGTTGCCCTTTGACTCCCTGAATCATAGAAAATGGAAAATATATTCCACCAACTTCATCATAATCACTAAATTTTATTTCTGAAACCATCCCTTTACCTGGACCAATTACTATTTCTTGGTGAACTTGTAAAGGAACAAAATTTTCGCTATCAAAAAAATAATATGCAATATTCTGTACTTCTTTACCTTCAATTATATTCGGCTTCTTTATTAACTTAACTTTATAGGTTTCTACACCATCAACAGATTCATTACCCATTAATTCAACCTTATAGCCTTTTTCTTTATAATTTAAAAATGGAGATGGAAAATCTCCAATTTCATTTTTTACCATGTCAGTAGCTTCTTTATCTTTTTTTTCAGCTTTTTGTGACATAAAATTAACACTCCATAATACTTCACCATCAAAAACTCCTTGTTTTATTTCTTTACCTTGGAAATTTATTTTGGTCATCATCTTTCCACCTAATAGTTGAGTTATTTCTATAGGAATTTCCATCCCTTGTTGATTAATTTTCGCACTCATTTTAAATCCTTCAATTTTTTCCCAATTTTCTAAGCCACCTGTATTCTCAAAATAGTTATTAATAATTTCATCAACAGATTGAACTTGAGTTATTGCTCTCTCTTTAGATACAAAAACTTTATTAGTCTCTACTTCATTTATAGTCTTTGGATTAGAAAATCCCTTTATAAATGAAAAACTTATGGTAAGTATTAGTAAATATATTTTCATATTATTATAATTTTTAATTTTTTAGTTTATTGTGTTCTTCATGAAGTAATCCTTTTCTTACTTTAACTTTTATCATCTTTTTACCATTAGAAAAACTGCTATCAATTGTAATAGCCATATTTGGATCTCCTTCAGCTTCTTTAATAATCTTGTCAATATCCATTTCACTATCAAACGCAGTGGAACTGCTGGTGATATCAATGTCTATTGTACCATCCTCACCTTTAAACTCTTTTATGATAAAGTGTTCATTTTTTCCATCACCCTTTAAAATATTTCCCATATGATCCATTCCCTTAATATCATCACTTAAAAAAACACCACCCATAGGTTTATGTCCTTTAAAACTATTTCCTACTAGATATCCTAGCACAAAAAAAATAGTTGAGAAAAGAAATATTGATTTCCAGTTATTATTTTTTGAATCCATATAATTATTATTTAGTTAAACTTAATTTAATTTTTTTCTTGAAGTTTATGTAATTTTTTATGTACTGTTTTAAATGAAGCAGCAGATGATAAATCAAAATCATCAATACTACCTGTTCCATAATGATAGACTTTGCTTGCAGAAGAAGCATCTACACTAATTCTATCTACAGAATAAATGTGAGAAGTTGATGCTCCAGAGGCAATTAATGAAATTGCATTCACAGTAAATTCTCTTCCATCAAATTTTGATGCACCACTAATCCTAATTACCAAACTTTCTCCTTTTCCATCAATATCTGCACGCGATGCACCTGATATTTTGAAATTTGAATCTACAACATTACCATTAATATCAAGATCTGAAGCTCCTGATAAATTAGCATTTAACTCAGAAATATCAGAATTTATATTTATATCAGAAGCGCCCCTTAAAACAAGTGTTAATTCTTCTATACTGGAGAATTCAATATCTGTATTGCTAGCTGAGGAAGTTTCAAGAGTATTTATGCTAGGTAGCTCTATCACTATTGAAGTTTTATCACTATTCTTCCAGTCTTTCAATCTCCATCTAGTATTCTCAGAATAAATTTTTAATACATCACCTTCTTGAGATGTTTCTACCACCAAATGTTTAAATTCTCTTTCAGTAGCATCTATCGTAACCGAGAATTTATCAGATTCTTTTATTACAACATTTGCTGGTATCCTAATTTTTACACCTTCAAAATCCTTTATATCAAAGATTTTAGTATAAGTCTGAACTTTACTGTTGTGATCTTCAATTATTCCTGTTTCTATCCACTCATCAATGAGACCATCATCATGCCATCTTTCGGCCATAACGGGAATTGCAATCACATTAAATAAAGTGGTAAATAACCAAACAAAAAATATAGTTATAGATGTTGGTAGTTTAGTTAGTTGTCTATTAAATAAAAATTTTGTAATCATCATAATAATTAGTGTTAAAGTTAAAAATAAGTTTAAGTAAATACCGCATATAATAGCAAATGGGATTTCATCAAAAATAACTGCAAGATTTATTCCGTCTAACATATAAAAATCTATATCTGAGTTTGTTATATGTACAGGTATATGATCAATTATTTCTAGTTGACTCAAAGCAAAAAATACAGTCAATACTATTATCGCTATAGAAATTCCAAAAAGAACAATGCTTAGTAAAATCCTTATTATAGGCACTATAAGTTTTATAACAGCATTTAGTATTGGTCCAATTAACCTAAAGGGAAATAAGATAATTTTCATGAGAATATTTTCTTTTTTATTCTCTGGATTAATCTTTTTCTTAATAAATTTTTCTATATTTTCGAGAGTAAGAGAATGTCCCGTCATGCTCATTTTTTCACCCACTGTCTTTGCTTCAGGTGTAATAAACCACAAAATGAAGTAAACTATAAGACCAATTCCACCAAAAAATATACTTATAAGAAATAATATTCTTATAATAGATACATCCACACCAAAATAATTTGCAATTCCCATCGCAATTCCACCAATCACTTTATCATCTTTATCTCTATAAAATCTTTTATCTATCCAATGTTCAGAGCCATCTTTAGCTGGGATGCCAATCCAACAAATTATATACGCTATCAACCCAAAGCCACCAGCAAAGATTAACGCTAAGAATATAATTCTAAAAATTATTGGATCAACCCGAAAGTAATTACTAATCCCTGAAGCGACCCCGGCAATTACTTTATCACTAATATTTCTATATAATTTTTTAGAATCTTTACCATTTGAAGAAAAAGTCTCTTCTTTCTTATTTTCATCATCATAAATTTCATTAAAATCATCTAATGTGCCCATTATTTTTATAATATTCTGTACATCTAAAAGTGAGATTGAGTTGTAAGTATTTATTTAATAAGTCATACGCGTCTTCATCTACGTTAAAAACTGTTCCAGCTATATTTATATTAATTGTTTTATTCATTACTTATTTTAATTTAATTATTTTTTTCACAGCAGCATCAATTTCTTTCCAAGATTGAAGTAATTCCTTCATATATTTTTTCCCAGAGTCAGTAAGAGAATAATATTTTCTAGGAGGTCCATGCTTAGATTCTTTCCATTTATACTTAACAAAACCTAATGTTTTCAATCTATTAAGTAATGGATAAAGAGTCCCCTCAACTACAATTATTTTTGATTTTTTTAATTCCTCAAGAATATCCGAGGTATACACTTCTCCTCTAAAAACAATTTGTATTACACAAAATTCTAGTAGCCCTTTTCTTATCTGTATATCAAAATTCTGTGTGCTCAAGTAATTAATTTATTTTAAACAAATATTGCAATTTTAAAAATAATTGTGAGTTATCAGTCAACCAACTATCTTCAGATTCTTTTAAATGATTAATATTAGTATTTCCACCTATATAAAATACTGTCGATGGATTAGGATTCCATTTCAAAAGAGGTTGCATAAATAGTGAACTGCTAAAATCATTATATTCTGCAATAATCTTAAATGACAAATCATTTGAAAATTGGTATTTCGAATTAAGTCTTAATATGTAACCTGAATAAATTTTTTCATTTGAACCTATGTATTTCATAGATTCTGAGCTAATAGATGGAGAAAAACTCAATTTATCATTTGGCCTAAAATCGATTCTAAAATTTAATCTTAGCCATTTTCCAACCTCAGGATTGCTTATATTATATGCAATTGTTTTTCCAATCAAATTTCTAGAAAAAATGGAAAATTTTTCATTTGGACTATATCTAAAACCAATATAATTACTAGCAAAATTTTTAAATTCATCACCTTTATACTCTTCAAATGCATTATAGCTATATCCATAATCAAATTTAAATCCATTCTTAAAGCTCAAGCTATACATAGGCAAAAAATGTACTCTTTTTAGTTTTCCACTATAATTGTATTTTATTTCTGTCTCAATCGCAGCATAGATCATTGTTACCTTTTTATCTTTTTGATTAAAATAAGATTGTTGAAAAGAAAACTCTCTAAAATTATTCTGTGTAACAAAACCCATATCAGCTCTAAAAAGTGGCGATAATTGATCATAATCAATACTAGTACCCCAATGTTCAGAAATTCTATTAAATCCTATTGAAAGTGCGTTACCAGAAAATTTTTCTCCATCAAGCGCCACCGTTTTACCTTCAATAACATCCGAACTTGATATCCAATCTTTATTTGGTTCTTCTGAAAAACTATTGCCATACACAAAATCTAAATTATAGGTTTTATTAAATCTGATTTTAGCATCTACTCCAAACATATTTCCCATACCCCCTTCATTATAAAATCTATTGGTCGACAAAAAACCAACATTCGATCCATTTACAAAAGTTCTCTGGTAGCGAAAGATGTTACCAAAACTCTCCTCACCCTCACCAAAATAAGATCTGTTCTCTCCAGAAACTAAATAGGGTGTATCCTTATCGTAAGAAGTAAGGAAATACACCCTTTGTTTAGACCCTTGATTTACTAGTTTCGTTGCAAAAATTGGATTATTTATAGAGCGAGTATATACAGCATTTCCATAAGAACTTAAAATATCATTTCCTTCGTTAAAAAAAGGTCTTCTCTCAGGATAGTTTATTGCAAAAGGAGAGTTAATGTTGATTCTTGTCACATCAGCCTCCACCTGTGAAAAATCAGGATTTATGGTAAAATCTAGTGCAGTAGAGGTAGACAAATCATACCTTAAACTTAATCCTGCCTTGAAGTTAGGCTTATCGTAGCTAATTTTATTTCCATCAGAGCTACCTACATAATTACCACTTATATAAGGAAGAAATTCTAAACGTTTTTTAGGATTGACCCCTACAAGCTCAATATACGTTTCAATCTGGCATGCAAAACAATCATTACCCCTATCAATTTTACTGTTTGTGACAGCGATTCTGCTTTCCTTCCAAGAGGTTCTTAGAAATGAAGCTTTCCATCTTAAAGTATCTTTTTTTTCATATTGTAACTCTGAAAAAGGAATAGCCATTTCAACTACATAACCATCTTCACCAATAACTCCCTTTGATTCATAATTAACATTAAAGCTTGGATCACCATCATTATCACCGACTCCAAGCTTAAAATCCATCTGACTACCATATGCATTAGATCCAATAATAATTAGAGATCTATTATCACCATACGTATCAAGAGCAATAGCTACCCAATCATCCATAAATCCAGTATCTCTTTCTCTTATTGAAGCTCTTAAATATTTTATGTCTTCGATTTTAGCATCAAAAGCCACATATAGTTTAGTGTCAGAGTAGGTAACGTAAGCTGTGGTTTTAAAAGGGGGGAGAGTATTATATCCTGGATCATACTCATATTTTAGATCAAAAATTTGAGCTCCCCCCCACTCTTTGGATTCAATTATTCCATCAACTTTTATTTTATCTCCAAGCTTTGTTGTTACTGTTGAAAATGAAAAAAATGGTAATAGAAATACACATAAAAATAATTTTTTCAAAAGGCTTTTCATAAGGATATAGTATATTAATTATATTATACAAGGTACTATGTTATACAAAGTAGCGCAAATGTATTTTTTTTTTTTAAAAAAACAAATTTTTTAAAAGAAATTTTTATTAATATGTATTTTTATATAGTAAATGATACAATAAATAGAATTACTGAAATTATAATAAAAACAATTCCTAATTGATAATAAGTTTTTATTTCATTTTTTACTTTACTTTTAAAACCTAATCTAAATAATAAAGGTACTATGTAACGATTCTTAAAATTATTAAGTTCTTTACTAAAAATAATGGTAACTAAACCAGCTACAAGAAAAATTATTGACCGTATAAAAAATAAAATATCCACTATATCTTAAGTTAATCTTTAATTGATTAAACTTAAAAAGTTTATTAATTAAACTCCCCTTTTGAATTTTGATTTGTTGTATGTAGATTAATTTAATGAAATTAAAAGAAGTTACACTTTTTGGAGGTACTGGATTAATTGGAAGTTTATTATTAGATATTCTAATAGAAGATAATGATTATCATAAAATAAACGTTGTCACAAGAAAACCAATTTCATTAAATCATAAAAAAATTAAAATTCACATTATTGATTTTTCAGATAATAAATCTTACTCTCAAACTCTTCGAAATAGTCAAATAGTTTTTGCATCAATTGGAACGACACAATCAAAAGTGAAAAGAAATAAAGAGTCATATCGCAAAATAGATTTTGATATTATATATAATATTGCGAAAGCTTGTAAAAAAAATAACGTAGAAAATTTCTCCTTTGTATCTTCATCAGGAGCAAATATTAAGAGCAATAATTTTTATCTTAACCTAAAAGGTGAAATTGAAAACTCCATATTAAATTTAAATTTATCTTCAACATCTGTTTTTCGTCCATCGCTATTGTTAGGTAAAAGAAAAGAGAAACGATATGGAGAAAAAATAGCTCAATTAATCATGCCATTTTTATCATTCCTTGTGCCCTCAAAATATAAACCAATTAAAGCAGCACTTGTTGCTAAATCGATGGTTAATATTTCAAAATCAATTCAACCAGGTTTTAAAATATATCATTATAAAAAAATTATAAAAGAATCAAAGTAAAACCCAAATCCCCATTCCCTTTTTGAATTTTTCTTAGATAGTTGTAGATTGTTTCTTTTAAAGACCTATGAAATACTTTTATCTATTATCTATCTCTCTTGCTTTATTTTCTTGTAATTCTTATCAAAATTCAAAAAATCATATTAATCCTACTCAAACCATAGAAACAATAACACTATTAGGAGATACACTAAGCAGTCCTGAAAT
>LWDU01041720.1_pt1 | contig 15477 bp, 12 predicted proteins | sample 727161 | NCBI WGS metagenome assembly LWDU01 (sample SAMN04566230, study PRJNA314399) | hydrothermal vent metagenome | isolation source: deep sea hydrothermal plume seawater | place: Mexico: Gulf of California, Guaymas Basin | collected 2004-07-11 | reverse complement strand
GTACCATTACAATACGCGCCGAGGGGCTTAGTGCCGCTCAGATTACCCCTCTACAAGAGCCCCAAGGGAATAATTATCGCGGTTACCCGGATCAGCCTCAATTAGATGAAATAGTCACCACCAACGGATTGACCGCAACACGCATCGAATCGCTGGCTTTGGTCCCCAACAAGTCTGGAGAAATCACTTTACCTGCGGTCCAGCTGGCTTGGTGGGATACCAATAGCAATATGCGGCGAATGGCGTCTCTACCATCAATAACTTTGCAAGTTAGTCCAAGCGAAAATATCGATGTAGCCGCAAATGACAACAATGTCATGCAGGTGACCAATGATGCAATGACTACTTTAGCCGCCGATGCTTTAAAACCTAAAGTATCTTTCATGACGAACCTATCTTTGGGCCTCAACGCCTTACTAATGACCTTGATTGTTGTGCTATTAATGGGTCGCAAACGTGAGACTTTAGCTGCACGCTCACAACAGGCTTCGTTATCCTCTGATTCTGCTCGACTCAACCTTAAGCAACAACTGCGAGCTATTGAATCTGAGGCTAAAGATGAAAACCTCATGGCAATGAGAGATGCTATTTTGCGTTGGGGCCAAACCCTGTTTGCCGACAACCCACCAAGCACCCTAAAAGGTCTCGGAGATCTCTTGGAGAATCCCAATATTAGCCAACTCTTTGTTCAACTTGACCAACAGCTCTATCAAGACAATGGGACTCCATCCCCAACGCTGGACGTGATGTTATTGCTTGCAAGCCTAAAAAAAGAATCGGACTTTAGTCGTGAATCAGCGTCAAAAAACAAATCAGGTAACGCGCTACAATCACTTTATCCCGATTAAAGGCACGTCACCCCACTCATTAATAGGACTAAGAAATGAAGACCACCCCTGGCGATAATAATAATGCGTATTGGCGAGCAAATATCAGTCTGCTCTCTAAACTACTTGTGGTCTGGTTTGTCGTCTCTTTTGGTTGCGGCATTATTCTGGTCGACTGGCTAGACCAATTTTCGCTCTTCGGCTTTAAGCTTGGTTTCTGGTTCGCGTGGCTCTCATCTTTATTTACGCCTGGCGAATGAAGATTATTGACCGTCAATTTGGTGTTTCCGATGATGAGGACGAAGTATGAGCACACAAATGCTGACTTATCTCTTTGTTGGATTATCCTTCGCCCTCTATATTGGTATCGCCATCTGGTCTCGCGCCAGCTCTACCAAAGATTTTTACGTTGCCGGCGGCGGTGTTCACCCGGTGGTCAATGGTATGGCTACCGCAGCTGACTGGATGAGCGCTGCATCATTTATCTCTATGGCAGGCATCATTTCTTTTATTGGCAGAGATGGCTCTGTCTACCTGCTTGGTTGGACCGGTGGTTATGTCTTACTGGCTTTTTTATTAGCGCCCTATCTACGCAAGTTTGGCCGATTTACAGTCCCTGACTTTATTGGTGAGCGTTATTACTCTAGAGCCGCACGAATCGTTGCTGTCGTCTGCCTGATCTTCGTTTCATTTACCTATGTTGCTGGTCAAATGCGCGGCGTCGGTATTGTTTTTTCTCGCTTTTTAGAAGTCGACGTCAGTACCGGTGTGATCATCGGTATGGCAGTAGTATTTATGTACGCCGTACTCGGCGGTATGAAAGGCATCACCTATACCCAGGTTGCCCAATACTGCGTGCTCATTTTTGCCTACATGGTACCAGCCATATTTATCTCGATCATGATCACAGACAACCCTATCCCACAATTGGGTTTTGGTTCTGAAGTCAATGATGGTGCTGGGCTGTCGGTATTACAAAAACTCGACACCGTACTCTTAGACTTAGGCTTTAGCGCCTATACCGAGGGCAGTAAATCAACCATTGATGTCTTTGCTATCACTGCTGCACTCATGTTTGGCACTGCTGGTTTACCCCATGTACTGGTACGGTTTTTTACCGTGCCTAAGGTGTCTGATGCGCGTCTTTCAGCTGGCTACGCTTTGGTCTTCATCGCCATTTTGTATACAACAGCGCCTGCTGTAGCGTCTTTTGCGCGCTTAAATCTGGTCGACACAGTACACAACACTCCTTATGCCGACGCACCGGAATGGTTTGGCAACTGGGAGGACACTGGATTGATCGCCTGGCAAGACAAAAATGATGATGGGATCATGCAATACGGTGCGGGCGCCGCACTCTCTCCAACCAAACCATCGTTTGACGGCAACACCGGAGTCCACGGTGAGCGGCTATTAAGCAATCATCCCACGGATTCGGCCAACGAGGTGTATATTGACCGTGACATTATGGTACTGGCCAATCCCGAGATTGCAGGTCTGCCTGCCTGGGTGATCGCCTTAGTCGCCGCCGGTGGCGTAGCTGCGGCGCTCTCTACTGCGGCAGGGTTGTTATTGGTCATCTCCAGTGCAATCTCTCATGATCTCTTGAAGAAAACACTGCTACCTAAAATAACGGAGAAACAAGAATTACTCTATGCTCGTATCGCTGCTGCTGTGGCGGTCTGTATTGCTGGACTATTTGGTATCTACCCACCGGCCTTTGTGGCTCAAGTCGTAGCCTTTGCCTTTGGGCTAGCCGCTGCGTCCCTGTTCCCCGCTTTACTGTTGGGTATTTTCTCCAAGCGTGCCAACAAAGAAGGTGCCATTTTAGGCATGTTAGTCGGCTTGGTGTTTACCTTTACCTATATTGCCTACTTTAAGTTTGTCGCGCCGGAACTTAACAGCGCAGAGCATTGGCTATGGGGTATTTCACCAGAGGGCATTGGTACTATTGGCATGGTATTAAACTTTGCCATCGCAATAAGTGTTAGTCGTCTAACCGCCAAACCGCCGCTATCGGTGCAAGGGTTGGTCGACAACATACGCATTCCCAGCGGCACTAAGGCAGCCGCTAATCACTGAGTATAACGCTAATTCAACGGGTGCAAAAAAGGAGGCGTTACAGCCTCCTTTTTGTCTAATGGAAACCTGGTTCCTTAAAAGCTGAGTCCTTCATCAATGTTGTAACCAGCCTGATCAGCGGTTTTTAAACCCTCTGTTAGGTGTATACCATTGACCGTATTTTGAATTCCGCTAACATCCGCTGGCGCTGCGTAAAATTGCGAGTACCATTTCCTGCCCGTTCGAAAAGGGCCGTCTGTTTTCAATTGCATGATCTTTAAAGCTGGTCGCTTGTTTTGCCAGATATTAAAATCAGCACTAAACGCTTCCAAAGCACCCGCCTGTGACTGTTTGGCTATGACTATATCAGCCTCAGTCGCCACATCTTCGCTGCCTTTGACCAAACAACCATGCCAACATTTTACCAAGCCATCTTCAACCGGAGTATTAGCTATTAATTCAAAGATAACCATGCCAGAAAATTCTTGCTTAGAGAGCAATATGCCTGGGCCGGTATACCAAGTACTGGTATTGAGATAGGTCTGGTACAGTTGCATAGGTCCGCCTTGGCGTTGGATACAGACGTGGTCTTTAATTTCATTTTCGAAATACTCACTCGGTGCACCATGGGTAGGTCCTAAGTGTTGTACATCAACAATATTGTCGATTATTTCTTGAGGATGAATGTTTAGCTCACCTAAATGGTCAAGTTCCCATCGAACCCAACGAGGGTCATCCCATTCTGGCAGCTTGGGCGGCTCATAATCAGGCTCTCGGCCGTCTGGGTCGTACCAGGCCATTACGCAGCCCATGTTGTCCACCACTGGATAGGATTTAATAGAAGCAGATTTTGGGCAAGGTCCGTCTGAATAAGGAATATCATCCACATGACCTTCAGCGTTGTAGCGCCAACCGTGGTACGGACACCGAATGGAATCTCCTTCGATTTGCTCATTATTTTTTACAATCATCGAACTTTTACTGTCAGTCAAATGAGTACCCATATGTCCGCAGTAGGCATCTAACAGTACAGCTTTACCGCTGGCCCCTCTAAACACTGCCAAATCCTGACCAAAAAACCTTACCGCCAACGGTCCAGCATCTAGTTCGGTGCTCTCCGCGACAATAAACCAGCCTCGCGGAAAAGTATTGGGGCCTAAGTTGTAGTCTGCAGACTTCGCCATCATTGATCTCCAAAATATTTACTGTTTAAGACGTTATAGTAATAGCACCGATTCTGGAATCGTCCATTTGGATGTAGTTGAGCTAAAAAATATAGGACAACCAATTCCTCCTTTATTTCAATATTCTCTATCATGCACCTCTTTGCTTTAACTTAATGCCTTTACCCCTGTAAAATAAGACATTAAATCAATGAATGGAACCATCATGACTACTTTTAGTGTCTGGGAATGCATAGTATGCGGCTGGATATATGATGAATCCCAAGGTTTTCCTGAGGGTGGTATAGCCCCTGGCACCCTGTGGGATGATATCCCTCAAGACTGGACCTGTCCCGATTGCGGTGTCACAAAACAAGATTTCGAGATGGTTAAGACCGGTCTCACTGCCGTTGCCGCCACGGCTGCTACCCCTGAAGAAAAACCCAGACTGTCTAAAGGCCTGCCCGTAGCCGTTCCCGTGGCTGATAATTCAGGAGAGCCGTTCCAAATTTGGGAATGTGTTATCTGCGGCTGGGTATACGACGAATCCAAAGGTTGGCCTGATGACGACATTTTAGCTGGCACCCGATGGGCAGATATTCCAGATGACTGGACGTGTCCTGACTGCGGTGTGGGCAAACAAGATTTCGATATGATATCGGTCAGCGCGCAAAGTACAGGGCCAGCGACTGCCAACCTACAAGAATCTCCTGAAGCAATCGAGCACAGCCAAGCACCGATCGTAATCATTGGCACTGGCCTAGCGGGTTATAACCTTGCCCGTGAGTATCGCAAGTTAAACAGCATCACACCGTTAGTGATGATCACAAGCGATGATGGCCGCATGTATTACAAACCAGCCATATCTACCGGCTATCATAAACAGAAGACCGCTGACCAATTAGCCACTGCTAACGCTGACGAAATGGCCCTGCAATTGCAAGCCGACATTCAGGTGTTTACCAATATCGAGTCTATCGATATCGACAACAATAGCGTGCTCACCTCTAAAGGCCCTGTCCAGTACTCCAAGCTCATACTGGCCACCGGTGCTCGTTGCATTGAACTGCCTATGGCTGGCAATGGTTTAGACGCTGTCTACTCGATCAACAATCTGCTGGACTACGCTACCTTTCGGAACGCCATGGAAGGTAAAAATCATGTCCTTATTATTGGTGGTGGCTTAATCGGCTCAGAATACGCCAACGACCTCATTCAAAGTGGTTATAAGGTAAGCGTGGTTGACCCTCTGCCCTCAGTGTTAGGTACACTGATGCCAAAACCTGCCTCTGATTCAGTCACAAATGCTCTTGAAGTAGCAGGTGTCAACTTTTACTTTGGCACGGTTGTTGAGCAAATTAATAAACAGGCGGCAGGCGTGCAAGCCACTCTCGCTGATGGTCAATCCATAGATGCCGATATCGTTCTCTCCGCGGTTGGTGTGAGGCCAGACCTTACACTGGCCAAATCTGCAGGATTGCAAACCAACAGAGGCATCATCACCGATCGATCGTTACAGACGAGCGCCCAAAATATCTATGCGCTTGGGGACTGTGCCGAGGTAGATAGCCATTTGTTGTTTTATGTGGCCCCCCTCATCGAAGGGGCAAAGAAATTGGCCGCAACAATCAATGGTGATGTGCAAGACGTTTACTATGGCACCATGCCAGTGGTTGTCAAAACCACTTTATTCCCAGTAACCCTATCGCCGCCGCCTAAAGTTGAGGGTCAATGGCAAATAGAAGTTAACACTCCAGCGGGTGTTAAAGCTCTGTTTAAAACAACAAAGGGGCAACTTCTAGGTTATGCCCTAACCGGCGACTGCACCTCGTTTAGAAAAGAACTCGATCTCTTGATGCAGCCAATAATGCTAGGGTGACCTACCCTATAGATTGTACCGCTGAATGTATTTGTGAAAACGCTGGCGCTCGCCGACCTTACTGAGACCAAAATCAGTTAGGTCATAATGGTGTTTTCCATACTTGTTTTGCGGGTTTTCCACCAAAAATTTAGCGATTCTCTGGGCCATATCATCGGGCAAAGGTAAGTTGAAATTTTTATATATACCCCTAATTGAGCTCTCTGGGTCCGCGACAAGATCACTAAATAAAGGTCATGGAACTGATCTTTATGCTGGGGCAACGCATCTCGATCCGCCATGGCACGCTCTAGCATATGGTTCCAACTCAGTAATTGCTCTTGGCCTATTTTAATTGGATCCATGCCCTTATCTGAGGCCATGCCAGACACACTCCAGACTAGGCTACAAATAGAGCCCATAACCTCGACAGGATTACGATGGGTAAAAACCACTTGCGCATCGGGATAAACCTTAAACAAGCTGGGCAACACATTCAGGTGCGCAGGTGACTTTAAGAGCCATCGATCTCCCGCCTTGGTCGCCTGCAACATCTGTAGGAAACGCTTATGGTAGCGCAGAGGAGGCTCTGCATCGGCCTGCAAAAGCCACTGCCGATAATCAGGGACATACCAATGTAAGAAAAGCGTAATGCCATAAAACATGTGCTGGGTAATGCCAACGCACTCCTGCGGCAAGATCGCCGCCACCTCATGAATAGCAAGAAAATTAGTCGCCAACCGGTTCAAGGTGTCTAGGTTATTTTGATTTGTAGCAATACGCGGATCGTCATGCCAGTGGTCAGCTAATGGTCGCGGTATTGGATCATTAATTTCCCACATTAGGGGGGGGCTCTATTACCGGGATCCTGCCACATTAAGTTATGAAGTATCGTGGTACCTGTTCGAGGCAAACCAATAATAAATAGTGGCTTTTCAATCTTCTGCTGCAATTCTTCAGGATGATTGGCAAACCAATTTTGAAGCTCTAGCCGATTACTCATAAATCCAGTAAACATCTTCTGACTAGTCAGGCGACCAATAGTATTAAGCTTAGATTGACGCTCAATAGACGCAATTAACACCTCTAAACCTTCGTAATCTGGATTACCTCCTAGATCATCAAAACCAGACTGATTTATCGCTTTTTGAAGAATGTATTCGGCCTGAATTGATGGCCGTATTCCCACTGTACTGAGCAACTCACCCATCGCATTGATGAGCCTGAAGTGCCAGGGTCGATAAGGTTTACTCAGGGCCATAGTTTATTAGTCAGAAAACTTGGCATCACGCTTTTCGATAAAAGCATCTCGCCCTTCTTGCGAGTCTCCTTCGGTGTATGCCTGAAGTGTAAAACCCTGTTCCCAGCGATACTTATCTTCAAGATTGCCGTCTTCAATGCCTGTCAGGGCTTCCTTAGCTAATTGAATCATCGGAGAGCTTTTTGTGGCTATCTTGGCGGCTATTGCCATCGCCGTGTCACGCAGCTCAGAAAGGTCTACCACCGATTCAAGAGCGCCCAGGCGATAGGCTTCTTTAGCGTCAATAAAATCGCCAGTGAAATACATATGTCTAACTTTTTGAACTGGAAATAACCGCTGTAAATGAGCACCACCACCCATGGCACCGCGGTCAACTTCAGGCACCCCAAAATTGGCACAAGCGGAGGCCACCACTATATCGGCAGCACCCGCAATACCAATTCCACCACCCAGAACAAAACCATGTAAAGCCACTATCACAGGCTTAGGGTTGCGGTGAATCGCCTCAAAGGTATCGTAGTTCGCCTTATTAACAGCCACTATCCTACTACTGTCGGCGGCCAGTTCCTTAATATCAACCCCAGCACAGAACCCTCGACCTTCGGCCCTAATCACAATGACATTAACGTTGTTATCTGCCCCCAACTCAGCAATAACCTGAGCAATACGCGCCCACTCTAGGCTGTCAAACGCATTGACTGGCGGTTTATTGAAAACTAACTCAGCTATGCCGTATTTAATTATAGTTTCAAATGCCACGATAAACTCTCCTGAATCTTTAGGTTGTAGTGTATGGTTCTAGCCCTAATTAAGGTCGAGGGTTTCAGAATTCACTTCGGCCAATCTCTTAATAACCTCACCAGACTCTTTAATGATAGAGCCCATCAAATTTTCCACAGAAGGCAGATCATCAATAGCACCGGCAATTTGTCCACTGGGCATAATGCCTTGATCCGCATGTCCGTCGACCATAGAGTGCTGAATCATCATTGGCGCATTAGCCGCCATCATCGTTTGGCCCAGGCTTAAATCGTTTGATCCCTTCATTGCCCATGCTGAGCGCAACATTGAAAATAACGAACTCCCCGTTAACTTGCTAAAAGCCAAGCCATTTTTTATGGCTAGCAGCAGCAGCCCAAGCGTTGATTTTCCCTCGAGTGTTTTCAAGTATTGGTTTTGGATCATTCGTTGGGGTATACCATCGAGTTTAGTACTAACGATGATCTGCTCAGTTGCTGTCTTTAAATAATATTGTTTGGTGGTTAGGGGAACCGGGCTTTCCTGAGTTAACAGAAAGCGTGTACCCATAGCAATACCAGCCGCACCAAGAGACAGAGCTGCGACTAACCCGCGACCGTCCTTAAAACCACCAGCAGCCACGACGGGAACATCGAGTGCCGCTACGACCTGAGGCAATAAAATGGTGCTTGCCACCTTTCCGGTATGACCACCACCCTCGCCACCTTGAACAACCACAGCGTCAGCACCCAAAGCGACGGCTTTAACCGCATGTTTTAAAGCGCCTACCGTTGGGATACAAACAATGTCCGCTGCTTTCAACTTAGCCACGGATAAAGCGTCTGGGGAGCGGCTATAGCTCACTGCCCTCACCTGATGGCGAATACAAATGTCGATGATTTCTCTGGCACCTGGTGTATACATATGGAAATTAACACCAAAAGGCTGATCAGTTGCCGATTTAATGTGCAAAATACCCCGTTCAACTTCCTCAGGCGTCATTACTGCCCCAGCAAGAAAGCCAAAACCGCCCGCGTTACAGGTCGCGCTCACCAGACTGGCATCAGCCACCCATCCCATCGCAGTTTGAATAACGGGATAACGACAACCCAAAAGTTTCGTTAAAGGGGTTTCCATCAAGCCTCCGAATCTAGTTACAGTGCCCTGCTCTTAAAGCAGCATCTTTGTCCCTAATATGAGGATCACCGGACTTTCAATCATCGTCCAACAAGACTATAAGCCTCAATTAGGTAATTGCACCTGTCGCCAATAAGGCATCAACTTCCTCTTGCCCGTAGCCAAGGCTTAACAAGATGGTTTGACTATTCTCACCCATAGCAACCGCTGTAGAACCCGCCTTTACAACGGTGCGAGAAAAGCGGGGAACCGGAGCTGGTTGCCATACATCACCATCATCGACAAAGGTTTCTCGTGCAACGTTATGCGGGTGGTGCCGCGCCTCGTCCATCGACAAAACCGGTGCAAAACAGACGTCGGTGCCTTCAAACAGATCACACCAATCATCACGACTCTTAGTTTTTATTAGCGCTTCTAATTTGTCAGCCATTTGAGGCCAGGTTTGTGGGGCCCACTGATTCTTAATCCACTCTTTACTTTCAATCTCGTCGAGACCTAATAGGTCTACCAATAACCTGAAAAACTGCGGCTCAATTGATCCAAGTGAAATATAGCCTCCATCACTGGTTTCATAAACATCGTAAAAGAAAGCCCCGGAATCCAGCATATTTTCACCACGATTATCTGATCCTATTCCGGCCTGTAATTGTGAGTAAAAGAAGCCCATTAAACTAACAGCACCATCGACAATTGAGCAATCAATAACCTGCCCCTGCCCTGAATTCTGCGCTTCTAAAAGCGCGCAAACCAGACCGAAGGCTAACATCATGCCGCCACCCCCATAATCGCCAACTAGGTTGAGCGGAATCGTCGGCTTCTGTCCTTTCTGGCCAATAGCATGTAAAACCCCGGTCAGCGCAATGTAGTTAATATCATGTCCTGCCGTCTGGGCTAGGGGCCCAGTTTGCCCCCAACCGGTCATGCGGCCATAAACCAATTTTGGATTAATTTCCAAACATTCATCGGGCCCTAAGCCCAGTTTTTCCATAACGCCGGGCCGATAACCCTCAATTAGTGCATCTGCGCTGCTGATGAGTTTTTTAGCACAGGCAATACCCTCCTCTGACTTCATGTTAATACAGATAGAGGATTTGCCCCGATTGTGTACGTCGTACTTAGGGTCGCCACCTGCGGTTAACCATTGGCCACCTGGCCGCTCCACACGAATGACCTCTGCACCCATATCAGCCAACATCATTCCCGCATATGGCGCTGGACCCAATCCAGCGAATTCGATAATAGTCTTACCTGACAAAGGGCCCATACCGCCTCCTCTTTTAGTCGTGTTATTTGTTAAAATTTATGATTATGTACTGTTACTAATGATACTACAGGATAGTTGGAGGCTAGTAACAGGATTCAGTCAAGGTTAGCAATAATAAAACATTTATATTAAAATGTTTTATTATTGCTATTAAACAACTACGGTTGACAACCCGTATACCTACATCGTGGAAGGACTATTATGTCAGGATTCAGTGCCCCCTTTGATCAAGCCGTTAAAGCTGTCACTGCACTAGGCTCCCCATTTGAAATAACCTCGCACCAGTCTGGGGGCGTTGATTACCGTATTTACGCCAATGCGCCTAAAAATCTCATTGAACTGCTTGCCCCAGGCCGCGAGTTCTCTGAGCAAGAATTTGTTATATACCGAGATGAGCGCTGGTCGTTCAGCCATTTTCATCGTCAAGCTGATCTTCTGGGCGTACAGCTGATCCGCCAATTTAATATAGGTAAAGGTGATCGAGTTGCCATAGCCATGCGCAATTCTCCAGAGTGGATGGCTGCCTTTCTTGCCATAATCTCAGTCGGTGCAGTTGCCGTTCCTCTTAACAGCTGGGGCGCTCGAAAAGAGCTTCAACAGAGTCTTGCAGACGCACACTGTGCGTTCGTATTTTGCGATCAACAGCGTCTAGATATCATTCAACCTCAAGACCTAGGGCTAACGGCTATTGTGGTTCACCACCAAGGCACGCTACCCCTAAACTGTCACAGCTATCGTGATGTCGTCAGTGATGTCAGTGTCGTGGATCTGTCCGCAATAGAATTGTGCTCGGTACTCTCAGCGATTGTAATTGATCCTAATGACGAAGCCATGATCATGTTTACGTCGGGCACCTCAGGATCGCCAAAGGCTGCCTTGTTTACACACTTCCATTGCTGTCAGTCGATGACCAACTTCGAAGCAGTAGCCGCCGCCGCCTACATGACTAATATCGACGTCTACACTAAACATCTGAATAGCGGCAGACCCTCCAAGGCCTTAATAACCGTACCTCTGTTTCATGTTAGCGGCTTGTTTGCTCAGTTTTTGCTGACCCTGCGCGGTGGTAGGAGCCTCGTCTTGATGTATAAATGGGACCCAGGCGTAGCTTGCGAATTGATAACACAAGAACAAATCACCATTTTTGTAGCCGCCCCTTCTATGCTGCTAGACCTTGCTCGACATCCTAAATTTAGCTCTGTAGATACCAGCATTATTAGCAATGTTAGTGGCGCAGGTGCCGCAACGCCCGCAAAACTGGCCCAGCTACTAAAGGAAAAATTCTCACACTCACTGCCTGGGTCAGGTTGGGGAATGACCGAGACCGGGGCCGCTGGAGCCTCACTTACTGGCTGTTTCTATGACTTAAAGCGTGGTTCCAGTGGGTTTGTAAACCCCATTGTAGATCTGTGTTTTTGTGATAAAAACGGAATCGAACTGCAGCCGGGCACACCTGGAGAGATATGGATCAAGAGCCCCACTACCATTGCCGGCTACACCAATAATCCTGAGGCTAATGAAAACGACTTTAAAGCCGGTTGGTTTAAAACCGGCGACATAGGTTATCTAGATTCCGATAAGTGTCTGTTCATCTGCGATCGGGCTAAAGATATGGTGATCCGCGGGGGCGAAAACATCTTTCCTGTAGAAATTGAAAACACCATTCAATCTCTGCCCTCTGTTCTAGAGGCCTGTGGATTTGCCATCCCCAGTGAACAATATGGTGAAGAATTGATGGTCGTTGTACGAGTTGCCCCAGAGGATTTAGATCAAATCGATGAAAAAATGATTCAAGCCCACGTTCGAGAACAATTGGCTAATTTCAAGGTGCCTTGCATTGTCACTATTACCGATCAGGCGTTCCCCTTGAACGCGAGCAACAAGGTCATGAAGAAACGAGTTAAAGCGATATTTGGTCCCAAGTAAGCCCTATTATCAGGATTTTAAAGTCCAAGCCAGTAAGACAATATAAATTAGATGACAAACTGTATAGAATGCCCAATTGTCAATTTACACCTAACTCTAAGAGTGAGTGATTGTGACTGTTAAACGAACACAAAATAAAAGTGGCCATCAAGCGCTAAAGGCAAAGGCCACTCGCGAAAAGATTCTTAACGCAGTTGTCATGCTGATTAATGAATCGGGATATAGCTCTGCTAGCTCTACCGCTATCGCTAGAAAGGCGGGCATAACCTGGGGCGCTGTTCAACATCATTTTGGCAATAAAGAAGAGATTTTGATCGCGGTAATGGAAATGTCTCGCGATGTATATATTCAGTCGCTAGATCAGGCCGAGATGAAAAAAGGTACCTTAGAGGAGCGTGTCAGTCATTTTATAGACAAGGTTTGGGAACACTACAAAAGTGACCTTTACTTTGCATTTTCCGAGATTGTTATGGCTACGCGAGGCGTCAACAGCAACCTACCACTGCGTCAAATTAGGGTTAACAATGGGCTAGACGAACATTTAAAAAGTATGGTGGAAATTTTTGATGGCTACAGCGTCCCACAGTCGCGCCTTAACGAGGCCCTGAGATTTACCCACCGCTTTCTCGGCGGTTTCGCGATAGACCGGATTCTAGAACCGAGTATGCCTTTTGAAGATATTCATATAGAGCGCATCAAACAACAACTGCTGGCTATTATTCACCACTGATTACACATTCCGCCGACTAGTAAGAACCCCTCTAAATCTAGCACTTAAGTTAAAACCTAAAAACATTGCAACTTAAATGTTTTTAGGCGATAGTTTCCCTGCCTCTATGGAAAAATCGCCTTGCTAGGAACAGAATCATGGAAACAACAAAGCAGTTCAGGCTAGACATTCGTAATTGGTTAATCGCCAATTGCCCTGAATCCCAGCGCCAACCCATTATCAAAGATCAACAAATCTGGGCCGGCCGTCATCGCACTTTTTACTGTGGGGATGCCAAGCTCTGGTTCGAGCGCATGAGAGACCAAGGATGGACCGCGCCTTCTTGGCCGACCCAATACGGTGGCGGTGGCATGTCCCTCGAGCAGGCAAAAATACTCGACCAAGAAATGAAAGCCCTAGGTTGCCGTCCTGCCCTTTACGATATAGGGCTTTGGATGTTTGGCCCCGCCCTACTTGAGTACGGCACTGAAGAGCAAAAACAAGAACATATACCAAAAATTGTGCGGGGCGAGATTCGCTGGGCCCAAGGCTACTCTGAACCCTCAGCTGGGTCTGACTTGGCATCGCTCAAAACGCGAGCCGAGGACAAAGGCAATCACTTTATCGTCAATGGCACCAAAATGTGGACCACTCAGGGAGACAAGTCTGATTGGATCTTTTGCCTGGTGCGCACCGACCATCAAGCCCCCAAACAGCAAGGCATTAGCTTTTTACTCATTGACATGGCCACTGAAGGTGTTGTCGCCCGGCCCATGGAGCTGATTAATGGCGACCACGAGTTCTGTCAGACCTTCTTTGACGACGTTAAAGTCCCCAAAAGTAACCTTGTGGGCAATATCAATGAAGGCTGGTCTGTTGCCAAAGCGTTACTTAAATACGAGCGCAATATGATGAGCATCATGAGCTCTATCGTCGAAAAAGAAGAAGGAGATATTGTCGCCATCGCTAAACGCTATATAGGTCTGGATAGCAGCGGCAAACTGGCTAACAACGGCCTGCGAGCTCAGTTAAGCGAACATTTAATGCGCGCCCAAGGCGATGCCTTAAGTGCCCTTCGGCTTTATCAACAACATAAAAGCGGGGTTGTTGATGGAGGTCTTGGGCTAACCATGAAATATTTGAGTACATCAGAACAACAGCACAAGGATGAGCTCCTGCTGGCGATTATGGGCAATCGCGGGTTGAGCTGGCATGATCAAACATTTTCCATAAGCGAAAAAAAGACCGTCAAAAACTGGGCCTATAACAAGGCTCACACTATCGCTGGAGGCACATCGGAAATTCAACTCAATATTATTGCCAATAAGGCCCTACAGCTACCCGTTTAACACAAGGGCCAGCAGAATAGATACGAGTGCCATTTTATGAGAACAGTTTTATGAGTATGGTTTTAAACGAAGAACAACGTCTGTTGCAAGACACAATCGATGACTTTCTAAGTACCAACGCGCCCATTGATCAACTGCGGCGCCTTAGAGACACCCACGACTATAAAGGCTATTCAATCATCCTGTGGAACCAACTAACAGAACTTGGCATCCCATCGATTCTCATGCCTGAAGAGTTTGGCGGTTTTGGATTCGGCTTTGAGGGGCTAGGGGCAGTCATGCAGAGCATGGGCCGTAATCTAACGGCCTCTCCTCTATTTTCCACCGTGGTATTAGGTGCCTCGGCGATAGAATTAGGCGGTACAGTGTCACAACAACAAACGTTATTGCCAAATATCGCCGCTGGGCAACTAACTCTGGCTCTGGCTATTGATGAGACTCATCATCATCAACCCATTGACACTGCTGTTCGCCTGAAGGAACAAAACGGACAGCTGAGTATTAGTGGGGAAAAAGTCTTTGTCTTAGATGGCCACAGCGCTGACAAGTTAGTGGTTGTGGTGCGCAGTTCTGGTAATGCTGGAGACACAAAAGGCCTGTCACTGGTATTAGTTGATAGCAACGCTGCAGGGCTTCAAATAAACAGAATACAGTACATGGACGGACGCAATGCAGCCAATATCATCTTTAACAATGTGCGAGTAAAACGAAATCAATTGATTGGCGAGCTAGGCAGTGCTCACACAATATTGCAGCAAGTGTTAGACCGAGGTGTTGTTGCCATATCTGCCGAGATGCTGGGTGGCTGCCAAGAGGTATTTGACCGAACCCTACAATACCTTCGGGAACGAGAACAATTTGGCGTCAAAATTGGCACCTTTCAAGCGCTACAACACCGCGCTGCGCAAATGTTCTGCCAACTTGAGCGGAGTAAATCTGCAGTACTCAGCGCCCTATCAAGTCTAGACAAAAATAGCCCCGACATCTCATTGCAGGCTAGCTTAGCCAAAACACTCATCAACGATTGTTACCAGCACGTGAGCAACGAAGCGATTCAAATGCATGGGGGTGTGGGCGTAACCGACGAGCTCGATATAGGCCTATTTTTAAAGAGAGCTAGGGTAAGCCTACAAATTTTAGGGGACAGCGATTATCACAAAAACCGATACGCCCAACTCATGGGT
>LWDU01040542.1_pt1 | contig 15480 bp, 12 predicted proteins | sample 727161 | NCBI WGS metagenome assembly LWDU01 (sample SAMN04566230, study PRJNA314399) | hydrothermal vent metagenome | isolation source: deep sea hydrothermal plume seawater | place: Mexico: Gulf of California, Guaymas Basin | collected 2004-07-11 | reverse complement strand
CGACGGAAAATCGCTCAAAGGCTGGGTGCAAAAGGGAGGCGTGGCGAAGTTCCGAGTCGAGGGCAACTCGATCGTGGGACAAACGGTTGCCAACACTCCCAACAGTTTTCTCTGCACCAAAAAGAAGTACAGCGACTTTGTGCTCGAATACGAGTTCAAGTGCGACAAAACACTAAACTCGGGCGTGCAGTTCCGCAGTAGCGTGTACGATAAAGAAACGAAGGTCAATATTAGAGGAAAGGACAAGACGTTTCCCGCCGGTCGAGTCCACGGATATCAATGCGAAATCGATCCAAATAAACCAGATAGGATGTGGAACGCGGGCGTCTACGACGAGGGGCGACGCGGATGGTTGTATCCGGGCAAGAACGGCGGCGAAGGTGAGGCGTTTACCAAACAAGGCCAGAAGATCTACAAGAAGGAAGATTGGAACTCGGTAAAGATTGTTTGCCAAGGTGATCACATTCAAACCTGGCTCAACGAAGTACCGCGTGCCGATTTCGTCGACGACCTAACCGCCGAGGGCTTCATCGCTCTGCAAGTTCACGGAGTCGGCAAACGTCAGGACCCCATTGAGGTGCGTTGGCGAAATCTACGCATTCGCTCCCTGGTTGACTCGGATCGGTAGGCGAGTTGACTACAGATTGAGGTGGTCACGGAGGATTCGCATTACTTCGTCGACGACGGCAGGAAGCCCATGGACCTCTGTATGGCGGGCGCGGCTTGGTCGCTTGTCGACGGAAAAAACTCGCATGTCGTTATGGAGACGGGCATCTTCAACTTGACCGAAGATAAGGCGACCGCCTTGGTCCATTTCGGCGTCAACGAGCATCAAACGTGGGTCATGGTTCGACTCGACGATCCGAAGGACGAACCGACGCGATAGGATGTTGCCAGGCATTCGGACTTGAGCCGTAGGCGCTCGCCTGGGGTCTTGTGTATTTTTCCTGTGATGGAAACCGGAGGCTAGCGCCTCAGGATCACGGTGTCCAAAAGTTCAACGGAATGCACTTTAAGAAGTCGAATCGGGATGGTTTGCACGGCTGCGTAAACGGTTTGCGACAATAGTCGTTATTCGTGACACAAAATCGCGGGCTCTGTGTGCAAGGCACTGGTTTTCGGCAGTAGTTATCACAACTTGCACTATGGCATTGGAACGCCACGCACGGCACGGGCTTGCGGCAATAGTCATTGGGACAACCAAAACGAGCGTGAGTGTAATTTTTCGCCGGGTGATTCGCGCAGCATGCCGTCAGCGAAGGGTGTGCGCCATCAATTGCGGCGCACTGGGTGTAAGTCCCAAAAACCAGGAATCCAGCGACCATCGCAAATACACGTGTCATTTGATAGCCTTCTTCGTTGAGCCGTTCCACGAACACGGCAGTGCGTGTCATAAAGATTATGGTTGATCAATCTCTTCCGGTTCGATTGGTACTTCGGGCACTTGGTCGGTCACGAGTTCCGCACGATTCAACCTCAGTTCCCACCCGCCTCCAAGGGCCTTGTACACTTGGACTAAGCTGTTGGCCTGTCGACCTTGCGCCAACGCGAGTGCGTTCTGTTGTTCCAGTACCAAGGACTCCAGAATGAAGACCGCGGTGAAGCCAATTTTCCCGGTAGTGTATTTTTCGAGCACGACATCACGCGCATTGCCGGCTTCCTCGGCGCTAAGCGCAAGCCGGTCAACCTCATTCTTTGAATTCAGGAATTGAACGACGGCGTTCTCGGCCTCTTCGGCGGCTTTAAGCGTTGATTGTTGGTATTCGTTTACCAGCTGCTCAAACCGCAGATCCTGCACATCAATGTTGTTGACGATGCGTCCATAGTTCAAAATATTCCAATGAATGTCGGGGCCAACGGCGCCTGATAATGCCCGTCCACCAAACATGTCGGCAAACTGGTTGGCGTCGACAAAGATCGAACCAGTCACTGAGATCTGCGGTAGCAGATCGGAGACGGCAATTCCGATTTGAGCGCTTTGTGCAGCTAGCTCACGCTCAGCGCGACGAACGTCTGGTCGCCGCCTGACAAGATCCGCCGGCACTCCGAGTACGACCGAGGGCGACGGTGATGGAATGGACTGTGTCGCGTCGAGTAATTCTTGGAGTAAATGAGGAGGTTCGCCGAGCAGTATACAGAGTCGATTTTGAGCTACTCGCAGCGCCGTCTGCAGTGCGGGAATGATCGCTTCGCTTCGCCGCAGATTGGACAGTGACATCGGCAGGTCGATTTCCGAGTTTTCGCGCCCAGCCTCGCGTTGAAGTCTCGCAACCCGAACACTCTCCTCCTGCGTTACGATGTTTTCACGCGCGTACACTAGCTGTTGTTCGAAGGTCCGATACTCGATGTACGTTCCGGCCACCTCGGCGATCAGCAGAACGAGAGCATGATCGTAGTCTTCAATGGAGGCGTCCACGTTCGCGTCCGCCGCTTCAATTGCACGCCGAAAGCGCCCCCAGAAGTCCAGTTCCCAGAATAGTCCGCCCCCCAAATTCCACTGCGAAAAGTGCTTGTCGGCATAAGCCTGGTTGGATACCTGTTCGCTGAGTTGAAAATGTTGAAGGCTGCCGATCGCCTCTTGCCCTTGGGGGAATATTGAACCAGCGGCAATCCGACGTTGAGCTCGTGCCTCCATGACGCGAAGGCCGGCCGTCCGAATCGTGAGACTCTGGTCGTATGCGTCTTGAACGAGACGATTCAATGTCTCATCTTCAAACACGGTCCACCATTCGGCCAAATCACTGGAAGATCCTTCCAGAGCGGCATTTTCGCCGTCGATCCAGTCATCTGCGACAGGAACTAACGGGCGAGAGTAGGTTGGGCCGACCTTGAACCCATTTTCCATATACTCGCTCACAGCTGCGCAGCTGGTGAGCAAACTGGCAACTAGCAGTCCAAAGGCCGCGCGGCAGCAAGTTTGGTGAACCTGCATATCTTCCCCAGTGTTTCGAGAAATCCGTACATCCGGATTTATCGGCACAGCCCTACGCGCAGGATGAGCTAAAACCACTTTACTGCCTAGTGGCCGCGGGATCACGGTCAGGATATAGTAGCGCCAGGATAGGGACACGGACGGTCTCTACGCATGATGCCGGAAACGACGAGCTTTCTTTTACGGAGACTGCCCGATGAGATTCTGCAGGTTTTTAGCCATGGCCGGTTGGTTCACTAGCCTGGTCTTGGTTGGCGGTTGCAGCGACAAGGCCGAAGTGGCAGAAGCAAAAATTCGACCGGTCAAGACCATGCTTCTCGATGCTTCGGCATCGACGCAATCCCGTACCTATCCTGGCACGGTGAAGGCCTCTCAGGAAGTGACACTGGCTTTCCAAGTCGCCGGACCGTTGATCGAGCTGCCGTTCAAGGAGGGCCAAGAAGTCGAGAAAGGTGAGGTTCTGGCACGGATTGACCCCCGCGATTTCAAGACTCGCGTCGCCAAGACAGCGAGCGCGGTGGCTGAGGCGAGAGCCACTTTGGCCGCCATGAAAAGCGCGCGGCCCGAGGACATTCGACTGCTGGAGTCCCACATTGAAGAAGCCAATGCAGTCCTGACTGACGCGGAGAGCCGATTCGAGCGAGAGAAGAAACTCGTCGATAACAACGCCGGCAGTCAGGAACAACTGGACAGGGCGACGAAGGACCGGAACGTTGCCAAGATTCGAGTTGATACGGCCAATGAGGACTTGGCAAAGGCTAAGGCCGGCGCCAGACCAGAAGATATTGACGCGATGAATGCCCGTATCGAAGGATTCGAGTCAGATGCCGAGAATGCGGTAAACGCGTACAACGACACGCAGTTGCGCGCGCCAATTAGCGGAGTTGTCGCCGTTCGCTTGGTCGAAAATTTCGAACGCGTGCAAGCGAAACAACCTGTCTTGTTGCTGCAGAACATCGAGCAAATCGAGGTCGTGATTGACGTTCCTGAATCTGTCGCCGCTCGTGCCAAAAAAGGCAACACCCCCAAGCTCACGGCCGTTTTTGAAGCACTTCCAGGCCAGCAGTTCGAATTGGAAGTCAAGGAGTTCACCACGGAAGCTGACCCCGCGACGCAGACCTACCGTGCCACTCTGACGATGCCCAGACCGCTAGGAGCCAATCTGCTACCGGGTATGACGTGCCGCGTAATCCATGAAAGGCCGCCGGAAGCGGAGTCGGCCGAGGCGACTCAATTCAAGATTCCGGTGACGGCAGTGCTCGATGAGGACGGGAACCGCTTCGTTTGGATCATCAATGAGCAAAAAACCGTTCAAAAACGAGAGGTCGAGGTGCGTGAACTAACTGGTGAGAGCATTGGAACATCAGGCGATGGTAATTCCGGCTCGACGTCAGGAGTTATCCGAGTGACGGACGGACTTGAACGCAACGAGATGATCGCGATCTCAGGTGTCCATTTTCTTCGCGAGGGCGACAAAGTGCGTCCGGTTGCGGGAGCGTTTGGAGACCTGCTGAAATGAACATCGCTGAAGTTACAATTCAGAAGAAGACGATTACTCTCGTCTGCACGGTACTTGTATTCGTCGGAGGTCTCATCTCGTACGCGAGATTGCCGCGACTGGAAGACCCCGAGTTCACAATTAAATCAGCCGTCATCATCACACCCTATCCCGGCGCAACGCCACAAGAGGTTGAAGAGGAAGTAACGGACCTGATCGAACAGGCAACACAACAGCTGGGCCAACTTAAGGAAATCAAGTCAAAGTCAGAGCGTGGACTCTCGACGGTCACTGTCGATATCAAGGACAAATTCGACAAGCGCGCCCTGCCTCAGGTCTGGGATGAACTCCGTCGCAAAATTGGTGACGTTCAAAGCCATTTGCCGCCAGGCGCTGGCCCATCGTTAGTCAACGATGATTTTGGTGACGTCTACGGAGTCTATTACGCAATTACCGGTGACGGGTACTCTTACGCCGAGATCAAAAAGTACGCCGATTTCCTGCAGCGCGAACTGCTCCAAGTTCGTGATGTGAAAAAGGTCGTCTTCTATGCAACTCAGCCCGAAGCAGTTTATGTTCAGATAAGTCGGGAACGTCTGGCCCAGCTCGGTATTTCCCTGGAGACCATTTTTCGACTGCTGGCCGACAAGAACTTGGTCGTTAGCGCAGGATCGGTCGAGGTCGGTAGCGAGTACATACCCATCGACCCGGGATCTGCCTACTTGTCGCCTGAGGAAATGGCAGACCTGGTAATCAACGAAGCCGGGTCCGACACGCTGATTCGACTCGGTGACGTTGCGACGATCGAACGCGGATACCGTGAACCGTCACGAAATCGACTTCGTTATAGCGGCAATTCTGCGATCGGACTCGCCATCTCGACGGTATTGGGTGGCAACGTCGTTACCATGGGCGATGCGATTCAGGCCAAGTTAGAGGAACTTGACGGCCTCAGGCCAATTGGGATGGAGCTTCATGTTATCTCGATGCAGTCGGATTCCGTCAAGCAAGCAGTAAAGAGCTTCATTGTCAACTTACTCGAAGCGGTTGCGATCGTGGTGGTCACCCTACTACTGTTCATGGGTGTTCGCTGTGGGCTACTGATCGGATCGGTGCTCTTCCTCACTATTTGTGCCACGATGATTGTCATGGACGTCTACCAGATCGCACTTGAACGAATTTCGTTGGGCGCGCTGATCATTGCTCTGGGAATGCTGGTCGACAATGCGATCGTTGTTACCGAGGGGATGTTGATTCGAATTCAAAAGGGTGAAGAACCCGTGGAAACGGCAAAGTCTGTCGTTTCTCAAAATATCATGCCTCTCCTCGGTGCGACCGTCATCGCTGTGCTGGCGTTCGGGGCTATTGGTCTTTCCCAAGACAATACAGGTGAGTTCTGCAGGTCCCTGTTCACCGTGCTGTTGATTTCACTTTTGTTGAGTTGGGTCACTGCAATTACCATCACGCCGCTTTTTTGCGTCATGTTTCTCAAGGCGGATGATTCCGCAGCAGAAACGGACCCGTATGCCGGCAGAGTCTTTCAACTCTATCGTGGCCTACTTCTGCGGTGTATCCGTTTTCGTTGGGCGACCGTTGGCGTTGCCTTCGGTATTCTAGGTACGGCAATATTCGCTTTTCGCTATGTGGATCAGAGTTTCTTTCCGGCATCGACTCGGCCACAGTTCATCGTGGACTTCTGGTTACCGATGGGAACTCACATCGACACGACGGGGAAAATCGCCGGCAAGATCGAGGAACATTTGCGCAGTAAATACCCCGATGATGTGAGTGACGTAACTTCGTTCGTTGGACAAGGTGGTAGCCGATTCTTGCTCACGTACAACGCCGAACAGCCCGATAGTGGCTACGGGCAGTTGTTGGTTGACGTCAACGACTATCGAATCATCGACAGGATGAGTGGCGAGTTGCAATCGTGGTCGGAGGAGAATCTGAGCGACGCTACGGTCGGCGTCAAGAAGTTTGCACTGGGGCCCGGTGGTGGCGGCAAGATCCAGCTTGAGATCAGTGGTAGGGATCCCGCGGTTTTGTTCGAGTTGACGAACCAGGCGATGGACGTCATGAACGACGCGAATGCTCGGACAGTGCGGTCTGATTGGCGACAGCGCACGAAGGTTGTGCGACCCGTCTTGTCGGATGATCGAGCTCGCGCCACGGGAATAACAAATTCTATTCTGGCTACCACGATCGAGATGTCATTCCAAGGTGCAATGGCTGGACTCTACCGAGAAGGCGATTTGCTCTTGCCAATTATTGCTCGAGCACCAGATAGTGAGCGGGCCGATGTCGATAGCATTCGCGATATACAGGTCTACAGTCCGGTGGCGAGACGAACTCTTCCAATTCAACAGGTGGTGGCAGGATTTCAAACGGACTGGGAGTATCCAATTATTCGCCGGATCGACCGCCGTCGAACGGTGACGATCCATTGCGATCAGCGTACAGGCAATGCAAGCACGCTGTTGCAAAAGATTATGCCGACGATCGAAGCGATCGAGCTTCCGCCCGGATACTCGATTAATTGGGCGGGAGAGTATGGGGATTCGCTGAACGCGCAAGCCGGTCTTGCCGCGAGCCTTCCAAAATTCTTGTTGTTCATGGTTTTGATCGTAATTTTTCTGTTCAATGCGCTTCGTCAACCATTGATTATTTGGCTATGCGTCCCACTGGCGTTGATCGGTGTCTCGTACGGACTTCTTTTGACCGGGTTGCCCTTCGGGTTCATGGCGCTGCTTGGCGCATTGGCACTGACGGGGATGCTGATTAAGAATGCGATTGTGCTACTCGATCAAATTGGCCTGGAGATCCGCGAGGGGAAATCTCAGTTCGATGCCATCGTCGATTCGGGCGTTAGTCGAATGCGGCCGGTTTCCATGGCCGCATTGACGACAATTCTCGGAATGATCCCACTGCTGTTGGATCCGTTTTTTAATGCCCTGGCGATCACGGTCATGGCCGGATTGGCGTGTGCGACCGTGTTGACGTTGATTGTCGTTCCCGTCCTGTATGCCATCATGTTTCGCGTGAAGTGTGCGTCGTAGGATCTAGGGGTGCAGCTGTAGAGTTCGTAACCCGATGCGTCAGCGAGGGCTGTATGTTGCGTCATCCCTTACTGACGCTTCGGGTTACCTCTTTTCCGTGCCAACCCAGCTTTTTTCTGGTAAAATTTGCTTCTATCGTCCTCTCGCTGACGGTAGAATTATTTGACTTGCGCGCTGGCATTCGACAGCCCTTCCATGGGACGCGCATTTCAAGCAGCGCAGCGACAAACGGAACATCATTCAAATTCTAGACTTCAATTAGGTCACAGATACAAAGGTGGAATCCATGAGACAGTTTTTGACCCTCGCACTAATAGGATCTGCTCTCGTCACCACGGCGGAAGCACAATTTGAAGACTTGGCCAATAAGGTGCCGAGTTCTGCAAATATTATCTCGATCATCAACATTGAAAAAATCGAAGCGAGTTCGATTGGCGGTGATGAGAATGTCCGTGGTGAGCGGGAAAAATCCTACGCCGCGGGGTTGACCGCGATTCCCTCGGAAACGACTCGGCTTATCACTGCGGCCCAGATGGATTTTGAAATCAAGAAGCCAATTTGGCAGACGATTTTGGCAAAGATGTCGACACCCGTTCAAGCTGCCAGAATCGCCCGCAACACTGGCGGGAATCTCGACAACCTTTCGGGACTGCCGTCCGTTCTGTTACCGACCGACGCCTACGCCGTCGTATTCGATCAAAATACGGTCGGGGCGATGCACCCTGGCAACCGACAAATGGTCGCTCGCTGGGCCCGTTCGGCAGCATCCGCGTCGGCGCCGAGTCTGTCGCCTTATCTCACCGATGCGTTGCGATATGCCCAAGAGGTGGGCACGGAGATCATCATGGCGGTTGACCTCGACGCCGTAGTGCACCCGGAACGGATCGCCATTGAACTTCCATCGATGAAGTCGATTAAGGGCAAAGGCGTCAACATATCGAAGCTAACACGACAGTTGGCCTCAGTCCGTGGTGTAACTCTGGGCATTCGCGTCACGACGAAAGCCTATGGAAGCATCCGCGTCGATTTTAACGAAGACGTCAGCTCCACCGATTCGTTCGCCCTAGCATTGATGCTCGAGATTCTGGGCGATGCTGGCATGATGGTCGACGATCTTGACGCTTGGACGGGCGGAGCGAAGGGCAAATCGATCATTATGAAGGGTGAACTAAGTTCCGCGGGCACTCGGCAATTCCTCAGTCTGATTGACACCTCCTTCATCAATACACACCACCAAGCCGAACAGGCGGTTCAAGCCCAGGAACAAGATCCCGAGTCAGCTCAAAGATCCGTCACGAAGTTGGTGGGTGACTTCAAAGAAAAGAAAAAGACTCGCAAGACCTTGGGCCAAATGGCTACTTGGATGGAACGCTACGCTGGCAAGATCGATAATCTGCCGATGCTGAACGTGGATCCCGATTTGCTCAGCTATGGGGCTTACGTGTCCAACGAATTGCGTGGCGGATCCGGTTCCATCCGGGGTGCGACCATGACGAATCGGGTCAAGCAGACTCAAGCGGTAGGTCAAGGCGTAAGCGGTTACTACAATCGCGACTACGGCTACGGTGGCTACTCCCGCTACGGGTATGGAAGCAGTTCAGGTACGTATTGGCGCCCCAACAACCTTAGCGAACAGCAAACTGTTCGTACGCAGATCAAGACGGCGACCAATGCCAAAGCGAATTCCGGGGATTGATCAAGCCACAGCCGAGATACGGCGCAGGATGACACAAAAATACAGTGCCGAGTTTCGATCGGGCGAGTAGTGTCCAAAAATTTGAGTGAGAATCGAGAGCCCCGGTCGATGACCGGGGCTTTTTTGTTCGCCATCAGTAGCCTCCGCCGAGGCTAGCTCTGTTGGGTCGATCTGACGTGGTTACCCAATGGTCGTTTTACAACAAACAGATATCGGCAACCAAACGAGGCCAACATGCGTCATTTGGATCAATGGGGTCAGGCGGACCTCAAGTTCGATTTCAGGCTCACCAGACAGTTTGGCGGTACGGGAGATCTGTATGTGAACGGTGTGAAAGTCGATACGACCGAGATGGCGGATGCACATCAGTACGTACTCGTTGGCCGAGACTTTCGATATCGGTATCGACTATGGTACCCAGGTCGCCCCGAACTACGCGGGCAGTCCGTTCGCGTTCACCGGTGAATTGGACCGTGTGACGATCACATTAACCGATTGATGGTCCTTCATCCCAACATGCTGGTCGCGTACTCGTTGCATGGTCCGCTCAGGCGGTTCACATTTTCTTTGGAGTCCGAATGAGATCCCATCGAAAGACACTTACCCTATGCTTCACGCTCGCGCTAGCTACCTCGACTCATGAGCAGACGACCGCGGTTCAAACGCGAATCGGCAAGTTGGAATTCACACACGACTTTGCGAATGGCATTCCGACCAAGATCCTCGCGCCGGGCCGATCTCGTCGTCAATGTCGACGGTTCCATTGACATATGCGTTGGGCCGAAAGCTGTAGTTGGATTTGAACACAACTGGATTCCATCCGTGCCAGGAAGGACGTGGTTCTGCTACTTCCGGCTTTACGCTCCAACACAGGTTCATTTCGACAAAGCCTGGACCTTGCCCGATTTTGAATTGGTGAAATAGTCTGTGGCATGCGGGCGGCATTGATTCGAATTGCAATGGCGACAAATGGACGCCTTCGACCTGGCGCGCCACGGTCAAGGTTGACATTGGCGTGGTGAAGGGAGTGCGACTCGGCTCAGTTCTTTGTTCTCCAGGTTCTTTGGACGACGGCGAACAGAAGTGCGGAACTCCAGCCAAACGCCAGCAACCCAGTCATGGCTTGGATAGCACTGAGCAATCGCCATGGGCCTTCGATGACGACGTCACCGTACCCAAGGGACGCGAACGTAACCGTCGAAAAATAAATGGCTTCTTCAATGGTATTTAGCGCGCGGCCGCTGACGAGCAGCAGGTAGGCGATGCCCCACATAATCACTTCCAGAATGTGCAGCGAAAGGAGAACAACGGCAGTAGTGCAGAGAGTCCTGAGTTGAGTCACGAACGAAATCGCCTCGGTTGATTCATGGGCTTCTGCGATTCTCCGCAACCGCACCAGCCACCACGCCGTGCATTGCCAACAGCAGTCCTACTAAGATCGAGTTCAACATGGTCCGGAGCTACCTCACTATTTGGCAAAGGACTAATCGCGACCGGGCATTTCAGCTTGAGCGGGTGCTTAAATGCGAATTGGACTATACTACTGCATCTCGTTTCAAGTTTCAAATTGCCGCAAATTCGCTCATGAACAAACCCAATGATCCCGGACGGGAAAATGAATTCGATTCGATGGATCCGGGAACGACCGGCGAAAGTCCCTTCACCCACACTATCGAGGCAGGTGATTTTTCGGTCGACACGTCTGTGGCGGATGGCAATCCAACCACGCACCACAACATACAGACGGTTGACCATGACGCGATTCAGTCTAGCGATTTGCTCAGGACGCTGGCGCTCGCCTGGAGCGGGACCAGCATCTCGAATGATGACCCGCACTTTACCCTTCAGGCCGAAACAAAACCACCAACGCAAGAGAAAACGACAAGTTCCGTTGAACTGCCACTGGCGGTCCGAGATCGCGACGTCAGAGAACTTAACAATACGTCAGATGCAATAGCGGACTATGAGATTCTCAAGATTCTCGGTGAAGGGGGCATGGGCGTTGTTTATGATGCTCACCAGACTTCGATGGGCCGAACGGTTGCGGTTAAAATGTTGAAGGCCGCGACGGTAGCAAACAAAAACTCTCAATTGAAGTTCTTGTCTGAAGCGGTGATCACCGCTGATCTGGCCCACCCGAACATTGTGCCCGTTTACGACGCCGGACGCTCGAGCAAGGGCGATCTTTTCTATGCCATGAAACGCGTGAATGGGACGCCCTGGCTGGACACCATTGAAGAGAACTCCGTCGAACAGAATATTGAAATTCTTCTTCGGGTTTCAGACGCTGTAGCATTCGCCCATGCAGTTGGCATTGTTCACCGCGATCTCAAACCAGAAAACATCATGCTGGGCGACTACGGCGAGGTCTTCGTGATGGACTGGGGCCTCGCTATCGCAACCAAGCAATACAGCAAGAACCTTGGCGTGATAACCGCCGGAATTGGTGGCACGCCAGCATACATGTCGCCCGAGTTAGCGATCGGTGACCTGTCGCGTATTGGTCCAGCGAGTGATATCTATTTGCTCGGCGCAATCCTGTACCAAATCCTGACCAATCTAGCTCCTCACTGTGGCGAGTCAGTCACGAAGTGTCTGATTTCGGCAGGCAGAAATGTCATCAGGCCAACGAAGAGGTCTGGCGAGCTGATGGACATCGCGCTGTATGCGATGGCGTCGGAACCAGGTGACCGTTTCGACTCGGTAAAGGACTTTCAAGATGCGATTCGGAGTTACGAAGTTCACTCTAACTCCTCCAGGATGGCTACCAGATCCATCGAAGAGCTTGCCAGCGCCGAACTGACGAACAACTATCGCACTTTTTCCAAAGCCGTGTTTGGCCTCGAAGAAGCAATCTCGATGTGGCCAGAAAATGAGATCGCTACCAAGAATCTGGCTCGAGCGAAAGTTGCCTACTCTATGGTAGCGTTGCAGAATGGTGACTTAGATTTGGCAACGTCGCTACTCGGAGGTGATGATGAAGGCAATCTCGTTCTTGACGAGGAAATCGCGATTGCGCAGCAAGTGGCAACTAGAAAACGGTTGCTTCGCAGGCAACGTCAGGCATTCGGCGTGTTGTGTGCTGGCATCGGAGAACTGCTGATCGTCGGCGTCGGCGTAACCATGTGGCTTCGCTCCAACGCCCTCAACCTGGCTAACCAGCAAGGCCCAGCGGCACGTGAGTCCAATCGGTGCTTGGGTGGCGTGCAAACATCTCTGGGAGCACTGCGAGGTTGGGTTGCCTTAAATGACCCAGCGTTTCTCAAACAAAGAAAATCGGCGTGGGACGATGAGATCATCCCCTCGTTGGAAGAGCTGAAGACGCTAGCAGCCGATTCAGCGAGTGACAAACGAGAACTTGCCGCCATCGAGAGGCTATTGGAAGACCTGCGAGAAATGCAGTGGTGGATCGAGGATGTTGCACAATCACCAGGCAACCGTCCAGCACTTGACGCATACGCTTTGGACGTGGAACCCTTGGCAAATACCATCTTGAAGGTGGCGGCCGAAATGGGCGATCGTCTCGTGGATCGCGATGCCAGCGATACGGCTCTGTTGACGACGCTCTCGAATTTCCGCGCTCACTTCGCGATAAGTCAAACTCAGCTATTGGCCTATTTGAACCTGGGTGAAGAGATTTCTCTTCACGCCTATCGATCGCAACTTGGGTTGGTTAATTCGTCCTTAGAAAAACTCTCTTCCAGCGGATCGTTGGGCGATTTTCAAGTCGACGGTCTGGTTGATTGGCTAGAGGCAGAACTGCCCAATCTCGACCGAATCGCGGCTCGAGCGATTCAAATACGTAGTTCGCCCTCGTGGAACACTGCACAGCATTATCTTCGCACTGAGGCCGTTCCGGTTAGCGCCCTCGTCACCACTCAACTCGAAACGATCACGGTTCGGAACAGTAAGGCGATGGTCAATCGAAGTTCGCGTGTCTCCACCATTAGCAATTTTTCCTGCATTGTCTCTGTCATTCTCGCAATAGCGGCGTTTGTTTGTAGCTGGCTTGTGCTCAAGAATTCAAAAGTCATATCAAGGAGAGAATCGTCGAATGCGATGTCGACATAAAATCGTTTTGACGTCTGCTCTTGCGTGCAGTTTACTCACGTCAGCCGTAGTCGTAGGGCAAGGTGCGGCCGGCCCCAACGAGTCTGGCAACACAAAGTTGATTGAACCGCCAGACGTGTACGTTCTTGTCATGTTAGTGCATGCGGAGCTCGACCTCATTCGCGTGGAATTAGGTAAACCCGTTAACAGACAAGCTGATCTAAGAGTGGAAGAGGCCGCACCAAGGGACGTCTACTTCCAAGCCGTTACCATGTTTCGAAAAGCAGAACGGTTTTGCTACGAACAGACCCGCGAACACAATGAGATTCCGGAGATTCCAAACCGCGATCTCCTACCTGCGGATGTCTATGAAATGGTCGATGGTGCTCTACTGCGAATCCGCTGTGTAAAACACAGGCTGAATACTCCTGAAAGAGCAGTCGGAATCGAAAGAGATGATTCAAAAACACCGACAGATGTTTTCAAAGCGATCGTCCAAGCGAACCGGACATTGAATATACTGATGCAGAAGAAGTTTTCTCCCAGTGACGTTTACCAAGAAGTGACTCTCGCGATTGGCTATGGGGCTAAACTTCTAGAGGAGTTTCCAGGCACGAACGGAAGAAAAAACCGTCCGATGTCTACGAACGCCTCGTTCGATGCTCACGCAAGCTCAGGAAGATCGCGGAGTCCTCTGGCCTGAAAATGATTGAACTCGCAGAGGACGAAGAGACGGTGTCTGTCGCGCAACCGAGCGATGTGTACGATATCGCGTCGCTGGTAGTTGCCCAGTTGGTTCACCTTCAAAATCAAATCGTGGATAGTACGCCGCCCAGAGCCGTGTTTAATCCCGGCCTAAAAATTCCGTCGGATGTCTATCAACGAGTCGGGATCCTTGAAGCCCAGCTTGATCAACTAGAAAGCGAGAGCAGCAACTATCGATACCCGAGTCTAGGGGATTTATGGTTGGCAATCTTGGCTGCAGGCGGACAAAAACGAAAAGGCACACCAACAGGAGGACTTTCTCGTGCGATCTTCAGCCATGGCACATCAACGAGATCAACAGCTCAACCGCCAACAGATCGAAATGCTAAAGTTGGGATTACTGACCGTTGGAACGGGCGTGACCGATCTGTGGGAGGTCGGACTTGTCCCTCGGCAAGGGACATATGGACCTCCCACGACGGTGCTCGTGCCCGCGGGAAACAGTCGAGCGGCCACCCACATCGCCTTGCAACGGAATCCCGCGTACGTGTTTTCCGGAATCCGCAAGATCAAACCGCCGAATTAGGAAGAGGTGAGTTTTGATTCACTGGCTTCCGGTCACTCAGACGCTATCCAAAAACTCACGACAGTGGGACTCAATACGGTTGTACGTCGTTCAAGTCAATTCTATTAAAAAGCGGTGACAAGTCACCGCACTCCAAACTTTGGCGGGTATAAAATGCCACACCCCCCTGCCCTTTTGTTGCAAAGTGATCATGGATCATGAATCGATGTCTGGCCATTTTTGTGGTGCTAAACCTGGCCGTTAATGTTGTTGCGGACGAACGGAAGCCCGGTGCGTCGTCGCCCGCGCGATTTTCAGCCAGCGAGATTAGTCGACTCATGACGCGGCTCGTCAAGGAGTCCAAAATTGCCGGAGCTCAGGTGGCGGTCGGTTCGATTGACTCAAAAGCGTCGAAACTAATAAGCCGGTGGACGACGATACGCGCTTTTGCATCGGCTCTTGTTCGAAAATGTTCGCGGCCGCGGTTATTTTGGCTCTGGAGTCAGAGGGGAAGGTGAAACTTGATGTACCCATCGACCATTGGCTGGCTGAGTTTTCCGTGTTGGAGATCGAAGGGGCTGGCAAAGCGCCTCGAGCTCCAACGCTCGGCGAGTTGCTGTGTCACCGTTCCGGGATCTACACGCAGCGAAATCGCCTGACATCTACACAGACTCGCTGGATACGAGATTTTAAGTTGTCGTTGTCCGAGTCCGTAACGGGTATCGGTGCCGAACGGTTGATTGCCAGGCCCGGAAGTCGGTATGCATATAGCGGTGCGGGTTATTGTGTGCTCGGTCGAGTAGCGGAGGTCGCTGGTGAACAGCCGTTCGACGAATTGTTGTCGAGACACGTTTGTCGACCGTTGGATCTTGCCGCAACATCCTACTTTGTTCCAGCTGGCCATGACAATGTCGCCGTCGGTCACCAACTGGCCAATGGGAAGTTGATTGTCTCCAAGTCGACACCTCACGTGCT